>Ga0134122_10000331_pt1 | contig 30590 bp, 24 predicted proteins | sample KB302_FD_96461 | JGI IMG/M metagenome (GOLD analysis project Ga0134122, IMG submission 96461) | Terrestrial soil microbial communities without Nitrogen fertilizer from Kellogg Biological Station, Michigan, USA - KB3-0-2 | ecosystem: Environmental > Terrestrial > Soil > Unclassified ...
AGAGCGCGGTCATGTCCGGGTTGTCGGGATTGTCGAACCATTGGCGCGAGCGCAGCTTCTTCTTCTGGGCGGCGGTGGGCTTGGTCATGAGCGTTTCCCGGAGGGTTTGCCGGGGTCTCCGGCCTTTGAGGAGAGGCGCAGTGTAACCAGTTCCGAGGCGCTGTGAAGCAGCTCCGGCCTAGTTGCTGCGGCTCGGCGCGCCGGGCGCAGGCGCCGGCGCCGCGGCGCGATCAGCCAGCCAGTCCACGGCCGCATCGAGCACAGGGTCGGCGCCGTTGGCGTAGGGCAGGGGGCGCGCCACCTCGAGATCGGGAGCAACGCCCGGGCCTTCCAAGATTTCGCCATCGATCTCCAGACCCGTGACGGCGAGATAGAGCAGGTCGCCACCTGGCATGAGGTGGGCGGCGGCCGCGCTCACGGCGCCGGCCGTGCGCGTGCCGATCAGCGGCCCCTGTCGTTCGCGCTTGTAGGAATGCACGAACAGCTCCCCCGTGCTACGCGTGTGGTGATCGATCAATACCGCCGTGCGCCCCCTGAGCGCGTTGCGCACCCGCTCCTTGGCATCCTTGTTGCGCGACCGCATGAGGGGCCCGCGCGGGTCGATGACGTCCAGATAGCGCCCGGCGTTCTGGCCGGTGCCGCCAATTTTGCCGCGCATGTCGATGATGACCCCGTCGAGCGCGGGCGCCGTTGCAGCCTCGCGCTTGTGCTCGCGATCCTCATCCTTTTCGCCCCTGACACTGTCGAGCGCTTCCTTGAGCGCGTCCGTCGATTGCTCGCCGACCGAGGCCCACACGTGCACGTAACCGATGCGGCGGCCCTCGCGTTCGAGCACCCGCGCACTGGCGGCGGTGGCATCGCGAAATGCCTGCAGCGGCGCAATACTGATGACCTCGACCTCGAGCTCTTGCGGCGCGGCCGCGGGGGAGCGTCGTAGCTTGATGCGTACCTTGTCGCCGACCTTGTCGCGGAAGGAGCGGATCGGATGGTAGGGGGCAGCATCGACGCTCAGAATTTCGTCACCGACCTTCAGGCCGGCGCGCTCGGCCGGCGAGCCTTCGAGCACGGCATCGACAAAGTCGCGCCCATCGATCTGCGCCGAGAAAAAACCCGCGCCAGCGTAGCGCACGCCGCTGCCCCAAAACCGCTGCGAAACGAATTCGCGCACGCGGTTTCCTCCCGAGAACACATCGAGCAGGATGTAGTATTCGACGTCGTCGGGGGTCAGCAGCCCCGTATGCGAGGTCTTGAGCTCGCCGAGCAGGGCATTGATACGCCGCGCCGCCTCCGTGTGGGTCGGCGCATCGATCACGCTCTGGCGTACCTCGGCGGCGTGACGTTCCCAGCCGCTGCTGGCGATCAGATCCTTGTTCCAGAACGATTTGGAAATGCGCTCGACCACGGCATCGAACAACGGTCCGTAAGCTTTGTCGGCCTCGCCATCGAGACGATCGATCTGGCCGCGGGGCGCCTCCTGCGCCAGGCCCTGCGGCGGCGCAAGCACACAGACGGCAAGCAACCCCGCGAGGCCGAACACGGCCGCGCCTTTGCGGCGTAATAGGGCGAGGCTGCCGCCGTCGGTACCACGCGCGCCCGTCATCGAAGCTCGCCGCATTGCCATCCTTCGCCCTTTCAGGGCACGGGGCAGGATTTGAGGCCGCACGGCCGGCGCGCGCCAGTTAAAGCTTGTTAAGCTTCGGCCCGCCGCAGGCGCGCACGGGCGCCTACCACCGGCGACGGGCAGGGGGCGGCATTGCCGCTTTCTCACCCCGCAATCAGGCCGCCGTCGACCAGCACTTCCGAACCGGTGGTGAAGGAGGAGGCCGCCGACAACAGCCACACCACCGCGTTCGCCACCTCATGTGGCTGGCCCAGACGGCCAATGGGAATTTGGGCGTTGAGCTTAGCCATCGCCTTGGCTGGATCGGGGCGACCCTTGACCATGCGGTCGACCATGTCGCCCTCGATGAAGGCGGGATGCACCGAGTTGCAGCGCACGGGAGGCCGCTTGCGCGCCCCCGACAGGGCGACCGACTTGGTCAACAGGCGCACTGCACCCTTGGACGCATTGTAGGCCGCCAGGTTGGCGCCACCGACGATGCCGGAGGCCGAGGAGATGTTGACGATCGACGGCGCCTCGGATTTGGCAAGCAGCGGCATCGCATACTTGCACCCGAGGAAGACGCCGTCGGCATTGACCGCCATCACCCTTCGCCATTCGGCAAAGCTTGTCTGCTCCACGTCGCCCGGTGTGCCAACGCCGGCATTGTTGACGAGACCATCGAGGCGGCCATGACTGCGCCGGAGTTCGGCCATCACTGCCAGCCAGTTTTCCTCACTTGTCACATCGAGAGCAATGTCGGGCTCGCCGCGCTGAGCCAGGTCGCTGCGAATGGCGGTGCCGCCGGCCGCCTCAATCGCCCGGCACATGGCGCTGCCAAGCGTACCCAGCGCACCGGTTACCAGCACGACATGCCCCTTGAGGCCAAGATCACTCATGGTCCACCCCTTCGCGGTTCACGCTTCCGGCGCCGCGCGCGGCGCTCGCCGATCGCCCGGCCGATTGAAAACGTCGCATAGTACATCGTCAGGTTCAGGATCAGGCTAAACAACAGTTCGAGCCGCGCGCCAGGCCCTCCGAGCAGCGTCTGAAAGTAGAAAAATTGCCCCGCCGCAACGGTGCAGGCGATCACCGCCGGCAGCCACCAATCGAGCCGCTTGTAGCCAAGAACACCGGTCAGAACGGCACCCGCCCAAAACAGCAAATCAACCTCCTTCAGGACCCCTGCCCATGTTTGCGCGCAAACCGCGCCGGCGTCGACGGGGCCGGCCCTGGGCAGAGACCGGGGGCGCGGCGGTGGCGACGGCACGCCAGGCTTTTTCCTTTCAGGGGCTGGCCAAGCCCGCAAGCCTCCTCCAAGTCTCCTCCAAGTCTCCTCCAAGTCTCCTCCAAGTCTCCTGGCACCTTCGACGCCAAGCCGCTACTGTGGCCGCCACGCCGGCCATCAGCCGGCTTGAGAGCGCCTCTGGCCGGCGCCTCGGTCGACCGGGGAAAATCGTTTCGCCTTTTAGTTTCAAAAGCCATGGCAAATAACACCGATGCCTAGCCTTGCCGACCACATGGCCGTTGCCGCCACCCTGCCTCGCGACGGCACCGCCGGTGCCCTCGCCGGCCGCGTCTGGCTGCCCGCGGCAGAGGGCCCCGCCGTCGTCGCCGTGCGCGCCGATGGCCTCTACGACATTTCGCGACTGGCGCCGACCATGCGCGATTTAGCCGAGGCCGCCGAACCCGCGCGCATGCTGCAGGCGGGGACAGGCGAGCGCATTGGCGGGCTAACGGAGATCCTCGCCAACACGCCCGAGGCAACGCGCGACCCGCGCCAGCCCTGGCTGTTGGCCCCGATCGATCTTGCGGCCCTCAAGGCGGCCGGGGTCACATTTCCGCGCTCGATGCTGGAGCGGGTCATCGAGGAGCAAGCCCGCGGCGCGCCGGAGAGGGCGGAGGCAATTCGCAAAAGCGTGGCGGCCCACTTCGGCGGCAACCTGGCCAATCTCGTTCCCGGCAGCAAAGAGGCCGCCGAACTCAAGCGCGTGCTGATCGCCGAGGGCGCCTGGTCGCAATATCTCGAGGTCGGCATCGGGCCGGACGCGGAAATCTTCACCAAGGCGCAGCCGATGGCGGCGGTCGGCCACGGCATGGATGCGGGCCTGCACCCGATATCGACCTGGAATAATCCGGAGCCGGAGGTGGTACTGCTGGTCACGTCGCAAGGCACCATCGTCGGCGCCACGCTCGGCAACGACGTCAATCTGCGCGACGTCGAGGGGCGCTCGGCGCTGCTACTCTCCAAGGCCAAGGACAACAATGCCTCCACCGCGCTCGGCCCGTTCGTGCGCTTCTTTGACGGCACGTTCTCGCTCGAAGATGTGCGCCGCATCGAGGTGAGCCTCAGGGTCGAGGGCGAGGATGGCTTTGTGCTGAACGGGCGCTCCTCGATGCGCGAGATCGCCCGCGACCCGGCGGACCTCGTCAAGCAAATGCTGGGGCGGCATCACCAGTATCCGGATGGTGCGGCGTTGTTCCTCGGCACCATGTTCGCCCCGATCGAAGATCGTGAGGTGCCCGGGCAGGGGTTCACGCACAAGTTGGGGGACGTCACCACCATCGCGGCGCCGGAGCTTGGCGTGCTCGCCAACCGCATGACGCTGTCGACCGCGGCGCCGCCGTGGACCTTCGGCACCGGCGCCCTGATGCGCAACCTCGCGCGACGCGGTCTCTTGTAGGGCTGGTTTAAGCAGGAGCGCGCGCCGTGATGCAAGCCCTCGCCGGCACCCTCGTCGTCTCCCTCGATCAGGCCGTCGCCGCGCCGATGACGGCGCGGCGGCTCGCCGATGCCGGCGCGCGCGTGATCAAGCTCGAGCGTCCCGAGGGCGACTTCGCGCGCGACTACGACAAGGCCGTGCACGGGGAATGCACGCATTTCGTCTGGTTGAACCGCGGCAAGGAATCCGTCGTCGTCGACCTGCGCCAAAGCGAGGACCGCCGCCTGTTCGAGGCCCTGCTGGCGAGGGCCGACGTATTCCTGCAAAACCTCAAGCCCGGCGCTCTTGCCAAGCTCGGTTACGGCATCGAAACCCTGCGCCAGCGCTACCCACGCCTGATTTGTTGCTCCATCACCGGTTACGGCGATGAGGGGCCGTTTCGCGAGCGCAAGGCCTATGATCTGCTGGTCCAGGCCGAGTGTGGTCTGGCTTCCCTGACCGGCGGCCCCGAGGCGCCGGCCCGCGTCGGCGTCTCCCTCGTCGACATTGGCACCGGGCTGCACGCCTACGAGGCCATTCTCGAAGCCCTGCTCGGGCGCCATGCCACCGGCCAGGGCGCCGACATCCGCGTCTCCATGTTCGATGCCATGATGGAATGGATGACGGTTCCCTTGCTGTTTGCCGAGCACGGGCAGCCGCCACGCCGCTCGGGCCTCACCCACCCCTCGCTCGCGCCCTATGGGGTCTTCAGCACGGCCGACGGGGTCCCCATCCTCATCTCCATCCAGAACGATCGCGAGTGGGTGGCGCTATGTAACAAGGTGCTGGACCGGCCCGCACTCGGCACCGATCCGCGCTTCGCCACCAGTCCTGCCCGCCTCGCCCACCGCGCGGAGACGGATGGCGTGGTGGCGGACTGCTTCGGTCGGCTCGATGTCCGCAGCCTGAGCCGGCAGCTGGAGGCGGCCGAAATTGCCTTCGCCCGCGTCAACGAGGTCGCTGACGTGCTCAAACATCCGCATCTGCGCCGCCTCAGCGTCGAGACGCCCTCGGGTTCCATCCTGCTGCCGGCGCCGGCCGCCCGGGTCGACGGCGCGGCGAGCGAGTTCGAGGCCGTCCCTGCGCTCGGGGCCCATACCGACGCCGTCCGCCGCGAATTTCTCGGCGGCCAGGGCGCTTAGGTCGGCGGCGGCGCACGCGGCGCCCCAGCTTCCACAGTTCCAACATAACGCAAACCGATACTGAATCGGCGGCTGGGCGACCAGTGCACGAAACCGGACCACGGTGTTAGGCGTTTCCAAAACCCTATGGACTATGGTGCCAAGTATGCAGAAGCCCTGGCGTGGTGCCGGGCGCGCTCGTCATCGGCGCTGCTTTCGCTGTCGAAGGCGGTCGCCGCCCTATCGACCAAGCTTTCCGTGGTGGCGGTTCTGGGCATCGGCGTCGTCTCCATACTGCCGCAGCAGGCCGCTTCCACCCTGCGCTGGTCAAAGCTGGCCGCCACCTCGCCAGCGATCGAGATCGTGCGCCCCAAGCAGGTGATCATCGACGAGGCGGAGCCGGCCGACGGCGTGGAGCTGGTGGCTAGCCGCCGCCAGCGGCGCCGCGTCAGCGAGCCCGAACGGCCCGCGCCGGTGCGCAAGGATTCGGCGATCGCCGTCGAGCCCGAACCGACTGTGCCCCCGGAAGCGCCGGCCGAAGCGGCACAAGGTGAACCGCCCAAGCCCGACCTGTGGTCGGATGCGGAAGTGATCGGCGCGCTGCGCGACTGCGTCAAACTCCTGGCGCCGATTGCAGCCGAAGTCGATCTCGCCCCACCGGTCAAGCAGGATCAGTGTGGCGCCGCCGCCCCCGTCATGCTGCGTCGCGTGGCGAGCGGGAGCAACCGTGTCGAGATCAAGCCGCCCGCCATGCTCAACTGCGCCATGGTCGTACACCTGCACGAGTGGATCACCACCGTGCTGCAACCGGCGGCCGAGCAGGCTTTCGGCAGTCCAATCACCCGCTTGGCCAATGCCTCGGGATACGCGTGCCGGCAGCGCAACGGCAGCCAAAGCCATAGCGAGCGATTGAGCGAACACGCGCTGGCCAACGCCATCGACATTGCCGGCTTCGTCACGGCGGATGGACGCTCGATCGAGGTGGCGCGCCATTGGGGGCCGACGTTGCGCGATCAGAAGGAGGCCGCCGGCGCCGCCGCACGGGCCAAGGAGAGTAAAGACCCCGCCGCCAAGGTGGAAGCCGCGAAGGCCCCAGTTCGCACCCCCAGTGCCATCTCGCGCCAGGACGGCGACCAGCGCAAGCTGGCCCAGGGCCCGGACAATGCTTCGCGCGGCCCGTCCTTGCAGCGTCTTGGCCGGAGCGCGGAGACACAGGCTGAGGCCAAGGGTGACGCGAAGGGCGCAGCGCCGCTGGCGGAAGCTCGCGAGGAGGCGCAAAAGAGCCCCGAGGGAACGTTCCTGCGCCGGCTGCACAAAGGCGCCTGCGGGATATTTGGCACCGTGTTGGGACCGGAGGCGAACGAGGCCCACCGCGACCACTTCCATCTCGACTTGGCACCGCGCCGGCGCAGCGCCTTTTGCGAATAGGCCGGCCCCCGACCTTGCGTGAGCGCGTAGACCGCGATGACGTCCGCGCCTAAAGTGACCGCGCGCAACCCAGCGGCGCGCGCGCCGCGAACCAAGGCAGACAGCTATGGAGCAGATCCCCGTCGAAAGCGCAGAACGCCAAGCCTTCTACGAGCGCATCGACAAGCAGAACATGACCGCCCTGTGGACCGTGATGGGCGCGCTGATCACGCCGGAGCCCAAGAGCGCCTGCGTGCCGGCGGCGTGGCGCTTTGCTGCCATTCGCGCGGCCATGCTCGAGGCGGGCAAACTCATCACGGCAAAGGAGGCGGAACGGCGCGTCCTGGTGCTGGAGAACCCCGGCCTGCGCGGCCAATCCAAGATCACGACCTCGCTTTATGCCGGTGTCCAGCTTGTCATGCCCCACGAAGTGGCCCCCGCGCACCGCCATTCGCAATCGGCCTTGCGATTTGTGCTCGACGGCCGGGGTGCCTACACCACGGTCAACGGTGAGCGCACACTCATGCAACCCGGTGATTTTATTATCACCCCCTACATGGCGTGGCACGACCACGGCAACGACACCGACGAGCCGATGTTCTGGCTGGACGGGCTCGACATCCCGCTTATTCAATTCTTGGATGCCTCGTTCGTGGAGCGGCTGGACGAGGAGGTGCAGCCGGTCGGAAAGCCCGAAGGGGATTCGCTGGCGCGCTACGGAGCCAACCTGCTCCCCGTCGACCACAAGATGAGCTCGGCAACCTCGCCGATTTTCAACTACCCCTACGAGCGCACGCGCGAGGCCCTTGAGCGGTTGGCGCGGGCCGGGGAGTACGACGCCTGTCACGGCATCAAAATGCGCTACTGCAACCCCGTGACCGGCGACCATGCCATGCCGACCATGGGGACATTCATGCAGTCGCTGCCGCGCGGCTTCCGCACCAGCCGCTACCGCTGCACCGATGCTTCCGTGTTCGTGGCCATGGAGGGAGCGGGCCGCACGCACGTCGGCGATACCACCCTGGAGTGGGGGCCGAAGGACATTTTCGTGGTGCCGAGCTGGCGGCCGGTTGTGCACGAGGCGGACAGTGAATGCGTGCTTTTCAGCTTTTCCGATCGTCCCGTGCAAGAACGGATCGGTGTCTGGCGCGAGGATCGCGGCAATGCCTGAGGTTTGCCCGTCATTGATCGGCGGGGGAGCGCCAGGCTAGCCCCACCCTTGGCCGGGCTCCGGGCGCGCGCCACCGCCCGCCCTTGGCCCGCGCCGATCGGGGCCCTGGTGCGAGATTGGCGGGGGAGGTGCATTGCCAAGTCCCGGCGCGGGGGCCAACCCGACGGCCCGGGTCGCGCCAGATGCGGGCTCGCGCCAGATGCAGGCACGTGCCAGAACCCAGATGCAGGCTCGCGCCAGAAGAAAAGGGGCCACTCGCGCATGCCATCCTCCACCGAGGTCATGATCATCGGCGCCGGCATCGGCGGCCTGACGCTGGCGCTGGCGCTGGCGCAGCGCGCCATCCCCGTCCACGTCTACGAAGCGGCACCCGAGCCAAAGCCGATCGGCGCTGGGCTAAACCTGCTTCCCCAGGCGGTGGCCGAGCTCGCCGCGCTCGACCTCTTGCCTGTGCTCGCGGAGCGGGCCGTGCTCACCAAGGAAGCTGCATTTTTCAATCGCTTCGGCCAGCTCATTCACCGCGAGCCGGCGGGCCGGCATGCCGGCCAGCAATGGCCGCAGCTTTCGCTGCATCGTGGCGATGCGCAGGCCGTGCTGCTCGAGGCGGCCGAGCGGCGGCTCGGTCCCGAGCGCCTGCATTTCGGTTGGCGCTGCACAGGGGCAACCGAAGCCGGTGATCAGATCCGGGCGCGGTTTGCGGACGCGGCCGGCGCGCCCCTGGCAGACCAGGTCGCCAGCCTCCTGATCGCCTGCGACGGCATTCATTCGAGCATCCGCCGCCAGCTCTACCCGCAGGAGAGCGAACCCATCTATTCCGGCGTCAACATGTGGCGCGGGGTAACGCGCCAGGACGCGTTCCTGACGGGCGCCAGCATGGTGCGCGCCGGTTGGCTCAGCACTGGCAAGATGGTTATCTACCCCGTGCGCAACCATCAAGACGGCAGCCAGCTCATCAACTGGGTGGCCGAACTCGAAACGCCGCGCTATCGGCGTTGGGACTGGAACCGCCCGGGCCGGCTCGACGATTTCATTGCCGCCTTCGCCGACTGGTCCTTCGATTGGCTCGACGTGCCGGCGATGATCCGCGGCGCGCAGTCGATCCTCGAATTTCCCATGGTCGACCGAGATCCGCTGCCGCGCTGGAGTTTCGGGCGCATGACGCTGCTCGGCGACGCCGCCCATCCCATGCTGCCGCGCGGCTCCAACGGCGCCGTGCAGGCCATTCTCGACGCGCGTGACCTGGCCGACCGCCTCGCCGCGAATTCCGACTGGGTGGGCGCGCTCGCGGGCTACGATCAGCGGCGGCGGGCGGCGACAACGGCCATAGTGCTTGCCAACCGCAGCCATCCCCCCGACGCCATATTAAGAGAGATTTATCTCCGCACCGGCGATCGTCCGTTCGGCAACATCGATGAGGTCATCAGCGCCGCCGAGCTGATGGAGATTTCCGACCGCTACAAGCGGCTATCGGGTTACCCCGGCGGCGCGCCGGCAACGGCGCCGGCCGCAAAAGCCTGAGCCGTCGCAGGCAACACCTTGTCGAGGCCCGCGCCCGGCTTAAGCTAGGCCGCCAGACGGCCAGACCACGGCCAGGGACCACGGCCAAGGGATCACGGCCGAGGGACCGATGCGGCGAACGGAAACGAGGGGCGGAGCTGAGACATGACACGGCGCAACCTGTCACGAAGGCAATTCGGCAAGGCCGCCCTCGGCCTGACCCTCCTGCCGCGGCCGCTGGCCGCTGAGAAGTTGTCGGACCGCCCGATCACAATCGTGGTGCCGTTCACCGCCGGCACCGGCATCGACATTCTTGCGCGCATCCTCGGCGAGGAGCTGCAACAGCGCTGGGGCCAGGCGGTCACCATCGAAAACCGCCCGGGTGCCAGCGGCAACATCGGCTCGCAGTACGCGGCTACGCGCGCGCCCGACGGGCACACCGTTATGATGACGGTGAACACCTTCGTCATGAATGTCAGCCTATTCAAATCCGTACCCTATGATCCGCAAAAGAGCTTCGCGCCCATCGTCGAGGTGGCAAGCGGCGCGCTGGCGCTTGCCGTACACCCCTCGCTGGCGGCGCCCTCCGCCCAGGCCCTCGTTGCTCAGGCCAAGGCCAATCCCGGCAAGATCGCCTACGCCTCGCCCGGCCGCGGCACACCACAGCATTTGGCCATGGAGCTGCTCAAGCTGACGGCCCAGATCGACCTCGTGCATGTACCCTATTCCGGCTCGGCCGGCGCCGTGCGCGACCTGGTCGGTGGACACGTCGGCGCCATGTTCATTCCTCTGCATACGGTGTTGCCGCTCGCCCGTGATCAGCAGCTGCGCCTGCTGGCGGTCGGCAGCGATGTCCGCTCCGCCCTCGCGCCGGAGGTGCCGACCTTCGCCGAGGAGGGGCTTGCCGGCGTAAACATCGACTTGTGGTATGCCTTGCTGGCGCCGGCGGACACCCCCGCCGACATCATCGGCCGCTACAATCAGGTCGTGAACGATATCTTGAGAATGCCCAAGGTGCGCGATGCCCTGAGCATGCAAGGGCTTACCGCGCGCGGCGGATCGCCGGCCGACCTGGCGCAGCTCATCGCCAGCGATATGGCGCGCTGGGCCAAGGTGGTGAAGGACGCAAAGATCGCCCCGACAGAATGACATGCCGAGCCGGCCTTGGTCCCCACATCGGCCCAGCCGTCGCCCGCCGGTGCGTGGGCAACGGTGGCCGCGGCGCGACGGCGGGCCCCCATGCGACCTGCGGCGGGACCCGCGGATTGTCCGCCGAGCAAGCAAAGGGGCCGCCCACCAACATTGGGGGGCGCGCGTGCGCGGGTTGGCCTCGGCGCCGCGGGCGTGGGCCAACTCTCCTTTTTGGCTCGCGCGCAAGATTGGCCCAATCGAATCGCCGCGGGCTTTGCCGTCCCGTGGCATTCGCCGACAAGGCTGCCGGCACCTTGCGCCGCGCTCGCCGGCTTGCGCCGGTTAGCCCGCGCTGCTAGCCAAAACCCAGGAGCATCCCTAGCCGGCTCCTGGAAGAGGAGGCTCGATGATCCCCAACGACTTCCCCACGCTCAATTTCGATCTCGGCGAAACCGCCGAGCAGCTGCGCCACAGCGTGCGCGGTTTCACCAGCGATAAGATCGCGCCGATGGCGGCCGAACTCGACAAGAGCAACGCGTTCCCGCGTGAGCTGTGGCCGAAGCTCGGCGAGCTTGGGGTGCTGGGCATCACGGTCGAGGAAGAGTACGGGGGCGCGGGCCTCGGCTACCTCGAGCATTGCCTTGCCATGGAGGAGATCAGTCGCGGTTCGGCCGCCGTTGGCCTTTCCTACGGCGCCCATTCCAATCTTTGTGTGAACCAGATCCGGCGCAATGGCAGCGAGGTACAAAAGCGCGCCTATCTGCCGAAGCTGATCTCCGGTGAGCACATCGGCGCCCTTGCCATGTCGGAGACCGGCGCCGGCTCCGATGTCGTGTCCATGCGGCTGCGTGCCGACAAGAAAAGCGACCGCTACGTCCTCAACGGCAGCAAAATGTGGATCACCAATGGACCGTGCGCGGATGTGCTGGTCGTCTATGCCAAGACCGCGCCCGAGGCCGGCCCGCGCGGCATCAGCGCCTTCCTGATCGAGCGTGGCTTCAAGGGTTTCACGAGCTCGCAAAAACTCGACAAGATGGGCATGCGGGGGTCGGACACCGGTGAACTGGTGTTCGAGGACTGCGAGGTGCCGGCGGAAAACCTGCTGGGCGAGGTCAACCGCGGGGTCAACGTCCTCATGAGCGGTCTTGCCTACGAACGCGCCGTGCTGGCGGCGGGACCACTTGGCATCATGCAGGCGGCGATGGACGTGGTCATCCCCTACGTGCATCAGCGAAAGCAATTCGGCGAGCCGATCGGTAGCTTCCAGCTCGTACAAGGCAAGCTCGCCGATATGTACACCACCATGAACGCGTGTCGCGCCTACGTCTACGCCGTGGCCAAGGCCTGCGACCGTGGCGAGACCGCCCGCAAGGACGCCGCGGGTGCCATCCTTTATGCCGCCGAAAAAGCAACACAGATCGCGCTCGATGCAGTGCAGCTCCTGGGTGGCAACGGTTACATCAATGATTTCCCGACCGGCCGCCTGCTGCGCGACGCCAAACTCTACGAAATCGGCGCCGGCACCAGCGAGATCCGCCGCTGGTTGATCGGCCGCGAGCTGTTCGACGAGACGGCCTAGCGCCGCCCGCGGGGCGGCAAGGCGGCGGCCATCGCCTGCCCGCGTGGCCGCCACATTGATCAAGGTGCGCCGGGCAAGCCCGTCACTCAAAACGCGAGCAAGGACATGACCACAGCGGCCGAGGATCCAATCGTCATCGTCGGCATGGCGCGCACGCCGATCGGCGCATTCCAGGGCAGACTTGCCGCGCTCAGTGCACCCCAGCTCGGCAGTGCCGCCATCAAGGCGGCGTTGCAGCGCGCCGGCGTCGGGGCCGCCGACGTCAACGAAGTCTTGATGGGCTGCGTGCTGGCCGCCGGCCTCGGGCAGGCGCCCGCCCGCCAGGCAGCGCTGGCGGCCGGTTTGCCCAACGGCGTTCCCGCTACCACCGTCAACAAGATGTGCGGCTCGGGCATGAAGGCGGTCATGCTGGCCTACGACGGGCTGCACGCGCGCCCCGACGAGGTCGTCGTTGCCGGCGGCATGGAAAGCATGACCAATGCGCCCTATCTGCTGCCCAAGCTGCGTGGCGGCGCGCGGCTCGGACACGCCGAAGTCAAGGATCATATGTTTCTCGACGGCCTCGAAGATGCCTATGAGAAGGGCCGCTTGATGGGCAGCTTTGCCGAGGATTGCGCCCAGACCTATCAGTTCACCCGCGCGGCGCAGGACGCCTTTGCGACCGAGAGCCTCAGGCGGTCGCGCCAAGCCAACGAGGATGGTTCCTTTGCCGCCGAGATCGTGCCGGTCACCGTGAAAGGGCGCGCCGGCGCGACGGAGGTGAGCCTGGACGAGCAACCGTTCACGGCAGATCTCGCCAAGATCCCCAAACTCAAACCGGCATTTCGCGAGGGCGGCACGGTCACGCCCGCCAATTCCAGCTCCATCTCCGACGGCGCCGCCGCCCTGGTCTTGATGCGGCAAAGTCAGGCAGCGCGGCGCCAGCTCAAGCCCTTGGCCAAGGTGGTGGGCGTTGCCAGCGCGGCGCAGGCGCCGGCCCTCTTCACCACTGCGCCGATCGCCGCGATCAAGACGCTGCTGAGGGCTGTCGGCTGGTCGGCGGCCGATGTGGGTCTCTACGAAATCAACGAGGCGTTCGCCGTCGTCAGCATGGCCGCCATGCGCGACCTGGCGCTGCCGGCGGACCGCGTCAACGTGCACGGGGGCGCCTGCGCGCTCGGCCACCCAATCGGGGCCTCGGGCGCGCGCATTTTGGTCACGCTGCTGGCGGCCATGCACAAGTACCGGCAAAGCAAGGGCGTTGCTGCCCTTTGTATCGGCGGCGGGGAGGCTACCGCGGTTGCCGTCGAGGCCTGCGCCCCCGCCTCCCGCCCCACCTGAGGCCTGCAACCCGGCGCGGCGGCGGGCACGTCCGCCGCGCCCAGGAGCCGGCCGCCGGCGATGCTGGGGCAACCGGCGGCTCACGCACGGCCAAGGGGGATGGTTGCTCAAAAGTTGTAGCTAAGCCGAGCAAAAGGCGCGACCTGCCGGCAGCGGCCGATCTCTACTTGCGAATGATTTGCAAGAAGGGTATTGTGGCGTCGCGGATGTGGAGGGGTGCCGGAGCGGCCCATGCTCAATAAACTCGATCGGGATCTGCAAGGGGTCCTTGCAGGTGACGCGAAAGGCTGGCGGCGCGCCCGGGGCGATGCACCGCTGACCGAGGTCAATCGCACCATTTCCGTCCGTGGCGCGACCGTCGGTCGCCGCCTGGTGGCGTTCCTGGGACCGGGCTACCTGGTCGCGGTCGGCTACATGGACCCGGGCAACTGGGCGACCTCGTTGGCGGGGGGCTCCAAGTTCGGCTACACGCTGCTGGTCGTCGCCCTGATTTCCAACATCATGGCCATCATCCTGCAGGCGCTCTGCGCCCGCCTGGCGATCGCCTCCGGCCGCGACCTGGCGCAGGCGTGCCGCGACGCCTACCCGACGTGGGCTGCCTATCCGCTGTGGCTCGCCGCGGAGGTCGCCATTATTGCGACCGACATTGCCGAAGTGATCGGCACGGCCATCGGCCTCAATTTGCTGTTTGGAATTCCGCTCGAGATCGGCGTGCTCTTGACCGCGCTCGACGTGTTCTTGATCCTCTATCTGCAAAAGCTCGGATTTCGTTTCCTCGAAGCCTTCATCATCACCCTGCTCGGCGTCATTACCGCCTGCTTTGCCATCCAAATTGCCCTCGCCAACCCTGAGCTCGGGCCCTTGATCCGCGGCTTTGCCCCGACCACCGAGATCGTGCGCAATCCGGAAATGCTCTATCTGGCGATGGGCATTCTCGGTGCCACGGTCATGCCGCACAATCTTTATCTGCACTCGGCCATCGTGCAGACGCGGGCTTACGGAGAAACGCTGCCCGCCAAGCGCGAAGCCCTGAAGTACGCGACCATCGACTCCACTATTGCCCTGATGTTCGCGCTCCTGATCAACGCCGCCATCCTGATCCTGGCCGCGGCGAGCTTCCACAAGGCCGGCCACACCGAGGTGGTGGAACTGGGCCAGGCCCAGGCGTTGCTGGCTCCCCTGCTCGGGTCGTCCTTGGCCCCGATGCTGTTCGGCCTGGCGCTGCTGTGCTGTGGCCTCAGTTCCACGGTCACGGCAACCTTGGCCGGCCAAGCCGTGATGGAGGGCTTTCTCGATATTCGTTTGCCGGCTTGGCTGCGCCGCCTGATCACGCGCGCGATCGCCATCATTCCCGCGGCCGGCGTCGCGCTGATTTATGGCGAGGCAGAGACCGGCAAGCTCTTGATCTTGAGTCAAGTCATGCTCAGCCTGCAGCTGCCTTTCGCGGTCGTACCGCTGGTCCAATTCACGGCCGACCGCGCCAAGATGGGCGCACTGGTCGCCCCGCGCTGGCTGGTCGCCTCGGCCGCCGCAATTGCCGCTATCATCATTGCGCTCAATCTCAAGCTGTTGTGGCACCAGTTCGTCGGTTGATCGGCGGACGCCTGCAGTTAATATCCCGTGCGAACCCGCGCGCCTACCTCGAGGTGGTGTGCGCAAGAACGTCGCGCCTCGTCGCCCGGCACGGGCGCGGTGGTGCCGCCGAGGGCCGCGACGACAGCGACGGGTTCACCTCATCGCCGCCGTTGCTTTTGATGGATGGGGGCATAAACCTCCAGCGCGCCGGCGAGGAACCCGCGATTTTGCGCGGCGTTAATTAGTTGAGAGTGAGAAAGGACGAACGATGCAAAGCAGGAAACTGGCCTTGATCGGAGCCTGTGGCGTCGCCAGCGTGGCGCTATGGTCTGTTGGTGCAGAGGCGGCACCGGCTGCCTCGAATCTCATGCCAACCACGGCGGCCGCGGTCGGCGCCCAGTCCGCAGTGCAGGACGTTGCCTATCGGCGCTGCTGGTGGCAATACGGCCAGCGCCATTGTCGCTGGTCTGAACCACGCTACCGCGGTCACGGCTACCGCTATTATGGGCCGCTTTATCCCGAGGCCTATCCGACCGGCTCCAACCGTTGGTGGCAGGAAATGGACCGCGACGATCGCGGCGGTCGTGGCCGTCCGTAGGGTTCGCGACGAACCGACTTTCCCAGCCTATTGTTTCAGAGATGTGCACGGGGTGCGGCAACGCCGCACCCCGTGCACCCTTGATGATCATCGGCCGCGACGTCCAAACCGGGCTACAAGCAGGGGCCAGGGCAAGGCCAGGGCAATCAGGGAAAGGACCAAACCGACGCAGCTCAAACCTTGCGCGGCTAGAAAGCCCTGGTCACGGGCTGCGAGTTCCGGCAGCGGCCGCGCGGTGGCCATCGCCCCTGGGCGGGCCGGCGCCGATCTGCTCGTCAATTAATCCCGCGTAAGTGTCCGCGACGGTGGCGGCGGTTGGCCACACGGGCGCTGCTGCGCTAGCGCACAGGCGCCAATGCCCCCGGTGCCATTAGGACCCGCATCAACCGACCAGCCTGGGAAAGCAAGCAAACCCTACGCCGATGGCGCTCGTTCGCTGCGGCCGCTTTGGCGAACCCAAGGCTCTTGCTTGTGCCGCCGCCTGGCTTGCCTGCGATGCCTCCCACTACATTGTCGGCACGACGCATTTCATCGATGGCGGCATGCCGCTCTATCCGGGCTTGGCCGGTAACGGCTGAGCGGGCCCAGGGGATGGTCGGGCGCCGGAGCGCTGCTCGGCGGGTTTATCCGGCTTGGCCAGGTTATAGGCCGTGTTGATCAGGGCGACGTGGGAGAAGGCCTGTGGAAAGTTGCCGAGCATGCGCTTGGCGACGGGATCGTACTCCTCTGCGAGCAGGCCCACGTCGTTGCGCAGCGTGAGAAGATGCTCGAACAACTCCTGCGCTTCCTGCCGACGGTCCAGCAGCACCAGGTTGTCGGCAAACCAGAAGCTGCAGGCGAGAAACGCGCCCTCGCCGGCCGGCAGACCATCGGCGCTGCGGTGCGTATCGTAGCGGTGCACCAGTCCCTCGACCATCAGGTGCCGCCTGATCGCCTCCAGCGTCGAGGACACGCGTGGATCGTGCGGCGGCAGGAAGCCGACAAGCGGAATAAGGAGCGCGCTCGCATCAAGATCGGTGGTGCCGTAGCTTTGCACGAATGCGCCGAGCGTCGGGTTGTAGCCGCGCTCACAAACCTCGGCGTGGATTTGCTCGCGCAGCTTGCGCCAGCGGGCGAGCGGTCCTTTAACGTGAAAACTTTCGATACTCTTGACGGCACGGTCGAGCGCGACCCAGGCCATCACCTTGGAGTGTGTGAACTGGCGCGGCCCGCCACGCACCTCCCACAGGCCCTGATCGGGTTCTTGCCAGATCGTCTCCAGATGCTCGACCAGCTTCACTTGCAAGTTCCACTCGGTGCTCTCGGGCGCCAAGCCGCCGTCGGCGCTCTGAAACAGCGCGTCCATGACCTCACCGAAGATATCGATTTGCAGCTGTTTGGCGGCCGCATTGCCGATGCGCACGGGCCTTGCACCCTGGTAACCGCTTAGGTTTGCAATTTCCCACTCGTCGAGGCGCCGTTCGCCGGCCAGGCCATACATGATTTGTACCTGCGCAGGATTGCCGGCAACGGCGTGCTGCAACCAGGTCCTCCAGGCTTCGGCCTCGCCCTCGAAGCCACCATTCATCAGGGCGAGGAGGGTGAAGGTGGCGTCGCGCAGCCAACAATAGCGGTAGTCCCAGTTGCGGCTTCCGCCGGGGTTTTCCGGCAGCGAGGTGGTGGGCGCGGCGACGATGCCCCCGGTCGGACGGTAGGTGAGGGCCTTGAGCGTTATCAGCGAGCGCAGCACCTCCTCGGCGTATCTGCCCGCGGGCCGATAGCCCGCCGTCCATTCCCCCCAGGCCTGTTCGGTCTCAGCGAGGGCGGCAAGCGGGGCGATAGCTTCGGGCAAGGCGTGGAAGGAGGGTCCGTAGCCGAGCACGAAGGTCGCCGTCTCGCCGGCGGCCACGCTAAATTGGGCGCGATGGCTAAAGCCATCCGCTTTCAGGTCTACGTTTGTGCGCAGCACGGCCATGTCTGGCCCGGCGATGGCCTTGATGGTGTTGTCGTCAAGCCTGGTTACCCAGGGCACGATTGAGCCATAGTCGAAACGCAGGATCAGGCGGGTGTGCATGGCGACGCGGCCGCGGCGACCTTGCACGATGCGCACGATATGGCTGGTGCCCTGCGCCCGCAGCGGCATGAATTCGATGAGCGTGGCCGCGCCGTCGGCAGTCACCAATTCGGTTTCCAAAACCAGGGTGTTGCCCCGGTATCTTCGCGACCGCCGGGCGCTGGCGTCGGTCGGTGCGATCTGCCAATGGCCATTGTCGCAATCGCCGACGAGGGCGGCGAACACGGCACCCGAATCGAAGCGCGGCCAGCACAACCAGTCGATCGACCCGTCGCTGCCGACCAGAGCGGCGGTCTCGCAGTCCCCGATCAGCGCATAGTCTTCGATACGACCTGCCATGGCGAAGGCCTTCCAAACAAAGACAACAAAATCAACGAGGCAGGAGCCGGTGGTGTTCCTTGCGGCTGGCGCGGCGCGCGGAAAAGTTATCGGCCCGCCGTGCCCCACAACGTTCGGCCGGTCGCTTTGCTGTCGCAGCCCGCCCTGGAACAACAATGCTAAACTGGGCACGGCTTTCCGCCTTGACAGATCAGCACGCCATGGCTCGACCACTCAAGCTCGTCTCCTTCAATATTCTCGAGGGGCTGCGGCCCCGCAACGACCGCGAGGCCGAGCGCCGGTTGCTCGACCGGCAGCGGCGCGCCGCGGCCCTAACGCTCGTGCGCGAGCTCGATCCCGACATCTTGGTGCTGAACGAAGCGCTGTTTTGCCGCGCGCACGCCGGCACGGCGATCGACTATGGCGACCTCTTCGCTTTTCGCCACCAGGCGGCCGCCCTTTACGATGGCGCCTGGGGCAACGCGATCTTGAGCCAGCATCCCATAACGCGCGCGCAGGAGCTCAACATCTACAATCGCGGTGGGCTCACTGCCGTGCTCGCCACGCCGCTCGGGGCCCTGACCGTGGCATCCTATCACCCCCACCCCCTGCGCCGTCCGGAAAACAAAGCCGATGATTTTGCCGCCATGGTCGCCGCCCTTGCGGGGCCCCTGCTGGTGTGCGGCGATTTCAACGCCATTAGTCCGGAGGACGCCGTTGATCGCCCGCAATTGATTGCGGCCTTCCGCGCCTTTGCCAGCGAGCCCGAGCAAGCCGTCGATCGATTTATCGAAAGCGGGAGGCAGGTGTTTACTCGGCTCGCCGCATTCGGTCTGCGCGACGCCATTCCGCGCTCCGGACGGCGCTACTCGATCCCGACGGATCTCATCAATCACGACAAGAGCTCGGGCATCCGCATCGACCACATCCTTGCCAATGGGGCAATCGAGGTCATCGCCGGCGAGGTCGTGCATAACCCCGCCAGCAATCGTGCCAGCGACCACCATCCCGTCATGCTCGAGTTTCGCATCAAAGCAGGCTAGCCGCGGCCGGGGCAACGCCGCGGCAGCCATGTCGGCGGCGCAAGCTCAGGCGACCCTGTCCATTTGCGAAAGCGGCGAGAACAAGAGGCTGCGGATCTGCTCCTCTGGCACGGCGCTGCCGATGTAGAAGCCCTGCACCTCGGTGATACTGCGTTCGCGCGCGATCAGCGCCAGCTGCTCGCGGGTCTCGACGCCCTCGACGGTCACCGCCAGGTCGAGCTCGGCGCTGAGGCGCGCGACGCCATAAAGCAGGCTCAACGAGCGACTGCTTGCCTGCAAGCCTTGCAGGAACGACCGATCGATCTTCACCTTGTTGAGCGGGAAACTATGCAGGTAGCTTAGACTGGAATAGCCCGTGCCGAAATCATCGAGCGAAATACGAACGCCCAAATCCTGCAATTGATCGAGCCACAGGCGCGTCACCTCGCTGTCGTCGAGAAAGGCGGACTCGGTGATTTCGATCTCCAGGCGATCGGGAGCCAGGTTGGCGGCCTGCAGCGCCTCGCGGATGGTAGTTGCCATGTCATCGCGCCGGAACTGAATGGCCGATAGATTTACCGCGACGCGCACGTCGTTGGGCCATCTCGCGCATTCGATACAGGCCTTGCGCAGGACCAGCCTGCCGATCTCGACGATCAGCCCCATTTCCTCGGCGATCGGAATGAACTCGCCCGGCGGTACCATGCCGCGCTCGGGATGGGGCCAGCGCAGCAGCGCTTCACAGGTGGCAATGCGCTTGGTACGCAGGTTGTAGAGCGGCTGATAGTGCACCAGAAAGGCGTCCGCCGCGAGGGCATTGCGCAAATCGAGCTGCAGATTGCGCCGCGCGTGCGCCTTCACGTCCATGCCCTGCTCAAAAAACTGCCAGGAGCCGCGGCCATTCAACTTGACGCGGTAGAGCGCCATATCGGCGTTCTTCAGGAGCAGGTCGGCGCTGTCGCCATCGCGCGGCGCCACGGCTATGCCGATGCTGGCACCGACCACGATCTGGTGTCCGTTGATTTGGAACGCCCGGCCGAGCACATCCACGATTTGCTCGGCCAAGGCCGCGCTTTCATCGAGGTCGCCCAGCGGATACTGCAGCACTACGAACTCGTCGCCGCCGAAACGCGCGACCATATCGGAGCCGCGTACGACGCTGCGCAACCGGTCGGCCACCGCGCACAGCAAGGCGTCACCACAGGTGTGGCCCAAGGTGTCGTTGACCTGCTTGAAGTCGTCGAGGTCCACGAACAGGGTGGCGAATGGGCCGCGCCGCTTCAAGGCGGCCAGCGCGGCTTCGGTTTGATCGTGCAGGAAGGCCCGGTTCGGTAACCCGGTCAGCGTGTCGAAGCGGGCCAACTGGTGGATCTTGGCCTCGGCGATTTGCCGATCGGTAACATCTTCGAACAGCAGCACCGCGCCGCCCTCCGCCATCGGATTGACGGTGATGGCGAGCATGCGCTGATGCTCGGTGTCGATCAGAACTTCGCCGTCGGCACTACCCGCCAATCGGTTCTCGAGTCCCAGCGCCAGGCGTTCTGCGCGCTCGCTTGCCAAGGCCCCGGCGGCGGCGGACTCGTTGATGAGGGCGCGTACTGGCAGGCGCCGAGGCGTAACGCTCTCGGGCAAGCTGAGCAATTCGCGCAACCGCCTATTGCAAACGACGACCTGTCCCTTGACATCGACCATGCAAAGGCCGTGCGGCATGTTGTTGAGGGCCGTGTCGAAGCGGCCGGCGAGCAGGCTCACATCCCGACCGGCAATCACGGCATCGAGCAGCACGCGGCGTAGCCGGTCGGAAATGAATTTGAGGGAGGCGAAGAAGGGAATGAGAACAAAGGCGAAAATGGCGTAGTACCAGCCACCGACCAGCAGCAGCGCCGCCGTCATCGGGACGCCGGCGCAGACAATCTGTGCCAGCACCAGGAGGTTACTGGCGAAATTGCGCCCCGAGATGCCGATCATGTAGGCCAGCGTCAGGGCGAAGCTGAAAATCTGTACAAACGGATCGGAGGTCTTGATGAAGGCAACGAGACACCACATGCCGAGCAACATGACGTGCGCGGCGGCGCCGGCCACATAGCGGCGCTCCCATTTGGCGGCCTCATCGATGCTGACGATGCGCGCCCGACGCTTCTGATACCTGCCGACGTCCAATCCGCGCGCGCAGGCGACGAGCGCGATCGTCAGCGAGCACAGGTAGAGTAAAGCCTCACCGCTCTTGTAGGCGGTGATCAGCGCCGTGCCGGAAGCGGCAATCGCCCCCACAAACAGGGAACGAAAGTCGTTGTAGAGGGCATTGACCAGCGAGACATAAATCTCGGGCGGCAATGAGCGATCGGGGCACCGCCTCGCCTGCTGCCAGTTTTCCATGCCCAATTTGCCCCTGCGGCCTCTTTCGCAGCAGGCAGCTTCGGGCAAGCAAATAAATTTTGGCTCAACTCAGCATCCGCGCCGGCGGCTGGGCCCGGCAACGTGGTAAATCCTCCCTTGCCGGAAGGGGAAACGGGCGCCGGGACGCAAATTCCCAGTCTTATACAAGATAACGTTTATATGATCAGGAATTGATTTGCCATATTCTGGTCAAAATCGTTGCATGCTCAACCAAGGCGCTGCTGTGTTATTGTATTGGCTCACTTCGGTGCGCCGCTTAACCAGCTATTAACCCTACTGCCGGCCTTATTGTCGCCCGTTCATTTGGCTCTTTACAGAACTTAACTGCATGTTAACCTTACTATTATGCGTGGCGGGCGCGAGAGGAGAAATTGCAAGTGTGTGTTTCTGCGTCGGTTTCAGAGCTACCGGGCCTCAGCCTGGTGGACCGAGTTATGAAGTTGCTCAATCGGGTGGACTATCGGCGGATCGAGACCGCAGAGGAAAAAGACTCGGTATTCAGGCTGCGCTACCAGGCCTACATGCGCGAGGGGGCGATCGCCCCCAACGCCAGCGAGACGTTTTCTGACGGCCTCGATAACTCGCCGAATGTCTCGATTTTTGGCGTCTACCTCGACGGCAAGCTTGCCAGTTCCATTCGCCTGCACGTGGCTTCGCCCGCCTGCGGGGAGCTTCCGGCCCTCAACGTCTTTGCCGACATCCTGGGGCCGCAACTTGCGGCCGGACGCACGATTATCGACCCCACCAGGTTTGTGGCCGATCGGGAACTTTCTCGTCGGTACCCGGAACTTTGCTACGTGACGACGCGGCTGGCTTGGTTGGCCTCGGAGTACTTCGAGACCGACGTGCTGCTGGCCACAGTGCGCCTTGAGCACCAGGCCTTCTACCGTCGCACCTTCGGGCACCAGGCGATTTGCCCGGCGCGGCATTACCCGTCCCTGACCAAGCCGATCTCCTTGATGGCGCTCGATTATGCCGCCTCCCGGGTGGCCGTGCCACGACGCTATCCATTCTTCCACTCCACGCATTTCGAGCGGCGCATGCTGTTTGGCCGCGAGACCATGGTGGCCCTGGCGACAGCCGCCTAGTTTGGGGTTTGGCTCGGCGCGCGCGGCCCCGGCAACGAGCACTCCGGCGCCTCCACGCCCTCCCCCGGGTGGCGCCGCTTGTGGTAATGGGATACCTCTGCACGGGACGCCAGAACCTAGGGGCCGTTCGGGGGCGCCGCGGCGCACCGCGTGGCCGGCTTGGACAAACAGCCCGCCTCGCGGCATGCTGCGGCTGCGACCGGAGCAATGCCGCTCGCGATCGATTTGAGGACGATGCGCTCCCCCGACGCCGATCGCGGCGAAACTTCCCTTCACTATCCAGGCTGGCGCGTGGTCGTCATGTGTTTTGTCATGGCTCTCCTGTGCTGGGGGCTCGGCTTTTACGGCCACGGCTTCTACCTCGCTGAACTCAGGCGCCAGCATGGCTGGTCGACGGCGTTGATCTCGAGCGCCAGTACCGCCTGCTACCTCGTCAGCGCCGTGCTCGTCATCTTCATCAGCGATGCCATCCGCCGCTTTGGCGTGCGCGGCTGCGTTCTCATTGGCAGCGCCGCGTTTGCCGCCTCGGCGGCAGCCTTGCCCTTCATCACTGAGCCTTGGCAATTGTTTGCCGTGTACCTGGTCATGGCGCTGGGGTGGGCGAATATGAGCGTGGGCGCCATCACCAACATTCTGGGGCTATGGTTCGAGCAAAAGCGCGGGCTTGCCATCTCGCTGGCGCTCAATGGCGCCAGTTTCAGCGGCGTCGTCGTCGTCCCCTTTCTGGTCCTGCTCACGGACGCCCGGGACTTCGCGACGGCCATGCTCGTCAGCGCCCTTATCATCGTTGGCCTGATCGTCCCGCTGTTGGCGCTGATTCCGGCCGGCGGCCGGGCGCGTGCGAGCCCCATCAGCATGGCGAACGAGAGCGCGCCCGTGACCTGGACCCGCAGCTCCGCCCTCAGAAGCTTGGCGTTCTGGAGCGTCTCGGCCCCGTTTGCGCTGGCGATCTTTTCGCAGGCCGGCTTTCTTGTGCACCAGATCGCATTCCTGGAGCCAGCGCTCGGCCGCAACCCCGCCGGTATCGCCGTCGCCATCACCACCGCCATGGCGATTTTCGGTCGGCTGACGCTCGGTGCGTTTGCCGACCGCATCAACCAGCGCGTCGCCAGCGCCCTCTCCCTCATCAGCCAAGCGGCGGCGTTGGCGCTGATGGCGAGCTCAACCGACCGGGCGGTGCTGTTTGCCGCCTCCGCGCTCTACGGCTTTTCGGTCGGCAACATCATCACCTTCCCCGCCCTGATCGTTCAGCGCGAATTCGATGGCGCTGCCTTCGGCATGCTGGTGGGACTGGCAACGGGCCTTAGCCAGTTCACCTATGCGTTCGGCCCCGCGGTGCTGGGCATCGTGCGCGATGCCAGCGGCGGCTATTGGGCACCGCTGTGGCTGTGTATCGCCCTCAACATCCTGGCCGCCGCCATCGTCGTCCGCCGACCCGGGGCGAGGCGCTGGGCGGTCGCCAGCTGACCGCGCCCTATGCCCGCAAAATGCAGCCCTGCACCGCGGCCGGGCCGCTTGACCGCGGCCCGCCGAGCCCGGATTGTGCCCGCCCCATGACCAGGTCTGCCCAATCCGTAGGCGCCCCGACCGGCACGGTGGAGTCCGCCTATGCCTGGCTTCGCCTCCTTACCGCCATGCTGCTTGGGACCATCGGCGGCGTCGGCATGTGGTCGTTCGTGGTGCAGTTGCCGGTCGTCCAGGCCGACCTCGGCATTGCCCGCGCCGACGCCTCGCTGCCCTACACCACCGGCATGCTGGGCTTTGCCGCGGGCGCAGTCGCCATCGGCCGCCTGGTCGACCGCTTTGGCGTCATAGCGCCTTTGGTCCTCAGCACGCTGCTCTTGTGCGTTGCCTATATCGGGTCCGCCTTCGCCGCCAACATTTGGCAGCTGGCGATTGCGCACGGCTGCATCGGCTTGGGCAGTTCCGCCACCTTTGCTCCCCTGATTGCCGACATCTCGCACTGGTTCGCGCGACGGCGGGGTTTGGCCGTGTCGATCTGCGCCACCGGCAGCTACCTCGCGGGTACACTCTGGCCGCCGATCGTGAACCAATTCGTCGCCAGCGATGGCTGGAGGCAGACCCAAGTCGGCATCGGCCTATTCTGCCTGATCAGCATGCTGCCGCTGATCACGCTCCTGAAGCCGCGCATCGCCCTGTCTGAAGCCGCGACGGATGCCGATCGGGGCACCGCGCGCAATTCGCTCGGTCTCTCGCCAGCCGTACTGCAAACATTGATCCTTGTCGCCGGCCTGGCCTGTTGCGTGGCCATGTCGATGCCGCAGGTACACATCGTCGCCTATTGTGGTGATCTCGGCTACGGGGTGGCGCGCGGCGCCGAGATGCTCTCCGTCATGCTGGGCTTCGGCATCATCAGCCGCGTCGGCTCGGGTTTCATCGCCGACCGCATCGGCGGGCTGGCGACCATGCTTTTGGGTTCCGCCCTGCAGGCCTCGGCGCTGTTGCTTTACCTCTGGTTCGATGGGCTCACCTCGCTTTATGTGATCTCGGCTTTCTTCGGCCTGGTGCAGGGCGGCATCATCCCGATGTATGCCGTCATCGTGCGCGATTTTTTTGCCCCGCAGGAAGCCGGCACGCGCGTGGGCCTTGCGGTGATGGCCACCATTGTCGGCATGGCATTCGGGGGCTGGCTGTCCGGTGCAATTTTCGACCTGACGGGTTCGTACGCCCAGGCCTTCAGCAATGGCATTGCCTGGAACCTGCTCAATGTCTCGATCGTCGGCTTTTTGATGCTGCGACAGGCGGGACGCCGACAAATCGCCGCCGCCACCTGACCGACGACCCGCCGCGGGCCCGCCCCGAAGCTTTCGCCGGCGCGGCCCCCCAAAAAAGTTCCTCGCAAGCAAACAGGGCGCGGCGGACACCCCACTTTCAAACTGCAGGCCCTGGGCGGGACTCACACGGGACTCAGGCGGGACTCAGGCGGGGCAGAACGCGAGCTTGTCCGGTTGCCGCGGCAGCGACTGCGGGGCCCCATCGCGCTTACCTGGCAGCCACAGCGTCACCGCAAGTACGACGGCGAGCATGATCACGCCCGTCAGCAGCACGCGTCGGCGAGCACGGCGCACGCCCAGCGCCGGGCTGTCGGCGTCGGGCGTGCGCCAGGGCAGGCTTGCCCAAGGCAGCGGGCGCCGCAGCAGCCACAAATCGGCAAGCCGGAAGACGAAGGCAACGAGCCCGCCGCCGTGGTAGCGATCGTGCAGCGTCTCAACGGGGCCCTCTACGCGCTCAAATCTCGGATGATCCGTCATGAGCAATGCCTCTTCCTTCGGCTTGCCGTCGGCGCCCGCCGCATCCAAGTTGCAGGTTATTGGCAGCGACAAAATCGCGCTGTGTCCTGGAGCACAGGCCGATTGGATCGGGCCTGGCGCCATGGAGCTGGTGACGGGCTTGGCGCGGCGTCGATGGCGGTGGGTGCAGCTCAGCGCCGCACCGTCCCGCTCGTGGCAAGGCCGGCAAACCCGACCATGGTGAGGGCGGCAACCCCGAGGAATGGCGCGGTATAGCCACCACTCAACTCATAGGCGAGACCAATCAAGGCAGGGCCGCCCGCGACGCCGACCATGGTCACGAGCTGACTGGTCGAGTAGATCCGGCCGTAGTCGCGCGTGCCAAAGGTCTCCGCCAGCAATAGGGGATGCATCATCAGCGAATTGCCGATGGTGAGGCCAAACAGGACCACGCTGGCGAGCACGAGCACGGGCTCGAAGCTGACCGCCAGCAGCGCCAAGCCGAGGGCCTGCGCGGCCATCAGCGCCAGTGCGAAGGTCCTGACGGGCAGCCGCAGTGTGATGAGCCCGCCGAGAAGACGACCGATGGTGCTGGCCATGGCCATGCTGGCAAGCGCCAGGGCGGCCGTCTCAAGACCGCTCCGGCTGCTGACCAGGCGGTAAAGATGGGCGATGGCGCCGACCTGCGCGCCGAGCAGAAAGAGATAGGCGATCGATACGGCGTAGAAGTAGCGCGTGCGGATGGCATGGGCAAAAAGGCTCGAGCCGAGGGCGGATGTGTTGGCCTTGCTGCTGGCCAGCGGCGCCCCATCCGCGGCCAAGCCCATGGCCTGCGGCCAGGGGCGCAGCACCAGGAGCGTGACCGGTACGATGCCAAGGAAAAGTGCGGCCCCCATGTACGGCGCCGCCCCGGCCAGACCCAGGCTCTGGATGCCGACGGCGACGATCGGGGCAATGACGATGCCACCCAGCGACAGGCCCGTCGATGCCACGGAAAACGCCAGCGCCCGGCGCACATTGAACCATCGCGCGAGCACTGTGGTGACCGGCACCAAACCGCTGCAGCCGTGCGCGAAGCCGAAGACAACATGGAATAGGAAAAGCTGCCAGGCTTCGTAGAGCAGGCCGACCGAGCCCAGCACGATCGCGCCAATGCTGGCGTTGACGGCAATGACGATACGGGCATCAACGCGATCGACGAGGCGCCCGGAGATGGCACCACCGATGCCGCTGGCCAGAAAAAATGTCGCCGTGGCGCTGGACGCCAGCGCGACGGGAAAGCCGCGTTCGCTGACGAAGGCGGCGAGCAGGATTGAGAGATTGTAAAAGGCAAGGCCGGACGTCGTCGTCGTAATGAGCGCGATCGCCGCTACCACATACCAGCCGTAAAAGATTGGGCCGGGTGCCGGCGATTGGGATGGCGGGAGCGGGACAACGGGGTCATGCTGCTGCAAGGGGGGCTCGGGGTCGGTCGGCGGAGGTTGGCAAGGCCAGTGCCCGCGTGGCGCTGGGTCTGCTAGCAGATACAAAAATTTGCCCAGCCGACCTACCCCTGAACAGCCAACAGCGGGCAATTGCGCGCTAACTGAACCGGGGCGGGCGAAAGCGCCCCGCATTTGCGCACCCGCCAGCGCCGCAGCGGGTTGCCGCCGCCAACGGTTGTGCGCCATCACATCCCGGAGCATGCTGCCGGCCCACCACGGCTTGGAGAACCTCAGATGAGGAAAGAGCGCTTCGAGGCCGCGCAAAAACGCGAGCCGCTTTCGGCAAGCCGCGCGGGAGGCTCGACGGCACGATGAGCAGGAGCGCGCCGCTGCGACGCATTTATCTGGCGGGACCCGAAGTCTTCCTACCGAGCGCTCGCGCCCTTGGCACCGCCAAGTGCCGATTGCTCACGGCCGCCGGCTTCGAAGGGGTATTTCCTTATGATGCGGCCCTCGCGCGGGAGGGTATGAGCAAGCGCGTGCAGGCGGAGCGCATTTTTGCTGCAAACACGGCGCTGATGCGTTCGTGCGGTGCCATGATCGCCAACCTGACGCCGTTCCGAGGGGTGTCCGCCGATGCCGGCACGGCCTTCGAAGTGGGCTTCATGCGTGGCCTGGGACGGCCGGTGTCGGCTTACACCAACGTCGCGGCGGACTACCACGCCCGCGCCATGGCCTTCCGCGCGCGGCGATCCACGCTTGAGGATTCCGACCGGCCGGACTGCGCCGTTGAGGACCATGACCTCGGCGATAACCTGATGCTGGAGATGGCCGTCCTTGCTTCGGGCTGCGCCCTGGTCCGGCATCAGGGCGCGGCCGACATGGCCGACCTCACCGCTTTTCGCCAATGCCTTGCTGACATCGCACGCGTCTTCAAGTCATGAGGAGGCCGCTGCATCACCGCTGGGTGCGGCCGCGGCATGCCCCTGCAGCGACCAGGTCTCCCAAGCGGCGACGACCACCAGCACCACGGTGGTGGCCGCTCCCAGCAGGAGGGGAGGGAGGGATGCCGCCACCGCCCCCAGACCAGTGAGCAGGGCGAGCCCCACGAGATGGGATAGCGCCAGGCGAGGGGCGGTTGTGCGTTTGAACAAAATATTGCCGAGCAGATAGAGCGCCGGTCCGCCGAGGATGACCGCGATGGTCGAGGGCTTGGTATGCCCCAGCGGATGCGAAAGGACGAGCTCGTCGGCAACGGCGCTGACGATAATGCCGGCAATCAGCACAATATGCAGGTAGGTGTATGCTAGTCGGGCCAGGCGGCCGGGATCGGAGGAGGCCATGATGCGCGCGCTGGCCCGCTCGGCCCCGATGTTGAAATAGATCCACCACATGGCCACCGTCGCGAAGAAGGCGACGAGGAATGCCGCCACCGTCGTGCCCGTCCAGGCCAGGTCGGCGAACTTCGCCCCCGTGACGACGATCGACTCGCCCAGCGCGATGATAACGAATAGGCCGCAGCGCTCGGCCAGGTGGCCACCTTCCACGTCCCAATCCACGGTCCTTGATCGACCCAAGCCCGGCGTCCAGAATCCGAGCGCCGGCGAGGCGTAGTCGAGGATCAGGGCCAGCGTCCAGAGCAGCAGGCGCTGGCTGGGGTCCACCCAGGCTCCGGCGAGCCAGAACAATGCCGATAGGCCGAGCCAGAGGGTAACGCGTTGGAAGTTGCGAAAATTGCCGGGGCTGCGGCCGGCCAGGGCCCACAGCATAAAGAGCGAGCGACCGACCTGCATGGCCACGTAGGCGCCGGCAAAGGCCCAGCCCCGCGCGTCGAAGGCCTTGGGCAGCGACGTCGACAGCACCAGGCCCGCAAGCATCAGGGCGAACAACATCAGCCGAACCGGGGTGGTCTCCGGCTCGAGCCAGTTCGTGACCCAGGAGGTGTAGATCCACACCCACCACACCGCCAGCAGCAGCAGCGCCGTTTGCAGGGCGCCAAGCAGGGACAGGTGCTCGAGCAGGGCGTGCGAGAGCTGGGTGGCGGCAAAGACGAACACCAGGTCGAAGAACAGTTCGACGAAGGTGACGCGGTGGTGGCCGTTCTCAGGCTTGCCGCGCAACAGGCTGGTGGCGCCGCCCCCGATCACCCTGCCCCCCAGGCCGCGCGACCGGCGTGCGGGTCCACTAGCGCAGGGCCCAGGTGACGTAGATTTTCACCTCGAGCCGCTGGGTTCCGGGTTCGATCGGTACATCGCCGGCGGCCAGCGAGCTGCGCGCCATCGGGCGCGGACCGGGTGCGGGTGCATCTTCCGAAATCGTCACCACCGGTCCGATCTCGGCGCCGGCGCTGGAGGCATATAGCCGCGCTCGGCGCAGTGCATTGGTCATCGCCGCCTTGCGCGCCTCATCCCTCAGTTCCTCGGCCTTCGACACCTCGAAGGCGATACCGCCAACTTGATTGACGCCGAGGCTGACGATCTGATCCAGCACCTCGCCCAACCGCTTCAAATCGCGCGCCGTAATGCGCACCTGATTGACGACCTGGTAGCCAACAATGACTGGGGCCTGATCTTTGGCGCTGCGGTAGCGCGGTTCGACGTTGACCGCCGTGGTGCGAATGTCCTGGGCGGAAATGCCGAGCGCCTTCAGGCCTTCGATCACCTTGGCCATCGTCGCGGTGTTACGCGACAAGGCTTCGCGCGCCGTTTCGGCTTCCGACACGACCCCCGTCGAGATGGTTGCAAGATCGGGCTCGGCTGCCACGCTGCCCGTTGCCGAAACGCTGACCGTGCGGTCGTGCTGCTGGTCGGGTTCTGCCGCCATTACCACCCCGCCGGCGCAAAGGCAGGCTGCCAACAGGGCACTCCCCAAGGCAACCGCCAAGTTGTGTGTACCCATGCCATCCTCGTCATAGCCCAGCCGTTCCCCCCAGGATACACAGGTTTTTTGGCTGAAGCATGCCGCGCCGCGGCCATTCCAAGCCGACGCCCGCGGGTGTTATAGAGACGCTTCCCCTGGGGCCCGTAGCTCAATGGTTAGAGCCGGCGGCTCATAACCGTCTGGTTGCAGGTTCGAGTCCTGCCGGGCCCACCATCCCCCGACCCGACCCTTTGCATCTCAACGGGTTCGCTCGGGTTGGACAATTCCGGGCCTCGAGGTTGGACAAAATATTTGTTCACGATCCGCTCTCCACTAGCTTAGCCATCGCCTTGCGCGCCATGCGCTTTCCGCGGCAGCCGTGGTGTAGCGCTGCACGCTCCCGCCGGGGTCAATCCAGACCAATTCGACCTCGTAGCGGATGGCCGAGCTTGGGTTGATCTTTTCCGCCAGCGCGGC
>Ga0134122_10000332_pt1 | contig 30529 bp, 29 predicted proteins | sample KB302_FD_96461 | JGI IMG/M metagenome (GOLD analysis project Ga0134122, IMG submission 96461) | Terrestrial soil microbial communities without Nitrogen fertilizer from Kellogg Biological Station, Michigan, USA - KB3-0-2 | ecosystem: Environmental > Terrestrial > Soil > Unclassified ...
GTCGAGATCCAGCGCGACGGGAAGGTCTACCAGCAGAAGTACGCGCGCGGCATTCCCCAGCAGCAGGTGACGGTGGTGGGCCAGACGGAGCAGCGCGGGACGACCGTCCACTTCAAGCCGGACCCCACCATCTTCGAGGTGACGGAGCTCAACTTCGAGACGCTCTCCCAGCGCCTGCGCGAGCTGGCCTTCCTCAACGCCGCGCTGAAGATCTCCATCACCGACGAGCGGTCCTCCAAGAGCCACGAGTTCCAGTTCGCCGGCGGGATTGTCTCCTTCGTCGAGTACATCAACAAGTCGAAGCAGGCGCTGCACGACAAGCCGGTCTACTTCTCCGCCAAGAAGGACCGGGTGGAGCTGGAGATCGCGCTGCAGTGGAACGACGGCTACGACGAGCGCATCTACACCTTCGCCAACAACATCAACACGCACGAGGGCGGGTCGCACCTCTCCGGGTTCAAGTCCGCGCTCACCCGCACCATCAACAGCTACGCGGAGAAGGCGCAGCTGTGGAAGGACCTCAAGGAGGCCCCCACCGGCGAGGACGCGCGCGAGGGGTTGGCGGCCGTCATCTCCGTGAAGCTGCCGGACCCCCAGTTCGAAGGGCAGACCAAGACCAAGCTGGGGAACTCCGAGATCAAGGGCCTCGTCGAGCAGATGGTGAACGAGTCGCTCGGGACCTATCTGGAGGAGAACCCCAACACCGCCCGGAAGATCGCCGCCAAGATCGGCGACGCGACCCGCGCGCGCATCGCCGCCCGCAAGGCGCGGGAGACGGTGCGCCGCAAGGGCGCGCTGGACTCCGCGTCGCTCCCCGGGAAGCTGGCGGACTGCCAGTCCAACGACCCGTCGGAGAGCGAGCTGTACATCGTGGAGGGCGACTCCGCCGGCGGCTCCGCCAAGCAGGGCCGGGACCGCCGCAACCAGGCCATCCTCCCCCTGCGCGGGAAGATCCTGAACGTGGAGAAGGCGCGGTTCGAGAAGATGCTCAGCTCGGCGGAGATCGTGACCTTGATCACCGCGCTGGGGTGCGGGATCCGCGCCGGCGGGAGCAGCGAGGACTACGACCCGACCAAGGTCCGCTACCACCGGATCATCCTGATGACGGACGCGGACGTGGACGGCAGCCACATCCGCACGCTGCTGCTCACCTTCTTCTACCGGCAGATGCCGGAGCTGCTGCAGAGCGGGTACCTCTACATCGCCCAGCCGCCGCTCTACAAAGTCACCCGCGGCAAGAAGGAGCTGTACCTCAAGGACGAGCCGGCGCGAGACGCGTACGACCTGGACCTGGCGCGGGACCACGCCAAGGTGGTGGCCGGCAACGGCACGGTGCTGGAGAAGGTCGAGCTGCGCGGGCTGCTGGCGAAGATCATCGCCTACCAGGACCGGCTCAAGAAGCTGTCCCTCCGGCGGGACCCGCGGGTGCTGGACGCGCTGGTGCAGGCGGCGCGGATCAAGGCGGAGACGCTGCTGGAGCTGGAGACGCTGAACGCGGAGGCGGAGAAGATGACCGCCTACCTGGCGGCCCACTCCCCCGAGGTCTCCGGGCGGCTGGAGATCTTCCGCAAGGCGGACCCGGAGCACCAGTCCAAGAAGCTGGTCTTCCGCACCGAGGTGAACGGCTCCCCGCGGGAGACGGTGCTGGACCACGCCTTCCTCTCCGGCCCGGAGTACGCCGAGCTGATGGCGATGAAGGAGTCCTTCGCCGTCCTGGGCCCGGCCCCCTACCAGGTGAAGTTCGACGACGAGGAGTCCACCGCCCAGACCGTGCAGCAGGTCTGGGAGCGGGTGCGTCAAGGCGTGGCCAAGGGCCTGAACATCCAGCGCTACAAGGGCTTGGGCGAGATGAACCCCGAGCAGCTCTGGGAGACCACCATGGACCCGGCGCGGCGCACGCTGCTCCAGGTGAAGGTGGAGGACCCCGTGGATGCGGACGACATCTTCGGCCTCCTCATGGGCGAGGCCGTGGAGCCCCGGCGCGAGTTCATCGAGAAGAACGCGCTGGATGTCCAGAACCTGGACATCTGAGGGGGACCGGCGGTTATCATCCAGTCGGCGTGCCTGTGGGGCACAGGCGTGGTGGGGCGTCGTCTAACGGTAGGACGTCAGACTTTGGATCTGATTATCAAGGTTCGAATCCTTGCGCCCCAGTCTTCCCTCCTCGGCTGAAGGAGCTGCTGGATGCCGACGAAGTCGCTGCAGCTGGTGGCCGTCGGCACCGTTCCACCGGGCCTGCTGCGGGAGTTGGAAGAGCCGCTGATGACCCAGCTCCAGGTGGCCGCCACCACCTCGCGCGCGGTGCTCCAGGCGCCCACCTACGCGTTCAACAAGGACCGGAACCAGTACCACTCCAACGCCATCATGCGGCGGCTGGTGCCGCTGCTGGAGGGCCACCACTTCGTCATCGGCGTCACCGGGGTGGACCTGTTCGTGCCGGACTCGCCGTTCGTCTTCGGCGAGGCGGACCGGGAGGCGAAGGTGGCGGTGGTGTCCATCGCCCGGCTGAAGACCGGCCCGGAGGGGGACACGCTGCGGCGGCGGGCGCAGGTGGAGACCGTCCACCAGGCGGGGCACCTGCTGGGGCTGTCGTACTGCGACGACCCGCGGTGCGTGATGTTCTTCGCCACCTCGGTCCAGGACTGCGACCGCAAGGGTCTCTCGCTGTGCAACGTGTGCCGGAACGAGTTGCAGAAGCTGAACCGCTGACCCATCCCTTGCGGACCATGATTCGACGGATCGCCGCGGCATCGACCCTGTGTGCCCTGGTGGGCCTATGCGCCGCCTGTGGAGACGACGGCGGCGGAGGCCCGGGCGGTGGGGTCTTCACCTCCGGCTTCGCCTTCATCCGGGACGACACCCTGGACGTGTACGTGGCGGACAGCTCGGACTACTCGACGGTGACCCGGCTGACCTCCAACGGCGGGAACCACCACCCGTCGCTCTCCGCGGACGGCGGCCAGGTGGTGTTCGTTCACGCCAACGCCGCGGGCGTCTTCAGCCTGATGACGGTAGCCACCGACGGCAGCGGCGCGCCGAGGACCCTCTACACGGCCGAGGCCAGCCGGGGAGAGCGGAACTTCAAGAACCCGGTGTTCTCGCCGGACGGGGCCACCGTCGTCTTCGCCTACGAGATCCTCACCACGTCCTACCTGGCGAAGGTGAAGGCGCTGGACGGGAGCGGGTTCACCTCGCTCACCACGGGGCCGCTCTCCCACGGGACGCCGTCGTTCTACCCGGCCTCGCTCGCCCCGGATGAGATCCTCACCGCGTCCGGCAACGGCATCGGGCAGTACACCCAGCTGGAGCAGATCAACGTCACCACCGGGCAGGTCCTCCCCGTCACCAACGACCTGGGGCCGGAGGTGGACGTCATCTCCGGGCGGGCGGTGCTGTCGGAGGACGGTACCTCGCTCGCCTTCGAGGGGCGGCAGTCCGGGACCTCGGCGATCCGGATCTTCGTCTACACCATCGCGAGCGGGCAGACGGTGCGCATCTCCGAGCCCGGGGCAGGGTCGACGGACGCGCTCCACACGTTCCCGACGTGGGTGTCGAGCGCGCAGGTGGCGTTCGTCTCGGACGAGGGCGGGGCGCACCAGGTCTACGTGCAGCGCGCGACCGGCGCCCCGGGGACCGGGAGCCTCACGCTGCCGTCCGCGGACCAGCCCTGGTTCGGGCCTTAGGCCTTGGGCTCCGCTGGCTTGGGCGGCTCCATCGCCTCGGCGATCAGCTCGGTGATCTCCCGGACCTTGATGGTCTCCTCGCGCCCGGTCTCGTTCACCGCGTCCTTGATCATCGTGTAGCAGAAGGGGCAGGCCACGGCGATGGTGCCGCTGCCCGGGCCCTTGTACTGCCCCACCTGCCCCGGCTTCTTGAGGTCCGCCGCGTCGGGGAAGGGGACGGATTCGTCCTTGGCGTGCGCCAGGGTCAGCGCCGCCTCGTTCACCCGGTTCTGGTTGATGCGCTGGCCGATGTGCTCCTCCATCCACATCCGGCCGCCGCCGGCGCCGCAGCAGAAGGACTCGCGGCGGCTGCGCTGCATCTCGATGACCTCGAGGCCGGGGATGGCCTTCAGCGCCTCGCGGGGCGCCTCGTAGACGCCGTTGTGCCGGCCCAGGTAGCAGGGGTCGTGGTAGGTGAGCGTCTCGTCCATCAGCCGGCTGAGCTTGATCCGCTTGTCCCGGATCAGCTCGTTGAGCAGCTGGGTGTGGTTGATGACGCGGTAGTTGCCGCCGAACTCCGGGTACTCGTTCTTGATGGTGTTGAAGCAGTGCGGACACTGGGTGATGACCGCCTTCACCCCCAGCCCGTTCCAGGCCTCCACGTTGGCCTTCGCCATCGTCTGGTAGAGGAACTCGTTCCCCATCCGGCGGGCGGATTCGCCGTTGCAGACCTCCTGCTTGCCCAGGGTGGCGAAGGAGACGCCCGCCTCGCGCATGATCTTCACCAGCGCGCGGCTGACCTTCTTCTGCCGGTCGTCGTAGCTGCCGGCGCAGCCCACGAAGAAGAGGTACTCGTAGGGGCCGCCTTCGCCCCACCGGGGGATCTCCAGCCCCTCCGCCCATTCGTCGCGGCGGTCCTGGCCGATGCCCCAGGGGTTGCCCTGGCGCTCCATCCCCTCGAAGACGCGCTGGATCTCCTGCGGAAAGTCGGACTCCGCCTGCACCTTGTACCGGCGCATGTCGATCAGCCGGGGGATGTTCTCGATGAACACCGGGCAGGCGGTCTCGCACCAGCCGCAGGAGGTGCAGGCCCAGATGGTCTCCGGCTTGAGGACGCCCGGGACCAGCGCGTCCGGCTCGTAGGGCTCACCGGAGGGCTTCTTCCCCTCGCCGAGGAGCTGCTGGTGGTCCCAGAGGTAGTGCTTGATGTCCTGGTTGACGCCCTTGTGCGTGAGCGGCTTGCCCGTGATGTACGTGGGGCAGTGGGTCTGGCAGCGGCCGCACTCGGTGCAGGAGTAGACGTCCAGGCCCTGCTTCCAGGTGAGGTCGTAGGCGGTCTTCGCCCCGTACTCCTCCTTCTCCAGGTTGGGCGTGGAGAGCTTGGCGCTGGGCGTGAGGCGCTTGAAGAAGACGTTGGGCAGGCCGGTGATGACGTGGAAGTGCTTCCCCAGCGGGAGGAAGTTGAGGAAGGAGAGGATGATCAGCAGGTGCGTCCAGAAGCCGATCTGCCCCAGCGTCTCCGCGGCGGACAGCGGCAGCGGGCGCTCCAGCAGCGCGACGAAGGAGGTCACCGGTTCGAACGGTGAGAAGGCGCGGTGCTGGGCGAGCAGGTGCGAGGCGCCGAAGAGGAACTCGGTGATCATCAGCGCGGAGATGAAGCCGAGGATGAGGTACGCCTCCCAGCTCTTGGTCAGCCGGTCCGGCACCACCTTCGCGCGCAGGTAGAAGAAGTAGGCGCAGCCCACCACCGCGGACGCCGCCACTAGGTCCTTCACCAGCACGTAGACGTCGTAGAGCGCCGCCCAGCCGCCGTGCTCGGCCCAGAACGGGTGGGCGGGGGTGGAGAGGAGCTCCAGCGCGGAGGTGGAGAAACCCATGGTGAACAGCATGACGGTGCGGACCGCGAGCACCATGAAGGCGGCGAAGATGCCCACGTGCATCAGACCGGGGAGGAACTCCTCCGGGTCCAGCATCCGCTTCTGACCGAAGCCGAACTGGATCAGCGCCCAGGTCCGCTGCAGGGGGTGGTCCCAGCGGACGTCGTTGCGCTTGAGCCGCCAGAGCACCCCCAGGCGGCCCTGCATCTGCATCACGAAGATCGAGACGCCGGTGAAGACCAACAGCGCGGTGACGAATGGATTCATCGAGCCGTCGAACGTAACAGGTCCGGCTCAGCTTTCCAGGAGCAGCACCGGCGCGAAGTGGGCCGCGTCACAGGAGGCGAGGACGTAGCGGACGCCGCCGTGCTCGCCGACGAAACCGGCGGCGATTCCCAGCTCGCCGTGGAGGTGACCGTAGACGCAGACAGCGGGACCGAAGGGTTCGATGAGTCGGGAGAAGGCGGTGGGGGTCTGGTTGACGTAGAGCGGCGGGAAGTGGACCGCCACCACCCGGGTGAGCGGCGCGGCGGCGGTCTTCTCCTGGGCGAGGGCGTCGTCGAGGGAGCGTTGGAGGCGGTTCGCCTCGCGGGCGATCTGCTCGGGCTTGATCTGCTCGTCGCCCATCTCGCCGCCCGGCATCGGCGGGGCCTCGGGCGTCGTCCACAGCCGCGAGCCGGCGATGAGCCACGGCCCGACGGCGACGGCGCTCTGGTGGATGAAGCCGGCGAAGGTCTTGTAGGGCTCGAAGAGCTTGCGCAGCTTGTTCGCGCTGTCGCCCCACCAGAAGTCGTGGTTGCCGCGCAGGAGCACCTTGCGGCCGGGGCGTTCGTCGAGCCAGCGCAGGTCGCCCTCCACCTCCGCCGCCTTCGTCGCCCAGGAGATGTCGCCGGCGACGATCACCACGTCGTCGGGGCGGACCTTCTCGTCCCAGGCGCGCTGTAAAGGCCCGGGGTGGCCGGCCCAGCCGAACCGCTCCATGTCCTTGCCGCGCGTGGAGGGGAGGTGCGTGTCGCCGATGGCGAAGAGGCGCATCTGGAGCGGACCCTAGCCCAGAAAAGCAGAGCGGCCGGTGCCTCTCGAGGAGCACCGGCCGCCGAGCACTTCAGTGAACGTCAGGTGGAGCTACTTGCCGTGGCCCTTGCCGTGGTCGTGGTCGTTCCCGCCACCGTTGCCATTGCCACCGCCGTTGCCGTGACCACCACCGCCCGCGGGGGGAGGAGGCGGAGGTGGAGGGCTCCCGCCGCCACCGCCACCATGACCGCCGCCATTGCCATTGCCGTTACCGTTGCCGCCGCCATTCCCACCGCCGCCGCTCGGAGGAGGCGGGGGAGGGCTGCCACCGCCGTTGCCGCCGCCGTGACCGGGCGGAGGACCGCCCCAGCCGCCACCACCGGAGTTGCCGCCGCCACTCGGGGGAGGCGGAGGCGGACTGCCGCCCGGGTTTCCGCCGCGGCCCCAGCCACCGCCGTTGCCATTCCCGCCACCGCCGGGCGGAGGAGGCGGAGGACTGCCCCACCCACCACCGTTGCCGTTGCCGTTGCCACCGCCGTGGCCCGGGGGAGGACCGCCCCAGCCGCCGCCGTTGCCATTCCCGTTGCCGCCACCATTGCCGTTGCCGCCGCCGGGAGGAGGCGGAGGAGGATTGCCGCCACCGGAGGAGTTGCCGTTCCCGTGGCCCCAGCCTGGAGGCGGGCCGTTGGGGCCGCCCGTCGGATTGCCCGGGGTGCCCAGGTGGCCCGGAGGCACGTCGTGGCCCCAGCCCGGCGGAGGCGCGCCGCCCCAGCCCGGATTCGGACCGCCGTGGCCAGGAGGAGGCTGACCGCCACCACCCGGAGGCGGAGGAGGCCAACCGCCGCCGCCATTACCGCCACCGTTGCCGCCGCCATTGCCGCCGCCATTGCCGCCGCCGTTGCCGCCGCCGTTACCGCCGCCGTTGCCGCCGCCGTTACCGCCACCGCCCGGAGGAGGCGGGGGCGGGGGGTTGCCCGGATACGAGCCCCAGCCAGGAGGCGGGGTGCGGTTCACGGGCGGGGGGACGTAGACCGGCGGCGGGTTGTTGGCCGGCAGGGTGTAGCCGCCGCCCGGCGTGGCCGCGTGGACGGTGTTCGGGCCGTTGTAGACGTACGAGCCGCGGCCGCGGTCCCAGAAGTAGTACGTCACGTCCGGGGTGTAGTCGTGCCAGTGGCGGCCCTGGATGTTGCAGTAGCCGCCCGACGCGATGGGGTGCCCTTCCCAGTACCAGTACACGTTGGGGCCGGTGTACCGGTAGTAGTTGTCCGAGTAGACGTAGTAGGTGGAGTCCGGCACGTATTCGTGGGTGTGCCGTTCGTTGATGAAGCACCACCCGCCGCCGTACGCATCCGCCACGGGGTGCTGCCCGTAGTAGTAGTAGTAGGTCGGGGCGGGCCGCGCGTAGCCGTAGCCGTACACCCGGTGCACGACGCATCCGGACAAGGCGGAGACCGCCAGCGCCAGAGCCAAGATCTTCTTCATTTCGTCTTCTCCTGCCTACACGTCCGGGACGGTCAGACGTCGATCGTCCAGAAAAATTCAAACCCCGTCAGTGCAGGGTGTGGTGGGGGCCCGCGGTCCGCGCCCGCTCCACCTTGTGCAGGCATCCGAGGATGTGGTCGCGGTACTCGGCCACCTCGCGCAGCCCGCAGATCATCCACCGCCCGCCGATCACCACGGTGGGGACCCCGCGCACCCCGCGGTCGCGCGCCAGCCGGTGCTCCTCCAGGATCAGCCGGCGCGTCTCGGGCGACTGGAAGGCCGCGGAGAAGCGGTTCATCTCCAGCCCCACCTGGGCGGCCAGCTCGAACACCACGTCCGTCCGGGTGACGTTGACGCCCTGCTCGAGCGCCGCCCGCTGCAGCGCCTTCCCCAGCACGTGCCGGGCGCCGGCGCCCTGCAGCTGCGCCGCCTCCAGCGCCGCCAGCGCCGGGAGACTGGACCGCGGCGGGTCCCCGGCCGTCCACAGGCTGTCGGAGAGGCCGCCTCCCTCAGGCTCCTTGCGCGCCTCGCCCAGATCCTTCACCCAGCCCGACAGCTCCTTGGCGGACGGGAGCGCCTCGTGGACGCGCAGCGGGAATGGACGCGACCTCCAGCGGATTTGATCGCCCAGCTCGCGTTGCACCGCGTGGAGCCGCTGCTCCGCGATGAAGCACCACGCACAGAGCACGTCCTGATAGACCACCACCTGAAGCGGTCGAGGGGGGCGATGCATGCGTGGCGGCGACTTTAGGAGTCCCCGCGCGGCGCCTTCAATCCCGTTCGCGAGTGCTCGCCCACCGAGCGAGTGCGCCCAGGACGCCCGGCCGCCCGCCTCCGCCGCTACGCCAGCCCGCGCACCAGCGGTTGGGCGCGCTGCCGCTCCGCGTAGGCCAGCGCGTGGTCGACGATCGCCCCGGCCACGTCGAGCCGGGTCGCGCGCTCCAGGCCCTCGAAGCCGGGGCTGGAGTTGATCTCCATGATCTTCGGCCCGTCCCTCGACTCCAGCATGTCCACCCCCGCCACCTCGAGGCCCACCAGCTGCGCCGCCCGCACCGCCGCGCGCTCGTAGGACTCCTGGAGGCGGATGACCGTTCCCGCCCCGCCGCGGTGGATGTTGGAGCGGAACTCGCCCTTCTTCGCCTGCCGGCGCATGGCGCCCACGACCCGGTCCCCCACCACCAGCGCCCGCACGTCGCGGCCCCTGGACTCCTTGATCATCTCCTGCAGCACGATCTCCTGGCCCAGGTCCCAGAAGGTGTCGAGGATGGTCTGCACCTCCGCCAGGGTGGAGGCGATCATCACCCCCACGCCCTGCGTCCCGCGGATCAGCTTGATGATCGCCGGCAGCCCGCCCACCTCCTCCACCAGCCGGGCCAGGTTGCTCCGGTCGTGGGCCATCACCGTGCGCGGGATGAGCAGCCCCTCGCGCGCCAGCAGCTGGAGACAGCGCAGCTTGTCGCGGCTGCTGGCGATGCCCTGGGCCCGGTTGCAGACCGGGACGCCCATCTGCTCCAGGTGCCGCACCACCGCCAGGCCGTAGGCGGTGATCGAGGCGCCGATGCGGGGGATGGCCACGTCCAGCCCGCGCACCTCCATGCCCCGGTAGATCATCCTCGGCCCGGAGTTGGCGATCACCAGGTTGCAGCGCAGCGTGTCCAGCACCAGCGAGCGGTGCCCCCGCGCCTTCACCGCCTCCACCAGCCGCCGCGTCGCGTAGAGGGACCGCTTCCGGGACAGGATGGCCAGCGTCTTGCGGATGCGGTGGCGGCGGCGCGGTGGCGGCTTCCCGCGCCTGGTGGACCGGGCGGCCATGGAAAGGGGCGGACCCTAGCACGCCGGTAATTCCACCTAGGGCCCTCGGAAGGGGTAGTGTTGCCCTCAACGTGAGCGGCAACGACCCGAACCAGGCGCCGACCAGCCCCGACGAGATCCTCACCTCCCCCGGAGACGCTGCGCAGCAGGAGGTCCTGGAGTCGGTCAAGTTCAACACCACCCACACGCTGGTGGTGGAGAACCGGACCACGCTCAAGCTGCGCAAGTGTCGGCTGGCGGTCATCGCCGGGCCGGACAGCGGCAAGCAGATCGTCTCCGACAAGGAGAAGCTCCGGGTGGGCGCCCACCCCCAGAGCGACGTGGTGCTCTCCGAGGACCGCACCGTCAGCCGCAACCACTTCGAGATCGAGTACACCGACCGCGGGTACCTGCTGATCGACCTCAAGTCGACCAACGGCACCTTCCTCGACGGGCGGCGGGTGGAGCGGGCCTACCTCTCGCCCGGCTCGCAGATCCGCTCCGGCCAGTCCACGCTGACCTTCGCCCCCATCGACGAGGAGGTGACCGTCGAGCCGGACTCGGAGGGCCAGCTCGGCGGGATGGTGGGGAAGAGCTTGAAGATGCGGCAGATCTTCGGGCTCATCAAGAAGATCGCCCCCATGGACGTCTCGGTGGTCATCCAGGGCGAGACGGGCACCGGCAAGGAGCTGGTGGCGCGCGCCATCCACGAGAACTCCTCGCGCCGGCAGGGGCCGCTGGTGGTCATCGACTGCGGCGCCATCCCGCCCAACCTCATCGAATCCGAGCTGTTCGGCCACGAGAAGGGCGCCTTCACCGGCGCCACCCAGAGCCGGCCCGGCGCCTTCGAGCGCGCCAAGGGCGGCACCATCTTCCTGGACGAGCTGGGCGAGCTCCGGCTGGACCTGCAGCCCAAGCTGCTGCGCGTGCTGGAGAACCGCGAGGTCCGGCGGGTGGGCGGCAACGAGGTGATCGAGGTGGACGTGCGGCTGATCGCCGCCACCAACCGCGACCTGGTGAAGGAGATCCAGGCCGGCAACTTCCGCGAGGACCTCTACTTCCGCCTCTCCGTCATCTCCATCCAGCTCCCGCCGCTGCGCCAGCGCCGCGAGGACATCCCGCACATCCTCAGGAACGCCCTGGCGGAGCCGGACCTGGTGGGGAAGGTGGGCCGCAAGCGCTTCACGCCCGAGGCGCTGGCGGTGATGTCCAACTACTCCTGGCCCGGCAACATCCGCGAGCTGCTCAACGTGGTCTCCCACGTCATCACCTTCTCGGAAGGGGAGGAGATCGACGTCCACCACCTGCCGCCGCGCCTTCTGGGCACGCAGAAGGAGGCGCCGCTCTCCTTCAACGAGCACCTCTCCTTCAAGGACGCCAAGGAGCAGCTGCTGGAGAACTTCGAGCGCGAGTACATCGGCCAGCTGCTCAAGCGCTGCGAGGGCAACATCTCCCGCGCCGCGCGCGAGAGCGGGCTGCACCGCAAGTCCATCGAGCGCCTGGTGAAGAAGTACCAGCTGGACGCCCGCTCCATGCGGCCGCGGTAGCGCCAGCGTAGGGGAACCAACCACCCCGGCGCGTCCGGATGACCGATGGCCCGACCCCAGGGCCGCGTGGAGGATCGACCCGGGATGAGGCAGGTCCTCGCAAAGCTCCGGAGGTTCCGGAAGTCGCGCCCTGGCCAGGCCCTGGTGGAGGCGGCGCTCACCTTGCCGCTGACCACCTTCCTCATCCTGGGGACCATCCAGCTGTTCCTGATGCAGCAGGCGCGGCTGATGGCGGACTACGCGGCGATGCGCGCGACCCGCGCCGGGTCGGTCAACTTCGGCGACTGCCGGTCCATGACCCACGCCGCCATCGGCGCGGTGCTGCCGACCTTCGCCCGCGCCGACACCCCCGCCAACCTGGCCACCTCCTTCCAGGCGCGCAAGGACAACATCTACGGCGGGACGGAAGGGACCAACAGGAACGCGTACACCGGGGCGGTGGTGTGGATCTTCCGGGAGAGGCCGCTCAGCTCCACCGTCGACCCGAAGGAAGACTTCGACAACTTCCAGCTGCCCCCGGACGACCAGCGGCTCGAGGTGCGGCTGATCTTCTGGTACCCGCTGCGCATCCCCTTCGCGGACTGGGTGATGACGCGGATCTTCCTCGCCCACTACGGCCTGCAGAGCTACCTGGCCTCCAACCCGCTCAGCGAGACGCAGCGGGCCAACTGGCCCCAGGGCTTCCAGATCTCCGACCTGTCCACGTACTCGTCCGCCACGGTGGCGGCGGAGTTCGTCAGCCGCGCGCAGCGGGGACAGTACGTGTACCCCATCCAGTCGACCTACTCGATGCGGATGATGACGCCGCCCAAGCCCGCCTTCTGGCAGCGGCAGAACTGCGACCCCGCCCCATGACCACCCGAGGGAACCGACGCGCGCGCGGCCAGGCCGCCGCCATGATGGCCCTGACGATGATGCTGATCGCGCTCATGGTCTGCATCACGCTGGGCGTGGGGATGAAGGTGAAGGAGAAGATGGAGACGCAGACGCTGGCGGACGCCTCCGCGTACTCGGGGGCGGTGCTGACGGCGCGGACGTTCAACTCCATCGCCATCGTCAACCGGGTGGAGATCGCCGACATGGTCTCCGTCGTCGCCTCCCAGTCGCTGGTGGCGTACGGCGGCTACTACCGGGCCATGCTCTGGTCCGCGCGCGAGCAGCTCCAGGTGATGCACGACGCGGGCGGCGTCTGCCCCGACGACGGCGTCTGCAACTGGTGCACGCGCTACACGACCATGATGGGCGCGGTGGACGGGGAGATCAACCGCATCAACTCCGACTGGTACGCGCACGACGCCCTCATCAGCGTGCCCGTCGTCGAGGGGCGCGGGGCGGCCGGGAACGCGTACGACTCCGCGAAGAAGCTCTACGAGGACCTGCGAGACAACCGGATCAACAGCCCCGGCGGCACCTTCAGCTACATCGTGCAGCGGACGGCCCAGGGCAGCGACTGGCCGGCGGAGCTGACCGCGCCCGCCACGGCCAACGCCGTCAACTCCCGCGAGTTGGGGACGGCGGCCAACTGCGACCCCACCTCCGGGCAGTTGATCTGCGAGGGCGACGCGCCGAAGGAGGTCCCCGTCCAGGCGACCATGGGCAGCCGCGGCTACCAGTTCGAGCGGAACGCCGCCAACCTCACCCAGATGGTGGAGGGCGGGCTGATGACCGTGGCGGGGATGTCCCGCGTCAACGGAGAGGCGGCGACGCTGAGCAACTTCGAGGGCAGCACGCGCTTCGTGGACCAGCCCGACTACCACGGGCGCCCGGGCGGGCTGGGCCTGGTGGGCGAGATGATGGAGGGCACGCTCAAGCTCAGCGTGAAGGCCAACGGGTGCGGCCCGCAGAACAGCAGCGACAACCCGGTCAAGAGCTGGGTCTACGACACGTCCTTCCTGAACACGAACGACACCCACTTCTACAGCTGGGTGGACCGGAACAACATCGTGCAGACCTATACCGAGCCGCAGGGCTGGCACGCGCTCCCCAACGCCACCTGCCCGCCCTTCAACATCCCCCCGTGCGGGATGTGGCCGGCGTTCATGGACATGAACCCGGCGCACGTCGACCCGGCGGTGAGGTTCCAGCACCTGTACGGGCAGCCGAAGGTGACCGCGGTGGTGCAGCGGGACTACGCGGTGCGCGGCACCCGGGCGGACCCCTGGAACCTGCTGTACACGATGAGCGTGCGGCGCTCGGACGCCGAGGAGTTCGACAACAACGGCATGAAGACGGCGCAGGGGCTGGACATCAGCCGGCAGACCGCCATCGCGTCCGGGCTGGCGTACTACCACCGGCAGGGCCACTGGCAGGAGCCGCCCAACCTCTACAACCCGTACTGGCGCGCCACCCTGGTGAGCAACGCCATCGACACCGACGGCTACCCCAACGCCGGCGGGCAGGACCTGCAGAACGCCGCCGCCAACGCGCCCTTCGCGCAGGACGTCATCACCCAGCTGTCCGCGGCGGGGTTCCACGGATGGCAGTGACGACCAGGCGGGCCCGCGGCCAGGCCACCACCGAGGCGGCGCTGGGGATCCTCGTCATCTCCACCGTCATCGTCTTCGGCATCCACTTCTCCGAGGTGGCGATGCTGTCGCTCAAGGTGGAGGAGGCCAACGCCTCCGCCCTCTGGGACACCACCGCCAAGCGGATGTCCAACCTGCTCGGCGCCACCGCGGACTTCGGGCCGCGCACCTCCGCCATCCAGGCGGCGGGAGGGGAGGCGTCCACGCGCTACGCCGACTTCGACGGGCGCGCGTCCCGGTCCGGGAGCGTCGCCCCCACGCTGGTGTTCACCCAGGCCACGCCCATCCAGGTGGTCTGCAACGAGGACCCGGCCGTGGCGCCCATGAACCTGGACGTCACCCAGGACGTCACGCAGAGCTTCAAGCCCGTGTTCGCGCAGGGCGTGGGCGGGATGGTCTGCTGGGCGGAGTCGGACTTCAGCCTGGTGCCGGGGTTCACCCGCCGGTTCCTGCAGCGCGAGCCGTTCCGGGCGCAGCACGTGTCCGTCACCTCGTACCACGTCTGCTCCATGGCCCGCGCCAACGGGGGCGCGTGCCCGGCGCTGGCGGCGATCGCGCTCGGGGACTGGGGGCTCACCACCGGCGTCGAGGCGGAGGACTGCGACCTGGTGGCGCCGGGCCCCAGCGCCACCTGCGCGAACACCGGGTACTACATGATGACCCGGCGCGTCTTCCAGGGCATGCACCAGCGCCCGGGCGTGGGGAACGGGCAGCCGCCGGGAGAGCAGCTCTCGCAGTACCTGTGGAACACCCCGCGCGGCGGCCCGCAGATCGACCTCGACGAGGACGCGTTCTTCATGGCCGCCATCGGCGAGACCGGCAACCCGAAGTACCAGCAACCCTACGTGGACCACGCGGGCTCCGGGCCGTACACGGTGACGCCGGGCGGCCGGTACGACGACCCCGCGCTCCAGGTCTATCCCCAGGCGGCCCAGCAGCGGGACCCGTGCGCCTTCGGGCTGCCGTGCGACTGGACGCAGTGGTCGGCGTACTACCCCCCCTGATGGTGCCGGCGCTCGCGGTGTGGCTGTGCCTGGCCGGCGCGCCGGCGGGGGTGCCGTTCACCTGGGACGTGCCCGAGGTGATCGAGCAGGTGCCGGTGGGGAACATGCCGTCCTCGGGAGGCCGGCCGATGCGGGTGCGCGCGGTGCGGTCGCGGTGGAGCGCGTCGAAGCTGCGGAAGAAGCTGGAGGACGACTTCGTCCGCGCCGGGCTGTGGATCCCCCCCGAGCACGACCAACCCCAGAACCTGCCCCTGCCGTACATCTCCGCCATCGACGGGCTCCGGATGCTGTCGTACTCGGCGTTCTTCCAAGTGAACCGGGACGGCAGCACCACGCTGTTCCTGGGCGAGGTGGACCTGGGGGCGCGGGTGTCGACGACGCCGGCGGCGCCGGTGTTTCCGGGGGCGATGGGCGTGCTCACCTCGGACGTGGAGGTGATGCGGGCGGTGTCCTTCACGGCGAAGGCCCGCCCGGACGAGGTGCAGGCGTTCTACCGGGAGGTGCTGGGCAAGGCCGGCTACAAGGAGACCGGCCCCGGCACCTACGAGCGCGGCCAGGACCGGACGCTGGTGTCGGTCCGGGGCCCGGGCTCCGACGGGACGGTGAGCGTGCTGGTGACGACCACCGCGGCGGCGCCGGTCAGGAACGCGCCCGCCCCGGCGTCGGCTCATTGAAAGCAGCCCGGCGCTGGTGTTAGGCGCACCGTCATGAGCGAACCCAAGTATCCGGTCAACCTGCCGCGGACGGAGTTCCCGATGAAGGGGAACCTGACGCAGCTCGAGCCGCGGATGCTGGCGCGCTGGGAAGAGCAGGGGACCTACCGGCGGATGCTGGAGAAGAACGCGGGGAGCGACCCGTTCGTCTTCCACGACGGCCCCCCCTACGCCAACGGGCACCTCCACTCCGGCCACGCGGAGAACAAGATCCTCAAGGACATCGTGGTCAAGTACCGCAACATGGCCGGGCGGCTGTGCGACTACGTCCCCGGCTGGGACTGCCACGGCCTCCCCATCGAGCAGGCGGTGGAGAAGCGGCTGAAGGAGAAGAAGGTCGACAGGCGTTCGCTCTCCCGCGAGGAGTTCCTGGCGAAGTGCCGCGAGTACGCGCTGGAGTTCATCGACATCCAGCGGACGGAGTTCAAGCGGCTGGGCGTATTCGGCCGGTGGGACGAGCCGTACGCGACCTTGAATTTCGACTACGAGGCGCAGGAGATCCGCGAGCTGGCGGAGTTCGCGCGCCGCGGGCTGATCTACCGGCGCAAGAAGCCGGTGTACTGGTGCCTCTACGACCAGACCGCGCTCGCCGAGGCGGAGGTCGAGTACGAGGACCACACCTCGCCCTCCATCTACGTGGCGATGGACGCGGTGGACGACCTGTCCCGGCTGAGCGGCAAGCTGGCGGGGAAGAAGGTCGCCTTCGCCATCTGGACCACCACGCCGTGGACGCTCCCGGCGAACCTGGCGATCGCCGTCAACCCCAAGGTGGAGTACGTCTTCTACGACGCGGGCACCCGGGTGCTGTGCGTGGCCAAGGACCTGCTGCCGAAGGTGCTGGCGGACTGCCGCGCGGACCACCTCGCCATCCGGGAGGTGAAGCTGCCCGGGCAGGCGCCGGTGGAGGCGGCGTCCATGGCGGACCCGGCGCGCATCCTGGCGTACGCCTCCGGGGCGGACCTGGTGGGGCTGAAGTACCGGCACCCGTTCTACGACCGCGTCTCGCCCGTCGTCCCCGGCGAGCACGTCACGCTCGAGCAGGGCACCGGGCTCGTCCACACCGCGCCCGGGCACGGGCAGGAGGACTACGAGGTCGGCCTGGCCCACGGGCTGGACGTGTACAACCCGGTGAAGGGCGACGGCCGGTACGACGACACGGTGGGGCCGCTTTTGGCCGGCAAGCACGTCCAGAAGGAGGCCAACCCGCTCGTCATCGACCTGCTGGTGGAGAAGGGCGCGCTGCTCAACAACAAGGGCGACAGCGTCACCCACAGCTACCCGACGTGCTGGCGGTGCCACAACCCGGTCATCTTCCGCGCCACCCACCAGTGGTTCATCTCGCTGGACAAGGACGGCCTGCGGAAGCGGGCGCTGGCGGCGATCGACCAGGTGCAGTGGGTGCCGCGGTGGGGCCGGGAGCGCATCTACGGGATGCTGGAGAACCGCCCGGACTGGTGCATCAGCCGGCAGCGGACGTGGGGCGTGCCCATCCCGGTCGCGGTCTGCGAGGCCTGCGGCGAGGCGGTGGTGTCGCCGGAGATGATGGAGAAGGTGGCCGGCGCGGTGGAGAAGGCCGGCGCCGGCGCCTGGTACGAGCGCCCGCTGGAGGACTTCTACGCCGGGGGGAAGACCTGCCCCGCGTGCAAGAAGCCGGAGCTGCGCAAGGAGACGGACATCCTGGACGTGTGGTTCGACTCGGCGTGCTCGTTCGCGGCGGTGGCGGCGAAGCGGCCCAACATGCGCGTCCCGGTGGACCTGTACCTGGAGGGGTCCGACCAGCACCGCGGCTGGTTCCACTCGGCGCTGCTGGTGGGGGTGGGCGGGCACGACTTCGCCCCCTACAAGACGGTGCTCACGCACGGCTTCGTGGTGGACGGCGAGGGGAAGAAGATGTCCAAGTCCCTCGGCAACACGGTGGCGCCGGAGAAGCTGATCGCCCAGTACGGCGCGGAGGTGGTGCGGCTGTGGGTGGCGTCGTCCGACTACCGGGACGACGTGCGGCTGTCGGACCAGATCCTCAAGGGGCTGGCGGAGGGGTACCGGAAGATCCGCAACACCGTCCGGTACGCGCTCTCCAACCTGTTCGACTTCGACCCGGCGAAGCACGCGGTGAAACCCGAGGCGCTGCTCCCCCTGGACCAGTGGGCGCTGGCGAAGCTGGGCGAGCTGTCGGAGAAGGTCCGGCGGGCGTACGAGGCCTACGAGTTCCACCTCGTCTACCACCACGTGGTGGAGTTCTGCGGGGTGGAGCTGTCCGCGGTGTACTTCGACATCCTCAAGGACCGGCTCTACACGTGGAGGACGGACGGGGCGGCGAGGCGGTCCGCGCAGACGGTGCTGCACCAGGTGGCGCGCGACCTGCTCCGGCTGCTGGCGCCGGTGACGAGCTTCACCGCTGAGGAAGCGTGGCAGCTGCTGCCGGGGGACAAGGCGGAGTCGGTGTTCCTGGCGGGGATGCCGGAGTTGGCGATGGCGTTCAAGCCGGCCGCCGGGGTGATGGAGCGCTACGAGAAGCTCTTCGCGGTTCGGGCGGCGGTGCTGCCGCTGTTGGAGTCCGCGCGGCGGGACAAGCTGATCGGCGCCTCGCTGGAGGCGAAGGTGTCGCTGGCGGCGACGGGCGCGGCGAAGGCGTTCCTGGAGGCGAACCGGGACGAGCTGCCGGGGTTGCTCATCGTCAGCCAGGTCGATCTCTCCGGGACCGCGCCCGGGCCCAAGGCGCTGCCGCTGTCGCTGGGGAGCGCGTTCGGTGACGGCACCGTGCACGCGGAGATCGGCACCGCCGCCGGCCAGAAGTGCCCGCGCTGCTGGACGTACAGCGAGGCGGTGGGCCGGGGTGGCCAGGAAATCTGCGACAAGTGCACCGAGGCGCTGAGGGCGTAGCCGCGCTCAATCCTGGTAGGCGGAGTCGTGGTCGAGGTGCAGGGACGACAACCGGAGGCGAATGAGCAACCCCCGCTCACCCGTGGACGGCGCGGCCGTAGTCGCGCATCCACTTCTCCTCGTCCGGCTGGAGCGGTCCCTTCTCCAGCGCGGCCAGGTTCTCCTCCAGCTCGCGCAAGGAGGAGGGTCCGCAGAGGACGACGTCCACGCTGGGGCTGGAGAGGCAGAAGCGGTAGCAGTCGCCCGGGGTCATCGGCTGGCCCGTCCAGCCCGAGGGCGCCTTCAGCAACCGCCGCCAGCTGGTGGCGGTGTACGCGATGATGGACGGCTTGCGCGCGGCCAGGTGCGGGAAGATGTCCCGCTCCGCCCCCGGGTGCGCCGCGTTGTAGCGGATCATCAGGAGGTCCAGGGGCGACGACTCCGCCAGCTTCCCCGCCCGCGGCCGGTCGTGGATGGAGGTGCCGATGGCCCGGACCTTCCCCTCCTCGCGGAGCTTCACCAGCTCCTCCGCGATGCCGTCGCTCCAGCGCGACATCTTCCCCAGCCAGTAGAGCTGGAAGACGTCCAGGTAGTCCGTCCCCAGCACCTTCAGCATCCGCTCCGCCGACCGCCGCACGCTCCCGCGCGTGATGCCCAGCGTGGGCCCGGTGGCCACCACGTACTTCTCCCGGTCCTTCCGCAGCGCCTCCCGGAAGAGGCCCCGCAGCGGCCGGGGCCCGCGCCCCCAGAACACGTAATTCAACCCGCGCTCCAGGGCCGCCGAGAAGCCGGCCGGGTCCAGGCCGAAGCTCAGGGCCAACCCCAGGCGGTGCACCGTCTTGTTCGTGCGGCCCAGGGCTCGGTGGGTGAAGGCGCTCATGCCCCCGGAGGATAACCAGCTATAAGGCCCGCGTGCCTCGCAAGTACGCCATCCTCGCCGCCGTCGCCCTCGCCGTGGTGGCGCTGGACCAGTGGGCCAAGCTCCAGGTCACGGCCGCCCTCACCACCCGCTTCGACGACCGGCCGGGGCTCATGGACCAGCTGGCCGCGCTCTACGGCCACGCGCCGCCGGAGGGGCTCGACGGGAACCACTTCCACCCCCGCCGCTCCATCACCGTCTCCGAGCGCTTCTTCCGCCTCCGCTACGCCGAGAACCCCGGCGCCGCCTGGGGCCTGTTCCGCACCCTCCCGGAGAGCGTCCGCGCGCCGCTCTTCCACCTCGTCTCGCTCGGCGCGGTGGTGCTGATCTCCTACTACTTCACCCGCCTCACCGGGGACCGCGCCGAACGCTGGGCCCTCTACGGCCTGCCGCTGGTGCTGGGCGGCGCCATCGGCAACTACGTGGACCGCCTCGCCCGCGGCTTCGTCATCGACTACCTGGAGGCGCACTGGATGGACCGCGCCGCCTGGCCCTCCTTCAACGTGGCGGACGCCGCCATCTGCATCGGCGTGGGAATGCTGGTGGTGGACGCCTTCGTGCGGAGGGAGCGCAAGGGCGCCGCCCCGGCCAGCGCCCCGCCGACCGCCACTTCCTGACGGCCGGCGGTTCAGGCATGGTGGGCCGGCGATGATGCCGATCCTCTTCCAGTTCGAGCCGGGCACTTCCTGGGCCTGGCTCATGTACGTGCTCTGGGCCGCGCTGGTGACCTACGCCACCTGGACCGGTTGGCGCGGCGCCGCCGGGCCCTTCAACGCCAAGAAGGGCGAGTACGACCCGCCCCGCCGCGAGGACCGGATGAAGCGCGCCGGCATCTTCGGCGGGCTGATCGCCATCCTCGGCGGTGTCGGGCTGCAGTACTCGCTGCCGGCCTCCGCCTTCCCCGGCGGCAAGGGCATGGGCATCCCCATCCACCTCTACGGCATCATGCTCGCGGGCGGCTTCATGGGCGCGGTCGCCCTCGCCGCCGCCATCGCCCAGCACGAGTGGCCGGGCGAGGAGGGCCCCAAGAAGCGCGAGCAGATACTGGACCTGGCCTTCTGGGTGTTCCTGGCGGCGATGGTGGGCAGCCGCGTGCTGTTCGTCATCGTCAACTGGAAGGACTTCAGCCTCGCCAAGGTGGTGTCCAACCCCGTCGAGAACCTCCTGGGGGGCGGGCTGGTGTTCCAGGGCGGGCTGGTGGGCGGCGTGCTCGCGTCGCTCTGGTACTGCCGCCGCGAGGGGATCAACTTCCTCCGCCTGGCGGACCTCGCGGTGCCCACCATCTCCTTCGGCGCCGCCATGGGTCGCCTGGGCTGCTTCGCCGCCGGCTGCTGCTGGGGCGACGTGGCCGGGCCGGGCGCGCCCTTCGCGGTGAAGTTCCCGGGCGCCTCCCTCGCCAAGAACCTCTTCGGCCAGTTCAGCCACACCGCCAGCCTGGCGTTCCAGTCGCAGTCGGGGAACCACCAGTGGGTGAGCGAGACCACCGGGCAGGTGTTCGACCAGCCGGTGGCGGGCGCGGTGCAGATCTCCCAGTGGGTCGCCGCGCACGGCACCACGCTGCCGGTCCACCCCACCCAGCTCTACGAGTCGCTGGGGCAGCTCGCGCTGTTCCTCACCTTCCTTACCCTGCGCGGCTGGCGCCGCTTCCACGGCCAGCTCTTCGGCTTCTGGCTGATGGCGTACGGCCTGGTCCGCGGCGGGGTGGAGCTGTTCCGCGGGGACGCCGAGCGCGGGACGCTCCACGGCCTGCTCCAGGACCTCCACCTCGACGGGCTGGCCGCGACCGTCACCCAGGACGCCTGGTTCAACGTGTCCACCGGCCAGGCCGGCGCGCTGGCGCTGTTCGCGCTGGGCGTCGTGGTGCTGTTCCGGTCCTCGCGCTCGGCCGCCGTGCCGGGGGCCGTGGCCGCCGCCGCGGCGTGAGGTTGATCCGGCGCAGCGTCCGGCGGATGCTTGACCCCAGGGCATGCCGGCGCCACAGGGTTCGCAAGGTGAAGTCCTCAATCGGAAGATCGCCGACGGCGGCGAGGTGGCCAAGGAGTGCGGCGAGCTCGAGGAGGCCATCGCCTCGCTCCGGATGAGCTACGAGCAGTACTTCCTGGGGATCGACCGCAAGCCCCCCACCACCGAGCACAACGAGCTCAAGCGGCGGATGCAGAAGCTGAGGGGTGGCTTCATCCGCCAGACCGCCCTCAGGTTCCGCATCCAGTCCATCCAGGCCAAGTTCACGACCTACGAACGCCTGTGGTCGCGGACCATGCTGGAGATCGAGAACGGCACCTACCGGCGCGACCTCTTCAAGGCCAAGCTCCACGCCCAGGAGCGCGCCGCCAAGGAGGCCGAGAAGGCCGGGGAGAAGGCCGCCGAACGCGCCGCGCGCGCGGAGCGGACGCAGATCGAGAAGGTGCCGCAGCCTCCGGTGCCGGGAGCCGCCTCGGCGCCTCCCAAGGCCGCCGCCCCCAAGGCTGCCGCCGCGCCGTCTCCTCCCCGGGGGACCGCGGCGCCGCCGCCGACCGCGGACGGCGGGCTGGGCGACGCGCTCTCGGACGCCAAGCTCAAGACCGTCTTCAACGCCTACCTCACCGCCAAGAAGCGCTGCCAGGAGGACGTCTCCAAGCTCTCCTACGAGCAGGTGGCCGCCAACCTCCGCAAGCAGGTACCGGACCTGGTGAAGAAGGCCGGCGCCCAGGGCGTGGAGTTCAAGATCGTCATCAAGGACGGCAAGGCCATCCTGCGGGCCGTCCCCAAGTGAACCTGGACACGGCGGCGCTCCGGTCGCGCCTGGCCCGCCTCTCGGTGATGATCTTCGACATCGACGGCACGCTCACCGACGGGCGCATCTTCTGGGTGCCCGGGTCGGGCTGGACGCAGATGTACAGCGTGCGCGACGGGATGGGCATCAAGCGGCTGCAGGAGGCGGGGCTGGAGGTGGCGGCCATCTCCGGCGGCGACAGCCTCTCCGCCCAGGTGCGGATGCAGTCTTTGGGCATCAAGCACGTCCACTTCGGCAGCCAGGACAAGGTCGCCCACTTCGAGAGCCTCCTCCAGCTCCTCGGCGTGCCGGCCGAGACGTGCGGCTACATGGGGGACGAGGTGGTGGACCTCCCGCTGCTCCGGGCGGTGGGCTTCTCCGCCGCGCCGCCGGAGTCGCCGGAGGAGGTGCGGGCGGCGGTGCACTACGTCTCGCAGAAGCCGGCCGGGAACGGCGCGGCGCGCGAGGTGTGCGAGCTCATCCTCAAGCACCGGACGTCCACGCCCTGACAGTCGCCCCCGCGGCGCCGGTTGTCCGCTCGCCAGGGCGTCCCTAGGTTGCCGCGCGTGGCGATGAGAGCTCGGGCGGGGTGGGTGGTGGCGGCGGTGGTGGCCGTGGGACCGCTCGCCGCGGGCTGCGACGTGGGTCCCTCGCGCGAGGAAGAGGCGCGGCGGCTGGAGGAGATCGCGCGCGACGGCGACGCGCTGACCCAGGCCGCGGACGACCTCGAGGACCGCATGCTGGCGGACCAGTCCAACCTCCTCCTCTGGCAGGAGTTGGCGCGGCGCCACAAGCAGGTCTCCGCCATCGCGACCGTCAACCATTCCGAGCACTTCTCCTCGATGGTGGAGTTGCTGGAGCACCAGGCGGAGAAGGCGCGCAAGCTCAAGCGCCACCACGAGGCGGAGGCGGAGGCGGACGAGCCCGTCCTGGACGACGGGGCGCCGGCCGAACGCCCGACCCTCACCCGGGCGAGCGCCCCCGGGGCGGCGCGGGCCCGCAACTGATAGAACTGGCCGGGTGCGCAGCGCCACGCTCGCCGCCGCGGCCCTCATGCTCGCCTGCAACCAGGTCGATCTCTGCAGCTGGCACACCGAACCGGTCCTGAGCGACGGCGCGGCCGCGCGCTGCCTCACCTCCGACGACTGCCCGCGGGAGGCGAGCGCGGTGGTGTGCGACTCGGACGCGGACCCGGACAAGGACTGCGTGCGCTGCGCGTCCGGGACGTGCGAGCGCGTGGTGGGGGAGCGCTGCCCATGAGAAGGCGACTGCTCCCGCTGGCCGCCGCCGCGGCCGCCCTCTGGCTGACCGGCTGCAAGGAGACGCCGGCGGACCACTTCCAGAAGGCCAAGGACGCCATCTACGAGAAGGACCCGCAGAGCGCGCTCAAGCACTACCGCGCCGCGCTGGACATCCTGGAGAAGGACGAGTCGCCCGAGGCGGGGCTGATGCGGGCGCGGGCGCTCCGCGGCGCCGCGGACGTGTACTTCCTGGAGCTGCGCGACATGCGCCAGGCGGTGTCGGTGTACCGCGAGTTGATCAACCAGTGCCCGGAGAGCAAGGAGGCGCTGGAGGCGCACGTCATCCTGGCGGACATCCTGCGCAACCACTTCCACGACCTGCGCGGGGCGATCAACGAGCTCACCGCCGCCATCGCGCGCAACCCGCCCCAGAGCGCGGAGCTGACCTACCAGGTGGCCAAGCACTACTTCGAGCTGGGCGACTACCAGCAGTGCGCGCTGGAGGCGCAGCAGGTCTTCACCCGCTACGAGACGTCCGCCTTCGTGGACGACGCCATGTTCCTCCGCGCGCAGGCGCTCTCCATGCTGGACGACCGGAAGGCGGAGGCGGCCAAGGCGTTCGAGGACCTGGCGCGGAGCATGCCGGACTCGGAGCTGGCGCCCCACGCGCTGGACGAGCTGGCCAAGCTGAAGGCGGACGCCGGCGACGACGAGGGGGCCATCGCCACCTGGGTGGAGGCGCTCAAGAAGCACCCCAACCCGTCGGAGGTGCAGGCGTCCATCAACCGGGTCCGCCAGCGCATCGCCCGCACCACCCCCACGCACGTCGGCGACGTGGGCGAAGCCTTCGACCACATCGCGGGACGGAGGGCCGCCCCACCGAAGACCTCCATCGAGGCGGTGGGCGGGACCGCCGAGGAAGCCACGCGGGACCACGAATAGGCGTAGAAGGCGGGCCATGCCCATGGTCCGCACCCAGAGCCAGCGCCTGTTCGCCCGCGCCCGGGAGCTGCTCCCCGGCGGGGTCAACTCCCCCGTCCGCGCCTTCCGCGGCGTCGGTGGAGAGCCGGTCTTCTTCCAGAAGGGGGAGGGCGCCTGGCTCACCGACGTGGACGGGAACCGCTACGTCGACTTCGTGGGCTCCTGGGGCCCGCTCATCCTCGGGCACTGCCATGGCGCCGTCGTGGAGGCGGTCACCGCCGCCGCCCGGAGCGGGGCCTCCTACGGCGCTCCCCACCCGGGGGAGGTGGAGCTGGCGGAGTTGGTGCGGGCCGCCATGCCCAGCGTGGAGAAGGTGCGGATGGTCTCCTCCGGCACCGAGGCCACCGCCGCCGCCGTCCGACTCGCGCGCGGCGCCACCGGCCGCGACTGCATCCTCAAGTTCGAGGGCTGCTACCACGGGGCCGCCGACTCCTTCCTGGTGAAGGCCGGGTCGGGGGTGGAGACGCTGGGGCTGCCGGACTCTCCGGGCGTGCCGGCCGCCCTCGCCGGGCTGACGCTCACCGCCCCCTTCAACGACCTGGCCGCGGCGGAGGCGGTGTTCCAGAGGCGGGGGAAGGAGATCGCCGCCGTCATCATCGAGCCGGTGGTGGGCAACATGGGCGTGCTGGTCCCGCGCCCGGGGTACCTCCAGGGCCTGAAGGAGCTTGCCTCGCGCCACGGCGCGCTCCTCATCCTCGACGAGGTGATGACCGGCTTCCGGGTGGCGCGCGGCGGCGCGCAGCAGCTCTACGGCGTGACGGCGGACCTCACCACCATGGGGAAGGTCATCGGCGGCGGGCTGCCGGTGGGCGCCTACGGCGGGCGGCGGGACCTGATGGCGAAGATCGCCCCGGAGGGGCCCATCTACCAGGCGGGGACGCTGAGCGGGAACCCGCTGGCGGTGGCCGCCGGCATCGCCACCCTGAAGGAGCTGGCGAAGCCGGGCGCGTACGAGAAGCTGGAGGCCACCTCGGCCGCCGTCGCCGACGGCCTGGCCAGGTTGGCCCGCGAGGCGAACGTCCCGCTCACCGTCAACCGGGTGGGGAGCATGTGGACGGCGTTCTTCACCGCGGACCCGGTGTTCGACTACGGGTCGGCGAAGAAGGCGGACACCGCGCGCTTCGGGCGGTTCTTCCACGCGCTGCTGGACCGGGGCGTGTACCTGCCCCCGTCCCAGTTCGAGGCCGCCTTCGTGTCGCTGGCCCACGGGGAGGCGGAGGTGCGGCACACGCTGGAGGCGGTTCGCCAGGCGCTCGCTTCGGTGTAGAACGGACGCCGTGCGCCTCCTGCCCCCCCTCGCGGCCACCCTCCTGGCGACCTCTGCGTCCGCGGCGACCATCCGCGTGGTCCCCTGGCGCTCCGCCAGCGTGACCGAGTCCAACGCGGCGGCCGTGGTCCGCAGCACGGAAGCCAGCCTGCGCGAGCTGTCGACCTTCGTCCTCCAGCCCGCGCTCCCGCCGGCGCTGGCGCCCAAGCGATGCGGCGCCGAGGACCCGGGCTGCTGGATGTCGCTGGCGGCGAAGGCGGGCGCCGACTACGGCCTGGTGCTGGTGGCGGACTCGGCCGGCGGCTACACCGTGGACCTGGTGCTGGTGGACCTGAAGGCCCGGAAGGTGGCGCAGCGGCGCTTCACCGCGCCCTCCCAGGACGTGGCGGCGCAGTCCGCCAAGGCGGCGCTGGAAGCGCTGGTGCCCGCGTTCCTCCGCCGCGGGTACGGGGGCTTCCTGGTGGACCTCCCGCCCGGAACGCGCCTGAAGGTGGACGGCAAGGTGGTGCTGGCCGAACCCTCCCGCGCCCCGGTGCCCGTGCCCAACGGCCGCCACGAGGTGGACCTCCTGCTGCCCGGCGGGTCCGCCTTGCTCACCCGCGAGGACGTGGCGGAGGGGCAGGTGACGCCGCTGGCCCTGGGCGCCGCGCGCCAGCAGGCCGCCGCGGGAGGAGGCGGGGCCGCCGGCAACAACGCGCTGAAGATCACCTCGGCGGCGCTGTGGACGGCGGGGACGGCGGCGGCGGTCACCGCCTTCGGCCTGGCGGCGTCGGCGAACTTCCGCGCCACCAACGTCCTCCGCCCGTGCACCGGCTCCGACCGGACGTGCATCACGCAGGCGGAGGCCGTCGCGGCGCAGCAGCAGATGGCTCAGTCGATGCAGACGGCCAACCTCCTGCTCATCGGCGGCGGTGTGCTGGCCGGTGCCGGTGGAGTGGTGTTCACGTTCGACCTCGTGCTGGGCGGAGGCCAGTGAAGGCCGCCGGCTGGCTCGCGCTGGGCGCCGGGGCGGGGCTGGGGTTCCTCCTGGCGTCCTGCTTCAACCCGCCCCAGCTGGGCGGGCCGTTCCAGTGCGACCAGCAGGGGCGGTGCGAGCTGCCGGGCTACTCCTGCGTGGACGGGGTGTGCTGCAAGACCGACGGCGGCAGCCCGGCGTGCTCGCCCATCACCCCCAACGACGGCGGCGAGGACGGGGGGAGTGACGGCGGGGGCGACAGCGGGAGCGACGGCGGGACCGACGCTGGCTCGGACTCCGGTACTCCGGACGACGCCGGGTGCCTCGTCCCGTCGAACCCGCACTGCGACCTGCTCTCACTGAAGGGGCTCTGCCGCGACGGGGGGTTGGTGTGCAACGGCGGCCCCACGCCGGTGTGCACGCCGATCGTCACCCCCCGGACCGAGACGTGCGACGGGCAGGACGAGGACTGCGACGGGTACGTCGACAACTACCCGTGCTCGGGAGGGCCGTCCGATTTCCTCAACCCGCTTCCGGGCCCGGACTTCGTGAGCGGCGCGATGGTCGCCAGCAAGGACCTGCTCCAGACCTACGGCTCCTGCCTGCTCAACGACACGAACACGGGCTACACCCGTACCCCGGGGTACCTGGACGGGGGCAACTGGCGGGCTTCGGGCTCCGTCAGCCACTTCGCCTATTTCCAGAAGGACGGCGGGACCTGGGACCTCACCGGGCAAGTCCTGCACCTCTCCATCTCCGGCGTCGTGCTCCGGGGCAATGCCCCGCTGAACGCGAACTTCTTCGTCACGTACCACGTGCCCATCGTGTACCTCTGCGGCACGGGGAGCCCGGAGGGGTACCGCCGCTACTACGCCATGAACCCCAACCTCGTCGGCTGGAGCGGCAACACCTTCACCCTCAACACGACCATCGACCTGACGAACGGCGGCGGCGACTGGTTCGGGCAATCCGGCAACGGGCCCCTGGACGCCGTCCAGCGCGTCGAGATCGTCTTCGCCATGCAGGACGCGGGGGCCCTCTTCCCCATCTTCGACGCCGGCATCACGCGGCTTGGCTTCTCCCCGCCCTGACCTCCGCTTCTGTTGGCGCGTCGCGCGGGGATTGCCATGCCCCGGGGTGGGTGCTAAGCCGCGCCCCGTTTTCCGGGGTTGGTGTGGCCGAAGACGGGCGAGATGAGGACGGGCTCTCCTCGACCGCGCGAGGGATGCGGCAGGCGCAGCCTTACCTCGCGGCGGTGTGGAAGTTGGTGGGCGGGGCCGTGGTGGGCGTCATCGGGGGGTACTTCCTGGACAAGCGGACGGGGTGGACGCCCTGGGGGATGGTGGGCTTGTCGGTGGTGGGGATCTGCGCCGGGTTCTACGGGTTCATCCACGACATGCTGAAGCTGGGGAAGCGTTGACGGCAGAGAAGCCAGGGGACGGTGCGGACCTGTTCCCCCGCTTCGTGGGGATGGCGGTGGGCGTGGGCGCGCTCGGGCTCCTCGGGGCGGTCACCGTTCCAGGTACTGACCCTCAGAAGTTGTCCACGCTGCTGGGCGTGGGGCTGTCTGTGGCCGCGGGCGCGGTGGCGCTTACGCTGAAGCGGCGGGCGCTGGCGAGGGGGCTGAACTGGACGCTGGGGATGCTGGGGGTGGCGTTCGGGCTCCGGATGGTGCTGGTGGCGGCGGGGCTGGTCTACGTGATGCGGGCGAACCTGAGGCCGGTGCCGTTCACGGTCGGCTTCTTCAGCGTGTACCTGGGACTGCAGTGGATCGAGATCACCTACGTGATGGCCGAGACGAAGCGTCGAGGCCGCGGAGGGAAGAAGTGATGCGGAGGATCTGGGGCCTGGTGGGTGTCGGCGCGCTGGTGGCGGCGGGCCTGGCGTTCGCGCAGGAGGAGCATCCGGCGGAGGCGGCGCCCGCGGCGGAGGCGCCAGGAGAGCATCACGAGGGCGCGCCGGCCGCGGAAGCGGGGGAGCACCACGCGGAGTCAGCGGGCGGCGAGGCCGAGCCCCACGACGTGGGCGGCTTCATCATGCACCACGTCTCGGACTCCAACGAGTACGAGTTGGAGGTCCCGCTCCGGCCGGACCTGAACCGGGTCATCGAGCTGCCCCGCATCCACCTCGACCTCAAGGCCGGCGCCTGCGCGGCGGAGCACCCGTCGCTGATGGACGGCTGCCTGGACCTCTCCATCACCAAGCACGTGATGATGATGTGGATCGGCTCCGCGCTGTTGCTGCTGGTGGCGCTGACGCTCTCCCACCGGAACAAGAAGCAGCTGGTCCCGCACGGGGCGATGCCGAACATCCTGGAGATGCTGGTGCTCTTCGTGCGCGACGAGATCGCCATCAAGACCATCGGCAAGGAGCACGGGCCGAAGTACGTGGGCTACCTGCTCTCCGCCTTCTTCTTCATCCTCTTCCTCAACCTCCTGGGCCTCATCCCGGAGATGGCCACCGCCACCGGCAACATCGGCGTGACGCTGGCGATGGCGCTGTGCACCTTCGTCATCACCCAGTACGCGTCCATCCGCGCCGCCGGCCTGGGCACCTACTTCAAGCACCTCACCGGCGGCGTCGCCCCCTGGCTGTGGCCGATCATGATTCCGGTGGAGGTGCTGGGCCTGTTCACCAAGCCCTTCGCCCTCACCATGCGGCTCTTCGCCAACATGGTGGCCGGCCACATCGTCATCTTCTTCCTGCTGGGCCTCATCTTCATCATGAAGAGCGTGGCGCTCGCGGCGGTCTCGGTGCCGTTCGCCATCGGCATCTACTTCCTCGAGCTCTTCGTGTCGTTCCTGCAGGCGTACATCTTCACCATGCTCTCCGGGCTGTTCATCGGGATGGGCGTCGCCATCGCCCACCACGACGACCACGGCCACGGTCACGAGCCCGAGGGCAAGCACGGCCACGACCACGGCGCGGCGCACGAGATCTGAAAGGACCCGACGGCGAGAGGTCGCCGGCCGGAGGTAGCACCCGATGGGAATGAACCGGATCCCCCCGACAAGCGGATCCCCGCAGTAGAAAGAAGGCAGGAAGACACGATGGGTAACGTAGCGATGGCGTTTCTCGCGGCCGGCTTCGGCGCCGGCCTGGCGGTCCTCGGCGCAGGGATGGGCATCGGCAAGCTGGCGTCGGCGGCGATGGACGGCACCTCCCGGCAGCCGTCCGCCGGCGGCGACATCCGTACCTCCATGATCATCGCCGCGGCGCTCATCGAGGGCGTGACCCTCTTCGCCCTGGTCGTCTGCATCATCCTCGCCAACAAGTCGTAGCGTTTCGCCGCGAGAACGAAGGGGCGCGCCTTTTTCCCGGGCGCGCCCGCCGCACCGGAGCAAGAAGGAGCTTTCGACCACCATGAACCACCTGCTGCTGCTGGCGTCCAGCTTCACCGAGGTCAAGCCCGGTCTGGTCTTCTGGACCCTCGTCACCTTCGTCCTGGTGGCGCTCATCCTGCGCTCGCGCGCCTGGGGGCCCATCCTGTCCCTGGTGGAGGAGCGCGAGAAGCAGATCGCCGCGTCCGTGGAGGCCGCCAAGAAGGAGCGCCTCGAGGCCGAGAAGCTGCTCGCCGACCAGAAGGCATCCATCACCCAGGCCCGCCAGGAAGCGGCCGACATGATGCGCAAGAGCCAGGTGGAGATGGAGCGCTTCAAGGAGCAGGTGATGGCGGAGGCGCGCAAGAAGGCGGAGGAGGAGATGGAGAGCGCGCGGAAGACCATCCAGGAGGAGAAGAACAAGGCCATCGCGGAGGTGAAGACCATCGCGGTGGACCTGGCGCTGCAGGCCGCTGAACGGCTGCTGAGCGAGAAGCTGGACGACAAGAAGCACCGCCAGCTGGCCGAACAGTTCATCGACCAGCTCCCGCGCCGGCCCTCCGCCACGTCGTGACGCTGTCCATCGGCATCGTCGGGCTGCCGAACGTCGGCAAGTCCAC
>Ga0134122_10000333_pt1 | contig 30488 bp, 31 predicted proteins | sample KB302_FD_96461 | JGI IMG/M metagenome (GOLD analysis project Ga0134122, IMG submission 96461) | Terrestrial soil microbial communities without Nitrogen fertilizer from Kellogg Biological Station, Michigan, USA - KB3-0-2 | ecosystem: Environmental > Terrestrial > Soil > Unclassified ...
CTCCGCGAGCCTTGCTTCCTCGATGCGCTTGGCCTCGGCTAATTTGCGCGCCTCTTCGGCCTTTTTGGTCTCCTCGGCGAGCCGCGTCTCTTCGGCACGCTTGGCCTCGGCCAACTTGCGCGCCTCCTCGGCCTTTTTGGTTTCCTCGGCGAGCCGCGCTTCCTCGGCACGCTTGGCCTCGGCTAATTTGCGCGCCTCTTCGGCCTTGCGGGCTTCGGCCAACTTGCGCGCCTCCTCGGCCTTTTTTGCCTCCTCGGCGAACCTTGCTTCCTCGGGGCGCTTGGCTTCCGCGATCTGGCGCTCCTCTTCGCCCTTGCGGGCCTCGGCCGGCTTCCGCGCGTCCCCGATCTGAGCAACAACAGCTGCATGCTCGGCGTGCCCGGGGGCGGCATCGACGATAAGAGCGGAGCGGGCCGATGCGAGAACGACCGTGTACTTTTCGCTGTTGTGCGTTAGCAGGATGACGAGATCGGATCGGCCCTTGACGTCGACAGGAACCTTAACCTTGAGGCCGGCTATCGCGGCCAATGGTACTTCCCAGGTTCCGCGCACGACGGCGCGGCCGGCAGAGAATGTGATATCCGCTGGCAATCCCGAGATGAGGACTACGCTTGCTGCCGGAGCGCTCTCGGCATCGTCCACCCTTACCGCAAACTCAACTTCCGACGGAGACAGCGCCTGTACCGAAGGCGGGATGACGATGGCCGGCTTGCCCGCGGCCAGACCATTCGCGCTACAAAGAGCAAATAGGACCGCAATGGCGGCACCCCCAATGCGGCCGACGCGCGCTGGCGCGCAAAAGCGTACGAGACGCGAACGTAAACGCTGCGTGCCGTAACGATGAGCTGTGTGCCTGTGTGCCATCGGCTATTTGCCAATCAATCTATCGTCGGGTTCCAGAAGGCTGGGGTTGTGAACGCAAAAAGCGCTGCAGCAACCTCGTTTGTTCGGCGTCGTTGCCCGGGGCCAGCCGCGCGATCGCCTCTTTCAACTTGGCCGCGTCGTCGGCACGGAAATCCGTGCCGGCAGCCGCCGATGCAACGAGCTTGTCCTGCATCGCCCCGAAGCGCTGCCAGCCAGGGACGGTGGCGGCAAGGTTCAAGTCGCGCCATTTGGGATGGAAGCCAGGTTCTGTTTGTAGTCTGGGTAAACGCTCGAACAAGTAGTCGATAAAGCGCACCACGCGGCGGTGACGGTCGCTTTGCAAAGGCCAATTGTAGACGGCGAGCACGGCCGGAACGCTGATTGTTTGCACAATCTGGCCTTGCGGGATGAGATCCGGATAGTCCGTGGTCTCAAGTTGGGCCGGCAGATAGTACTCTTCGAGCTTCTCGGTCAGAGGGACAGGCAGAAACTTGAAGCCTTCCGGCCACTTGCGGCGCGCGAAGGGTTCGACCGGCTTTGATGTCACGAACACGATCGCCGCATATTTGTCGCTCTTGGCAATCTCGGCCAGCGCCGAGGGATGCGGATCAAAACGCGCATCGACTTTGATGCCGAGCCGATCGAAGATAAGTGGACCGGAGTAGGCGGCAGCCGTGCCGCGCGTATTAAAGTTGACCGGCTTGCCCGCGAGGTCCTCCAAACTCTTGATTTCCGGACGCACGAAAACGTGCAGTTCGGATGGGAAAAGATGCATCAAATAATTGATGCGCTTGTCGATTTGCCCGATTTTCTGGTCGTTCTTGAAATGGTCGAGGACATCGCCGTAGATGATCGCCGCATCGATACCCTTGAGATACAAGAGGTCCTGCACGTTCTCGAACGGCCCGCGCGTCACGATCGGGAGGATCCGCATATTCGTGCCATCGTCGACCACACGGGCAAGTTCGACGGCAAACCGCAGCGGGGCGCCTTCAGGAAGGCCCGCCGCCAACCCGATCGTGGCTTCGTTGGTCTTGCCGAGCAACTCGCGCTCGTAAGTGCTGCGCTTGGGAGAGGATTGCGCCGCGGCTTGGTTAAAGGCCGAAGCCAGGCAAAGGGCGGCCAGGAGAACAGCAGTTAGGCAACGCATGGTTTCGGACCCCGACTTTTTTAAAGATTGGCAGCACGCTTCGTCCTGAGTGTGACCAGAAGCGCAAAACGCTTTGGACGCGGCCAAGCCGAAAATACGCGCATTGCCCGCCACGAGAAAGCTTAGGCGCAAAATCAAGTTACCCGCCAAAAAAACCGCGCTCCGGACGGGCGCAATCAGGTGCCGCCCGTCTCCGCGGCCCGGGAAGCCGGCTCCTTCCGGCGGGCTCGCGCTAAAGCTTAGACCCAGATTGGCGCCATCGATGCAGCCGAGGTCAACTGACCAAAGGGCAGTGCACGGACCGCACCCTAGCCTGGGCGGCCGCACGGCGCCCCAAGCCAAGCCTTTGACATAATTCTGTATTTACAACAAGCCGGTGGCGCCCCGGGACCTTGGTCAGAGCGTCATTGCAGCCCTTACGTCCGATTGTCTATTGCCCCGGATGACCTTATGCTGGATCGCCGAATAAGCCTGCCTGTGGCCCGTCCGCAGGATCGAATTGGCTGTGGGATTGAGTGAGGCGATGTCGATACAGTCAGGTTCGAAGCTTAAGAATGCGCGCGCTGCCGCGGGCATGCCAGCATCGCCGATAGCACCGGCATCGAAGGTCAACGAGATCAGCCAGCTCGACCGCATGTCGATCCTGGCCAGTATCCTTTTGTCGCTCAAGCAGTCGGTTGGAAGCGCGGCGGCCGCCCAGGCTCCTTCGGCCGAGCCCGCCGGTGAAGATACGGCGAGCAGCGAAACCGGTGCGGCTGGTGCAGTGGTCATCAGCCCGCCGCAGGCCTTTGAGATCGCACGTCTGCCTGAAAGGCTCAGTACCGACAGCTCCTCGCCTGCACAGGGTGGCGCAAATCCCGCGGGGATGGCCGAGCACCGTCTGGTGGCGGAAGCCGGCGCCGATCCCCTTGCGCCGCTCGGGCAACCGCCAGCCGATGCCTTGCTGAAGCCGATCGCGCGCCATGGCTCCTCGACGTCCCCGTCGGTGCTCAAGATCGATGTCGTCGATGACAAGGCCGGCTCGGCGCCGCTGTCCCTGGAGAAGCTGGTGGTGGCAACGCCGGTGAGCGACGTCATCGTCAGCCCGATTCCGGCGACCACCTTCGTGTTCACGGGCACGCCCGGGCCTGGCAATTTCGATATCTTCATCGGTACCGGGCAGGGCAATACGATTGACTTCTCCCAGGTTACGGACTTGGGCCTGCCGGCCAAGTCGCAACAAGCTGGGGCAGGAGATGAAGTCAAGCAGGATCCAGCGGCGCCCAACGGCTTCCTCATAGACCTCGGTGCCACAAAAGAGACGGTCGCCACCGCGGGCGGTCCCGTGACCGTCCAAGTCTGGAAACTCGATGAGAATGGCAAAGCCACAACGGCGGTCGCTCATCTTGAGAACATTGACAATGTCGCGGGGACCATTGGCAACGACATCATCAAAGGCAATGCCAACGCCAATACGTTCACCTATACGGCAGCCGACGGTACCCATGATGGGCAAAGCGCCAGCTACGGTTTCGACCTCTACTATGGCGGGCCGAGCGACGCGGCCGGCGACTTAGGGGATACCGCCGATTTCAGCAGGCTCGGGACGCAGGCCAGCGCCGCGGCGGCGCCGCCGGGCGCCGAGCCGATCCTGCTACCCCACGACGCCAAGGGCATCACCGTCGATCTGGCGCAGTCGGTGACGATAACAACCGTCGATCCCATGACCGGCGAGGCCGCGACCGTCACAGGCTCGCTGGTGTCCACCATCGGTGGTGCCGAGCAGACTGACCTCGCTTTGCTGGCCTGGAGCGCCCCGCCGGGAGGTGGTGAGGCGCACGCCACGATCGAGGACATCATCGGCACGGGCGGTAGCGATGTCGTTCGCGGCGATGCCGCAGACAATACCTATGTCGCCGTTGGTGGCGGTGAAAATGGTGTCAGCGTCTTCGATGGCCGTGGCGGCAACGATACCGTTGATTTTAGCCACGTGACGCCAGGGGCTGCCGAGGCCGTCACTGGTGCCGCGGCTAGCAGCGGGTCGCATGCAGCGGCGACGGCGGCGAGCGCCGGCCCATCGGAAGCGGCCGCGCCCGCGGAGGTGTCCGCGCCTGCCGCCGAGGCTCATGCGGGGGCCGAGGTTGCCTCAGTCGCCGACGTCGTGGCCAACGGCATCTACGTCAATCTCGGTTCGAGCGAACACAGCGCCGACAGTTCCATTGGCGAGGTCAGCGTGCAGGCCTGGACGATCGGGGCCGACGGTGCCGTCGATACCGCGCTCGCGCATCTTGAGCACGTCGAAACCGTCGTCGGTACGGTCGGCAGCGACGTGCTGATCGGCAATGGTGAGGCCAACACATTCGTCTATACCGCCGCCGACGATGCCAGCATCGATGCGTCCGGGCATATCTCGACGGGACCGGATGCGAGCTACGGTTTCGACATCTACCATGGCGGCGATCCGGCCAGCAGCGCCACCGACGTGCATGACGCCGCCGACTTCAGCGCGCTGGGGTCGCAGGAAAGCGTGGCGGCGGCGCTGGCAGAAGGGGAAGATTCCGTTCTCTTGCCGCACGATGCCACCGGCATCATGGTCGATCTCGGTCAGGCCGTCAGTGTCACAACGGTCGATCCGGAGACGGGCGACCTGACCACCGTGACCGGCTCATTGGTGACAACCGTTGGCGGGAGCGAAGACACCGACCTCGCACTGCTGGCCTGGACCGCGCCGGAAGATGGCAGCGAGGGGCATTCGACGATCGAGGACATCGTCACCTCCGGTGGCGCCGATGCCATTTGGGGTGATGATGCCGACAATACCGTCATCGTGAGCGGCGATGGCACCAACGGTCCGGTCTATTTCGATGGCCGCGATGCAAACGACACCATCGATTTTAGCCGGCTGGAGTTGCCGGACGCAAATTCCGGTATCGAGGTCCATCTCAATCAGACCACCGACGGCGTGACCGATCCAACAGGTGCCACGCAATCCGATGTCACTCAGGTTTCCTTGTTGAGCAGCGACGACGGCGCGCCGGTCGCGCAGATCCGGGATGTCGAGAACGTCGTCGGGTCGTGCGGCAACGACATCATCGAAGGCGATCGCAACGACAACGTCATGACCGGCGCAGGAGGTTCCGATACCTTCGTCTTCAGTGACGTGGCTGTGGTCGATGGTCGAGGCATCACTGACATCGGGCACGACATCATCCGCGATTTCCGGCGCGGTGGCATCGATGATGACGACCATTTGGTGTTCGATTCCAGGATCTTCAATTTTCACGATGGCAGCAGTCTCGATTGGCTGCAGCAGTTGCTCAACAACAATCAGATCCGAGATGACGACGAGGGCACGATCATCTGGATCGACGAGAACAATTCGATCACATTGCAGAACTACGACCTCGACGACTATTCCGGTCACGGTCTCGGCTTGGGGGCCCATTCGTCCTGGATCGTTTTCGTGTGAGGCGCGGGGCCGTTAGGCCCACCGCTGGTGCAGCGCCCCGCAGACGCGCTCGAAGCGCGCGGCCGCATGCGCGCCGCGCCTCGACCTGGACAGCTCACCCGTCGCCGGCCTAGTCTCCGACACTCAGGTGGTTACAAACTTGTGGGTGCCCTACCAGCGCGGGCCGTCGCTCGGGGCTGTTACGTGTCGTCCAGCCGGAAAGGCTTTTAGGCATGTTGATCAATCGCGCCGCAGGCAATCTTTATTACGATCTGGTGGGGCCACAGGACGCGTCCGTCGTCTGCTTTACCCACTCGTTGGCATCCGACGGCGGCATGTGGGCGGAGCAGTTGCCGCCGTTGCTGGCTACCGGCTATCGCGTCCTGCGCCTCGACATGCGCGGCCACGGCGGCAGCGATCCGGTCGCGGGCGACTATACGATGACCCAACTGGCCGACGATGCGGCCGAAGCCTTGGATTTCCTCGGCATCACCCGCGTGCATTTCATTGGTCTATCGATCGGCGGCATGCTGGGCCAGGCCTTCGCCATCAAGCATGGCCGGCGCCTCCTATCGGCGATGCTGTGTGATACCTCGCCGCAAACGCCCCCCGGGGCGCATGCGGCCTGGGCTCCCCGCATTGCCGCCGTCAAGGGCGCCAATTCGGTGGCGCCGCTCGCCGATCCTACCATGGAGCGTTGGTTCACGGACGCCTACAAGCCCCGCAATCCCGGCCGCTGGAAACAAATCCATGCCAGTATCGGTGCCACCACGGCGGCGGGTTACCTCGGCTGCGCAGCTGCCATCCTCAATTTCGACTTCAGCGCGGACCTGCCCAAGGTGAAGGTGCCGACCTTGGTGGTTTGCGGCTCCGACGACCAGGGTACGCCCCCGGCTGGCAACAAGCGCATTGCCGAGCTCGTCCCGGGTGGGCGCTACGAGGAGATCGCCAACGCCCGGCATTTTCCCAATGTCGAGCATGCCGATGCGTTCAACCGCCTTATGCTGCAATGGCTCGCCGCGCGCCGCTGAGACCCAAGACCCAGGTTCAGTGGCGGGTATTGGCCGGTGCCTCGGCCGGCCACAGCTCGCTGCGCCAGTTGAACGCAATGATGAGGGTGCACATCAGACCCAGGCAAGCATAGAGGGTGGCGGTGGCGTGGAACCCTACCAGATCGATCAAGGCTCCCGCCACGGGCAAACCGATCGGTAGGCTGTAGATCGCGAGCATGCGCACGCCCATGACGCGACCGCGAAATTCGGCGCTGGTCGTGCGTAGCAGGATTACGGCCAGCGTCACCATGCAGAAGCTCTGCGCGAAACCCGCAAGCATGAGCATGGCGACGCCGCCGAAGGGGTGCGCGACCCTGGCAAACATCAAAAGGGCGACGTACCAGGCGAGGGTAGCGATGATCATCGCGCGCCCGGGCCGGATGGTGCTGCGTTGGCTTACGACCATCGAGCCCAGCAAGGCGCCCATGGCAAAGCTGGCGGCTAGATATCCGAGCCCAGTCTGATCGATCTGGTAGATCTCGCGGGCGACATAGGGCAGCAGTCCGCTGGAGAGCGGATAGGCCGTCAGATTGACGAGAAAGGCCAGCCACATGGCGGCCAGCAGCTGCGGTCGCGCCCAGACGTAGGCGAGGCCCGCGCGCAGATCGCTCCAGGGCGAGGGCCGCGGCTGCACGACGGCGATCGCGCCTGGATCGGCGCCCGACGACGGGGTCTTGCCAATGGCCGCGGTCAGAATGAAGCCCATGGCATAAAAGCTCGCCACCACGATGTAGGTTGGCCCCAGGCCGAAGGTCGCAAACAGGCCCGCCCCCGTAAGCGCGCCCACCACGCGTGCCACGTCGGAGGTCGTGCGCGAAATACCCAGCGCTGGCATCAACCGCTCCATCGGCATGGAATCGGCAATCAAGGCCGAGCGCACGCCCAGATCCGACGGCCGAACCAAGCCCATGAGGGCCGTCACGATCAGTACGACCATTGGGCTCGGCGTACCTGCCAAGGCGATACCCATCAAGGTGGTGGACAGGATGGTGTAGAATATGCGCATGCCGCAGAGCAGGTTGCGGTGGCCGATGCGGTCACCCGCCACCCCAAACACGGGCGCAACCAGCGTGCCGGTGAACTGCAATGCCCCGAACAGGGTGAGCAGGAGCACCGAATCCGTTGCAACCAGCACGTACCAGCCCAGAATCAACGTCTCCATCTCGAAGGCGCACGAGGTCACAAGGTCGGCCGGCCACTGCAGGCGGTAGCTACGCAGCTGGAAGGGCGCCAGCATTTGCGCCCTCAAAAGCGGGCTCACGTCACGGCCAAGCGATTCATCGAGTTCCGCCCCCCTGAGCCTTGCCGGGCGCACCAGGCGCCCTGAACAATAGACAGGCGGGCTGCCGAATTGGAAGGCAGCTTATCGGGTCGCCGCAGCGGCGCGCCGCCCCAGGCATGGGCCGCGCGTGGCGATCTCAGCCCGAGCCGTTCGGCTACGCGTTTGCAGCATGGCTCACCCCCATTCTTGAGGTGTCCGGCTCATGGTTTGGGGTGCTAACACGCCGCGCGTGGGGGCTCACGTCGATCCTGTCAAACCGTGAACTTGGCCGTTTTGTTCCCGTTCAATGCCGGTCTCGGCGACTTGGCCGCACCCCTCGGAACGGCCGCCGGGGATCGCAGTTTTACGAGGCGAATAACGCAAGGCGGCGGTTGCCGTTGCGGGCTCGTTTCCCGCTCCGCGGCCGGCCGATGTTCATGAGCTGGAGCATTAACATGCCAAAATTTGCCAGGGTTGCGATGGCCCGCGCTGGTGCCACGACGAAACCCAACAGCCGGCGGTTCACCACCATCGACCGCGAGGTGATGCGAATGGGCGCCGTCGCCGTGGCCTGGATCGTGCGCTTGGCTGGACGCGGTACACTGGCCTATTACCGGGCGCGACATCGCCCGTTGGCGGGGCCGGCGCCAGGGGCGCGTCTGCCGCAGTAGCCTTGCTCAAAATACCGCCCGCCGTGGTAAATCGCGGTCTTTACTTTGCGGCATCCTTGGACATCGCGCCGGCTTGAGCTTCGAGCTGCGCGATCTCGTCACGCAGTTGCTTTTGCTCCTGGCCACGGCGCGCCATCAGCAACTGGATGCTGCCGATCTCTCGGTTGAGTGCCCCTCGCGCGTTCGGATCGCTCACCGGTCCATACTTGCGATAGGTATCGAAAATCCGTTGCTGATCGGCATGGTTCGACTGATCGAGCTGCCGTACCCGCTCCTTGAGCTGCTCCAGCTTCACCAAGTTCAGCGTCCGGTTTGGATCGGTTCTCCGTGCCAACTCCCGCTCCAGTTGTTCCAGGCGCTGCTGCATCGCCTCCGTTTCCGGCGCGGGGCCCCCGGGGGTTAGTCTGGGCAGCCCACCGGGCGCGGCGGCGAGATGAAAATAAAAATCGCCCGTCAGGGCGGAGTGGTCCCACGGCACCTGCTTGCCGTTCGTCGTCGCCAGCACCTGTTTGCGCACCTCGATCATGACGGTGGTCAAATTGCGTCCCGGTTCCTTGAGACCCTCGAGCAACGCCGCCGTAAACGGTGAGTTACGTCCCTGGCCGTCGAGCGCAACGTTGCCGGGTTGCGTCGAGTAGGAAATGAAGGTGCCGACACCGGTCTGGACCTGCGCCAACCCGCTGCCGATGCTGGCCGAGCGGGTGCCCATCGAACGCGCCAGATTTCGCGTCAACGGATTGTCGCGACAGGCGTCGAGAAAAATGATGTTGGTCTTGCCTTCGCGATCGAGCTCCATCTGTCGCAGAATGAAATCGAGACTGACGGTTTCGAAATCGAGATCGCGCTCCGTTTGTAGCCGGGCGTCGACCGGAAGCAAGTGATTGCGGCCCGAAACCTGCACGCCATGGCCGGCATAGAATAGCACCCCGCTGTCCGCCTGCGGCAGCAGATGGGAGAACTCGCGCACCTTTGCGTCGAAAGCGCGCTTGTCCAGATTGAGCCCGAGGATGATCTCGAAACCCGCCTCCTTCAGCGCCTCGCCGATATCGCTGGCGTCATTGGCCGGGTTGGCCAGGGCGGTGGCGTTGACGTAAGCCGAATTGCCGATCACCAATGCCACCCGCTTCTGCGCGGTGGCAGGGATACTGAGCACGAGCGGGCAGATTAACGCGAGGCCGAAGATCAGCCGCTGCATCGCATGGTCTGGCATGGTGCGCTCCCCAAGCTTGAACCCAAGCTTGGGTCATGTCCAGACCACGCGAATTGGACCGGACAAAGACGGCGGGCCGCCCGTGCGGAGGCTCTTGCGACTTTCCCGCGCCCCCGCGTGCGCCCGCTAGCGCCGCAAGGCGCTGCGCCGGCTAGGTGGCCATGGCCTTTTTGAGATTGGCATCGATCTTGTCCAGGAAGGCCGTGGTCGACAGCCACTTCTGCTGATCACCAACTAACAAGGCCAAGTCCTTGGTCATGTCGCCGGCCTCGACCGTGTCGATTGAGACCTTCTCCAAGGTGGACGCAAAACGGCCGAGCTCGGCGTTGTTGTCGAGCTTGGCACGGTGCGCCAGGCCGCGCGTCCAGGCGTAGATGGAAGCCATCGAGTTGGTCGAGGTCTCCTTGCCCTGTTGGTGTTGGCGATAGTGGCGCGTGACGGTGCCGTGGGCGGCCTCCGATTCGACGACGCCGCCATCGGGTGTCATCAGGACGCTGGTCATGAGGCCGAGGGAGCCGAAGCCCTGCGCCGCCGTGTCCGACTGCACGTCGCCGTCGTAGTTCTTGCACGCCCACACATAGCCGCCGGACCATTTCAGCGCCGCCGCCACCATATCGTCGATAAGGCGGTGCTCGTAGGTGAGTTTCCTGTTGTCGAATTCGGCTTTGAACTCGCCCTCGAACACCTCCTGGAAAATGTCTTTGAAGCGGCCGTCGTAGACCTTGAGGATGGTGTTCTTGGTTGACAGGTAGACGGGGTAGTTGCGCGCCAGCCCATAGTTGAAGGACGCGCGCGCGAAATCACGGATCGAGTCATCGAGGTTGTACATTGCCATGGTCACGCCGGCACCGGGTGATTTGAAGACCTCGCGTTCGATCACCTTGCCGTCGTCACCAACGAACTTGAGCGTGATTGTGCCCTTGCCGGGAAACTTGAAGTCGGTGGCGCGATACTGATCGGCATAGGCGTGGCGCCCGATCACGAACGGCTGCGTCCAGCCGGGAACTAGCCGCGGCACGTTCTTGCAGATGATGGGCTCACGGAAAATGACGCCGCCCAGAATATTGCGGATCGTGCCGTTGGGCGATTTCCACATTTCCTTGAGGTTGAACTCTTTGACGCGCCCCTCGTCCGGCGTGATGGTGGCGCATTTGACGGCCACGCCGTGCTTTTTAGTGGCATTGGCGGCGTCGATCGTGACTTGGTCGTTGGTCTTATCGCGATTCTCGATGCCCAGGTCGTAGTATTCAAGGTTCAGCTCGAGGTAGGGATCGATCAGCTTGTCCTTGATGAGCTGCCAGATGATCCGCGTCATCTCATCGCCGTCCATCTCGACGACGGTGCCGCTGACTTTGATCTTCTGCATGGAAGCTCCCTCCAATCGCTTAGCGCCAAAGCGCCGCCCTCTTAGCACCGGTGCGGTCCCGGGCAAAGGTTGCTGGCGCCGCAGTGGCCAACAACTCTCGACACCGGCACGGCTTTTGGGCAGCGTTGAGGGGGAGGCCATGGCCACGAGCACCTAGGCGCCGCCACGGAACCGCTGCCATGCGTAAACTCATCGTTCGCCTCAACGGGATCGACCTTTACCTGCGCGCCGTGGGCGCTGCCGACGCCCCGCTGATCTTGTTCCTGCATGGCTTTTCCGGAATATTCGGGGGCCTGGGAGGAGGTCTTGCCGCCTTCGCCGACCGGTTCCAGGCGGTGGCGCCGGACCAGCGGGGTGCCTACATGCATGAGCTGCGCCACCCGCAGGCCGAGGAAAGCCTGTCGGCCAACCGCTACCAGAGACTCCTGGGCATGCTGAGCCGGTTCGGTCCACAGCCCTGGCTGACGCCCGCCAAAGCGGCAGGCTACCTCGCGGCCTGGTCGACACCGGGTGCCCTGACGGGCATGCTCAACTGCTATCGGGCAACGCCCCTGCTGGTGCCCAAAGTGGGCGAGCGTGTCGATCTTGGCGCGCTGCCCAAGCTCGATCCCGACCAGTTGCGCGTGCGCATGCCGCACCCGCTGATCTGGGGTATGGACGACCAGGCGCTGCTGCCTGTGTCTTGGGCGACCCTGCCGGACGATTGCGATGACCTTGCAGTACGCAAGATTGCCGGTGCCGACCACTGGCTGGTGCACTAGAAGACCGACGAGGTGACGGGGCTGATCAACGACTTTTTACGGGGCTAAAGCGCCGCGCCGGGTCCGCGCCAGCCCATGTGCATGCAACGCCCCGACCGCTACAATGCGCGTTTAAGCCCGGCGAGTGCCGGGCAAGGCATCGAGCCGCCAGAGGTGAAGGTGAAAGGCGTCGTGGTCAGCGCGGGCGAACCGCGCATTGCCGGAACCGAGCTCGCGGTTGGGGCCGTGGTCGAGCGCTGCTATCACACGAGCATCGATGGCGGGCTCGGTGAGATGGCGTTTGCGGGGCTCGACCGCGCGGCATTGGAAGCCGTCCTCAGCTATTGCGCCGAGCAGCGCTGTCGCACGGAAGATGCGAGCTGTCCGGGGTGCCGGTTGCGCACGGAACGGCTCGGCATCAAGACCTTTGATGATTTCGTCGTTCGCTTTGCCGAGGTCGGCTTCAAGCACTCAACCCTTCGCTTGGTCGGTGGCGGCAGCGAAAGGCTGGAGGCCGAAAGCCTGGCCCAATTGGCAAAGACCTGGGCTGGGGAGGAGTATTGGTTTTGGGCCCGGCGGCTGCTGCGCAAACTGCGCCACGGCCTCCGCCGCGCCAACCTGAGCGGCGCCCCCCCAGAGCCTCGCTCGGCGCCGGTCCTGGTCCTGGTCCGGCCGCAGCTCGCCGACAACATCGGCATGGTGGCGCGCGCCATGGCCAACTTCGGCCTAGAGGAGTTGCGCCTCGTCGCCCCACGCGACGGCTGGCCCAACGAGAAGGCTCGCATTGCCGCCTCAGGCGCCAACTTCGTCATCGATGGCGCCGAAGCCTATCCCTCCCTTGCCGGCGCGCTGACGGGCCTCAATTGGGTAGCGGCCACCTCCGCCCGGCAGCGCGACCTGGCCAAGCCGATCATGACCCCGGAAGGGGCCATCGCCGAGATGGCCCGGCGCGTCGCCGCCGGGCAGCGGTGTGGCATTGTCTTTGGACCGGAGCGCAATGGTCTTGAAACGGAGGAAATCGCCAATGCCGATGCCCTGATCATGGCCCCCGTCAACCCGGCATTTGCCTCCCTGAACCTTGCCCAGGCCGCCTTGCTCATGAGCTACGAATGGATGAAACGGGCCGGCCACGGCACCTTGGGGCGCGTCACCACCTACGAGCAGCCGGTTGCAGCCGGTCTGCGGCTGCGCGGTTCATCGCCCGCGGGCAGGGAGGAACTGATGGGCTTTTTCGAGCATCTCGAGCGTGAACTGGACGCGCGGGGCTTTTTCTCTTCGCCCGAAAAGCGCCCCAGCATGGTGCGTAATATGCGCACCATGTTGACGCGGATGGGGGCAACGCAGCAGGAAATCCGCACTCTGCGGGGAATCGTAAAGGCGCTCGCGCACGGTCGGCGGACGCCGCGGAATTCGCCTTAGTTATGCCTCGATTCCCATTGAGCGATGCGCACGCGCTAGGCAGCGTGGGACTGCCGTTGGCGAACGAGACAAGAACGTTGCAATTGGGCTGGACAGACAGGGGCTGCGGAATGATCGGCAATGGTGCAAGGGCCGGCATTGGGGCGGTGTTGGCGCTGGCGGCGGCGTGTGGGCCGGCCTCGGCACAGAACAAGGAGCTGAGCGACAAGTCGGTACTGACACTGATGCAGTACGCCTGGTCGCTGGTGCCCACCAAGTTTACCAGCCCCGACGGCAAGGTGATCGAGGTCGACAAGAGCAAGCCCAGTGAGGTTGTCGTCCCCATGGACACGGCGCGCGAGGCCATCAAGGTGGCACGCCTGTCGGCCTATGCGCAGGTCTGCGATTTGATCGAGGAGCAACGGGCCAACTACCACACCTTCATGAAGCGCGAGGAAGCCAAGGGAAAGTGGAGCGACCAGCAGCTTCTCTTCATCAATCAGCTGCACCTGTTTACGGTCATGACCCTGACGGGCAAGGTCAAGCTGGTTGAGAAGGACGGGGACAAAGAGGTGATCCTCAATAGCGACAAGCCGGAAAAGGCGCCGACCTGTACCGACACGGAAAAAAAGAAGGTCGAGAGCCAGATTAAGTCCTATGTCGCCGCCAACGTGCCGCCGACGCCAGCCCCAGCGGCACCCGCCACCACGGCAACCAACCCGTCGCCGGCAGAAGCCCCCCCGGTCAAGCCCGCCAGCCAGAAGAAATAGGCCCACGGGCAGGGCCGCCGCGCTCGGTTGACCGATTGACCTGGCACACCCTTGCTATATAAGGCAGGGCCGGCGGGCCGTTTGGCCCGCTCTTGGCGTTTGCACATCCGTGGCAGCCCGCTTGGGCGGGGTGCCTGTCGATCCGGCAGCAGCCGGGTAGAGGAGGGCGTGCGTGCTATTCGAGATCACGATTCCTGCGCGACTTTGGAGACCCGAAGCATGACCAAGCGTATCCAGGCGAAGCACAAGATCGATCGGCGCCTGGGCCAAAACATCTGGGGGCGGCCAAAAAGCCCGATCAACAAGCGCGAGAGCCGGCCCGGTCAGCACGGTGAGCGCCGCGCCGGCAAGCTGTCCGACTACGGCCAGCAGCTGCGGGCAAAGCAGAAGCTGAAAGGCTACTACGCCAATATCACCGAGCGGCAATTCAACGGCATCTATCAGACGGCGCGCCGTTTCAAGGGCTCCACCTCCGAACATTTGATTGGGCTGTTGGAGCGGCGGCTTGACGCCGTTATCTACCGGGCCAAGTTCGTCCCCACCATGTTTGCCGCCCGCCAGTTCGTGAGCCACGGCCACGTCACGGTGAACGGCCGGCGCGTCAACATCGCGAGCTACCGCTGCCGCGTCGGCGATCTGATCGAGGTGAAGGAAAAGGCCAAGCAGATGACGCTACTGCTGGAGGCCATCAAGAGCGCAGAGCGCGATGTCCCCGATTACATCGAGGCCGACCACAACAAAATGACCGCCAAGCTCAACCGCGTTCCCGGTCTCGCCGATGTCCCCTTCCCGGTGCATATGGAACCCAACCTGGTGGTGGAGTTCTACAGCCGCTGACGCGGACGCAACCGCAGGCGAACAATAGCGGCCGGCGAGAGAGAGGCTCGCCGGCCGTGGTTTTGTGGTCGCCGAGGCCGTTATGGCTTCGTGGTCGGGCGCGGACCGGTCGGCGGGTTGCTTGCCCGTTCAGCCGACTGGCGCTCGGCATCGACGTCCTTCTTGGACTTGAAAGAGGCAGCGTTAGCGAGCTCCTCCTTCTTGGCGTCCATGGTGAGCTGCAGGCCATCCTTGTCCTGACCGATCTGTAGACGGTCCATTTTCATGGCCACGCTCTTCTCACCGATGCCGAGGAAGCCGCCGACGCCGATAACGAAGCCCTGCACACTCTTGCCGTCCTTGCTGAGGATCAGATCGCTAATGCTGCCGATCTTGGTTTTGTCCGGCGCATACACCGTCTGGCCGATCAGGTCCTTGGCGAGGATGGTGTTGTCCTCCTGCGTTACGATCTGGCCCGTAACGGGGGTTTTCGGCGCTTCCGTTGCCTTTGGCGCTTGCGGCGATGGTGCCGTGGTCTGCGCCAGCGCCGGGGTCAATCCGAGCGCCAGCAGCAAGGCAATTGCGCTCGCTCCTGTCTTGAGCGTCATCATAAATCTCCACCTTTTGCGAGCCCGGGGGCCCTTCGGGGGGGAAACGCGGCGCCGGCCGAAAGGTTCTGCCCAAGCCGTTATCGCTCGCAGGCGCCGGCGATTCTGGCTGTCGTCGCAGGGGGTTGCTTTTCCTTGCCTGGATGGTGAATGTTTTTAATGTTGGTTGCCGGGCGACCGCGCGGCGCGCAAGCCGCCGAAGGCCAGGACCTGGGGGAACTTTTGCGACACGACAAACTCGGTGGTGCGCTCATCCTCGTGGTTGAGGACGAGCCTTTGATCGCCCTCGATCTCAGCTCATCGCTGCGGGATGCCGGCGCTCAGGTCGTGCAGGCCGCCAACGTCGAAAGTGCACTTGCTGCCATCGACGCGCATCGGTGCTCGGCCGCGGTGGTTGATTACTGGCTTGGCTACGAAACCGGTCGCGCGGTGGCACGGCGCCTGAAGGAGAAACGCGTCCCTTTTCTATACTATAGCGGCCGGGCTCTCGATGACTTCACGACGGGCAGCGGCGCGCCGGTGATATCCAAGCCGGCGGGTGGGCGGGAAATCGTCGGTATGCTGCGGCTGCTGCTCGACGGCAAGGCATGAGGGCGGGGCGCTTACACGCTCCGCTGCGCCGGCGAGGGGACCCTTGCGTTCATGACGCCAGCTTCTGCGGTGGCCTCGCGCTGGATGAGAGTTCGGCCAGGCGTGCCTGCAGACTGGCCGGTCCTTTAGCATCGCGCACGCCGGGGGTAACCGAGTTGGCCCAGCCGTAGGCCAGCATCGTCATCAAGGTAGACGCCGCAAAGAAGTAGATGCCCGGCAGCACCGAGGCCTCCGTGTAGCCCGACGCGTTGATGTAGAAAATCATCAGCGCCAGCACCATGACGTCGGTCATCGAGTAGCGCCCCAGCCACTCCATGGCTGAGATCGACTTGTCACGAAACTCGGCCGGCATGTCGGGCGAGGTGACGAGGGTGAGCAGGTAGAACAGCTTGAGAAACGGGAAAAAGATGGAAAACATGAAGATGACAAAGCAGAGAAAGAACTCCTCGTTCTTGTAGAGCGCCCAGATGATGGTGGCGATGGAGTGCTGGTTGGTCCACACCAAGACCGTGGTAAAGCGAATGGCGGGCAGCATGACGCCGAGCGCGAAGAACACGGTCGCGAGGATGATCACGAAGCTGAATGTGAACGTGCGCAGCGTCGACGGCGGTTGCGACCGGCGGATCGGCAGCACGGTGGCGCTGGCTGCGTCGTCGCCGGCGGCGACGTCGCCCCTGAGCCAGGCATAGGCCAGGATCATGAACAACACGGCAGCCGTGAAGAAGTAGACGCCATTGAGGCTCTTGGCGTCATAAACGCCCTGGCTCTTGATGAAGAAAATCGACAGCGACAGGACCAACACGTCGTGCATCGACCACTTGCCGATCCATTCGAGCGCTCTGAGCTGTCGCGACAGTCGTTGCAACTCGCGCTTGGGCAAGGTGGACAACAGCAAGAGATAAAGGAGCTTCAGGATCGGCAGGGCAATCGAGAAGATCAACACGGTGATGCCGAGAAAGTTCTGCCCGGAGCGGATCAGCGCATTCACCGTCGAGATCAGCGAGTGCTCGTAGGTGAAGAAGACGAACTTGGTGAGCTTGATGATCGGTAGGCTCACGCCCAACGCCAAGCATACGCTGGCGCCGACGATGGCAAGGGTAAGTAGAAACCGGCGGCCGCCGAGCGTCATGCCGATGCGCGCTCATCACTCAGACACAAAAACGCCGCCTCATCCTAGCGGGCGAGGCGGCGGGATTATGTCCGAGCCAATGGCCGGGGGGCTGCGGCAAAACCGGCCTAGACCGTGGCCTTGGCGCGATCGAAACTTACGCCCTTATCTTCCAGGAGTTGCTGCAACTCGCCTGCCTGGAACATCTCACGGACGATGTCGCAGCCGCCGACGAACTCGCCCTTGACGTAGAGCTGGGGGATGGTTGGCCAGTTTGAGAAGCTCTTGACGCCGTCGCGAATGCCCATGTCCTCCAGGACGTTCACGTCCTTATAGGCGACGCCCAGGTGGGCGAGGATCTGCGCCACCTGCGAGGAGAACCCACATTGGGGAAAATCCTTGGTGCCCTTCATAAACAGCACCACTTCGTTGTTGGCGACCGCCTTGCGGATCCAATCGTGGACGGCTTGCTCGCTCATACAAAAGTCCTCTCTTGCGTCTCTCGTCGGGTGCGTCTCTCGTCGGGAGCGGCGATGGCGCCCGGATGCTCGGCCTAGATGTGGGCAATGGGCCGGCAAAGTCAATCTGGGCGCGGCGCCGTGGTCAGCGCTAAGGCGTGCAAAACCCCACCCATACGCCCCTCCAGCGCCTCGTAGACCATCTTGTGCTGCTGCACCCGGGTCTTGCCCTTGAATTCCTTGCTCACGACGTGGGCCGCGTAATGATCGCCATCCCCGGCGAGGTCCCTGATGGTGACCTCGGCGTCGGGAAAGCGCGCCTTGATCAGGCGGGCGATATCTTGGGAATCCATAGGCATCAGGCGCGTCTCCAGACCCAAGGTACGGTTGAGCCTATGATAGGCCGCCGGCTGCCGGCAACACCACAACCATCTGATGGCGCCAGCGCCAAAGGTTCGCGGCCTAGGTTGCGCCCATGAAGCGCGGCAGCCAGGCCTCATGCGTCGCCCGCAGTTCGGCTAAGCCCACGAAAGCCTCAGCCTTCAGGCTGAGGCCCTCGCCGCCGACGCGGCCAATGACGCGGGCGGGCAGTGCAAGTAGGCGGGATCGTTCGATTATCTCCTCGGCCAAGGCCGGGTCGGCGGCCAGCACATAACGGCCCTGGTCCTCACCGAACCAGGCGGCGTGCTGTGGCAGCCTACCCTCATAGGGGTAGAGTTGCACGCCGATGCCGCCGGCGAGTGCCATTTCCGCCACCGCCGTCAGCAGGCCCCCATCGCTGACGTCGTGCACGGCACGGACCTTGCCCTCGCGGATCAAGGACCGCACGAGGTTGCCGGCCTTGATCTCGTCGGCGAGATCGACGGGCGGTGGGGAGCCTTCGACCTTACCCGTGATGATGAGCTGATAGAGCGATTGGCCGAGGTGGCCCGCTTCGCGGCCCACGGCGATCAGCAGGTCGCCGGCCGCCTTGAGGTCGATGCTGGCCATCTTGCCGATGTCTGGGATCAACCCTACCCCACCGATTGCGGGGGTGGGCGGAATGGCGATGCCGTTGGTCTCGTTATAGAGCGAGACATTGCCCGACACGACCGGATACTTGAGGGCCTCGCACGCCTCCTTCATGCCCTTGATGGCGCCGACGAACTGCCCCATCACCTCCGGGCGCTCGGGGTTGCCGAAGTTCAAGTTATCCGTGATGGCCAGGGGATCGGCGCCGGCGGCGATCAGATTGCGCCAGCTCTCAGCCACCGCCTGCCTGGCGCCCATGCGCGGATCGGCGGCGACGTAGCGGGGGGTAACGTCGCAGGTCATGGCGAGCCCCTTATTGGTCCCGTGCACGCGCACCACCGCCGCATCGCCGCCGGGACGCTGAATGGTATCGCCCATCACCGTGTGGTCGTACTGCTCCCAGATCCAGCGACGCGAAGCCAGATGCGGCGAGCCCATCATGGTCTTCAAGGTGCCGAGGATGCTGTTGGGAGCGGGCACCCACTCGGGCAGGATGGCGCGCGGTGGGACGGTCTCCACGTAAGGCCGCTCATAGAGCGGCGCGGAGTTTGCGAGTTTATCGACCGGCAGGTCGGCTTCGACCACGCCCTTGTGCTTGACGACCATGCGGCCGGTGTCGGTGGTGTGACCGATCACCGCGAAGTCGAGTCCCCATTTTTTGAAGATCGCCTGCGCCTGCGCTTCGCGCTTGGGCTTGAGGATCATCAGCATGCGCTCCTGCGACTCGGAGAGCATCATCTCGTAGGCGCTCATGCCGGTTTCGCGCTGCGGTACCTGATCGAGATCGAGTTCGATGCCAACGCCGCCCTTGTCGGCCATTTCTGAGGTCGAGGAGGTGAGGCCGGCGGCGCCCATATCCTGGATGGCGACGATGGCATCGCTGGTCATCAGTTCCAGGCAGGCTTCGATTAGAAGCTTCTCGGTGAAAGGATCGCCGACCTGTACGGTGGGACGCTTCTCGTCCGATCGATCGTCGAATTCGGCCGAGGCCATGGTGGCGCCATGGATGCCGTCGCGGCCGGTCTTGGAGCCAACGTAGACGACAGGCAGACCGACGCCCTTGGCGGCCGAATAGAAAATCTTATCTTTCTTGGCCAGGCCAACGCACATGGCGTTGACGAGAATGTTGCCGTTGTAACCCGCATCGAAGTTGGTCTCGCCGCCAACCGTGGGTACGCCCGTGCAATTGCCGTAGCCGCCGATGCCGGCAACCACGCCAGCAAGCAGGTGGCGCGTCTTGGGATGGCTTGGATCGCCAAATCGCAAGGCGTTGAGGTTGGCGACCGGACGTGCGCCCATGGTGAAGACATCGCGCATGATGCCACCTACCCCGGTAGCGGCACCTTGGTAGGGTTCGATGTAGGAGGGATGATTGTGGCTCTCCATCTTGAACACGGCGCAGTCGCCATCGCCGAGGTCGATCACGCCGGCGTTTTCTCCCGGTCCCTGAATGACGGCCGGGCCCTTGGTGGGAAGCTCCTTCAACCACCGGCGCGAGGATTTGTAGGAGCAATGCTCGCTCCACATGACCGAGAAGATGCCGAGCTCCGTCAGCGAGGGCTCGCGGCCCAGGATCCGCAGCAGGCGCTGGTACTCATCACCCTTGAAACCGTGCTCGGCGATGATCTCTTGGCTGAGGCTTGCTTTGGTGTTGGCGTCCATGGTGCTCTGGGCAAGAAGGTGGGCGGTCGTGGGGGCTTATAGCCGGCTCGCACGCGCTTGTCGCGCCGCCACAAGGGATTATAAACGGCTCTCAAAGAGCTGCCTGAGCCGGCCTTCGACGCCGGCAGCCGTTGCCGCCCAAGCCGGCAGGGTGCGCCTGCGGGCGACCGCATCGCGGCGCAGGGCGCCGCGCCGGGCCCGAGCGCCGATGACCTCCAACAGCGCCGTGCGCAGTGCCGCCACGCTGCCGTCGCGCACGATTTTGGCGCCGCGCCGGCCGACCCAGGCGCCCGCCGCGCCGGCGTAGGTGGCCACCACCGGCACGCCGTGGGCAAAGGCCTCGGCAATGGCCATGCCATAGCCTTCATGGCGTGAGGCCGAGACAAAAACATCCGCGCCCAGCCACAGGCGCTGAAGGCGCATGTCGGACACTTCGCCCGCCAGGCGGACGCGGGCGGACAAGCCGTAGCTCGCGATCATGCCGCGCAATCGGGCGACGTGGTCGGGGGCGCGCGCAAGGTTGCCGACAAGCGTAAGCCGCCAAGGCAGATGTTTGAGGCCGGCGAGCGCGGCTAGCAAGTGCCCATGGTTCTTGCGCGGGACCACCGCGCCGACCGAAATGAGGTTCACAACCGAGCCGCCGGAGCCACGCGCCAGGGGGCGCGGGTCGACCCCGGGCACGGCGACGACGATGCGATCGGCCGCGACGGCGTAGTCGGCGTGCAAGACCCGCGCCGTAGTTGTCGAGGTGGCGATCACCGCTGCCGCATGGCGCAGGGCGGCGCGCTCGGATTGCGCAAACGCGGTGCGGCTCGCGCCGGCGCTGTAGCCCTCGAGCGCCAGCGGATGGTGCACGATCATGACGAGACGCAGGCGATCGCCCTCGGCGGCGGCGACCTCGGGCAGGACGCCGAGGCACAGTTGATCGACCAGCACCAGTGCGCCGTCCGCGATCGCCGCGAAGGTCGCCGCAGATTGCGCGCGGGCCGCCGGCGAGGGTGCGGGAAAGCCAGCCGGCAAGGTTGCCGTCTCGATCCGCCAGCCGCGGGCGGCGAGCCCCTGCAGCAACCTGTGGTCATAGATCCAACCGCCCGTCCGGCGCGCGTAGTCGGCCGAGATGACGAAGATGAGATCGCCGCCGCCCGACATTCTCGTTGGCATCCTAGTTGGCATCGCCCGCGCCGACCTGGGCGCCGCGCGTCACCTGCCAGGCCAGCGCCACGGCCACCACCAGCAAGGCGGCGGCCAGCAGAAAGGCCAGGCCCGGCAGCGCCGCGGCGCCGCCCTGCGCGATCGACCAGGCAAACGTAAAACTGAACAGCCCGGGACCAATGAGACCCGCCACGGCCATAATGCTGGCGTTGGCGCCCTGCAGCTGCCCTTGCTCGGAGGCGGCGACAAGCTTGCTCATCATCGCCTGCATGGCCGCACCGGCGATGCCCCACAGGGCCATCACCGGAATGGCCGCCCAGAATTGCAGGCTGGTGCTGGCTACGCCATAGATGGCAAAGCCCACGGCCCCAAACAGCAAGCCGACCAGCGAGGTCCTCCGCTCGCCGATCCTCGCCACGATCGGCTTGATCAACGTGCCCTGCACCAGGCCAGACATGATGCCGATGGCAGCCAGCGACAATCCCATCATCTGGCTGTCCCAGCCGTAGCGATAGGACGTGTACAACACCGCGATGGCCGGCAGCGAGGCATGCGCCAGCTGGTGCAGGAAGGTCACCCCTGCCAGGCCCAAGAGCTCGGGCCGGCGGCGCAGGAGCTTGAGCGAACCCACCGGATTGGCACGCGCCAGACTGAAGGCCATGCGCCGCTCCGGCGGCAGCGACTCGGGCACGAACAAGTACCCATAGGCCGCGTTCGCCAAACTGAAGCCGGCCGCAACCCAGAACGGCAGCCGCGGATCATAGGCGCCGAGAATGCCGCCGAGCGCCGGCCCCAGCACGAAGCCGACGCCGAACGCCGCACCGACGACGCCGAAGTTCTGCGCCCGCTTTTCCGGCTCCGTGACGTCGGCGATGTAGGCGTAGGCCGTACCAAAACTGGCCGCGGTGATGCCGGAAATAACCCGGCCGACGAACAGCCAAATGAGGTTGGGTGCAACCGCCATGAGAATATAGTCGAGGCCATGTCCGGCCATGGAGATGAGCAACACCGGCCGCCGTCCGAACCGGTCGGAGAGGGCACCCAGCAGCGGCGAGCAGAAAAACTGCATGAGCGCCCAGGCCGTCCCAAACAGCCCGAAGATCTCCGCACCCCGCGCCGTCTCCCCGACCATGCTCTCCACCAGTTTGGGCAGCACGGGAATGACGATGCCGAGCGCGATCACATCGAGCAGCACAATCGCGAAAATGAAGGCGATCGCCGCCTTGCGTGGTTCCGGTCGGGGTGCAGGCTTCTGCATTGGGCTCCTTAGGTGGTCATGCCTCCTCGAAGGCGCGATGGCGCCGAGCTCCCTTGAGGCACGCCTCTATACAAGCCGCAGCCGTTTGACGCGACGGTGTCGCCGGACCGCCGACCTGAAGGGCGTCCAATATACCCACAAAAGCCGATCACACACCGAGCCAGCGCCGTGGGGCGCAAAACCTGCACCGGTGTGGCGGGCATTGTTTCCCAACGCCTGTACGCTCGAGGCCGGCCAATGGCGCGCAGGACAGGCGACGCTTGCTGGGGCTCCCGGCGGCGGCGACCGCCGCCGAAAGAAAAAGAAAACAAGGCACGCCTGGCGCCCGATCGGCCGCGGGTGGTGAAAGCGCCGTGCCGCCCCAGACGTCCGCGAGGCCAAGCGGGGCCGGCGGGCGCGCTCAATTCAGGGTGACGAGCAGGCTCTCGAACAGCCGGCGCCCGTCCGAGCCGCCGAGCTGGGGTTCGAACAGGCGCTCGGGGTGGGGCATCATGCCCAGCACGCGCCGGCGGCCATCGCAGATGCCAGCAATGTTGCGCTGTGCGCCGTTGGGATTGGCGGCGGCGGTGACCTCACCTGCCGCGTCAACGTAGCGAAAGACCACGCGGCCCTCGGCCTCGAGCGCCTCGAGGGTGGCCCGATCGGCAAAATAATTGCCGTCCCCGTGCGCGATCGGAATTCGGATCACCTCGTCCTTGTCATAGCCGCTGGTGAACGGTGTGTCGGTTTGCTCGACCCGCAGGTGCACGTCCTTGCACACGAAGCGCAAAGACGCATTGCGCATCAGGACGCCTGGCAATAGGCCTGCCTCGCATAGCACCTGGAAGCCGTTGCAAATGCCGAGCACGGGCGTGCCGGCCTTCGCCTTGGCCACCACGTCACGCATGATCGGAGAGTGAGCCGCCATGGCGCCGGTGCGCAGATAGTCGCCGTAGGCGAACCCGCCGGGAAGCACGATGAGGTCGCTCGCCGGCACCACGGCCTCGCCGTGCCACACCAGCGACACGGGTGTCCCGGTCACCTTTTCCAGGGCCACCTTGACGTCGCGGTCGCAATTGGAGCCGGGAAAGACGATGACGGAGGCGTTCATGGATCTCCACCTAACCGGCAGGTAGCACCCGGAAGCTCGCCAAAAAAGCCTCGATCAACTGCCGGTGCTGCTCGTACTCGCCCTGAGGTGCCCGCGCCAGCAGGCGATAGCGTACGCCCGGCGTTACCACAAACTTTACGGCCGCGCGCCGTTCGCCCAAGCCGAGAAACTTGACCTCGGGGCAGAGCACGTCGGCAGTGTATGCGACTCGCCCCTCCTCGAGAACCTGCTTCACATTTTCGATCTTCACGCGTACCCGGTCGGATTCCCCGCAAACGGCCTCCGGCAATTCGCCTTTGAAGGCCTCCTCCCCATAACCGGCGGCAAGCGCCGGGCCGGCCTTGCCGGCGTCGTCGGCCACGGTTTCGGCCCCGGCCTCGAACACCAAAGACGCAGCGGCACTGGCCTCGGCGCTCTTTTCCGCGTCGAATTCGGTCGAGCAAACGGCATCGATGGTGCCCGGGCCTCCCTCCTGCCGGCAACCGGTCGGCACGTTGACCGTGTAGCGGTGGGGGGCGGGGCTTTCGACCGTCAGCATGGACGAAGATGTCTGTTGCGCCGCCAGCGGTGTCAACAGCAGCCCAATCAGGCCGGCGGCCGCGCCCAAGGCGCACCGCGCCGGCACGCCGACGCTCTCAAGCCCGCGCGCCGTCAATCGCGGTCTCCTCATCTGAAGAGCTCGTAGGCGTAATTTTCGATGACGGTGTTGGCGAGCAGCTCCTTGCACATACGCTCCACCAGCGCGCGTGCCTTGCCCTCGTCGGCCTCCGCCAGATCGACCTCGATGTACTTGCCCTGCCTGACCTCGTTCACGCCCCCGAAGCCGAGACCAGAAAGCGCGTTTTCGATGGCTTTTCCCTGCGGGTCGAGCACCCCGCCCTTCAATGTGATCTTGATGCGCGCCTTCATGGTCACTTGGCTCATGCTTTCTAATCGGCGGTCAACACCGCGCTTTTTCCCCGCTCGCCGCTCGCGCGGCTGCCGCCCTCACCAATGCGTCAATGTGGTTTGGAGCTCACCAACACCGGCCCCGATCCCTTGGGACGCGGGTTTTCCGTGAGCACCCCGAGCCGCCGCGCCACTTCCTGATAGGCTTCGAGCACGCCGCCCAAATCGCGGCGGAAGCGATCCTTGTCGAGCTTGTCGGAGGTGGTCGCGTCCCAGAGCCGGCAACAGTCCGGGCTGATCTCATCGGCGAGGACGACGCGCATCTGCTCGTTTTCCCAGAGGCGGCCGAACTCCACCTTGAAATCGATGAGGCGGATGCCGATGCCGGAAAACAGACCGACCAGAAAATCGTTGACGCGGATCGCCAACGCCATGATCTCGTCGATCTCCGGCGGCGTGGCCCAGCCGAACGCGGTGACGTGTTCCTCCGATACCATGGGGTCGCCCAGACCATCGTTCTTGTAATAGAACTCGATGATCGAGCGCGGCAGCGCCTTGCCTTCTTCGAGCCCGAGGCGCTGGGCCAGCGAGCCGGCCGCGACGTTGCGCACCACCACCTCGAGCGGGATGATCTCGACCTCGCGGATGAGCTGCTCGCGCATATTGAGCCGGCGCATGAAGTGCGTCGGCACGCCAATGTCGTTGAGCTTCAGGAAAATGTACTCCGAAATGCGGTTGTTGAGCACGCCTTTGCCCTCGATCAGGGCATGCTTCTTGTTGTTGAAGGCCGTCGCATCATCCTTGAAATGCTGGATCAGCGTGCCCGGCTCGGGCCCTTCGTAGAGCACCTTGGCCTTGCCCTCGTAGACACGACGCCGCCTGTTCATTCGTGGGGTCCTCGAAATCGCGTTCAATGGGACTGCTGCATGATCCGAACCGAAGCGCCCTCGGCTGGGGCGTTGGTTTTCGCACCGCAGCAAATGAGGGACGAAAAGGTTCAGCTCCCGGGGAGCCCGGGGCGGACACTAGCGGAAGGGGAAGGGAGAAACAATCTGATCGGCGAGCGCCTCGGCTGGCAAGCTCGAGCGTTCCGGTTTGTGTTGTCGCTGCCGCTCGGGTATGCGTCAGGGGATGCCGGGATGGGCCGAGCCCTAGCCGGGGCCGAGGGCAAAACGCCGCCACAGCCGAGGCTCAAGCGGCGGCAGGAGGTAACCTATGACCACTTTTGACGATCGCGAGCGTTCATTCGAGAAGAAATTCGCGATGGATCAGGACCTTAAGTTCAAAGCCGAGGCGCGGCGCAACCGGCTGCTCGGGCAATGGGCGGCCGCCAAGCTGGGGCTCAGCGGGACTGACGTCGACGACTATGTCAAAGCCGTTCGCAAGGCGGATTTGGCTGAAAAAGGCGACCAGGACGTGCGGCGCAAGATTCGTCAGGACTTCGACCAGAAGGGGGTCAATGTCACCGACGCGGAGCTGACCCGCGCGATGGGCGAGTTCCTGGCCTCGGCGGTGGCCACCCTTGAGGCCGAGGCCAAAAAAGGTTAGCCCTGCAACCCAAGCGGGCGCCCAGTGGGCCCCGGCGCCGTCAGCGGGTCCACATTGACTTGGCCGTGGCGCCACATTACCTGCTTGGCCAACGTCGACCGCCAAGCGGGCCACAGGAGAACATCACCATGGCTGCGAACTCGTCGACCGCGCGGCGGGCCAATGTTGCCTCTATCGATCCCATTTGGGCGGCGGTCCGGGGCGAAGCGGAGGCGGTTGCCGCCACCGAGCCGGCGCTCGGGGGCTTCATCTTTGCCACCATCCTGAGCCAGGCGACCCTGGAGGAGGCGGTTTGCCATCGTCTGGCGCAGCGGCTCAATCATTCCGATGTCGATGCCGGCCTGATCGGCCAGACCTTTGCGCAGGTGCTGAGCGAACAGCCCGAGCTGGGGCGCGCCCTTCGCGCTGACCTGGCCGCCGTGTTCGATCGCGATCCCGCCTGCAGCCGCTATATCGAGCCGTTGCTCTACTTCAAAGGCTTCCACGCGCTCGTCACCCACAGGTTCGCCCACGAGCTGCTGAAGCGCGGCCGGCGGGACTTCGCCCTCTACCTGCAGAGCCAGAGCTCGCGCATTTTTGCCGTCGACATCAATCCCGCTGCCAAGATCGGCATCGGTATCATGTTCGACCACGGCACCGGCATCGTGGTCGGTGAGACGGCGAGCATTGGCGACAACTGCTCACTGCTGCAGGGCGTGACGCTCGGCGGCACCGGCAAGGAGACCGGAGATCGCCATCCCAAGATCGGCGATAACGTGATGATCGGTGCCGGCGCCAAGGTGCTGGGGAACATCAGGGTCGGCAATTGCTCGCGGGTTGCCTCCGGCAGCGTCGTGCTCAAGGATGTGCCGCCCGAGACGACGGTGGCGGGCGTTCCCGCCAAGGTGGTTGGGCCTGCCGGCTGCCCCGAGCCGGCGCGCACCATGGATCAGCGGCTGCTCCCCGACGATTGCGGCTGCGGCTAGGGAGATCGGCCGTGAATCCGCAGGAAATGGTCCGTATTCAGAACTACCTACGCAAGGTGTTTGGCACCAAGACCTTGTCGGTCAGGGCGCGCCCGAAGATCAAGGATTCGGCGGAGGTCTACGTCGGCGACGATTTCGTTGGTACGCTGACGGTCGATGATGAAGACGGTGAGCTGTGCTATCAGTTCCAGATGGCTATTCTCGACCTCGACCTCGAAGACGCCTGAGCGACGGAATACCGACAATGGCACTCTACGAGCTCGACGGCATTGGCGTCGAGGTGCCTGCGAACGGACGCTATTGGGTGGCCGAGAATGCCACCGTACTCGGGCGCGTGCGGATTGAGGAGGATGCCAGCATCTGGTTCAACGCGGTGGTGCGCGGTGATACCGAGCCAATCGTCCTCGGCGCGCGTGCCAACGTGCAGGACGGCTGCGTGCTGCACACCGATATTGGTTTTCCGCTGTTGATCGGCGCCGAGGCGACCATCGGCCATGGGGCGATGCTGCATGGCTGCCGGATCGGTCGCGGCAGCCTGATCGGCATTGGCGCCGTGGTACTCAACGGTGCCCAGGTCGGCGAGGATTGCCTGATCGGTTCACACGCGCTGATCCCCGAAGGCAAAGTGATCGCGCCGTGCTCGGTGGTGATGGGATCGCCGGGCAAGGTCACGCGCCAGGTCACCGATCGCGATCTGGCAAGGATGCGGGAGAGTTTCGAGGCCTATGTCAGCCGCGGCCAGCAATACGCCCGCGGTTTTCGGCTACAGCGCACCTGAAAAAAATGGCCGGACCGGTGCACCGGTCCGGCCACGAGATCAGACCCGGGCAGTTTGCTGAGGGCGATCCGGGCCTGCATCGGTGGCGCAGGGGGCTCAGCGCTCGCGCCGAACGCCCGCCAGAGGCAAAGTGGAGTTTGCCGCCTTCGGGTCAAGCGACATCCAAACCCTGGTGTTTAGGTAGGATTGGCGCATGACGAAATCGTAGGGCGTGCGGTGCCAGATCTTCACCTCGTCGACCTTGTTGTCGAGAATGAAGTCGCCCTGCATGGTGCGCACGGTCAGCACGGCGTGGCCTTCGCCCTTTTCATCGCGCACCACCGTGATCAGCAGCGCGCTCGTCGGCCAGCCGCGGGCCAACAGGCGCTTGCGCTTGAGAAGAGCAAAATCTTCGCAATCGCCTCGGCTGGTCGGGATGGTCCAGTATTCGGTCTGGCCGTAAATCTCCAGATCCGTGGCGGGAGTGATCTCACGGTTGACCGCTTGGTTGATGGCGTGCAGTTCGCTCAGGCGCTCCGGCGTCGCCGAGAAGCGCTGCTCCTCCTGCGGTCCGAGCTTGCATTCTTCGGGCATGCGCTGGCAAAATTCGACGAAGCCGTAGGGCGGTTGGGTGACGCCGAACACCCGCATGTAGGGGGAGGCGCGATCTTGCCCGCGAGGTAGGCCCGTCGGTTCGGCGCACGCCGAACTTGACCAGGCCGCGACGCTCGCCGCAATCGCTAGAAGGGTAACGCCTACGCGTGTCATGCTCATCCCCGACAACCAACGCCATTGTACGCGACGGGCCTGACTTTTTGCTGAGGCGCCGCCATACATTTCGACTCAACTTGTCCTCGGGTTTGGCGCGAATTGCTCCGCACCCAGACACCCTTGCTTAACGATCTGCTACGTTTCCGGTTCCGGCTGCGCCTCAAACCGCCCACCCCTCAAACAAAAGAGCGCCGCAGCGCTGCCGGGTTTTGAATGTCGATGAATTGCACGCCGAAGCCCTGCGCGTGGTGACGCATGACGCGGGCGCGGAGTTTGCCAAGCATCACCTCGGTACCAATCTCGGGTCGTGCCGGGGTTTCTATGGAGGCGCCCGAGATCGATACGTCCAGCACCTTGCAGGCGAGCATGACACCTTCCGCCAGCGTGAGCTGGCTCAGCGTGTTGCTGGGGGCGATGCGTTCATGCCGGCGCTCGGCCGCATCGGCAATTTCGGCGCGGTTGGCGAGCCATGTCAGCTGCGCGGCGATCTTCTCGCGTTTGTGATGGGTGGCTTCGATCTTAAGGGCGAACCCGCCCTCAAATCCCCGCGTCACGGGACCCTCCATGCCCCCCAAGTGATCGAAATAGGCAACCACACGCTCGCCGAGCTCGACGCCGACGGGGCAGAGAATGGCAGCCCCTCCCGCGGAGGCATCCACGAGCCTGCAGGGGTACTCCTGCTTGTTGGCGCGCATGAAGCGGCCCAGCAGCGTGACCGCGAGGCGTTTGTGGCGTCGACGGTCGGGTGCGATCCGCGACAGGACGCCCAGCGAGCGGCGGGCGAAAGGCGTCTGGGTGCCTGACATCGGACCCCGTGGCTGTTCGTTCAGGGCGGCTCTAGCTGAGTGGCCCTGCGTGATCCGTGCAGCGGGCGCACGAGCCGCGTTGGTGGGCCGTCGAGCGCACTATCACGGGTTTGATTTAATGAACGCCTAACGGCTGGGCCGATGGGGAACAGGGGCCGGCTGCCGGCGCGCCGCCAAGACGGTGATCGCCCGTTCAGCGCAGCTCAGGGCCCTCCCTTTTTCCAGAAGGTGCGGCCGCCGTCGAGCACGCGCAGTTGCGGCCGTTCGCCCTTTTGTGCCGGGAGCGGCGAAGGCGGCTGCGGCGCGGGGAAGGGTGCGGTGGCTCCCCGTTCCAGCACGGCGCGGGGCCGTCCGTCGGGCCAGATCACCTCGTACTTGCGCAAGCGCCGCCGCAGCTGATGCTCGCCAGCCCCGATCGGCATCGGCGACGTCAGGCTCATGGCGCCGATGATGCGGTTAATGCTGTTGGCGGTGTGCACGAGCGGTAAAAGAATTGCTTCAAATTCCAGAGCGTGACGGGGCGCCCCCGTGGTCTCGATTTCGAGCGTGATCACGGCACCCTGCTCACAAATGAGCGCCAGGTTGTGCGCCAGCAGAGCTTGATCGGCGTCCTGCCAGCCGGTCAGAAAATTGCTGCAGCGGAGTTCGGCGCCGAACAGCTCGCAAAGGCGCGTGCCCGCGAGGCGGTATTGATAGTCTGAGGCATTGATGCGTTCGAGCATGAAGGTTTCGGACAGAATGCCGGCAATGCGCGAGGGTTCTACTTCCAGGCGCCGCGGCGCAATGCGGCCGGCGCGCAGTTCGTTCCAGTAGACGTAGAGCGTGTTGGGGGATTTTTGTTTCATGCTCAATTCCGACCGGAGCTCTGATTGCAGCGCATGCAACTTTACAATGTGAGGGAACCCCGTAGCGAAACAGGACGGTTCTGAGGCCCTACCGCGAGGTGAGCAGTATTCGTGCCAGCCAGCGCGGCTGGACACCCCTGTGGGGGGCGGAGGCGGCCGCGATTGCGGTTATGGTTGTCAGCCATCCTGCCAGTGTGTAAGCGGGCTCGAGCCAAGCCTGCCGTGGAGAGCGACGCCGTTGACCC
>Ga0134122_10000334_pt1 | contig 30473 bp, 21 predicted proteins | sample KB302_FD_96461 | JGI IMG/M metagenome (GOLD analysis project Ga0134122, IMG submission 96461) | Terrestrial soil microbial communities without Nitrogen fertilizer from Kellogg Biological Station, Michigan, USA - KB3-0-2 | ecosystem: Environmental > Terrestrial > Soil > Unclassified ...
ATCGCGCTCGGTGCGGATCGGACCGCCGTCCGAGGTGTCGTCCGCGACGTACTGGCCGGAGAGGAAATACCAGAGCTTGTCCTTTCGGATCGGGCCGCCCCACTGGACGTTCGTGTCGTACGACTTGTCGGTCGTCGGGGTGAGCCCCTCGATGTCGGAGTTGTTGCCGGTGAGCGAGTCGTTCGTGTAATAGGCCTCGACGCTTCCCTTCACCGAGTTGCCGCCGCTCTTGGTGATGCTGTTGAACACTACGCCGGTGAATCCGCCGTATTCGGCCGGCGCGCCCAAGCCCACCAGCTGGGCCTCTTCGACGATGTTGAAGTTGACGAACGCCCAGGCGGTGCCTCCTTCGGGGTCCGAGACGTCCACGCCGTCGAGCTGATAGGCGTTGGCCGAAGAGCCGCCGCCGCCGAACGCGGAGTCGTTGTTGATTCCAGGCGCCAGGTTGATCACGTCCACCTGGAAGCGGCTCGCCGGAATGTTTTCTAGGTAGGTGGTGGGCAGATTGGTGGTCGTTCCGGAGCTTTGGACATCGATTGTCGGCGCTTCGCCCACGACCACGAGAGTCTCTTCGAGCGCCTGAATGCCGAGTTTGATCGGCAGCTCCGTCGAGGAGCCGAGCGACAGGGTCACCCCCTCGCGGCGGACGCTCTGGAAGCCTTGGAGCGAAACGTTCACGGTGTAGAGGCCCGGAGAGATCTCGGGAAAGCGGTAGCGCCCTTCGGAGTCGGTAATCGTGGTGCGGGCGCCGCCGATCAACGCGGGGCTGGAGATCTCGACGGTCACGCCGGGCAACGCCGCGCCGTCGTCTCCCGTCACCCGGCCGTTGAGCGCGCTGGAGGTCTTGCTCTGCGCCCAGAGCGCGCCGGAGGCGCCTGCGACGAGCAGCAGAGCGGCTGCGGTTCGGGCCAATGTTTTTCGGTGCCGCGACAACATCGACATACACGCCTCCTCGGAAGGGCTCCCGCCCCCGAAGGGCCGGGACCGCTGGGTGATGGACGAACGACGCGCTGAAACCTGAGGCGATCGTAACAGAATCGCCACGCCCGGGAGGTGGGATGGGACGAGCGAGAAAGGGCCGGAACTTCCGGGCGGCCACGGGGGGCCGTCCCTACACATTTGCCCTTCGCCAGCCGAGAGCCGATGTAGGGGCGGCCCCCCGTGGCCGCCCGGGCAGGGCACGCGGTTCCGGCCCTTCTCGTCAGTCCTTATAAGGATCGAATTCGTCGGCGCCGCCCATCGCCACGATCAGCGGCCGAAGGGTGGTCTCCACCTCGATCGTGGCTCCTTGGGCCGCCAGCACGTCGGGCAGGCGGCGGTAGGCGTGGGGCGATTCGTCGAGCCCGCCGCCCCTGAGGATCACGCCCTTCTCGTCGAGCCATTGGGCCATCATCTGCGGCGTCACGAGACCGGGGCGGATCACCTCACCGGTCTTGCGGTTCCGTTTCCCCGCGGCCTGGGTGCGCGACATCACGCGGCCGGCGCCGTGGACGGTCGAATAGAGCGAATCCTCCTGAAGCGCGCGCACTTTTGGGTCTTCGCTCGTCCGCCCGGCGAGGATCACCGAGTCGTCGCCCATGCTGCCGCCGACGAAGCCGCGCTGGCCGGGAAACGCCGGGGTCGCTCCCTTGCGCACGACGATCCGCTCCTCGCCGCCGTGGGTCTCGCGCCAGGCGAAATTGTGGTGGTTATGGACCAGGTCGGTCTCGGTTCCGCCGAGGATCGAGACGGTCTTCCGCGCCACCCATTCGCGGCCGGCGTAGGCGTAACGGCCGGCCAGCTCCATCAGGTGGTAATAGGCGTCGCCCGCGGGGGAGGCTAGATCGAACAGCACCTCCGTCTCGGGCACCCGCGTGCCCCAGGCCTCGCCCGCGCCGATCGCCAGAAAGCCGGAGGCGACCGTGTGGCCGAAACCGCGCGAGCCGAAATGGACGCCGACCCAAAGGAACCCGTCGTCGTCCACCAGCACGTCCACATAATGATTGCCGCTGCCCACCGTGCCGAGCTGGGTGCGCGCCTTTTCGCGCAAATTGCCGCGATGGTGCGCGGGAATTCCGTCCCAGGCGGGATCTTCGAACAACGGGTGATCGACCGGCGCGTCGTCGGAGCGGTTCTTCCGGCCGACGCCGAACGAGATCTCGGCCGCGATCTCGTCGGCGAAGCGGGTCAGGTCGCGCCGCTCGTACCGCTCGGCGAGCAGGTCGGTGCGGATCGCGCAGTTGCCGCAAGCGATGTCGAACCCGACCCCCACCACCGAGACTTGGTTTTTGTACGCCGCGACGCCGCCGATCGGCATCACGTAGCCCAGGTGGCCGTCGGCCATCAGAGCGACCTTTTCGGCGTGAACCGCGACGTCGCGCAGCTGCTCCAGGGTCTTTTCTTCATGGACGCCGAACACGGCGCCGATTTTCGGGTTGGCTTTGGTCATGAGGCTCTCCCAGCGCGGCTAGGATACCAGCGCTCAGGGCGGCATCCCGCCTCATCGAAGCCCGGCGGCCCGCGCGATCAGCAGCAACCCGGCCCCGACGACGACCGCCCCAAGCGCTTGCGCGATACGCTCACCGGCCGGGGCGAGACGTTCGACGGTGATTCCTGCCGTCACGACCGCCATTGCGCGCAGGTCCATCACTCCGAGACCCAAGAGGATCAGGGTGAGGGGCGCACAGCAATAGATACAGTGGAGTCCGAGGCGGAGGCCATGGCGCCAGGCTGTTCCGGCGTCGGCTTCGAGCGGCCGGCCGTGCCTCGGCGCCTTGCGGCAACTGGCGAGCTGACGCGCCTTCCATGCGGAAAGCTGGAGGAGACCGGCGAAGAGAATGATCCCGCCGATCGCGATGGGAACGGCGCGCGAGAGGGCCGGCAATTTCATAGTGATCGTCGCGAGCGCCACCCCCGGCGGAAACAGGGCCAACCCGAAGGCGGTCCAAACGAAGAAGTAGCCCGCGCCCACGAGCGCGGTGAGCCGGCCGAGGCGCGGCTCGCCGCTCCCGCCAACTGCTTCGCGATAGCGCCGGAGCATCGGAACGAGCGACGGCAGCATCATCGCCACCATCATCACCACCCACATGCCGAGAAACGCCGCCGCTGTGCCCGGCCAGGTCTGGCCGGGCATCCGCATCCACGTCATCGACATCGTCCAGCCGCCGGGCATTCGCATTCCGGCCATCGACATGGAGGCGCACCCGAAGATCGTCAAAGCGGCGCTGGCGGCGAAGAGCAGCGCCGAGACGCCGAGGAAAGCTCGCTCTGAAACTCGCTCGGTAGCCATGTGTGGTGATCTCCAATCCCTAAAAAAACCTTTCGTAGGGGCGGAGCTTGCCTCCGCCCGAGATCTACGCCAACGGCGGGCGGAGGCAAGCTCCGCCCCTACGCTCGCCCGCGCTCAGGCCGCTGGGTACTCGTCGTGGCGGCGCCACCAGACGCCCGTTTCGTTGCGTCCCTTGGGGGCTCTGTCGAGCCACGGATACATGCCCCAGATCGCGTCCACCCCGCGCGAGTAGGCGGAATAGGTGTGGTAGACGACGCCGTCTTCGAGCACGAAGGCGGAGAGCCCCGGCCTCTCGCGTAGGTACGTGGGCACATCCACGCCGGCCCCGTTCGCCATCTCTTGGACCGCGCCGCCGCCGCCGGCTTCTCCGTGAATTGGCGCTTCGCGCCGGAAGTTGTATTCGATGCCCTCTTCGCGCTGCTGTTCCTCGGTGAATCCGACGGAGAAGTCGAAATTGAAGTCGCCGCCGAACGACGACGCCCACGGAAACGTCCAACCCATCCGCTGCCGGTAGGCCAGGAGCTTCGCGAGCGGCGCGCGCGACACGGCGGTGAGCGTGACGTCGTGATTCGCCAGGTGGACCACGGAGCCGTCGAACCCGTCGGCGATCGCCGAGCAGGACGGGCAGCCGGCCTTGTAGTCGGGCCCGAACATGAAGTGGTAGACGAGCAGCTGCGAGCGCCCGCCGAACAGGTCGGCGAGGGTGGCGCTCCCTTCGGCGGTTTCGAAACGGTATTCCTTGTCGATCCGCACCCAGGGCAGCTCCTGCCGCCGCCGCGCCAGTTCGTCGCTCTGCCGCGTCAGCTCTTTTTCCGCTTCCAGCAGATCGAGCCGTGCCTTGAGCCATTCGTTCCGGGTTCCGATCGTGTGCGTTGTCATCTTCGTTTCTCCTTCCGGGCCAGGATGGCCGTTTGTCTTGAGGTAGCCTAAGCGCCAGTTCGGAAGGGGTGGGAGTGACAAGTGTGACGGGATTATTTCGATGGACTCGCTGATCACGGCCGCGGCGCGGGCGCTCGCGGCGGGCGATCCCCTCGGCGCCTTGAAGCGGGTCGCCCTGCGCGACGACGCGCCGGGCCTGGCGCTTCGCGGCCTCGCGATGGCGCAGCTCGGCGATCTCGTTCGGGCGAAGGCTCTCCTCAAAAGCGCCGCGCGCGCCTTCGGTCCGAAAGAGGCCGTGGCTCGCGCGAAGTGCATCGTCGCCGAGGCCGAAGTGGCCCTCGTCTCGCGCGATTTGGGTTGGCCCGAAAAAGCGCTCGATGCCGCCCGTGCGACGCTCGAAAGGCACGGCGACCGGACCAACGCCACCCATGCGCGGGTGCTGGCCATTCGCCGGAACCTCCTGATCGGGCGCCTCGATGAGGCCGAGCGCGCGCTCGCCGATCTCGACCCGGCGCGCCTGCCGCCCGCGCTGCAAGCCGCCCACGAGCTGGTGATCGCGGGGATCGCGGTGCGGCGACTGCGCACGGAGGATGCGCGCGCCGCGCTCGAACGGGCCGAGCGGGCGGCGCGCGACGCAGGAATCCCCGCGCTCGCGGCGGAGGTCGAACGCGCATTTCAAGTTCTGGAGACTCCCGCCGCGCGCCGGATCGCGGGCGGCGAGGAGCGGCTGCTCCGGCTCGAAGAGGTCGAGGCGCTGCTCGCGTCGGACGCCTTGGTCGTGGACGCCTGCCGTCACGTCGTACACCGCGCGGGCGCGGTGATCCCGCTCGCGACCCGGCCGGTGTTGTTCGCGCTCGCCCGCGCTCTCGCTGAGGCATGGCCGGCGGACGTATCGCGGGACCAGCTCATCGCGCGGGCCTTCGGATCGAGGTTCGCCGACGAATCGCATCGCGCGCGGCTGCGGGTCGAAATCGGGCGGCTTCGCACGCTGCTGCGAAAAGCGGCCGATGTGACCGCCACGAAGCGCGGGTTTGCCCTCGCACCGCTCGGCGCACGGGCGGTCGTGGTTCTCGCGCGCCCGGTCGAAGTCGAAGGGGAGCACGCGGCGGTGCTCGCCTTTCTCGCCGACGGCGAATCGTGGTCGAGCTCAGGCCTCGCCCTCGCGCTGCAGACGGGCCAACGCACCGTGCAACGGGCGCTGGAAGAGCTTTCGGCATCCGGCAAGGTGCAGGCGGTCGGCCGCGGCCGCGCCCGCCGTTGGATGACCCCGCCGACCTTGGGATTCACGACGACTTTGTTACTCCCGGGTCCTCTGCCGATTGATTAACATGGCGATCATGAGCCCTTCGATCCACGCCTCGCCTCCCACCTCCACCGCCGACGTCGTCCGTGAATACGGACCCTTTTCAGGTGCCGACAGCGTGCACGGAGTCACGTATGACGGCGAGAACGTCTGGTTCGCTTCCGGCGACCGGCTGAACGCCTTCGATCCCGCGAGCGGTCCCGGGAGCGGTGAGATCCTGCGCTCGATCGATGTCGCCGCGCATGCCGGAACGGCCTTCGACGGCCGACATCTGTTTCAGCTCGCCGAGGATCGCATCCAGAAGATCGATCCGCGGACCGGCCGCGTGCTCGCGACGATCCCGGCGCCCGGCCACGGCGGCGACTCGGGGCTCACGTGGGCCGAAGGGACGCTCTGGGTGGGGCAGTATCGGGACCGCAAGATCCATCAGGTCGATCCCCAATCCGGGGAGATCCTGCGCACCATCGAATCCAACCGCTTCGTCACGGGAGTCACCTGGCTCGACGGCGAGCTCTGGCACGGCACCTGGGAGGGGGACGAGAGCGACCTGCGGCGGGTCGATCCGCGCACGGGAGAGGTGCTGGAGAGGCTGGAGATGCCGCCCGGAGCGGGCGTTTCGGGGCTTGAGTCCGACGGCGTCGACCGGTTCTTCTGCGGCGGCGGAAAGAGCGGCAAGGTGAGGGCGGTCCGCCGGCCCAACAGGTAATCGCAACGGGCGCTGCTACGATATCGGCCTCCATGGCCCGAAAACGCCCGCGCGGCACGCCGCCCCCTCCGTCGCCCGCGCCAGCTACCCCGACGCGTCGGCCTCGTTCGCCGCGGTCGCGCCGGATACTCGCCCTCGCCGTCGGCGGGGTGCTGATCCTTCTCGCCTTCGCCGCCTGGTTCGGCCTCCGCCGTTCGGGTGCGCTCGGCGGCCTGCCGCGCGGCATCGCCCCCGGCGAGCTGAACGTCCTCCTGATCACGCTCGACACCACGCGCGCCGACCGGCTCGGCTGCTATGGCGGCAAGGACGCTGCGACCCCCAACCTCGACGGGCTCGCCGCGCGCGGCACGCTGTTCGAGCGGGCGATCTCGCCGGTTCCTTTGACGCTGCCGTCGCACACCTCGCTGATGACCGGCGAGCTGCCGGCGATGCACGGCGTGCGCGACAACGGCGGTTTTCGCGTCGGCGCGGAGAAGGTGACGCTCGCCGAGATTCTCGCCGCCCGCGGCTGGGCTACGGCCGGGTTCGTCTCGGCCTACGTGCTCGACCACCGGTGGGGGATCGCGCAAGGGTTCGAGACCTATTACGACGACTTCGACCTCGCCAAGTTCAAAACCATGAGCATGGGCGACATCCAACGCCGCGGCGACGTCACGGTGGAGCACGCCCTCCGATGGATCGGCGAGCGCGGCGCCCGAGAGAAGTTCTTCGCCTGGGTGCATCTCTACGATCCGCATTCGCCCTACGATCCGCCCGAGCCGTTCGCCTCGCGCTACAAGGGGCATCCCTACAACGGCGAGATCGCCTGGACCGACGAGCTGGTCGGCCGCCTGCTCGCGGGGCTCGAAGCGCAAGGCTTGACCGAGCGGACGATCGTGGCGGTGATCGCCGACCACGGCGAAAGCTTGGGCGAGCACGGCGAGCACGGTCACGGGTTTTTCATCTACGAGCCGACCACGCACGTGCCGTTTCTGCTCGCCGGACCGTACGCCGGCCTCGCCGGGCGGCGGATCGCCTCGGTGGTGGAGAACGTGGACGTGGCTCCGACGCTGCTCGATCTGCTCGGGGTCGGCGGCCCGGAGGGTCCCGGCGGCCGTCTTGCGGGTCAAGGCCGGAGCCTGGTGCCGCTGCTCTCGCGGCACGACCCTCCGGCGGCGGCCCCCTCCGGCTACAGCGAGGCGTTTTATCCCCGCTTCCATTACGGCTGGAGCGAGCTGCGGTCGATCCGCACCGACCGCTGGCACTTCATCGAGGCGCCGCGGCCGGAGCTGTACGACCTGGCCGCCGATCCGGGCGAGCTGAACAACCTCGCGGCCGACGATCGGCGGACGGTCGCCGAGCTGCGCGGCCGGCTTGCGGCGCTCGACCGCGAGGTCGATGCCGCGATCGAAAAGGAGCGTGCGGCGCTTCCCGCGGGAGCGAAAGGATCGGCCTCGGCGCCGCTCGAAGAGGACGAAGAGACGCTCCGCAAGCTCGCGGCGCTCGGCTACGTCGGCTCGATGGGTGACGCCGCGGCGGGCAAGAGTTTCCGCGAGCTGCCCGATCCGAAGGACCGGCTGGACGTCTACAACCTGATGACCCGGGCGCGCGAGCAGCTCTCCGACGGCAAACCCGACGAGGCGATCGCGACCTACGATCAGGTCCTGGCGCGCGACGCGGAAGTGATCGACGCCTGGTTCGGGCGCGGCAACGCGAAGTTCCAAAAGCGCCAATGGGACGCGGCGGCGGCGGACTTCCGCCAGACGCTGAAGCGACGGTCCGACCACGATTACGCGATGATCGGCCTCGCCGACACGCTGGTCGCCACGGGTAAGATCGACGACGCCGTGCTCGGCTATCGCAAGTTTCTCGACCAGGACCCGAACAACGGCCAGATCTCCTACCGGCTGGCGCAGGTGCTGCTGGACGCCGGGCGCGACGATGAGGCCGAGCGCTGGTTTGTCCGCACGCTCGACATCGAGCCGGGCACCGCGCGCGCCGAGGTCGGTCGGGCGGTGGTGGCGTTCCGCAAGAAGGACTTGAGCGGCTCGGAGGCGGCGCTGTCGCGGGCGCTCGCGATCGATGCCAAGGCGCGCCACGCGCGCTACAACCTGGCGCTGGTCAAAGAGGCCGAAGGGGATTTGCCGGGCGCCGAAGCGGCCTACCGCGCCGAGACGGCCGATTATCCGGAAGCCTACAAAGCCTGGTTCAACCTCGCCCGCCTGCTCGCGCGGCGGGGCGACGCGCGGGGGGCGGAAGCGGCGTTCGCGCAGACCGTTGGGGCCGATCCGGATTTTGCGGTCGGTCGTTTTTACCATGCCCAGGCGTTGCTGGAGCTGGGTCGAACCGCCGAAGCGGCGGCCGAGGCGCGGCAAGGGCTGGCCCTCGATGCCGCATCTCCATTCGCGGCGCTCGGGCATTACGTTCTCGCCGACGTCTTGAAGCGCGCGGGGCGCGGGGCGGAGGCCGCCTCCGAGCTGCGCCGGGGCCAGGCGCTCGAAGCGCGCGGCCCGGAGCGAAAGAGATAGGATCAAACCCTGGCCCGAGGATTGCTGTGCGGTAGGGTGCGGCCTCACCGGCCGGCACACCCCCTACTCTCCGGCGCAAGAGGACTTGAGGATGCGGAAGCAAGCGGTGGATTCCCCTGCGCCGAACGGGGGCGGCGAACGCGCCGAAGCCTCGGCGGGCGCTTCCGCCGGCTCGGGGCCCGATCCCGTGCGCCGCATTCTCGCGGTCGACGACCATCCGGACATCCTGCTGCTGGTCGAGCTCACCCTGCGCCGCGCCGGCTTCGAGGTCGAGACCGCCTCGCATCCCGGCCGCGTGGAGACGCTGCTCGATCGCAAGGCGTTCGATGCGGTGATCCTCGACTTGTCGCTGCCCGAGATCTCCGGCCTGGAAGTCCTGCGCCGTCTGCGCGACTCGCCCCGCCATCGCGACCTGCCGGTGATGATCCTCTCGGCCCATGGCGAGAGCGCCGATCGGGTGCGCGGCCTGCGCGAAGGGGCCAACGACTACCTGGCCAAGCCGTTCGAGCCGGAGGAGCTGCTGCTGCGGGTGAAAAACCTGCTCGCCGACCGGCCTCCGGCCCAAGCGGCGGTGGCGCCGTCGGGGCACCAGCTCTCGGGCTCGCTCGAAGCCTACCCGCTGTGGGATCTCCTGCAATCGCTCGAACGTTCGAACCGCTCCGGCCGCATCTCGATCGAGCGGGCGGGCCGGACGATCGACCTGATCCTGCGCGACGGGCACCTGGTCCACTCCGAGGTGAGCGTGCGCGGCAACGTTTCGCTGGTCGGAGAGGAAGCGGCGCTCGTGGCTCTCTCCGGCACCGAAGGGACGTTCCGCTTCTTCGACGAGGTCCCGCGCGTGCCGGCCGAGGCGCGGCCGGTGGACGTCGCGCACCTGTTGATGACGGCGGCCTGGCTGTCCGACGAGGTCGCGAACCGGGCCGGCCACCTGCCGGACTGGGACGAGCCGATCCGGCTGGGCGACAAGAGCGCGGTCGAGATTCCGCCGGAGCTGTTGAGCCCTGGTGGCGAGCGGGTGCTCGGCACCCTGGTGGCCGAGGCGAACACCACCCGCCGGGCGCTGCACGAGCGGGGGCTCGCGGCGCCGGTGACGATCGACCTGCTGCTCGCGACGCTCGCGCAGCACGGCGCCTTGATTTCGCTCGATCCGCAAGCCAGCAGCCGGCGCGAGCAGGCGCGCGCGCTCGCCGCGATCGATCGCCTGCACGGCGGTTCCCGCGGGGTCGTCTCCACCCATATTTTGATGCTCGCCTCAGCCGGCGCCTGGCACCGTTTCATCGCCCGGCTCGGCGCCTGGGTCTCCCCGGTCGAAGGATGGTGGGAGCGCCTCGAATCGATCGCCCGCGAACGCGGCGGCAGCATCAAGCTCGCCTGCCCGGGCGGCGAGGTGGCGCTGCACCTCTTGGCGTTCGACGCCGCGACGCTCGCCCGGGCCGAAAACGTCCTGCCGCTCTGCCTCGGCGCCGGAATCTGGTGGGGCGACGGCGACGATCCCAAGCTCGCGGCCGGGCTGATCGAGCGGTCGGAGCAGTCGCCCGGTTTTCTCTCCGGCGTCTGGATCCCGATCGAGCCGTCGAGCGAAAAGTCGGGCGCGGCGGCCGATCCGGCGACCGCGATGCTCGCCGGTCGCGAGCGATGGCGCCGGGCGGTCGATGCGCCGAGAAATCTCTCGTCGTTCCTGGAAAGCCTCCTTTAAAGGACGAACCGTGGAGCGGCAGACCCTGCTCGTCATCGATCCGCAAGAAGAGCGGCGCCGCGCCCTCGCGACGGGTCTTTCCGAGCTCGACTACGAAGTCATTCCGGCGGTCACGCTCGACCAGGGGCGGGCGTTCGCCGCGGGCCTCGATCCGCAGGTGCTGGTGCTCGCCGGAGCGGCGGCCGAGCCGCCCGAGTCGTACGCCGACCTGCTCGCGCGCGCCGAGAGCCCCGGCGCCACCGTGCTTTTCCTCGCCGCCACCCCGGCCCAGGAGGCCGCGGCGCCCGATCGGGCGCTGATCCTGCCGCTCGCCGACGCCGCCCCCGCGCTGGTGCTCGAACGGGTCCGCCTGCTGCTGCTCGGCCGCGAGCTTTCCCTCGACGTGGACGTCGAACAGGGCGCTCTCGTGGGCGACGTCTCGCGCTGGCCGTTCTTCGCCCTGCTGCCGCGCCTGCAAGGCGCCGCGGTGCGCGGCCGGTTGCATCTGCCGGCGGGCGAGATCGCGTTCGACCGGGGCGAGGTGGTGTCCGCGCGCTCCGGACCGGCGGCCGGTTTGAAGGCGTTCTGCCGGATGGCCGCGCCGCGCGCCGAGGGCATCTTCCGATTCGTCCCCGCGAGCGCGGCGCCGGAGCGCGCGATCGATCTCTCCACCCGCGAGCTGCTGGCCCGCGCGATCGAAGACAGCCTCGGGGAGGCGCCCGACCCGCGGACGCGGATCGAACTGAAGCTCGGCCGCGCGCTGTTCGACGCGACGCTCACGCCGCTGCAGCGCGAGATCCTCTCGGTGGTGGGCGAAGGGATTCCGGTCGGCCGGCTGCTCGATGGCCTGGCCGCGCCGGACGGCGAGATCGCGCGCGAGATCCGTTCGCTTGAAGATCGCGGCCTGGTCGAGGTCCGCCTGTTCCGGGAACGGGTGGCGATCGTCACCGACTCCTCCGCCGACCTGCCCTACGCGGTGCTCAAGCGCGAGGGCATCCACTTGGTGCCGCTGTCGGTCATCTTCGGCCACCAGACCTACCGCGACGCGGTCGATTTGACGCCGCGCCAGTTCTACGACCTGCTCTCCTCGCGCAGCTCGCACCCGTCCACCCAGCCCCCCTCGGTCGAAGATTTCGCCGCCCAATACCGCCGCCTGCGCGGCGCCTCGCACGTGCTGTCGATCCACCTGTCGCGCAAAATGTCGCTCACCGAAGAGCACGCGGCGCTCGCCGCCCAGGCGATCGACCGGGAAGAGCCCGACGGCATCGACCCGCCGCTGCCCACCATCCGCGCGATCGACAGCGAACAGGCGAGCCTGCCGCTCGGTCTGCTCGTCCTGTTCGCCGCCCGCCTCGCCCAGCGCGGCCTCGCGGTCGAAGACATCGCCCACCGGATCGAGGGAATGCGCCGCCGGCTTCATGCCCATTTCGTCGTCGATACGCTCGAATTCCTCGCCCGAGGCGGCCGCATCGGCCGCGCCCAGGCGATGATGGGCAAGCTGCTCGGCATCAAGCCGATCTTGGGCGTCGCCGAAGGCGAGGTCGGCCCGGTCGATCGCGTCCGCGGCGGCCGGGCGGCGCAACGCAAGATGGTCGATCTCTTGAAGAAGAAGGTCGATCCCCGCCGCCCGGTGATCGTCGGCGTCGCCCATGCCGCCGCCCCGCTCTGGGCCGAGCGGCTGGAGGCGATCCTCCGCGCGGAATTCCAGATCGCCGACTTCCTGCTCGCAGAAATGGGACCGATCGTCGGCACCCACGTCGGCCCGGGTACCGTGGGCGCCGTGGTCTTTCAGCCCACCGCCGAAGAGCTGAAGCTGCTGCTGCCGGCGAGTTGAAGTTTTTTTGCCGACAGATGTAGAAATCCCCCCATCCGCTCCGACCTGGAAGATGAAGGCGGCCCCGCACCGGGGCGCCGAACCGAACAAGGAGCCCACGCCATGAAATACATGCTGATCATGAGCTCACCCCGCGACGGCTACACCCAGTTCATGAAATGGCCGAAAGAGATCCTCGAAGCGAACTTCGCCTTCATGGGGGCGTTTTACAAGAGATACACCGAGACGGGCGAGCTGGTGCGCACCGAAGGGCTCGCGACCCCCCTCCAAGCCAAGCGCGTCCGGCGGGGAGAGGACGGCAGGCCGATCACCGACGGCGTCTTCCCCGAATCGAAGGAGTTTCTCGCCGGCTACTGGATCGTGGACGTCGAAAGTCCCGAGCGCGCCGAAGAGATCGCCGCGGACCTCTCGACCGCCCCCGGCGGCACGGTCACAGGGCCGGACGGCGAGGTGGTCCACCATCTCTGGATCGAGGTGCGGGAAATCATGGGCTCGCACAAGGACATCAAGTGATCCCCCCGCCGGACCAATCCGTCGAGCCTCTGCTGCGCGATCTCGCGCCGCAGGTGCTCGGCGCGGTGGTCCGGCGGTTCCGCGATTTTGCCGCCTCGGAGGACGCGGTCCAGGAAGCCCTGCTCGCCGCGGCCACCCAATGGCCGCGAGAGGGAATCCCGGCCAACCCGCGCGGCTGGCTGATCCAGGTGGCGGTGCGCCGGATGATCGATGCCGTCCGCAGTGACGCCTCGCGCCGCCACAGGGAGGCCGCCCTCGCCGAGGAGACCGCTTTCGTCGTCGTCCCCGACACCTACGGCGAGTCGGAAAATCACCTCACGATCTCCGGCGACTTGGAGATCGAACCCGACGACACGCTCGTTCTTCTCTTCATGTGCTGCCACCCGGCGCTCACATCCTCCTCGGCGATCGCGCTCACCTTGCGCGCCGTGGGCGGCCTCACGACGGCCGAGATCGCCAAGGCGTTTCTGCTCCCGGAAGCGACGCTAGGGCAGCGGATTCAACGCGCCAAGCAGAGCATCAAAAAATCGGGCGTGCCCTTCCGCCTGCCCGACCCCGACGAGCGAGCACGGCGCCTCGCCTCCGTGCTGCACGTGCTCTATCTGATCTTCAACGAAGGGTACACGACGACCTCCGGCCCGGCGCTCCACCGCACCGACCTCTCGAACGAAGCGATTCGATTGACTCGGGCCGTCCATCACCTTCTGCCCCAAGACCCGGAAGTCGCCGGCCTCCTGGCGCTGATGCTTCTCACCGACGCAAGGCGCGCCGCCCGCACGGGACCCCAAGGCGAGCTGATCCCGCTCGACGAGCAGGACCGGAGCCTCTGGAACACCGCCAGGATCGAAGAAGGGGTCGCCCTGGTGAGCGCCGCGCTACGCCAGGGTGCCGTCGGCGAATATCAACTCCAGGCCGCCATCGCCGCCGTCCACGACGAAGCACCGAGCGCCGAAGACACCGACTGGCCGCAGATCCTCGCGCTCTACTCCGTGCTGCTACGGATGTCCGACAACCCCAGCCGCCTCCCTCTACCGCACGGCCGCCGAGAAGACCACCAGCCTCCCGGAACGCAACTACCTATTGATGCGCGCCGTGCGCCTGGCCCCGGGGTAGTTCCCTGGGAGCGCCGAGCACCAGCTCGGCCCTGACGAGGCGCGAGCGTTGGCGCAAAGAAAGCCGCCGAGACGGCGGCGTTTTCGCAGAGCCGACGGTCTCCTCGTGTCCTCGCGGGCTAGAACCCCACCGCTCGAAGTCTTCCAGTGTTATCCTCTGCGCTGTTTCCGGAGGATTGAATGGACACGCAGGCTCCCCGCAAGAGGTTCCGGGTGGCGCTCTCGTTTCCCGGCGAAGAACGCGCCTTCGTTAGTCAAGTCGCGGACAGCCTGGCGGCTCGCATCGGGCGAGAGTGCATTCTCTACGATGCCTACTACGCGGCTGAATTTGCGCGTCCAGACTTCGACACCTATCTCCAAGGGCTGTACCACAAGGAATCGGATCTGATTGCCGTTTTTCTCTGCGAAAAGTACGACGAGAAAGACTGGTGGCGTTTTGAATGGCGCGCGGTTCGAGACCTGATCAAGAAGCGAAACGCACAGGCCGTGATGCCGTTTCGGTTCGATATGACGGAGATTCCCGGTTTGTTCTCAGGGGACGGTTACATCTGGGTTCCTGACCGCTCCCCACAGCAGATCGCGGATTTGATTCTCGAACGTCTCGCGAGGAACGATCGAGAAGGTCTCGCCAAGACCCGAAGTCCGGGTCTCGAAATCGCCCGAATCGCCCCTACCCGGCTCCCGTGCACGACCGATACGCTCTTCGGTCGAGAAGCCGAGTTATCAGCCCTGGACGCCGCCTGGGCAAATCCGAAAATCAACGTTCTCACGTTAGTCGCCTGGGGTGGAGTCGGCAAGAGCGCCCTCGTTGCGCAATGGGCGGCGAGGCTCGCGGCGCGGGACTACGACGGCGCGGACTACTTCGACTGGTCGTACAACCAGGGCACCCGAGAGGAAGGCTCGGCCTCCGGAGAACCGTTCGAAAACGAGGCGCTGCGATTCTTCGGCGGAGAGGAGGGTGAGAGGATCGCAGCGAGCCCAATGGCTTCGCGGGGCAAGGGCGCGAAGCTTGCGGAGTTTGTGGCTGACCGGAGGACGCTGCTGATTCTTGACGGCATGGAACCGCTCCAGCACCCGCCGAGCAGCCCGTTTGTTGGGGAGTTGAAAGATCCTGGTGTCGCCGCCTTACTCAAAGGGTTGGCCGGACAGAATCCGGGATTATGCGTCGTGACGACGCGAGAGAGCGTGAAGGAACTCCAGACCTTTCGCGGAAGCACTGCACCCGAGTGGTTGCTGGAGCGGCTCGGCACGGCTGCCGGGGTGACGCTGCTCAAGAGGCTTGGGGTGAAGGGCTCCCAGAAAGATCTCGAACAGCTGGTCGAAGACGTGGACGGCCACGCGCTGACGATCAGCCTGATCGGGAGCTACCTTGCGAGGGCGCACGGCGGCGATGTGCGACGAAGGGATCGAGTCGACCTCAAAAAGGCCGACGAGCGGACAGGTCGTTATGCGTTCCGGGCGATCGAAGCCTATGAGAAATGGTTGGAGGGGGAAAGAGAAGAAGGCGCCCGGCAGCTTGCCGTTCTTCGCCTACTCGGATTGTTCGATCGTCCCGCGGAAGGCGGCTGCATCAGTGCTTTGCGCCAGGCGCCGGTGATCCCGGGACTGACTGACGCGCTGGTCGGGCTCTACGAGGACGATTGGAATCTCACCGTCTCCGCTCTCCAAGAGTGCCGACTTCTATCTCTCGTGCCCTCTAAGGATTCGAGAACACCATGTCTTGAGGCCGAACCGCTCGTCCGCGAGTACTTCGCCCGCCAGCTTCGCGATAACTACCCCGAAGCTTGGCGCGCCGCGCATGGGCGGCTGTTTGAGCATTTGCGGGACACGACCCCCCACTATCCCGATACTCTCGAAGGCCTCCAGCCACTCTACCAGGCCGTGGCTCACGGTTGTCACGCGGGTCGTCAGCAAGAAGCGTGCGACGAGATCTACTGGAAGCGCATCCAGAGAGGCAGAGAGGCTTTCAGCACGAAGCAGCTCGGAGCGTTCGGCGCCGACCTGGGTGCCGTAGCTTGTTTCTTCAGTCCCCCCTGGAGCCGCGTCTCACCTGAGCTCTGCGAAGATGACCAGGCTTGGCTTCTGAATCAGGCCGCCTTCCGGTTGCGCGCCCTCGGGCGGCTGACCGAGGCCCTGGAGCCGATGCGGGCGGGCTTGCCGATCGAAATCGCGCAAAATGACTGGAAGAACGCCGCCATCCGGCTCTCCAGCCTCAGCGAGCTGGAGCTGACGCTGGGCGACATCCTCGCTTCGTTGCGGGACGCGGAGCAGTCCGTGACCTTCTCCGACCGTACCGAGGATGTCTACCAGCGAATGTTGAATCGCACAACCCACGCTGACGTGCTGCACCAGGCGGGCCGCCGGGCCGAAGCGCTGGCGCGCTTCCGCGAAGCGGAGCTGCTCAAAGAGGATTGGCGACCCGAGTACCCGCGGCCCTACTCGCTCCAGGGCTTTCGGTACTGCGATCTGCTTCTCGACGAGGCCGAGCGAACGGCGGGGCGAGGGAGTGGGGCAGGAGCGGACGGGGCGGTGCTCTCGGAAGCGCTTCGCGAGGTCGAGGCGCGGACGACGAAGATTTTGAGTGGCGAGGAGGCGGGCTGGGTTCTCGACATAGCCTTTGACCACCTGACTCTCGGCTGCGCTGCCGTAAATAGGGCGATCCTGACGGGCTCTGACCTCGCCCCCGCGAGAGCCGAGATCGAACAGGCTGTGGACGGCTTTCGTCGGGCGGGCGCAGTCGAGTTCCTGGTTCGTGGCCTCCTCACCCGAGCCTGGCTTCTTTGCCGAGAAGGTAGCCCCGCCGCCGCCCGTATGGATCTAGACGAAGCGCAGGGTATCGCAGAGCGGGGGCCGATGCCGCTGCACTTGGCGGATATCGCTCTCTACCGGGGCCGTATCTTCGGCGACCGCGCGGCGCTGGCCGAAGCGCGGCGGTTGATCGAGATGCATGGCTACCGGCGGCGTTTGGAAGAGCTGGCGGATGCGGAGACGGCGTTGCTTTGGGAGCGCCGAGCACCAGCTCAGTCCTGACGAGGCGCGAGCATTGGCGCAGAGAAGGCCGCCGAGACGGCGTTCCTAGGGAAAACACAACCGATGCGCAGTAGAGGAACGAGGTTCCCGATGCCCCGCCGTTGCTTCCTTTGGGTGTGCTCGGCCTGGGACCGCCGCCGTCTCGGCGGCGATTTCACAGAGCTGACGGTCTCCGCATGTCCTGCGTCCTCGCGGTCTCTTGGCCCATAGCGCTCGGCTGTTGGAATTCCGCTCAACCCATCTTTCGAGCCTTCCGCGGCATGGGCGCACCGTTTTGGCGTTCTCGTATTGCATTGCGCGTACGATCGCGCAGGCGGGAATCATTCGGGTAGGTTAGGGGTCTAACCCCACCGATGCGCTTGAACTAGGGAGGGCCATCCGATGGCGAGATTCGAAGCGGGCGGCTGGGACCGAACGGCTTGGCGCATTTTTCTTCTGGGCCTGGTGCTGCTCGCGCCGGGGTTTCGTGCTTACGCGGAGGAAATGACGCCGGAGGAACAGATTTACACCATCCGGGAGGGCGTCACGCTCCATGAACAGGGGGACTTCGACGGCGCACTCGCCAAGTATCGCCAGGTCTTGGCCGTGAACCCGAAGAACGTCACCGCCCTTTACGAGATGAGCTTCACCTTCGCCGCCCGGAAAGATTGGCGCGCCTGTTACGAAACGGCGGAGAAGGCTTTGCGCCTCGAATCCCCGATTCGACCGATGATCTACGTGACCGCGGGCAGCTGTTACGACGCCGGGGGAGAACCCAAGAAGGCGATCTCCCTATTTAAGCGCGGCCTGCGCGAGAGCCCGGAAGACGCCGGCCTGCGGTTCAACCTGGCCGTCGTCTACTTGAGGCTCGGGGACAATTCCGAAGCACTGTCGGCGCTCGAACGAACCGTCAAAGCGGAACCCAAGTATCTGACGGCCAATTTCGCGCTCGGCGAGCTATACGCGCAGAGCGGCCAGCGAATCCCCGCCCTCCTCGCGCATCTTCGCTATCTGAGCCTGGACTCCGAGTCCGAGCGCGCGGGCACGGCCGCCCAAGCGGTGAAAGGCCTGCTCTGGCAGGGCGTCACCAGCGACGGGCCGGACAAGGTGACGGTCTCGGTTTCGAAGGATTCGACGAAAGGACCGTTCGCCGGGGCGGAGATGATCCTGTCTCTCCTTGCGGCCAGCCGCTACCTGCCGGAGAGCAAGGACAAGACAGAGCACCAATTGATCGCGGCCATGTTGGATACCCTGTTCAGCTCGATGGCCGAAATGGCGGGGGAGCGGAAAGGGAAATGTTTTCCCTGCGACCAATTCGGACTGTACTTTGGCGAGATGAAAGCGAATGGGCTGGTCGAGCCGTTCGTCTACGTCGCGCTGGAGTCGCTCGATCCGAAAGGTTCGACCGACTGGCAACAGGCCAACCCGAAGAAAGTCGCCGATCTCAAAGCTTGGCTCGGGGATCAAAAGCCCCACCGCCCGCAGACCATCGGGTGATTCCGCAAGCCCGGCCCACCTGCCCCGCGAGCTTACGACGTCCCTACCGGGACGTTCACGGGAAACGGCGTATGTCCCCAGCGATCCGTTCCCGGGTCATCTCGATCATCGTCCGCCGGAAACCCGCGCGGGCGAACAGGCGTTGCGCGGGCTCGTTCTTCTCCGCCGTTTGGAGCACGACCCGGGGCGCTCCCCTCGCCGCGAGCGCTTCGAGCGCCGCGTCGAGCAGCAGCCAGCCGATGCCCTGCCCACGATGGGCCGGATCGACCACGATGTCGTACAGCACGCCCGCCGGCCCGCGTAGCGCCATGTAGTCGGTCCCTTCGACTCCCGCGTACGTATAGCCGACCACCTCGCCGTCCAGCTCGGCGACTTGGACGAGGATGTTTGGTTTGGCGAGCTGCGTGCCGAGAAACGAGCCGTATCCGTGCTCGGTCTGCGGCGTCGCGGCGAGAAAACGCTCCGGGTCGAAGTCGTGGTGCGTCCGGACCAGAAGCGAGCCGAGCCGGCCGATGGCTTCGAGGTCCGCGGGCGCCGCGAGGCGGAGGAGAACTTCCGGCAAGCTCATGTCGTCCAATCGTCGTACTGGCGCTTCCAGTGTGTTCGGGCCATTCTTGCAAAGCATACGCTCTGGCGGCAATTTCGAGGAGCATCGGTTTTGAGCCGTTCGCCCTTTGGAACTTCTTGCTAGGATACGATCTCCCTGGAGAGTGCGTTTCCCTAAAGAAAGGAGAGCTAGATGAAGAAGGTTCAACCCAAGAAGCTGATTCTGAGCAAAGAAACGGTCGCTCGTCTCGAGGCCGGCGACCTGATGAAGGTGGGAGGTGGCATCTGGACGATGGATACCTCCATTTGCACGTCTTCGACGTGCCTGAATGAGAATTGACATTGCCTAGTAAAGTCGGAAGCGGGCGAGTGAAATCGCTCGCCCCGCTTACAGCAACTTGTCCGGCGTAATCGGCAAATCCCGGACGCGCCGGCCCCTGGCGTGGAAGACGGCGTTGGGGATGGCCACGGGGATGCCGACCATCGCCAGTTTGCGCATGCCTTTGACGCCGAGCGGGTTGACGATCGGGTCGTGTTCGTCGACGAACATCGTCTCGATTTCCTGGCAAGTAGGGAGTCGAGGGTCTCATCTTCGGCTGCACGGAGCTCCACCTCGTTCAGCGCGCGCTCGCCCGCCGCGGCAGCCCTGAAGAGCTGTGGATCATCGATCCGCTCCTGGCCGCCGCTCGCGACCTCGACCGGCAGCTCGGCGAACCGACGTGAAACCGCAGAAGCTCTCACCGTCGTTCCTCCTCCATGACGGGTGATGAGCCCACCAGCGTTTGTCGCGCGGACTCACTGTTTGCTCGAAAGCGTTGATCTCAATATAGCTTTATGCTATCTTTCGTATCCCTCGGCGGCTTACTGCATGATGCGTATTCCCGAGACGCAGTCGAAGTAACAACGACTGACAATCAGATTTGGCTCGACGCGTTACTTCCTCGGAAGACGCAGGCTCGACGTGTGCCTCGAGCCAATTCTCACCCAACCTGGGGAAAGAACATCTCGATGAACATACTCCTTCATTCACTCTCGGAGCCCGGGAGAGTTGCCCATCGAAAGCATATCCTTTGCTCTGCCAAAACTTCGGCGAGGATCGGAAGCAGAATACTTGCCATCGCACTATTCGCCCTTGGGGGCTTGGGCGTGATGGAGCCGCAAGCCTCGGCCCAAACCTGGAGCCTTACCAAAGAACAACGCAAAGGGTATCTCAACTACTATGCGCCGGTGATCCTCAAGCGGGGCGACGAGAACAACAACAAGCAGGGGCGCGACTGGATTACCAACTTCGATTTCGACCAGGACGGCGACTTCTCCAATAATCGTGTCAACTGGCTCAACATCCCCCAGTACGTCAACTCTTCCGCCGCCGGGCCGAGCTATTACGACCGCTGGCGCATCCGGCCGACGCTCTACACCTCCCTCATCGAATACATGGAGGGGAGCAGCAAGTCGATCGTGCTGCTCTACCACGTCTACAACGCGACGGACAAGGACGGCAAAGACATACACGACTGGGAGCGCGTCGAAATCCTGGTGCACGGTGTAGCCGGCACGCCGGGCGGGGGCGGCGAGTACGTCAATCACGTCACGGTCACGATGCACGGGGAGAATCTCATCCGCCGCTACTACGACGCAGGCGGGCTGAATTTCATGCAGACGGCGACCGGCAAGCACATCTTAATCTGGCAGGCCGACGAGAGCGACTGGGACAAGGTCTCAGATCCTTACGGCTATCACGCGCACGCGCTCTGGCACGTAAAGACGCCCTACAGCACGATTGCGAGCCGGATGAGTTCCTCGGCAGAGGCCGAAGTGAACCTTTATTTCGCGAGCGACAACAACGTGCACTATGTGTTTGTGCCCGAAGGGTCTCAGTCGGCCGTGAGTGCGTGGGGAGCAAAGCCGTTGAGCTATGCGACCGCGTCGAGTCTCGCCAGTCGCGTCGATAACGGTCATGAGGTGCCCTGGAATCAGGTGAAGCGCATCACTTACGAGCTCCAGGACTGGGCTGACATCGTACCGACGCACTGGGAATCCAATCCCTGGTACGTCCATTGGCTGTCGAGCGAATGGAGGGACGTGCTGCTGGAAAGTCCGGTGCTGAACGAGGCAGGACAGGCGGAAGTGAACGCGGGAATGCAACGCTTCTACCTGAGATCCCGTGATATCGGGAGGCCGAATTACGTCGGCGCGGACGAGGCCTTCCTTTATAAAAATCCGTTTTATGGCACCTACTCGGCCGAGCTGAACTCGGAAGCCCCGTATAACGGAGACGACTTCGGCGGATTCGAGGGGCTCGGGTACGACAGCTATGGGCGAACCCGCGGGGCAGCCAGCGGCTACTACAACTCACATTACACCTACTGGTGGCAGCACGACTTCTTCGTGCACTCGGGCGTCATCACCAGCGACCAGACGCACTACGAAGCCGGCGTGTGGCTCCCGGGCGCGTGGTACACGGCGGCAAGCGGTGGGTTCGATGGGCGCTGGGTCCAGCTTTTCGATGACCGGCCCGGCTATGAGCCGATCGCTCCGCTGGCCCTGAGCATCTCGGGCAACAGCTACCCGCAGGCTTACACATACGAGACCTGGTACGCCGCAGCGGCCAACGGCACCGGCCCGTACTCGTACTCCTGGTACCGTGACGGGACTTTCGTTGGAACCGGCAATACGTACGGCAATTACGTCGACACAGCCTTCCAGCTTCAGGTCACCGTGACCGATGCGACCGGAGCCACCGCGACGAGTGGGCTGGGGGTGTCGCCCAACTTTGGTGGAACCTGCGGCACGCACCAGCCGGGCTTCCCTCTCGAGGACTGCGGTCCGATCCAATAGCGGATAGTCGCTGCAAAACGAATCAGGAGAGGAGTCCGCGGGCTCCTCTTCGCAACCGAGGACGTTGTAAAGGAGTGAATTACAGATGCGTAGAAGCAGCTTGATGATCGTAGCGCTCGCACTGAGCGCGGTATCGGCGGGGGCACTCGCCCAAGAGACACGGAACGGCGCTGCCTCGGCGGTTGGCATCATCGCCTCCACGGTCCGCACCGCGAAGGGAGACCTCGTCACCGGCGACTCGGGGACCTTCGCTCAGAAGCTCACGGAGATCGGCCCCGGCGACCAGGTGCTCGTATGGCTGAAGGAGACCGGCACGGCCCGCCCCTCGGCCGAACTCCTCCTCAACCTCCCGGGCTCAACTTCGGAGGCGATCGCGCTCCCAGTGGAAGCCCCGGGCGCGAAGCGGCGGAACACTCTCGGAATCGCCCCGGTGCGTAAGGCCTCCATCGAGGCGGTTGTTCGGGCGCTCGAACGCTCGGGCGTGGCCGAGGTGGAGCGGTTGGAGGCGCTTTCCCTGCTGATCGTGCGCCTGTCGGGGAGCTCGCGGCTCGGTGCGCTGAACGCGCTGCTCAAGCATCCCAATGTGGACTACATCAGCGCCGTCCGTGCCCGGCCCGTCCAACTCCAGGCGGCTCCCGTCGGGGCCAATCCGATCGACACGAAGCACATCTTGCACAAGATCCCGCAGGCGTGGGACCTGACGCGCGGCAGCGGAGCCGTCGTCGGCATCCTCGATAGCGGCTTGGCGCAGAACTACTACGGCGTCGGCTTTCACGACGACGCCCAGTACTTCGGCAGCTACGGCGTCATCGCGCGGGGCTTTGTTGATGATCTCGGCAGCAACTCGAACGCCGGCGGCAGCTCCCCATACGACGACCACATCCATGGCACCGCCATGGTGGGACTGGTGGCTTCGAACGACAACGGCACAGGGTATGTGGGAATCGCCCCGTTCGCCACCACGTACAGCATGAAGATCGCATGGAACACCTACATCACAGGCCACTGCGGCGACAACATCTTCGGTAACGACACGTACTGCCTGGAGAGCGACGACTTCGCCCGCGCGGTGAACTACGCAGCCGCCCGGCGGTTCAGCGTCCTTTCCATGAGCTTCACGGGAGACTTCAACAGCGACGTGTACCGCGCGCTGGCAACCGCCCGCAACAGTTACGGAGTATTCCTGGTTGCCGCGACGGGGAACACTGTGGGAGGCTCCTCTCAGGAGCCCGCCTCTTTCGACGTGGTGATGGGGATCGCGGGGGTGGACGCGGCGGGGAACAACCTGTACAGCACTGCGGCGCGCGACGTCTCCGGTTTCGCCGGCGGCGCCACGATGGGCGCGTCGTGCTCCAACCAGGCCATCTGCAATGCCGGATCTCCACCCATCTACACCCAGACGGGCGGCACCTCCGCCGCCACGGCCAATGTCGCGGGCATCGTCGCGCTGATCCGTTCGTATCATCCGTCCGAAACTCCGGCCCAGATTTGGGAGCGCCTGGTCAACACGGCGGAGGGGCCCAATCGGGTGGTGAACGCGTACGCCGCGATCACCTACACGCGCCCGCTCACTGTGTACATCTCGGGCAACAGCTCCCCGCAGGTCTACACGTATGAGAGCTGGTACGCCGTGGCCGCCAACGGCACAGGCCCGTACTCCTACGCCTGGTACCGGGACGGGTACTTCGTCGGGACCGGCGCCACGTACAGCGACTATGTCGCCGAGACGGCCTTCCAGCTTCAGGTGACCGTGACCGATGCGGCCGGCGCGACAGCGACGAACTGGCTGTGGGTGTCGCCCAATTTTGGCAACTGCGATCCGAACCAGCAGCTCTGTCAGCCCATCCAGTAGCTTTGCACGCTCCTTCGCCGGCTGGCAGGAACGGCAGCAGTAACATGGAGTAAGAAGAGGGGAGGAGTCCGCGGACTCCTTCCCTCGCGCCCTTTCGCCAGCACGGCCATCCACGCGCAGAGATCCGAGCGGGATCGTCCGCGTCACCCGCGCGATCGAGGTCACGGCCTGCGGCAAGATCATCAACCCCAAGGCGTCTTTGGGTCGGCTCGCCGCTTCGCTTCAGCTCTTACAGCAGCTTGTCCGGCGTAATCGGCAGGTCCCGGACGCGCCGGCCCGTGGCGTGGAAGACGGCGTTGGCGATGGCCGCCGGGATGCCGACCATCCCCAGCTCGCCCATGCCCTTGACGCCGAGCGGGTTGACGATTCGGTCGTCCTCCTCGACGAAGATCGTCTCGATCTCGTGGACGTCCGCGTTCACCGGGACATGATAATGCTGGAGGTTCGGGTTCATGATCCGGCCGTAGCGGTGATCGATCTCGGTGGCCTCGTGGAGCGCCATTCCGATACCCCAGACCACGCCGCCGATTTCCTGGCTGTGCGACGCCTTGGGGTTCATGATCTTGCCGCAGGCCGTGACCTCGATGGCGCGCGTGACGCGGACGGTTCCGAGGTCGGGGTCCACCTTGACCTCGATGAACTGCGCGCCGTGCGCCAGCAACGAATATTTCTCGCGCTCTTTCGAGGGGTGCGACTCGAAGGTCTCGGTGATTTCGGCCAGGCCCTTGCGCTTCATCACGTCGGAGATGCCGACGAAACGCGACGGATCGGCTTTGATTTGCAGCCGGCCGTCGAGCATCTCCACGTCCGAGGCGGCGGCCCCTTTGAGCGGCGAGTCCGCCTCTTCGTTCGCGAGCGACAACAACTTCGCGCCGACCGCCAGGGCCGCGCCGTAAATGGCCGAGCCGACGCTCGACGTCGTCTGCGAGCCGCCCTGCGATGGCGCGCGCGGGAACTTCGTGTCGCCGAGCTCGAACCGCACCTGTTCCGGCGTGATTCCTAAGTACTCGGCGGCGATCATGGTCATCACCGTGTAGGTCCCGGGGCCGATGTCACTGGTCGCGCTGATGACGTGCGCCGTGCCGTCGGCGCGGTACGTAATGCGGGCGGTGGCGGGGCTCTGGAAAGCGCCCCAGACGCCGGTGGCCATTCCCCAGCCGACCAGCTGCCGGCCGTCGCGCATCGAGCGCGGTTCGGGCTTGCGATCTTTCCATCCGAACTTTTCCGCGCCGATCCGGTAGCACTCCTTGAGCGCCTTGCTCGAAAACGGCTTGCCGTTCTCGGGGTCCACTTCGGCGTAGTTGATCAGGCGCAGCTCCAGCGGATCGAGCTGGAGCGCGTAGGCCAGCTCGTCCATCGCGCATTCGAGCGCGAACATGCCGCTGACCGCGCCGGGGGCTCTCATCCAGGTGGGGGTGTGGAGGTCCGTCTCGGTGATTTTGAGCGGCCCGTAGTGGTTCGGGCAGGCGTAGACCTGGCGCGGGAAATTCGTGGTGTTGTCCGAGAACTCCTCGAAGCGGGAGGTGTTGTGCACCGCTTCGTGGATCATCGCGGTGAGCTTGCCCGAACGCTCCGCGCCGAGCGCGACCTTTTGAATCGTGTACGGCCGATAGCCGTGGCCGGTGAACATCTGCGTCCGCGTGTAGACGACCTTGACCGGGCGCTTGAGCTCGCGAGCCGCCATTGCCGTGAGGGCGGGGTAGTAGTTCGGCTGGAGCGACGATCCGAAGGCGCCGCCGACGAAAGGCGAGACGACGTTGACGCTCTCTTCGGGGATGCCGAAGCACGCGGCCAGGTGCTCGCGTACGCCGTAGACCTCCTGCGTCTTGTCGAAGATCGTCAGCTTGTCGCCCTGCCAGTAGGCGATCGCCGCGTGCGGCTCCATCGGATTGTGGTGCTCGATGGGAATGCGGTACTCGGCCTCGACCTTCACCGGCGCGCTCTTCATCGCCTCCTCGGGGTTGCCCCGAGGTTTCGCGGCTCCCCGCTTGGGCGGCCGCGCGCGCCCGCGCGCCGCCTCCGTGTCGGTCTCGTGCTTCTCCTCCTTGTAAGAAGCTTTGACCAGGCGCGCCGCGAACCGGGCCTGCTCGTAGGTCTCGGCGACGACGAGGGCCACGGGCTGGCGATTGAAAAAGATCCGATCGGATTGGAGCGCCCGGAACGACGTCTCCCCGTCGGCCGGGGCTTTCAGCTTCGGCGTGTTCAGGTGGGTGAACACGCGGATCACGCCCGCGGCGCCTTCGGCCTCCCGCGTGTCGATCGATTGGATCGTGCCTTTGGTCGCGGTGCTCAGCACGAGGAAGCCGTAGGCGAGGTTCGGTACCTGAAACTCCGCCGCGTACTTCGCCTGGCCCGTCACCTTGGCCACGCCATCCACGCGGCTCATCTCTTTTCCTAGGTATCTCGGCATCGCATGCCTCCCGTCACGCCAGATGGCTCGCGCGAAGCAGCGCGCGAACGATGGCCCGCTTGCCCAATTCGACTTTGAAGGCGTTGTGCGCCAGGGGCTTCGCCTCGTGAAGAGCCGCCTCGGCGGCTCGCCGGAAGCTCTCCTCGGAGGCCGGTTTTCCGACGAGTACCTCTTCCGCCTCCCGGCTCCGCCAGGGCATGTGGGCGACGCCCCCGAGGACGATGCGCGCTTGGCCGATCGTGCCGCCGTCGAGATCCAGGGCGGCGGCGACCGCCACGAGCGCGAAGGCGTACGAGGCGCGGTCGCGGACCTTCAGATAGTAGGAATTCTTCGCGAAAGGGGAGCGGGGCAGGTCGATCGCCACGATCAGCTCGCCGTGCGCAAGGTTCGTGTCCTTCTCCGGCGCATCGCCCGGCAGGCGGTGGAATTCACCGATCGGGATCGTGCGCTCGCGCCCGCCCGCGTCCTTGATCCTCAACGTAGCGTCGAGCGCGTAGAGGGCGTTCGCCATGTCGCCCGGATAGGTGGCGACGCACTTGTCGCTCCAGCCGAAGATGGCATGCATCCGGTTGAGCCCCTCGCGGGCGGCGCAGCCGGTCCCCGGCTCCCGTTTGTTGCACGGCATCGCCGTGTCGTAAAAGTACGGGCAGCGCGTGCGCTGCAAGAGGTTCCCGCCGTTGGTCGCCATGTTGCGCAGCTGCGGCGAGGCGCCCGCGACGATCGCCTGGGTGAGCAGCGGGTAGCCCTGGCGGATGAGGGGATGGTTGGCGGTCTCGGTGTTGGTCGCCAGGGCGCCGATCGAGACGCCGTCGCCCGCCGCTTTGATCTCCCCAAGTTTCAGGCGCGTGAGGTCCACCAGCTCGTCGGGACGCTCCACGTCCTCTTTCATCAGATCGAGAAGGTTCGTCCCGCCCGCGAGGTACTTCGCCCGCGGGTTCGCGGCCACGGCGGCCGCGGCGGCTTGCGGGCTGCTCGCGCGCACGTAGTTAAACGGCCGCATCGGCGTCCTCCTTCCTCACGCGGGCCAGTTGCTGCTCGTCCGCGAAGCTCCAGGTCTGCGCCGCCTGCCGGCCCGAATGGACCTCCTGAACCGCGGCGACGATCTTCGGGTAGGCCCCGCAGCGACAGATGTTGCCGCTCATTCGTTCGCGGATTTCATCGTCCGTAAGCCGGGCCGAGGTGGCGGTCACATCCTCCGTGACGTGGCTCACGTCGCCACGGCGCGCCTCTTCGAGCAGGGCGACGGCCGAGCAGATCTGCCCCGGCGTGCAGTACCCGCACTGGAAGCCGTCATGCCGGATGAAGGCCGCCTGCATCGGATGGAGCTGATCCCCCTGGGCCAGCCCCTCGATCGTCGTGACCTCTTTGCCTTCGAGCGTGGCGGCGAGGGTCAGGCAGGACAGCACGCGCTTCCCGTCCACCAGCACCGTGCAGGCGCCGCACTGGCCCTGATCGCAGCCCTTCTTCGAGCCGGAAAGGGCAAGCTTTTCTCGCAGCGCGTCGAGCAGCACGATGCGCGAATCGAGGTTCAGCGTCTTGGTCGCGCCGTTGACCTTGAATGCCACCTTCACGAGATGTTCCATTGCGGGCTCCGCGGCGGCCACCGCGCCGGGCGAGGGGCTCATGGCCGCCAGCGCTTTTTCGAACGCCATCAGGTCGAGGGCGAACAATCCGAGGCCGCCTGCGATCGTCTGCCCGAGGAACGCCCGCCGGGTCGGACCGATATCGGTCAGCGTGGGCATCTCCCCGAGCAGCGCCGCCTCGTCCTCCGTCAGCTCGGGCGGGGAGGTCTCGTCGAAGTCGTCGTTCATGAAGGGTCCTCCTGTTCAAACAGCTCGAAATGGAACGCCTGACCCTCCTTCCTCGTAACCGGGCTGGGCGACGAGTAGCGCAACGGTCGCTGTCGCGATCCCGTTTAGGGTCGGCGTCCACGGATCGAGATCCTAGTCGCGGATGAGGTCAGCGGCTACGGCCTCGCCGCCCTCGGGTTGTCGCAGTATACGAGATACGGCCAGGGCTCACCGGAGCTTGAGCTGTCCTATGGCGCGAGGCGCCGATCCTTTCTTTGTAGGTTCCAAGAACCTGGTTGATTCGCGAGTTCAGTTTCGAATGACGGATGTAGAGATGCCAAATGAAGACGAGGTCGAACAGGAGCGCAGCGAGCCACCACAGATAGAGAAAAGCGACGATTGCTAGGACGATCGGCCAGACGGGTCCCCTCGGCCCGCCTTGTTGTTCGATGCGAAAGACGATCACGACCGTTGCCGCAAATGTGCCAATGATCATCAGAGGCACCAGTCCCCAAGAGGGGCGTTTCACACTCATAAGGAAGGTGAGCACAATCACCAGAAGGGCCAAGCTGAGGGTAAAAAAACCCGGAGGGATCGAGAGGTTCTTGATCAGGCTCTCTTCGGCACCGTTCAAACTCCATCTGTAGAGCAGGGCTCCCAGAACTGCGAGGGCGCAGGAGAACATCCGCCAGGATTCACTGTAGGTTAGGCGAGGAATCCGGGCTACGACGGTGACTCCGTACAAGAGAGCCGCAAGGCCCGCGGAGCGCTGGAGGATGAGGCTTGTGGGTGACTCAGATCCCATGGCTCCTGTCACGGCCTTGTACAGACCGTAGGAAGCGATTAATAATAAAGCAAGCACCCCCGCGTAGGGGGCAACGTAGCTGATCCACCAGGTTCTCCCGAGACTGCTCGGCGCTGCCTTGGGCTCTCTGCGCTTCACACGATGAAGTTCCGCGCTTGCTTCGGCTCCCCCAGCGGTTCCGTTTTCGTTCGCCACTACCACCTCCGAGATGAAATGCTCGAAGACCGCCCTGTCTTTCCAGTAGTCTACGTGGGCTTTGCCCGGGAATGGATAGCGAGCAAATCCGAAATCGTGTTTTCCGCCCTCGAAATGGAAGACGCTTTGCCAGTTGTTCGCCGTGATCCATTCGCGTATGCTGTCGAGTTCGAAGCCAACCGGATCTCCGAAGTCGTAATAGTTACGCCACTCGATCTTCTGTGTGGGGGCTTTGCTCGGCGCGCTGTCTCCAAAGAGTTCAGGCCAGAGAGCCAGGTGTTTGTCGATCGGCGAGCCCATCGTCATGAGTCCCCGCATTTTCCGAGTCCAGCGGGGTTGATCCGTGTCGCGGAACGCCTTAAGCAACCCGAGAAGGGCGACGACCGTACCTTCGCTGTGTGCCACGATGTAGATCTCTGCTTTCGGAAAAGCAACCTCCACATCCTCCAGAAGCTTGGCGAAAGTGGCCAGGATTTTATCTCGCTGGTCCTTAAACTCCGCCACGACCTGCACATCGCCCAGGTAGTCGTCAAGCAACTTTTTTAGATCGAAGGTGAAGATGCCGGCCTTTTCGGCCAGGAAGCACAGGCGCTCGACAACCGCGATCGTCTGGATTATTTCGCCGAGTACCTGCTGGGTCAGATGGAAGTCCTCATCGCGACACGTCTTTGTATCACCCTGCCATCCCTTTTTCTTTTCCTCCTCGTGCCAGCGCAGGCGGAGCCTTTCTACGATGGTGCGCGCCCATGTTTTTGCCTCTTCCAGGGTGTGCTTCTCATCGACCAAGCCGCGTGAGATCGGTGCCCAATAAACCTCGGTGAACGCAAAGCGCTTGAAGGGATCGGGCGGATAGGGTGCCGACAGAGAATAAGCCGGCTGGCCGCTGTGGAAGTTGCCCAGTGGAACCGCTGCGGGCTGGCCGTAGTAGAGACAAAACTGGTTGACGACGGACTGAATCGTCGCGAAGCTGTATTGATCCCCGATGCCGTGCACCGCCACAATAACCTTCTTAACGGCCTCGTTGGGCTGGGACACGGCCGGCTTCGACGCACCGATCTCGATGTCCTTTCCGCTTACTGGGAGTCCCGGCTCAGAATCTGGCACCGTCACCACTTTGTCCATAGGTTCTCCAATGCTCATTGTCGTCTGTTCTCTGAGAACGGAGTTGGCTTTTGGAACCGTAGACGGACAACGTGGCCGGATTCCGGGTGCTCGCCGAGCTTGTGGGCTCGCTACTCCACGATACGGTCCAATTAGGAATTGGTTCTCGCAGATCGACTTGACCCTCGTGGAGTGAACGCGTTCATCGGGCGAAAGTCCCAGCTCTAGTCGCGCGGCATCTGCCAATGCTCAGTCCAATCCCTTTTGCGCCAGAAACTTCGACAAAAGGTCGGCGATCTGGAGATTGTTGAGATCGGACATGGGGAAGTGCGTATTGCCGCGAACGCCCAGTTCGGGCAGATGCACGAGCGTGACGTCGCCGCCTCGGCGGTTCACGGCATCGCGCCATCGCTTCGCCATGGCAAAAAAGACACGCCATTGGTCCGGGCCTGGATTCACGCTCGGCGTCTCGGGAATGTTGTCGCCGTAATAGACGACGATCGGGATCTTCGTCAGCCGCATGAAATCCGCCAGCGGCACTTCGACGGCGTTGAGCGTGCCGCCGGCATGGGTCATCGGCTCCGGGGCTTCGCCCTCCGGGAAGAAGAAGTTGCCGCCCGGCTCGTAAGACAC
>Ga0134122_10000336_pt1 | contig 30421 bp, 28 predicted proteins | sample KB302_FD_96461 | JGI IMG/M metagenome (GOLD analysis project Ga0134122, IMG submission 96461) | Terrestrial soil microbial communities without Nitrogen fertilizer from Kellogg Biological Station, Michigan, USA - KB3-0-2 | ecosystem: Environmental > Terrestrial > Soil > Unclassified ...
TCCTGGAATTTCGGATTTTCCGCCACGGTCAGGTGCGGTGGATCGAGTCGCGTATCCGCATCTCATACAACGAAGCTGGGAAGCCAGTGCGAACGATCGGAGCCGAGATCGACGTGACTGAGCGCAAACATGCGGAGCTGGCCCTGGCTGAGCGCAACATGCAGTTTGCTTTGGCGGCAAAGGCTGCCCTCGTCGGCAGCTACGCCTACGATGTCGACACAGACACGATGCAAGTTGACGAGGGCTATGCTGCGCTCCACAGATTGCCTGGGACTTCCACTACCCGCAGCGAATGGAAAACCAGAGCACATCCCGAGGATCTTGATCGGCTCGAGACAGTCCGTAGCGAAGCTTTCTGGGAGCGCCGGAGCGAATATGGAATTGAGTATCGCATTGTTCGTTCGGGCGGCGAAGTTCGATGGATCGAGTCACGCAGCTTCATGTCCTACAGTAGCGACGGGCGCCCACAGCGGGTTGTGGGCGTCAATATTGACATAACCGAGCGAAAGCGGGCCGAGGAACAACTGCACAGGTTGGTGGCCGAACTCGACCATCGCGTTAAGAACGTACTCGCGGCAGTCAGTGCGATCGCCGCCCACACAAAGGACGCCAGCAGCTCGATGGATGACTTCGTGGCCGCGCTTGACAGACGCATTCGGTCGATGGCTTCAACGCACGAGCTGCTAAGCAACTCTTGTTGGCAGGGCGTCCCGCTGCGGGAGCTGCTCCGGCGAGAGCTCGCACCCTATACCTCGAATAGCAACACGTGTATCGAGGGGCCTGAGGTAATCCTTAAGCCGGAGGCTGCCCAGACGACAGCGTCGGTGCTCCATGAACTGACGACCAATGCCGCAAAATACGGCGCGCTCTCCAAACGCGAGGGGCGGGTTTCGGTTCGCTGGCACTGTGCACCGAATGGGCAGGCGCCTGGTCCGCTGGCCATTGAATGGCTGGAAACCGGCGGCCCCCCTGTCAAAGCTCCGAGCAACTCTGGCTATGGCAGGAGCGTGATTACCGAGCTTATGTCTTATGAACTCGGCGGCACAGCTCGTCTCCTATTCTCTCCCGAGGGCGTCCGGTGCCGGCTGGATATTCCCGCCATATGGTTGGCGCCGGCGGAGACCGAACAGGAAAATGGCGCCGCGGAGCACGAAGGAAAATAATCCCTACGCCTGAGCGAAGAGAAGGAACGGCTTTGTTGCTGAGAGCCACAAGAGCTGGTGGCAATCCAGCCACACGATGGGAGCCCGTACCCAGGCTTAACACGCAATCTCTCGCGTACCCTCTGCATGTCCCTATCGGATTAGGATCCCCGTGGACTCCTATGGAAGCGCGTGGACGCAAACAGCGTCAAAATCCCTTGATGCAAGAGAAATCAGGGGCTTAAAAATAGGTCCTGGCGGAGAGGGCGGGATTCGAACCCGCGATACCCTTGCGAGTATGCCGCATTTCGAGTGCGGTGCTTTCAACCACTCAGCCACCTCTCCAATAAAATCCGAAGGTTATTCCATATTTCTCTGTGCTCTGACTGCCTAGGTGCCAACCATATGCCAATCGGCCTCGCTAAACCCCGTCTGAAGCCGCCGCACTGTGGCTGCGAATAGGCTAGGGATCGAACGGGCGCGCGCGGTGATAGCAATCGGTGCCAGTCGACGCAAGCCAGGGGGTGGCCAGGGGGTGGCCAGGGGGTGGCCAGGGGGTGGAATGTCCGACCGGCAAATGGGCCAGGGCTCGCGCAATTGCCGCCGGGAACAGTACGAGGAACCCAAGCGGATCCAAAAGCTGGAGAGCTGCTTGCGCCGCATCGGCGCCACTGATGCGCTGTGCATGTTGTGACACCCACACCAACAAAAAGGGCGAGACACTGAGCCAGTTCGAGTTTGAGGCAATGTGTCAGCGTTGGTGCGCGGTATTCGGCGAGCTGCCGCCCTTGGGACCACCTGATGAGGCGGCCAAAACGGGCCCCGATCCCCTACCGTCCGATGCCGCCATTTTAAGAATGAAAGACGTGGTGCGGACGGGGTATCCGAGAGCACAATCAAGCGTTGGGTGAACGATCCTGACGGCGCCTTTCCGAAACCGATCAGCTGTCGCCACGACGGCTCGGCTGGCGTACTGCTCAGGCAAGGCCTTACAAGCGGCTTGAGGTAGGGCTTCGAGCCGGGCGCACTGGTGGCTTGGAACCCGCTCTCCCCGATCGCGTTCTCTTAGCCGAGTTCACCAACAATCCACGGGGATACCTCATGTCAGGCCAGCTTGACGGGCGCTTGGTGCTTGTCGTCGAGGACCAAGCTCTCATCGCATTTCACATTGGTAAGTTTCTTGAGGGTGCCGGTGCCCAGGTCCTCATGGCACACACGCTCCCCACTGCTCGTGTTCATGCTCGAAATCCTGACCTATCTGCCGCGGTTCTCGATCACGGGTTGGACAAGGACGACACGTCAGAAATCTGCACGATGCTTAAAGAGCGAAACATCCCGTTTGTCGTCTACAGCGGTTACAACAAATTGGACGGTGACTGCGCTGACGGTGAACTCGTCCATAAGCCCAGCAGTCCGCATGTTCTGGTCGCGACGCTTGCAGGTGTTCTGGCGGAGCACCAACGTCCGATGATCATCTGACCCCGGATTTCCAACGATGCGAACCTCACCGTTTCCCGTGAAGGCCGCATAAACTAACGGACGACGGGGACCGGATTACGCGGCGCGTTGGCGTTGCGCTCTCGATCTCGCTACTGGCCGCAGATGTGCGTTTGCTCTAGCGCTCTTCATCTTGCTGGCGTGACGTGCCATTGCCATCGCCAAGTCTTGCCGCTACTCGCCCATCTGTTCCCTGCAGGACCACGCGCTTGGTCTGACGCGCTATTCCTTCATTTCCTAAGGGAGGCTTTCCAGGTGCTGAGGCCGCCCTTGCGTGCGTCGATGCGAACCTGTGTCTGGCCGATGCACCGTTTGCACGCCTCGATCTTTTTCAACAATTCGGCGCGGTGCCCAACGGTGTCGTTTGACACCTTGCCCCCAGCCCGCACTAGCACCGCGCAATCCTCCGCGACCAATCGAAGTATCGATGTCTTCCCGATGTCGTCCGGCATCTTTCATACCGGGAGCTGCGATCTCAGTTGGAGGCCCGGACGAAGGGTCTGATAGATTTAAGAAAAAACGGGTGCACGGGCCAAGTGGGTTATTGGCCACCTTGAAGGTCGGGACATCGAGAGCAAGCCTTTGCGTCTTTCAAATGGCTTCGCGGCGTCTGCTTTCACTAATCCAAGTTAGTGCGGCCCGAGTACAGGTCCGGTATCTGAAGATCGCGGGGTAGGCGCGACCGCCCAAAAGGTTGCGCAATCTCCTCCGGGAGACGCTGACGGCCTGGATGCGCCTCCCGGAGATGTCCCCAGTCTGACACTTGCCTGCAAGCATGCTTTGCATCGCCGTCGCGCGGTCACCTGCGCTTGCAGACTGGCCACGATCTGTGAACGCGTAACGGTCTAAACCGATGTGTTCGGCACACCCACAATCGTCCCTTGCTGCGCCCTTCGGTAGGGAGGAGCAGCAGTCGGGAATGTCCGCAAAAATGCCAGATTTTGCTGGGCCTAGCGCTAGCGGGAGATCGCGGGACATCAAGATATTGGAGGGGATGCGTACTTATACTTCGCACGCCTAAACCAGTATTCCTGAAGGTATCTGCAGGTACGCTGCGCCTGCTGCACTCGGTTTACTGCATGTGGCTGTCGCGGCGAACGTCAGCACACTTCTCATCAATGGAGTGTTTCTGCGCTTCCGACTCGCTTACCCTGCCCTTGTCGGCATGCTCGACGTTCCGTAGGCCGCAGATGTGCTTCCAAGCGGCCTTGAGCTGTTCTTCTAGGGACATGTCTGGTCCGGGTGCAACGGTAATCGACTGCGTAGTCAAAGCACCATCGTGTGCGGTAGCATGAGAGGCCTGATGCGCGAGCGCCCGTTTCGGTATCGGCTTTTGATATTCGGCGCACCCTGCCACCAAAGCGACCGCGCCCACTACTAGTCCAAACTTGTTATGCATGGCTTGTCCCCAGGCCCGAGACGATGACTGTCCCAAGCTTTGATTACGCTCAACGTTTGCTAGTGAGTTGGGGCGCTGTGACGAAAACCGCCGACACGCCCTGTATGACGCCATGCCTAGCGGGTACACCCGCCACGTTCCGACAAGCGGTAACGAATCTTTCCGTCGCGGTCTATCTGTCTCACGGAAGATTCAAATTGGCAATCTCCTCGGCCATCGATCGAGTCTGAGACGCTGGCTGGCTCGTGTTTCGGGGTCAATCGCGCCATAGGTGTTTGGCGACGTTATCACTTATCTGCAGCTCCCAACTTTCGCTGTTGTGCTGACACGTCAAGGTGGCAAGCGCGCGCCACAGGTTCCTCAGCCCGCCGGCATCGATTACGCGATCGCGGGGCTTGTTCTTGTGCGTGAAGCCGATGACGCAAGTTCGTTGTTCGCGATCTCATTCTTCAGTTTCGCCGGCATAGTCAGCCCCGAGAGCTCCACTTGTCGATCGTGGCGCGGGTGATCGCGCGGCCGACGCCGTCGCGGCAGGAGAATCCAAAAAATAGGCAGAACCGCGATTGCCGATTCTGTGGAAATCACGCTCGGATCGCTGCGGGCAGAAATTCACGATCGCACCTTCGAGGCCACCAAGCCTAGGGCCGTTGTGATCGACATGGCCTATCGCACCGTGGAACAGTGGCGTTGGACGCCCGCATTGTCGGCCCCCAGGCAGGTCTAGTACCCATGTGCCCTTGCAACGACGACGCGCAGTACCGGACCTCGGAGAACCTTTCTCGACGCGCCGATTTGTTCAAACAGTTCGGGACTGGAGCCTGGCACGCGTGGGTGTTTGATCACCTGCTTGCCGCCGGCCTCCCAGGCGAGGCCCGTGTTGCCGACATTGGCGGCGGGCCTGGCTGGCTTTGGCAACAAAATGCGGCGCGCATTCCCCTGGGCTGGCTGGTGACCCACACGGACCTGTCGTCTGGCATGGTGGCAGAGGCGCGTGCAAACATTGCCCGCCCCGGCAGCACCTTCGACATTGTCGATGCCCAACACCTACCATTCGCCGATGCAAGCCTCGACGCTGTGGTGGCAAACCACATGCTTTACCATGTGCCGGATCGTGCGCGAGCGATCAGCGAGTTTGCCCGCGTACTGAAACCACGCGGGCAGCTCTTTGCCGCCACGAATGGCGAGGAGCATATGGCAGAAATTCCCGTTCTCATCGCAGCGTTCAACCGTCTCAATGGCGGCGTTTTTCCCGCCTGGCCAAAACTAGGCTTCACGCTTGAAAGCGGCAAATTTGAACTCGAGCGCTATTTTACGCACGTAGCGCTCCATCACGCCCAACGGGGGGTGATGCGCATCACCGAGGCTCGACCGCTGGTTGCCTGCATCGCCTCGCTGGGCTCGCCGGACGAGGCAACCAAAACAGAACTGTTGGCCTATGTGGAGGCCCTGATCGCCGGCCAGCGCACCGTCTTGATTCGCACACAAAGCGGGATCTTCGTTGCCAGGAAATGATGCGCGTCCGGCATCAGGGCTGCCCTTCCCGCAACAGCAAGTCCCCGACATCGCCCGCGTTGCGGATGCGAACAACGGGCTGATCGTCGGTGGGAAATTGAAAACGATCCCTATAGTGCCAAAAGACCTGATCGCGAAGGCGATGGCGGACGGGATGGCGATCGTTGGCCTGCCGTCGTGTCTCGATTTCCGACCAAGGCGTGTCCATGAGGATGACCAGGAAACGACTGCCATTGTCGTCCGCAACTTGCCTGCATCGATCGCGTAGAAAGCGATGCGAAAAGGTGTCATCGACGACGACGGAGCGCCCCTGCTGCAACAACACCCGCAGGCGATCCATGGCGACGGCGCTCGTCTCCTCCCATTGCCTATCGCTCATGCCCTCGCCGCCACGCAAGCCTCGTTCATGGTTGATGGCATCGAGGCTGATGAGCCGCAAACGGTCTATGCCATGTGTGGTCTTGCCTTTTCGGGCAAGTCTTCGGTTGCCGCGATCCTGGCACGCGAGCTGAAAACCGAGCACGCTTCAGACCCCATGCGGCGAGAGGCAGACTGAACGCCCCCGCGCAAAACCCAGATCAGCCGATCACCCAGGCGGTCGTTCAGGGAGACCAAGGCTCTGCAGGATCGTTTTGTGGACCAGCTCGACCGGCAACGAGCCATCGATGCGATCTACCTTTCTGCCCATCTTCTCCAACATCGCAATGGCCGGTACCGTCTTTTCCGCCCACCAACGAAAGCGGCTCCGCGTCTGCTCTTCCCTCGCCTCATCGCTGCGACCGCGCAGCGCCAGACGTTTTCTGGCCTCCTCAACCGAAAGCTCAAGAACAATGATCGTGTAGTCCGGGCGATCGAAGAAGACCATCAGCTCGTCAAACATCCGAGCTTGCAGCTCGTAGCGCGCGACCCCATCAAAAACAAAATGGGCCCCACTCGTAAAATGGCTGCTCACGTATTCGGCCAGCAGGCTGGTGGCGACAAAATTTGGTACGAGCTTGCCGGCGGCCATGATTGCCGTGATGCGCCGACCCAGCTCGTCATCCTGCCCTGCGCGCGCGCGAAGCAACGCTCCCTGATCAGCACGAAGGACATTGCGATTAGGGTCCGCCGCCGCGAGATGGCGGACGAGAAGATCGGCCTGCGTACCCTTTCCGGCGCCCGAGATGCCAAAAAAGACGACGGCCTTCGCTGGCACCATAGGAACGGCCGAATGGGTCGCGTTGTCCGGCATCATCGGGTAATCCTTGGCCGCCTTGGACCGCCATGCCTTCGAAGTTTCTCGTTCGCACAGTTCGCGCGCCGCATCCAGTTGATTTTCGGGGCCTTAATCATTAGGTTGCGGCCATGCGCACGATAGCTGTGACCGCCACCGTTCGAATGCTCCGGCCCGACCGTAGAGATACTGGCCGGAAGGGTTGACGCGCGTCCGCGCGAGACATGTGCTGAACCCGAGCTCTTCCGTCCTGACGGGAGGGCTTTTTGATTTTTGGGGTTCGGCGTCCGCACAAAAGGATGCAGTCCATGACCCGCTATCTCGTGACCAGCGCCATTCCCTATGTCAACGGTGTCAAACATCTCGGCAATCTCGTCGGCTCGCTACTGCCCGCCGATGTGCACGCGCGCTTCCGCCGTCAAACGGGTGCCGAAGTCCTATTTATCTGTGCCACCGACGAGCATGGCACACCAACCGAGCTCAGCGCGGCGGCAGCGGGACAGGATGTCGGCACCTTTTGCGAGCAACAGCATGCAATACAGGCGGACATCTACCGCAGATTTGGCTTGTCCTTCGATCACTTCGGCCGCTCATCGTCGCCGCAGAACCATGCCCTGACCCAACACTTCTATCGACGCCTCGATGCCGCAGGGCTGATCGAGGAGCGGGACGTCGAGCAGGTGTGGTCGCCGACGGACAACCGCTTCCTGCCCGACCGGTACGTCCTCGGCACCTGCCCACATTGCCGATACGAGGCCGCGCGCGGTGACCAGTGCGACGGCTGCGGGGCCCTTCTCGATCCCCCCGAGTTGCTGGCGCCGCGATCGGCCATATCCGGCAGCCGCGAGCTTGCGGTCCGGACCAGCCGGCATCTCTTCCTGCGCCAATCGTTGCTCGTCGACCGGCTGCGCGCCTGGGTCGATCATCGCCAGGGCTGGCCGCCCTGGGTCACGTCACTGGCCCACGGCTGGCTGACCTCAGACCTGCGCGACCGCTGCATCACGCGCGATCTCGCCTGGGGCGTTCCCGTGCCACGCCCCGGCTTTGAAGCGAAAGTCTTCTACGTCTGGTTCGACGCACCCATCACTTACCTTGCTGCCAGCAAAGAATGGTCGGACGCCAAACCCTCCGAGCGGGACTGGCGCCGTTGGTGGTGGCAGCCCAGGGACGTCGACTACGTGCAATTTCTGGGCAAGGACAACGTGCCCTTTCACGCGGTGAGCTTCCCTGCGACTTTGCTCGGCAGCGGTGAGCCCTGGAAAACGGCCGATGTGATCAAGGGCTTCCATTGGTTGACCTACGAGGGCGGCAAATTCTCAACCAGCCAGCGCCGCGGCGTGTTCACTGACGCGGCGCTCGCTCTTCTACCGGCCGACCTCTGGCGCTGGTGGCTGATCGCCAATGCGCCCGAAAGCGCCGACGTCGATTTCGACTTTCGGCGCTTCAGCGCCGATGTCGGCAAAGACCTCGCCGACGTGTTCGGCAATCTTGCGACCCGCGCGACCACCTTTGCCTGCCGTGCCTTCGACGGCCGCATTCCGGCGGCGGGTGAGCCCGGACCCCCAGAGCATGCGCTGGCGCTGGACATCGAGCGAAAGATCGCCCTGTTACGCGGCTGCCATGAGCGTCTGGCGTTTCGTCGCGCCGCAGCTCACACGCGCGCGCTTTGGGTGCTTGCGAACGGCTACCTTCAGGAGCAAGCGCCGTGGACGACGATCAAATCGGATCCGACGCGATCCGCCGTGGCGACGCGCACGGGACTAAACCTTTTGGCCCTCTGCGCGGCCGTGAGTTGGAGCATCATACCGACGCTGGCAAGCCGCGTGCTGGCGGCATTTTCCGAACCTGGTCGCCCGTCCTGGCCCGCCGGGCCGGCCGCACGGCATCTCGCGAGCCGAAAGGGGCAGCCAATCGCCCGCATCGACCCGCCGGTCAGCAAATTGACCGAGGCCGAGGTTGCGCACTTGCAGCGCCGATTTGCGGGGCGCCAACCCCAAGGAACGGACGAGTGACGTGGGGTCGCAGACGTTTCCCGGCATCTGCGTGGCGAGAGAAGACATTGCGACGGGCAGCATCGTCGATCGGCCCGGTAATGTCTCTTTTTTGACTGAGGTCGTGGCCGCGTCGCACCGCGGCTCCCTCACTTTCGCCGTTGGGGACGTGATCGTCTCCTGCCACTCGGCGCGCGCGGCCATGCCAAGGCTGGCGACGTCGTCCCGCGCTCGGCCGGTCCTGCAAGCGCGCCCCTAAATATCGGCCAAACCAGGCAACCGCCCTGCGCGGATCGAGCCCGGTGATGAGACCTGCCTCCTTCCCCGCGCGCCAGGTCCGCCCGGGCCTTACGGGGACGCGGGTTTGGTGCCGCAAACCAATTGCCATTTATGGAAGAAATGAATGGCACCATCGCGCAGCGATAGACCCAGCCCAGCGTCCTGGCCGGCCTCCGCCAAGGCGCGGACAACGGTTCGCAATGGGGCAACGCGCTCGGGATTGGCGACAATGCCAACCCATTCCTCGAACTCGCGCGCCTTGTCCCAACTTTCTTGTCGATCGATCGCAACGCCGGCGCGCGCGATCAAGCCCACGAGCTCGGACCCGGACAGCATGCGAACATGCGAGGGATCGCGCAGCACCTCGATGGCATTTTGCAGCGCGGCCTTGCCCGCATCTTCGGCGCTGACGACATCGGCGACGGCCACGGTCCCTCCCGCCCTTAGAACGCGCAGCATTTCGGCCAGCACTTTGTGCGGCTCGAGAAAATGATGAAACGATAGGCGCGTGACCACGGCGTCGAAGCTGCCGTCGTCGAAGGCGAGATGGGTCGCGGAGCCTTGTTTGAACAGCACATTCGTGTGGCCGGCCGCGGCACATCGTTCTTTGGCTTTTGCCACCATCTCGGGCGTCAAATCCAGGGCCACGACCTCGCGCGCAACGGCCGCCAGCGCCGACGTCACGATGCCGGGACCACAGGCGACGTCGAGGACCCGTCCGCGCCCGGCGCTGCCGATGGCATCGACGAGACGGGCAACGTGCGCTGGATCCGTTGTTGCCAATGCTCGCGAGAACTGCGCGGCCTGCCGCGTGAACTCTTCGCGCGTGCGTTCCAGGTGATCCATGTCCGCCTCCTTGGCTGACGCCCTCGGGCCGCTCATATACGATGGCTAAGGCTCGTCTGCTTTCGAATGCGGGCCGAAATTGATCGCGGGTGGGCCATGGCCAGGGATGCAAGGGCCAGCCAGTTCGAGCACGTGCTGCGACCGGTCGTCGCCGTTGGCAACGACTATCCGGCCGGACACGTCCACCCGGCCCACCGTCATCGTCGGGCGCAGCTGCTGCACGCCATCACGGGCACCATGGTGGTGGCCACGGATCAGGGCGCTTGGATCGTACCTCCGCAGCAAGGACTATGGATTCCGGGCGGTGTTAGGCACGGCTTTCGCATGATTGGGACCGTCGTCACGCGAAGTATCTACATCGAGCCGGCGGCTGCACGTGGCATGCCGAGCCAATGCCGCGTACTGGAGATCTCCTCGCTCCTCCGTCAGCTCCTGATTGAAGCCGTCGATCTTCCCGTCGAATACGAGGCCGGTAGCCGCGCCGAGGCCATCGTCAACCTGCTTCTCCTGGAACTGCGCGCTGCGCGTCGTCACCTGCTCGTCGTGCCATTCCCGACCGACGAGGCGCTCGCGGCCCGTTGCCGCCACTTTCTCGAAAGCCCCTCGGCGCATGCGACCATCGATGCATGGGCCCTCGCCCTGGCGATGAGTCGACGCACCTTCACGCGCGTGTTCAGGCGCGAGACGGGATTGAGCCTTGCAGAGTGGCAGAGGCGTGCCGCCGTGCTGCAGGCCATTCCTAGACTGGCAAGCGGTGAGCCGATCACAACGATCGCCCTCGACCTCGGCTACGGCAGCCCCGCCGCATTTACCAGCATGTTCAAGCGCGTGCTGGGAACGCCCCCGCGTCTGTATGCAGCCCTTGCCTCGGGCGACGGGCACGACAGGACTTGAGCGCTTTTTTGTTCGGCCCGCCATCGAGCCGGCTTGCGCGCTGCGGTCGCCTTGCGAGCCTAGCCAATCAGCAGCTCGCGCATCGATTGGGAGGTGTAGGGCTTGCGCAGTTTCGGTGTACTTGCAAAAGCTGGCGGAAAGGCGAGATCATCGCCATAACCCGTGGCGAAGGCAAACCGAATTCCTAGTTCCTTCAGGCGCTCGGCGATCTTGAAGCTGGTCTCGCCGCCAAGGTTCACATCCAGCAGCGCGAAATCGGGTGGACGCTCGATAATCTCTTTGAGCGCTTGATTGACGCTGCTCGTGACCCGCACCGTTTCGACCCCGAGCTCGCGCATCATGTCTTCGGCGTCCAGCGCGATGATCACGGCGTCCTCCACCAGCAGGACATCCCTAGGCATGGCAACAACCGCACCCACACTGTCGGCGGCTGCCGCGTGCGAGGTAGCAGCCGGGCTGCGCGAGGTGCAAAACTGCGTCGAGGGGATGCTAAAGCGCGCGCGCAAGCCCGTCACCGCAAAGTCAAGCTCGACGTCACCCTTTAAGTCGTGACGGATCGAGGACTGAATCACCGTGCTGCCAAAACCCCGGCGCGTTGGCGGCTTCACCGCTGGACCACCACGCTCGGTCCAATCAATCGTGAGGCTCCCGTGCCGGTCGATGCTGGTTGTGACCGTCACGAGCCCGCGACGGTCGCTCAAAGCGCCGTATTTGGCCGAGTTCGTGATCATCTCGTGGACGACCAGGGCAACCGTCGTGAAGGCTTGCGGTTCAAGCAGGATATCGGGGCCGTTGAGGACCACACGATCTGCACCATTGGCCAGATAGGCGCCCGCCTCCGCCTTCAGCATGCTGCTGAAGGATGCGGGACCCCACTTGTCCGCCGTTATCTGGTCATGCGCTCTCGCGAGCGCCTGGATGCGGCCGCCGACCACCGCCGTGAAGCTGTCGACGGTGTGCGCTGGATCCTTGCTCTGGGTGATGACGCCGCGAATAAGGCTTAGAATGTTGCGCACACGATGGTTGAGCTCGTCAATCAGCAGCTCCTGACGCTGCTGCGCGCGGGCTCGTTCATCCTCGGCCAGGGCCGACAGTTGCAGAATGACTTCGAGCAAGCTGACGCGCAAGCCTTCGGCAATTCGGCATTCAACGGGGAGCCAGGGCTGGGATTGGCCGTGCACGGTCTCTTTCCACACCTCGAAGCTCTTGCGCGGCGTCAATCGATCGCCAAGCGGTCCAACCGTGACGGGTTTGGCCGGATCGCCTGCCCAACTGACGTTGCGGGCCATCTCTTTGCGAAAGAACACCAGATAGTCACGAGGTGGGCGCGACAGCGGTACCACCAGCATGCCCGCTGCCCGCTCGGCAAAGGCGCGCGCCGGCGGAAATTCCGCACCGACGTCCTGACGCGCGTAGATCTGGCTACTGAGATCCTTCGCATTCAGAAAGGCAACCAAAGCGGCAAATTCCGGCTCGGTTGGCGTGAACCCCTGCAGGGTGGCACGCTGGTTGATCCAGACGCCGATGCCATCGCAGGCGAGGAGATCGGCAATCTCGTCCAGGTGCGAGATGATGCTTTCGAACTGTGTGCCCTCGCCGGCCATGGCGGTCACGAGCTGCTGATGCAGCTTTTGCGCGCGCAACTCGTAAGCGGACTCATTTTCGCGTTCGCGGTTCTCCATCAGAAATGAAAACATCTGTCCGAAAAGCTCCGCGGCCGTACGCCGGCCAAAAGAGACGCGGTGCGGCGCGTAGTGGTGACAGGCAAACAGGCCCCACAGCTTGCCGTCGCGCAGGATCGACACCGACATGGAGGCCGATACCCCCATGTTGCGGAGATACTCGACATGGATCGGCGACACGCTGCGTAGCACGCTCCTTGAGAGATCGAGGGGCTGGCCAGCGGCATCAAGCGGTGGCTCGATTCGGGATGGAACGGCATTGACGTCGGCGATCAGACGTAGCCAGTTGCGCTCGTAGAGAATTCGGGCCTGCCGCGGGATATCGGAAGCGGGATAACGCAGACCCAGGTAAGACCCCAAATCTGTGCGTGTCGATTCGGCGACTACCTCCCCCGATCCATCGTCATCAAAACGATAGACCATGACCCGATCGAACTCGGTCATGGCGCGCAGTTCGCGCGCCGCCATCCGGTAGAAGGCGCGCAGGTCGTGCGCCTGCTGCAGGCGCGCAATCATGCCGCGCACCATTAAGCCCGTGTTGTCCGAGCCGTCGGCCATCGAAGGCTCGCACTCGATGATGATGGATTTGTCGGCCGCGTGGACCGCCAAGTCGCAGCGCGGCCCACCGGCGGTGATCTCGACGTCGAAGAGACGCGCGACCATGTCGCCCATAATGGCACCGTGAAGCTGAGTCCGCACCGCGTGGATCGCTGCCTCGGTGAAGATGGTGTGGAGGGGACGGCCGATAACATCCTGCGGCGCCCGACCGAGCCAGTCCGTCGTGCTGCGAGATGCGCGCGTGATCAGCCACGCGTCGCTCGACACGACCAACAACAAACCAAAAGATTGCACCGCGCCGATCAGATGAATCGGCTCGCGATCGCAATTGCTGAGATCGACCGTCTCGGCTGCACTAGACACGCCTGGAAACGACTCCGTCGCAAAGGCCGTTGCGGTTAGCCATTAGGAATTGCCGAAACACCGCACGCGCGCCGGCCGCGGCCTGCTCAGGCTCGCGCCGCACCTGCTGCGATGCCTCCAGTCGTTGCAAAAATGATGGCCAAAGGGACAGGCCTTGTCCGTGCGACAGATACCGCGTCGCGGCCTGGCTGGCCCGACTGAGCGCCTCGACTTCGGCAAGCAGCAGCCGGGCTCCCAGACGCGATCCTTCCAGCACATAGAGCATGCCAAACTGGAACGCTTCGCCGCGGACCTTGGGAGCAGCGGCACCTAAGGGTTCCCGCAGCGAGAGCGCTGCCAAGTCAAGCCGCAGGGCGCCGGACCGCGAACGTTGCGGCCAATCGGCAAGCAGATTGCTGACGCTGGCTTCGTTCAAGGCTTGCTCAAGGGGCAAAAGCGCCATGGCGGACCGTAACAAGAATTCCCGGTAGCCTGCATCGCCCTGCGTCACCAGGGGGGCGAGCCGCGCGTCGAGACGGGCATGCAAATCGGTGGTCGCGGCGCGCAGGTAGCCGCGCGCGGAGCGCGCCGTTGCCCGGTACTGAGACGCCACCAATGCGAACCCTCCACAGCGAGGCTCAAGCTGGTGCGCTTACGGCGAGCTTGCAGATTGTCCGGTCGCGCGCCGCCCCCGTCATAGAGCAAAAATCTTGCAACCCAAAGGCCCTTCGGATGCCGCGGATCACGCTTCGAATGTCGACGGCAAAAGGGCATACCTGCGCCAAAGCGCCGGATCCCCGCAGCGCCGAAGGCCAAGGTTTTGAGAACCTCTCTGCCCCTTAGCGTGGCAGGGCGGCAATCATATACGTAGTGCGCCCGAGGCAAGGTCGGCATGGGACGAAGGTGGCGGCCCGCGGTTTGCAACCTGCGTCAGTTGAAGGCTGTGAAGTCATCATGGCCCGCGCGCGTGGTCACGAGCCCATTGAAGTGCGTGACGTCGCCACGGGCCGTGCCGATGGCCGCATAGCGCCCCCGTGTGCGTGCGCCAGCTGCTCGAGGTTTGTGCGCGGTAGAGGTCTTGCCCAATCTGCAAAGCGAAAAGTCAAAGTCGAACTTGGGGCCGGAGCCCAAAACGCCGTTACTGTCACCGTCGCGATCGCCGTGTTGGCCGATGACCCGGCCCCAAGTTCCGTTGTTGTAAGGTGAGGCCGAGGCGCCGCCGCGGGCGCGCAGATGCTGCTCTTCGCCGACGCGCTCGTGCAGGGTATCGAGCAGCGTGCGGCCGTAGAGCAGGGCCAGGGTGGGGATCGCCGCATAGAGAGCGAGACCTCCTCGCGGATGTCGGGAACGGGGCCGGGCTTGCGACAGACGGCCGCGGTGGGATCGAGCTGGCAGTCGAGTTCGGACCGCAGGAACCAGGCCTGCGGGTTGCAGGCATCGACGCTGGAGCGGAACAGCGAATACTCGTACGGCCCCGGCGAGCACGTGCCGGGCACGGTGGTGCCGCCGTTGAGGGTGTCGACACCAGGATGCCGTTGCCGATCGTGTGGTCGCCCGGGCCGCCAGCATTCAAGATCCGGATCCCCGTCGTACCGCTCGCGGCGCCGCGATCGATGATCAGCCGATCGGAGGGGGAGGCATCGGTGCCGAGGAAGGTGTTGAGGGCGAGCCTGCCGCCCTGGCCGATGTAGTTGCCGGTGATGGTCAAGCGGTCAGTCGGGCCGGAGGCGCCGTTGGTCAGGTCGATCAGGCCGGCATTGGTGACGGTGGCAAGTTGACCGGCGGCGAATGGTTGAATCGCGCGGTTCACGCCGCCACCGGCAAACAACGTGCTGGTGGCATCGATGGAGAGGCTGCCTGTCAGCGTGCCGGCATCACCCAGCACCAGGTTGCTATCGAGGGTCATCTGCGAGCCATCGGTGAGAGCGATTGCTCTCCCACTGCGTCAAGCGTGCGCCGCCGGGGGTGACGACGTTGCTCAGCGTCAAGCTGTCGGGGCCGAGACCACCATCGACCTGGGGCGCCAGGGATCGACCAGGGGCCAACCAGCCCGTTCGATCGGGTTGCGACGGCAGTAGTAGCCTTCGGTCGTGGGCGCATGGCACCTCTTCGAGGGTCAACGGGTCGGGCTCTGCAAAGGGCCTGCGCGATGCGCGCGCCGGAAATCCGAAATGCCGCGCACAATTGCACAGGCAAAACACGCAACGCGCGCTCCCCGCAGCGCACGTCCGACAACAAAAATCACTTCGACACAAAAACCAGCGTGCTGTCCCGCGCAGCAATGCGCTTGACGCTCAACAAGCTTGCTACGCTGAATATGAAAACCGAGGTCCAACTGCCCCAGCGCTACCGAATACGCATGATCAGGAGATAGCGCGCAACGACAACTCCGCCTGGCCAACGTACCATTCGCGACGCCGGCGCGGTAATAAGCCTACCCAAAAGAAGGAAGAGCGTGCTCCGTTCGCAACAATTGTTGCTGCTACAGGTCTACGGGTGCCGCGATTGATCCGGAGGCAACGCCACCACGGCGTGCAGACCGCAACCGGATAGAGCCGCCCAGCGGCGGCATCTCCACCCGCCCGCCCCCGCACCAGGGCAGGGGTGACCTTCGGCGGCGGCGAAAAAAGGCAAGGGATCGATCGTTCGGCTTGGCCAATCGGCTCGGTCTGCCCTATTTCGTGCAAGGAATTGTCGAGCCCACCCTATCGGAACGCCGTCGGCCGAAAGACCGCTCGGGCCGACTGTGAGCCCCTTTTTAGTTGCGTTGCAGGCTTTCAAGATAGCGCTTCAATTGCAGAACGGCGCGACGAGAGTGCAAGGCGCCTCGCTCACCACGGCCCGCTTCAACGCTGAAAATCTTGCCCCACACCGGCATCGATTGGCTGCCATGGGCAGAAATGCTGCCGCCATGTGTGATCACTTGAAAGACACGCGCCGCGGGAAAGGTCCCGCCGGCGCGCCGGGTGATCGTGGTCAGATCGGGGGGCGCAACCTTCAGGGCCGGGGCGGCCGGCCCGTCACCCTTGCCACTGAGACCGTGACAACTGGCACAGCGCTCTTGATAGATGGTAGGCCCTGGCGATGTGGGAAATTGGTGGGTAGGTTCGGCGCGGGCCATGATCGGCGGCGCCATGACGACGAGCGCCGGCGCGATGGTGAGCAAAAACCCAAAGGCGTCCCGCGGCAAAAATAAGAATGCTCTCCACGCGACCATCAGAGCCGACCCGCGCACAACCTTTTTGCGATCTTCTTCCGCCGTCGGAGGGACGGGGATCGGAAGTAACCCTGATATTTTCCCCGGCGCTCACCGCATTGGCCGTAGCAGAGGCAGGCAAGTTGCCAAGATCGCAGGGCCTCGTTCGGTCGAGGCGTTACGCGGCCGCCGGCATCGTTCGATTGCTGAGGAGGATTATCGCTGAGACCCGGGTTGAATTAACACCCCTCGCAGAGAGCAGAACGGGACGCTCCCTCAATGCCGAAGAAGCGTCCCTAACCCCATCCAGCCTCGATGCGGGGTCGAAACCGGATTAGGCTTGGGGAGGGAACGGCTGGCTGCCCGAGTTATTCCGTACTCTTACCCTGGAATACCGCCGGGTGAGTCAACCTGACGCATCCCTGCTCGCGCCGCAGACCCCGCGCAAGCTCAATGGTTGCATGGCCTCAGCGCGAGAGCGCGAGCCGACCAAAGATGCGGGCCAGATCCCGGCGCACGTCACGATCCCACGCCCGCAGCACGATCGGCACATAGGCGAGGCTCACCACAGCCACCGTCGCAAACAACGTCGAGAGCGCGACGCCGGCCGACTGCAGCACAGCGACCACCGCGCCCCCAGCCAACATGTAGGCGGCGTTGAGAACATTGACGGCAGCCACCACGCGGGCCCGGCGATCAACGGGTGCCCAGGCCTGCACAGCCGCAAAGGCCGGCACCACAAAGAGGCCCCCCGCAATGGCTAGCCCGCACAGGGCGACCGTCACGAACACGCCGTTGCGCGAGACCACGAAGGCCCAAGGTCCGATCTTGCCGCCCTCCGGTACAACCACGCAGGCGAGCCAGGCCGCGAGCAGGGCGAAGGCGCCGATCAGCAGCGCGCCGATCGGAACGAGCGCCAGATTGGGACGGTCGCGGCTGGCGCGCGCCGCAAGCAGCGAGCCCACCGCGATACCGACGGTGAACACCGAAAGACAGTAGGTGACGACGCCTTCGCTGCCACCAATGCCGTCCTTGATGAGGGTCGGCAGCAAGGACAGGGAAACGAACCCCACCACCCAGAACCACGAGACGATGTGGGCGCCACCCCACAAGCGCCGGTCCGCCTTCAGTTCGCGCAACAGGCCGATCGTTGAGGTCCAAGGATTGAAGTCGATGACGAGCCGCGGCGCGGCGGGACCGGCCTCGGGGATGAGGCCTGCCAGCCCCCACGAAGCCAGGGCCAAAAGGCCAACGACGAGGGCCACCGCGGCACCGCTTTGCACCTCCGCCACGGCCACACCGCCGGCGATGGTGCCGGCCAGAATGGCCAGGAAGGTTGCCCCTTCCACGAGCGCGTTGCCGGCGGCGAGCTCGGCCGTTTCGAGCTTTTCCGGCAAAATGCCGTACTTCACCGGCCCAAACAGCGCCGCCACGATGCCAAAGAGCCCAAGCGCGATAAAAAGGATCGGGACCGAATGCAGAAAAAAGCCAGTCGCGGCGATCGCAGCGATGGGAATTTCCGCCAGCCGGATCGAGCGAGCAATGCGGGCCTTGTCGAACCGATCGGCCACTTCCCCGCCAATGGCCGAGAGCACAAAGAACGGCGCAATGAAGACGACGCCGGAGAGCGTCACGAGCACGCCGGCGTGCTGGCCCAGCCCCCCCGTCGCCCCGCCCAGGCCAAACAGAATGAGCATGCCCAGCGCATTCTTGAGGAAATTGTCGTTCAGGGCCGAGCAGAACTGGCACCAGAACAGGGGAGCAAACCGCCGCGATCGCATCAGGGTCTCGAACATCTCAGCGCCCTATCCCAGGTTGCAGACCCGCGGCCGTTGCGGGAGGATCCGCGACCATATATGAACCATGTTCAATACCCGCGCGCCCCCCACCCCCGGCAAATCCGATGGGCCAGACGGCAGGATCGGGCGCGCGCGGCGCGGCAATGCTTGCATCCGTAACAAGGCCATCGCAAATATCAGGCAGCATCGCGGCAACCCAGACACGCCTATGCAGCTCAAAGTTTTCGTCAACGGCGAGGCGACGGTAACCAGCGCGGACACACTGGCCGAGCTCGTGGCCCAGTTTGGCTTTGCCGAAACGGGCGTCGCGACGGCCCTCAACGGTGACTTCGTGCCCCGCGGTGCCCGCCAAACCACGCGGCTTGTTGGTGACGACAAAGTCGAAATCGTTTCCCCACGCCAGGGCGGGTGAGCCATGAACACCGCGCTGCCAAACCCGGTGATGCCAGCCTCTCTTAGCCTTTATGGCGTCAGCGTGGCGTCGCGCCTGCTGCTGGGCACCGCGCTCTACCCCTCGCCAAAAGTCATGGCCGAATCGGTCAAGGCCGCGGGTGCCAGCATTGTCACCGTCTCCGTGCGTCGCGAGTCGGCCCGCGCCAACTCCGGCATGGGCTTTTTCGAACTGGTGCGCAGTCTCAACGTACGCGTGATGCCGAACACGGCCGGCTGCCGCACGGCGCGCGAGGCGATCGCCACCGCCCACATGGCCCGCGAGCTGTTCGGCACCGACTGGGTCAAACTCGAGGTGATCGGCAATGATGATACCCTGCAGCCCGACCTGTTCGGCTTGCTCGAAGCCGCGCGGGCGCTGATCGGCGACGGCTTCAAGGTGTTTCCCTACACCACCGAAGATCTCATCGCCGCCGAACGCCTGCGCGAGGCGGGCTGCGAGGTTCTGATGCCTTGGGCTGCCCCGATCGGCACCGGCCGTGGGCTCGCCAATCCCTATGCACTGCGCTCCTTGCGCACCTACTTTCCCGACACGCCGCTGATCGTCGATGCCGGTATCGGCGCCCCGTCCCACGCAGCGGCGGCGATGGAGATGGGCTTTGATGCCGTCCTGCTCAACACCGCGGTGGCCCGCGCCGCCGATCCGGTGCGCATGGCGTCCGCGTTTGCCGCCGCCATCGCGGCGGGTCGAAGCGCCTTCGAGGCCGGCCTGATGGAGATGCGCGATACCGCCGCGCCATCGACACCGGTCGCGGGCACGCCCTTCTTCGGCCTGGACAAATCCTGATGCACGCCGCCGCCCTCGACGTCTTTTACCCCATCGTTCCCGACGTCGATTGGCTGGGACGCTTGGTGCCCCTCGGGGTGAAGACCGTTCAACTGCGAGTAAAGCAGGCCGCGCCCGAACGCGTCCGCCGCGAGATCGGGCAGAGCTTGGAGATTTGCGCCCGCCACCGCTGCCAGCTGATCGTCAACGACTACTGGCGCGAGGCCTTGGAGCTTGGGGCCAATTTCATTCATTTGGGCCAGGAGGACCTGGCCGGTGCCGACCTCGAGGCCATACGTGGCAAGTCTGCACGCCTTGGCATCAGTACGCATAGCGAGGAGGAGTTGGCCATTGCCCTGGCGGCGCGGCCGACCTACGTTGCCCTTGGCCCGATCTTCGAGACCAAACTCAAGGTCATGAAATGGGCGCCGCAGGGCTTGCAACGCGTCACACGGTGGAAAGCGGCACTTGGGTCAATACCTCTCGTGGCCATCGGCGGCATTACCCCTGAGCGCGCGGGAAAGGTTTGGGCCGCCGGTGCGGACAGTGTTGCCGTTATTACCGATTTCTTCACGCATTCAAATCCGACGGAGCGCGTGCGCGAATGGATCGCCTTGGCGCGCGAGCAGCTTTCTCGGCCGCAGTAAAGACGGGGGTGGCTTTTGGCGATGGTATTGACGTTGGTCACAGGCAGCATGGGATGAGCACGCGGGCGCATAGCCCGCCCATTTTCTCCTATGGCGTATCGTCTCAAGCTGAAAACGACTTTGGCGCTAGAGGTGCGCCGCATTGCCCTTGAGCAGATCGACATCGCGCGCAGTGCGTTGGCGCGCCGTGACGATCGTGCCGCCGGCGTGCACGACGCCCGCCGGTCCCTCAAGCGGCTGCGCGCCATGCTGCGCCTGGTGCGCCCGGCCCTGGGCGAGACCTGGTTCAAGCAAAGCAACCGACAGCTTGCCGGCCTCGGCCAACGGCTTTCACAGAGCCGCGACCTCGACGTCATGGTCGTCACACTGAGCAAGCTCGAGAACGGCAGCGGCGGCCTGGCCAAGGACGTGGCGGAGCGGCTAAGACGCACTGTCACCCGCGGCCGCGGCCTGGCCAACGGCGCCGCCAGGCCTGCGTCCGATCGCACCATTGGTGGCGCGCTGCAGCGCGCGGAAAGACTGTTTGCCGCCGAACGGCTGCGCGGCCTCGCCCTGGCGCACGTGGCCGCTGGACTCGAGCAGAGCTACCGCAAGGCGCGACGCACCTTCCGCGAGGCCTACCAGGCCGAAAGCGACGAGGCCTTCCACAGCTGGCGCAAAGCCACGCAGGCACACTGGCGACACATGCAGCTCCTCGGCCGCGGCTGGCCGGAGAGCATCGGCGCGCGCGCCGCCGAAGCCAAGGAGCTCTCCCGCCTGTTGGGCGAGGATCACGATCTTTCCGTGCTCCTCGCCTTTGCGCACAAGAACGGCGCACCCGGGCTCGCAGCGGCCGATCTCGACACCCTGCGGGCCTCCTGTCTCAAAGGTCAGCGCCAGATCCGAGACGTCGCCAGGCTCCACGCCGAACGCCTGTTTGCCGATCGTCCGGGCCAACTCACCAAACGCATCCTGCGCTACTGGAAGGCGGCCGAGCAGCTTTCGACCTTGCTGCCGCCCGACCGGGAATTGCAACCGGGCCCGGCGCGCCCGACCGTCACCGACCCCAGGCCGGCACGGGCCGGAAACCTGCGCGCGCACGCCACCTCGGGCAAAAAGGCAGCCCGGCGCCGCAGCCGCCCGCACGCCAGCCGTTAAAGGACCGCAGCGGCGATGCTTTGCCCTATACCCCTGGCGTGGGGCGCGCCGGCAATGCCCCTGTGGATGCCCACGCCGTGCGGCTGCAGGTTGAGGTTGCATGGGGCGGGGCCGTTTGCTAGTCGCCAGGCGATGCGGCCGTCGCCTCCTTGAGGTAAACCGAAGCGCGCGGCCCCAGGCCGTGAGATCTCGGCGGGGCACTGCCAAACCAGGGTGATAGATCCGACGCTTTTCAAGAACCGCTTTTAGCCAAGGACATTGAGGCATGCGCATTGCAATGATCGGCACGGGCTACGTCGGCTTGGTCTCGGGCGCGTGCCTCGCCGATTTTGGTCACACCGTGACGTGCGTCGACAGCGATAGCAGCAAGATTGCCGCCCTCAAGCGCGGCGAAATTCCCATTTTCGAGCCCGGACTTGCCGACATGGTCGCGCGCAACGTGCGCGAAGGACGCCTCGCCTTTACCACCGATCTGACGGCACCGGTGAAAGCGGCCGAGGCGATTTTTATAGCGGTTGGCACCCCGTCGCGGCGTGGCGACGGCCACGCCGATCTCACTTACGTGTTCCAAGCTGCCCGCGACATTGCCGCCGGCCTCGATGGCTACAAGGTCATTGCCACCAAATCCACGGTGCCGGTCGGCACCGGCGACGAGGTGGCCCGCATCATCGCCGAGGCCCGGCCCAACCTGGCCTTTTCCGTGGTCTCCAATCCCGAATTTCTGCGCGAGGGGGCCGCCATCAGCGACTTCAAGCGGCCCGACCGCATCGTCATCGGCGCCGAAGACGAGCACGCCCGCAAAGTGATGCGCGACGTCTACCGTCCGCTCTACCTCAATCAGGCGCCTATGCTGTTCACGGACCGTCGCACCGCAGAACTCATCAAGTATGCCGCCAACGCCTTTCTGGCGACGAAGATCACCTTCATCAATGAGATTGCCGATTTGTGCGAACGCGCCGGTGCCGACGTGCAGGACGTGGCGCGCGGTATCGGCCTCGACAACCGCATTGGGCCAAAGTTCCTGAACGCCGGTCCCGGTTTCGGCGGCTCCTGCTTTCCCAAGGACACCTTGGCGCTGATGAAGACCGGCCACGACTTCGGGGTGCCGAGCCGCATCGTGGAGACGGTGATTGCCGTCAATGATCAGCGCAAGCGCGCCATGGCCCGCAAGGTGATCGACATTTGCGGCGGCAACGTGCGTGGCCGCACGATTGCCGTCTTGGGACTGACCTTCAAGCCCAACACCGATGACATGCGCGATGCACCCTCGATCGCCGTCATCACGGCGCTGCAGGACGCCGGGGCGAAGGTGCGCGCCTACGACCCCGCGGGCATGAAGCAGGCGAAAAGCCTGCTCGACAACGTCGAATACAGCAGCGATCCCTACGCCTGTGCCGAGGGCGCCGACGCCCTTGTCATCTGCACCGAATGGGACGAGTTTCGGGCGCTCGACGTCGATCGGGTGCGGGCAAAGCTGAAACGGCCCATTCTCGTCGATCTGCGCAACATCTATCGTCCCGAAGACATGGCGCGCCAGGATTTCACCTACGTGAGCATCGGCCGGGCGCCGGCGCGCAAGGAGGGTTGAGTACTGGCAAAAGCGCCGTTGCCGGCCCGGCAAGCTGGCGCAGGTGAGCGAGGTCCCGGTGAACGCGCAAGACGCTCAAAGCTCTCTTCCCGCCGCGGCCGCGACCGGACCCGGCAGTGGATTTGGCACTGGATTTGGCGGCGGACCTGGCCGGATCGGCGTGCTCCTGCTCAATCTCGGCACGCCCGATGCGACGAGCTATTGGCCGATGCGCCGCTATCTCAAGGAGTTCCTGTCCGATCGGCGCGTCATCGAAGTGCCGCGCCTCAAGTGGTGGCCCATTCTCAATCTCATCATTCTAACCTTCAGGCCCGGCCGCAAAGGCAAGGACTACGCCAAGATCTGGAATCGGCAGCGCAATGAAAGCCCGCTCAAGACGATCACGCGAGCGCAAAGCGAAAAGCTGGCGGCCGCGCTGGGCTCGCAGGCCGTCGTCGTCGACTGGGCCATGCGCTACGGCAATCCGGCAACGGCGGCCGCAATCAGCCGGCTGCAGGCGCAGGGCTGCGCCAAGCTTTTGCTGGTGCCGCTCTATCCCCAGTATGCGGCCGCGACTACGGCCAGCGCCTGCGATCAGGCCTTCCGTGCGCTGATGCAGCTGCGCTGGCAGCCCGCCGTGCGCGTCGTGCCACCCTACTATGCCGAGCCGGCCTACATCGAGGCCTTGGCGCAATCCCTGCGCCAGGCAATAGCGCGGCTCGGGCACGAACCCGAGGCCGTGGTGATCTCCTTTCACGGCATGCCGCAACGCAACGTCGACTTGGGCGATCCTTATTATCAACACTGCCAGGCGACCTCAAACTTGCTGCGCGCCCGGCTAGCCTGGCCGCAGGCCACTTGGCACACGACCTTCCAATCGCGCTTCGGTCGCGATCAATGGATCGAACCCGCCACCATCGAGACCATCGAGCGCCTGGCCAAGGGCGGCGTGCGCCGTCTGGTCGTGATCGCGCCCGGCTTTGCCGCCGACTGCCTGGAGACGTTGGAAGAGCTCGACATGGAAAACCGCGCCGTCTTCCTGGCAAACGGCGGGGAGAGCTTTGCTTACGTTCCCTGTCTCAACGACGGTGCGCCGGGCATGTCCGCAATCGAAGCAATCGTGCGGCGCGAATTGAGCGGCTGGATTTGACAAGGCGACAGCGATAATCGCCGCTCGCTTGCTGAAAAGCCCCTGAAAACACTTTTGAATTCATTATCCGTAAATCTGTCATTTACCCGTCATTTGCATTCCCACCCTAAAACTTGCCGCAGTTCGCACCTAGATATCAAGCAGGTCTCGACGGCGGGTCTCTTCAGATGAACATCGGCGGCTTTGAAGCATTTGTTGTGGTTTTTCTGGTGCTGGCGGCCGTGGCCCTATGGTCGACCGTGAAGATGGTGCCGCAGGGTTATAACTACACGGTGGAGAATTTCGGACGCTACACCCGCACGCTCAATCCCGGCCTGCATATTTTGGTGCCGGTCATGGAGCGCGTCGGCGCCAAAATGAATATGAAGGAGCAAGTGATCGATATTCCCTCGCAGGACATCATCACGCGCGACAACGCCATGGTCACCGTCGATGGCGTCAACTTCTATCAAGTTCTCAGTGCCGCCAAGGCGGCCTACGAGGTCGACCGCTTGGAAAGCGCCATCGTCAACCTGACAATGACCAACATTCGCACCGTCATGGGTTCGATGGATCTCGACGAGTTGCTGTCGAACCGCGACACCATCAACGCCAGGCTGCTGCAAGTGGTGGATGCGGCGACCGAAGCCTGGGGTGTCAAAGTCACCCGGATCGAAATCAAGGACATCGCACCGCCGCGCGACCTGGTCGACAGTATGGCGCGCCAGATGAAGGCGGAGCGCGACAAGCGCGCGCAAATCCTGGAGGCCGAGGGCCTCCGCCAGGCCGCCGTGCTCAAGGCGGAAGGCGAGAAGCAGGCCGTGATGCTCGCCGCCGAAGGTCGCAAGGAGGCTGCCTTCCGTGACGCGGAGGGGCGCGAGCGCGCGGCCCAGGCCGAAGCTAAGGCCACCGAAATGGTGAGCCAGGCAATCGCCGGCGGCAATGTCCAAGCCATCAACTATTTTGTCGCCAACAACTACGTGAAGGCGCTCGAAGCCATTGCCCGCTCACCCAATCAGAAGGTGCTGATGATGCCGCTCGAGGCTTCCGCCGTCATCGGCTCGTTGGCAGGATTGGCCGAAATCACGCGCGAGGCCTTCGGCAAGAACGGCGGGGGCCCGCAGGCGGCCTCGGGCGGTCGTAGCTCCCCCCGCAACAGCAGCGTGCCCTCCACTTGAAGCGCCTCCCCGTTACGGTCAAGAGCTAGCGAGCCGCGCCGCCCTTTCGGACCCGCTACCAGGAGGACTGAGATGCCGTCCGCGTTCGCCTTCCTCGCCGGCTTCGGGGCCTGGAACTGGTTCATCCTCGCCGCCCTCCTGTTCACGCTCGAAACCTTTCTCCCCGGCGTGCACTTTTTATGGTTCGGCATCGCCGCCGTCGTTGTCGGCGCGCTGGCGCTTGTCACCGGCGTCGGCTGGCCGTGGCAGATCATCGCCTTCGGCATGCTCGCGGTCGCCACCGTGTTCTGGGTGCGGCGCTACGTGCGGCCCGAGGTGGCCTTGAGCGACCTGCCCAATCTCAATGAGCGCGGTCAGCAGTACGTCGGCCGCTCGCTGATCGTCGAACAGGCCATCCAGAATGGCCGCGGCAAGGTGCGCGTCGGCGACACCCTCTGGCAAGCCGAGGGGCCGGATCTACCCGTCGGAACCTGGGTCAAGGTCACCGGCGCCAGAGGAACCATTTTGGTGGTCGAGCGTGCTTCGGCCTAGACAGGAGCCCGGCGTCTTCGCCTGGATGCTGGCCACCGTCAGCCTGGCCCTGCCCTGGCTCGGCATCGGGCTTTGCCTCGGCGGGCTCTTTCGTCTCGCCCGTGGCGAGACGAGGGGCGGCTGGCTGCTGCTGGCGGGGCTCGCTACCATCGTCGCCGACCTCGCCATCGATTTTGTCTGGGCGCACCCGGCCGTCAGTAAAAGCGATCAGCCCGACCTCAACCAACGCGCCAGCCAATTGGTCGGTCGCACCTTCATCCTCGCCGAGGCCATCGAAGGCGGCCGTGGCCGCGTGCGGGTCGGCGATACCCTCTGGCAGGTCGAGGGCCCCGACCTTCCCTGCGGCGCCGAGGTGAAGGTCGCCGCCGCAAAGGCAACCCTCCTGCAGGTCGAGCGCGTCAATCCCTGAGCGAGGAGCGGGATAGCTCCCCGCCGAGCACGCTTGCGCCCGCTCAGAACCGCCCCTGGGAAACAGCGGCGGCAAGCCGCGAAAGGCGCCCACCGCACCACCGCGCCATCCGCAACAAGCGTTGAATTCTCGCGGTCTTGCCTTCCTTTGGCCCCAAGTCAGCGCTTTTCTGGGCGGGATTTTGTTGGCGGCAGGGGGCCGCGCCTTGCACAAAGCGTTGGTAATTGTTCCGATTTTGGGTTGGGTGGGCGTCGGCGCCCTGTTGCATCAAACCCGCGGCTGGCCCGCCGTCAAAGCCGACGAGGGGGTCGTCGTCGTCGTGCCGCCACGCCCGACGGCCACCAGCCCGGCGCCCACGAGCCCGGCGGCTGCCCCCCACGGCACCCTTCCCCGCGTGTCCGATCGGGCGGGGCTGGCGCGCGAGCTGCACAAGGAGCTGAAGCGGGTTGGCTGCTACGAGGGCGACATCAGCAGTGCCTGGACCCCTACCTCGCGCCTGGCCATGCGGCGCTTCACGGAAAGCGTCAACGCCAAGCTGCCCCTCGAAGAGCCCGACCTCGTCCTGCTGCGGCTTGTCCAGAGCCAGGCGCACCGCGTCTGTCCCTGTCCGGCCGGGACGGCGGACGGGGCCAAGGCCGCATGCGCGGAAAGCGCCGCTGCCGCCGAGCCTGCGAAAAAATCGGTTGCCGAGACGCGCCGGGACGACGGCACCCCCCTGAGCACGACGCCGTTGATCGTGGGCGCGGCCGCCACCACGGCCGCCGCGGCAACGGTGCTGGCGCGACCCGAGCCCAACGCCGGCAGCGCCAAGCCGATCATGGCCTCACCGTCGGCGGGCGAGGAGGATAACCGCGCCTCGCGCTCATCGCGCCAGAGCGGTCCCACGCCGCCGGCCGACGTCTACTCCACGCGCGGCCGTCACACGGCCCGTCGCGCCGACTCGCGTCCCCCGGCGGTGGTGCAATCGCTGGTGCGCAATGTGCAGCGCGCCCTGGGCTCCTTCGGCATCCGCTAGCGGCACCCGATCGGCCCTGCCTCGCCCATTGCGTCCACGCCGGCGCCCTCCTACATCTGCGGCAGACCTCGAGTTTTGCCGGTGGGCAGACCCTGGCTTGGCCCGATGCTCCTCACGCCGCAACCAAAAGCCGATGACCGCGCCCGACCTCACAATTACCCGCGAACAGAGCCCCACGCGCGGCCGCTACGTAGCGCGCCTCGCGGGCCATGAGGGCGAAGGCGAACTCGCCTATAGCCGCACGAGCAAGACGCTCGTCATCGCCGAGCACACCGCGGTCGACGATCGTCTGCGCGGCAACGGCGTGGCGCTGGCGCTGGTCCGCCGGTTCGTCGAGGACGCGCGCGCGGAAGGCTTCAAGATCTATCCGCTCTGCCCCTACGTCAACGCCGAGCGCCAAAAGCATCCCGATTGGGCCGACGTCTTCCAGGACTGAGCGCCCCGGTTCGGCCGCAGAGCTTCCACATTTTGCCGTTAGCTACACGGGACGTGCGGGATTGTTTTGCGTGGACCTTTGAGGGAAAAGTCCGCGCCCGCCGGATTGGACCCGTATGCCGACGCTCAGATTGCTATTGGCGCTCAGTCTCATAGCCTTGGGCACCACCGGGGCTGCGTTTGCGATCAGCGGCTATTTCGATCCGCGGCCGTGGCCGCAGGAGGCGAAGGGACCCGAGAAATCCAAGCTCGACGTGGGGGCTCTGAAGCCCCGGCAGCGCTTCGTTGCCGTCGAGGCCAAGGCGAAGCCGGCGGCAGCAGCGACCGCCGTGGCGCCGCCGCCGCCGCGCCCGAAGCCCGCCAGCACCCTCGTCAAGGCGCCGGCGAAAAAACCTCCACCTGGCAAGGACGCCAACGTGCAGCAGGCCGCGGCCTGGTGGCCGCTCAGCAATCTCTTCAAGAACTAGCCTCAGGCCACGCCGGCGCGCAACAGGTCGTGCACGTGTAGAACGCCGACCGGCTTGCCCTTGTCGACCACGAACATCTGCGTGCGCTGCAAGGCATTGAACTGCTCGAGCGCGGTGGAGGCCAACGTCGTGGGAGTGAGCGTGTTCGGCTTGCGCGTCATGATGTCCTGCGTGCGCTGGCCGAGCAGGTCGGAACCCATATGCCGCCGCAGGTCGCCGTCGGTAATCATGCCAACCAGCCGCCCCTTGGCGTCGACGACGCCAAGGCAGCCGAAACTCTTCTGCGTCATGATGACGATCGCCTCGGACATGACCTTGTCTTCTCCCACCAGCGGCAGGCGTTCGCCCGTGTGCATAACGTCGGCGACGAACTTGAGGCTGGCCCCGAGCGAGCCGCCAGGATGCAAGACGCTGAAATCGTGGGCCGTAAAGCCCTTGTTTTCGAGCAGAGCAATGGCGAGGCAGTCGCCCAGCGCGAGCTGCATGGTCGTGGACGTCGTCGGCGCCAACCCGTGCGGACAGGCCTCCTTGGCGCGCGGCAACTCCAGGACCACGTCCGCGTGCTTGCCCAAGGCCGAATCGGCGCGCGACGTTAGCGCGATCAGCGGCACCTTGAAGCGGCGCGAGTAGGTGACGATGTTGCGCAATTCGACGCTCTCCCCAGACCAGGAGATCGCCACGATCACGTCCTCCCGTGTGATCATGCCAAGATCGCCGTGACTGGCCTCGCTGGCGTGCACAAAAAAGGCCGGCGTGCCGGTCGAGGCAAAGGTGGCGGCCAGCTTCTGGCCCACGTGTCCGCTCTTGCCGATGCCGCTGACGATGACCCGGCCTGCGGCCGCGGCAAGAATGCCAACGGCGCGGTTGAAAGGCTCCTTCAGCTCGCCTTCGAGCGCGGCCCTGAGCGCCGCCAGACCTTCGCATTCGAGCTCGAGCGTGCGCGTCGCCGACTGAGCCGCCGGCGGCGGCGCGACTTCGAGTGGCACGATCTGCAGCTTGCCTTTGGCGCCGCTCATGCGCATGTGGCAGACCCCCTGTTCAACCCGGCGTGCCCGTTTTCCCTCACGGGTGCTGGCCTTACCTCTACCAGAGCTCGCTGTTGTCTGCCACTTGCTTGGCGCCGACGCGGCGCCCTTCAACAACTCCTTAACCAGCACCCCCCTAGGCTGATCGGCGCGTGTGCGTATCCTCGGGGGCCATGGTGTGGGGCCGGCGTGATCCGCGACCGCTTTGTTGCCGTCTTTGCACTCTGGCCGATCGCCGCGGGCTCCCTGGGCCTAGCGAGCGCCCGCGCAGTCGCCCGTGCGATCATCCTGGCCATCGCCCTGGGGAGCCTACTGGCCAGCCCTGGCGCGCCGGCCCAGAGCGCGACGGAGGCGCGCATCAGCCCCGCGACCTCGCGCCAGGCCGCCCCCGCCACGCCCAAGCCCGCCCCGGCCCCGCTACTCGACGACAGCGCCGATCAGGACGCCGCGCCGACCGCCCCGACGATGGGCGAAACCGACGCCGAGGATGGCTCGGAGGATGGCGCCGGCGAGGCCCCCGTCAGGGCCGCCTACACCGCCTACAGTGGGGGCGAGCCCGACCCCGAGGCGCAAGTGCCGACGCCCATCGACGGCGTCGTCCTCGCCGACGGTACCGTTCCGGTCCTAGATGGGATTGCCGTCTTGGGGACCGAGCCGCGCACGGAGGAGGATATCGCGGCCTTCCAGCTGCCGCCCGCCGGCTATGATCCCTATATGTTCCGCATCGAGCCCGAACCATTGCGCGATCGGCGCCCGGCGGAGCTCTTCCAGATCGAGCCCTACGCCCCAACCGGCGTGCGGCTCGGCGGCTTTGTCATTTTTCCGGAAGCCGAAATCTCGGGCCTGGCCACCAACAACGTTTTCAAGAGCCCGGTGCGCCAGGGCGACGCGGCGCTCGACGTGCGCTCCAGCCTCCGCGCCGTCACCGACTGGTATCGCCATGCCCTGGAATTCCGCGCCGCCGGCGGCGCCTCCTTTTTCGCCGGGAACCCGAGCGAGGATGACCGCGCCTACGCGCTCGAGGCGCGCGGCCGCCTCGACATCACCCCGCGCAGCAATATCGAGGCGCTCGTGTCGCATCAACGCGACAAGGACATCCGCTCGGCGCCCAATGTGCCGATCGCGGCGGCGGAGCGCGGCGACCTCGAGGTTGACCGCGCCGCCGTCGCCTTCAACCACCGCTTCAACCGGCTTTCCTTTCAACTGCGGGCCGCCATCCGCGATTTCGACTTCGCCCCGGTGCCGAGCCTCGGCGGCGGCCTCATCAGCAATGATGCCCGTGACTATCTCGAGCGCGATGCGGCCTTCCGCACCA
>Ga0134122_10000338_pt1 | contig 30394 bp, 21 predicted proteins | sample KB302_FD_96461 | JGI IMG/M metagenome (GOLD analysis project Ga0134122, IMG submission 96461) | Terrestrial soil microbial communities without Nitrogen fertilizer from Kellogg Biological Station, Michigan, USA - KB3-0-2 | ecosystem: Environmental > Terrestrial > Soil > Unclassified ...
CAAGCCGGGCTTCGCCGCCAAACTGATGCTGAAAGACCTGCGCCTTTCCCAATCGGCCGCCCAGATGGCCGGCACCGCAACGCCGCTGGGCGCGGCCGCGACGGCGGCCTATGCCATGCATATCTCGAATGGCCACGGCGATCTTGACATGAGCAGCATCGTCAAGTTGATCAACCCGGACATCTAGCCCGTAGGCCGGGAGCGCGGGGGTACCGCCGGCGCGCGCGCAAGGCGCTTCGTTGCAACGGAGCTCGGCTTTTTGCTGGAGGGGACGGGGAACCCAATGCCGATCGACAAGCGCGTCAGCACGGCCGCCGAAGCCCTGGCCGATGTCAGGGATGGGGCGACGGTCTTCATTTCGGGCTTTGGCGGGGCGGGTTTTCCCAATGTGCTGATCCGAGCCTTGCGCGAGCGCGCCCCGAAGAATCTGACCCTGGTGGTCAACTCGGCAACCCACCGCTATTCGCTTACCCACGAGCTGATCGCGGCCGGGCTGGTGCGCAAGGTGGTGTGCACGGCCGCGCGCGGCCACGACAAGGAGCCCTCGCCGTTCGAGCGACTGTGGGTTGCGGGCAAGATCGAACTCGAGTGCGTGCCGCAGGGTACCTTTGCCGAACGCATCCGCGCCGGCGGTGCCGGCATCCCGGCCTTCTATACGCCGGTCGGGTTCGGCACCGCGCTGGCCGACGGCAAGGAGGTGCGCACCTTCAATGGCCGCCAGCATGTCCTGGAACACGCGATCAACGGCGATCTGGCGCTGGTGCGCGCCGATACCGCCGATCGCTACGGCAATCTCGCGTTCCGTTTTGCGCAGATGAACTTTGCTCCGGTAATGGCAACGGCGGCCAAGCTTGCCTTGGCCGAGGTGGCGACGGTGCTCGACGAGCCAATCCCACACGAGCGCGTGCAGCTGCCAGGAAGCTACATCGATCGCGTCGTGGCGGTGGGTACCAAATGATGCAGCCGCTCAATCGCTTGCAGATGGCGTGGCGCGCCGCCCAGGACATCCGCGAGGGCATGCTTGTCAACCTGGGCATCGGCATGCCGGTGGCGGTTGCCGACTATCTCAAGCCCGGCCTCGACGTCTTCTTTCAGTCCGAGAATGGCGTCATCGGGGTCGGCCCGTTGGCAACCGCTGAACACGCCGACACCGACCTTGTCGACGCAGGCAGCCGCCGTATTACGCTGCGGCCAGGCGCCGCCATCGTCGATTCTTCCTGGTCGTTCGCCATGATCCGCGGCGGACATATCGATGTCACCATCCTCGGTGCCTTCGAGGTGGCAAGCAATGGCGACCTCGCCAATTGGGACACGCGCTCGACCAGCAAAGGCCCGCTGGTCGGCGGCGCCATGGATTTGGCGACGGGTGCCCGGCAGGTCTGGGTAATGATGGAACACCTCACGCGCGGCGGCACGCCGCGGCTGCTCGAGCACTGCACGCTGCCCTTGACGGCCGTGCACTGCGTCACGCGCGTCTATACCGATCTCGCCGTTGTCGAAATCACCCCGACCGGCATGCTGGTGCGCGAAATGTTAGGGGGCATGAGCCAAGCCGAGTTGCAGACGCGCACGGGGGCGCCCCTGGCATTCGCGCCCGATTGCCGGGCGCTGCTCGCCCCGGCATTGACGCTTGCCGGCTAGGGATCGACGCCGCCATGGCTTTCATCGAGGTCAACGGAACGGCGTTGCGCTACGAGCTCCGTGGCAGCGGCGGCCACACGGTGGTTTTGCTCCACGAGATGGGCGGCACGCTCGAGAGCTGGGATTTGGTGGCGCCGCAACTTGCCGCCAGCAGCCGCGTCCTGCGCTACGATACGCGCGGGGCCGGCCTGTCGGAAAAAATCCGCGGCAGCCTCACCATCGACACCATGGTCGCCGACCTGATGGCGCTGCTCGATGCGCTCAAAATTGGCGATCGCGTCGTGCTGGTGGGAATGGCGGTCGGCGGCGCCATTGCGCTCGCCGCCGCGGCGCGCCACCCCGAACGCGTGGCCGCGGTCGTGGCCAGCAGCCCCGCGACCGGTATTGCCGCAGATCGCCGCGCCGCGGTGCTGGCGCGGGTCGAGCGCATGGAGCGCGAGGGTCTGCGCGCGGTACTCGACGGTCTCGACAACGGCTATCCCGCGGAGCTGCGCGGCGATGCACCTCGCTTTGCCGCCTTCCGGGCGCGCTGGCTCGGCAGCGACCCCATCAGTTTTGCCGCCATCTATCGCATGCTCGTGCAGCTCGATCTCGGCAGCGAGCTTGCGCGCATCTCCTGCCCGGTACTGCTGATCGCCGGCGTGCTCGACGCCACGCGCCCGCCCGCCGTGGTTGAGGCGATCACTGGCGCCATAACCGATGCGCGCTACCTGCTGCTGCCCACGGGCCACTATGCCGCAATCCAGACGCCGGAAATTCTGACGGCTGCCGTTCTCGAGTTCATGGCCTGTTCGGTTACCTGAATGCTTGCCGCGACAAAGCCAAAAAGCGTGTAATGAAAGCAATCCTAATCGCCTTCGTGGTGGCGCAAATCGGCGCCACTTGCGTCGAGTTCTTGACCAGTCCCCGCTCGCCGATCGTCGCCCGCTGCACGGCCGCGGTGCTGTTACGGGCCGCGGTATTTGCCTTCGTGTTTGCCTTTTTTTTCGCCATTTCTTGGCGCCCGGCCTTCGCGGCGGCAGGGACCATCGTATTCACGGCGGTGTTCGTGGCCATCTCGCGCGCCAAGGTGGCATTCATTCACGAACCGTTGGTGTTTGCCGATCTGGCATTCATTGCCGACATCTTCCGGCACCCCAAGTTGTTTTACACCAACTTTCTGGGGCCGCTGTTCCTCGCCGCCGCCATCGGCATTTTGGGGGCGATCATCGCCGCCTGGTTTTATTTCGAGCCGCACATGCTGCCCAAAGCCAGCCGTATCGCCGCCGGCCTGGGCGTCGGCGCCTGGCTACTGCTGGCCCTGGCTCCCTTTTTGCCCATCCTGCGCCAGCCGTTGGAGCGCTGGGCGCTGGCGATCAAGGCCGTTCCAGACGCGCATTTGGATGTGGCGAGCGACGGCCAGCTTGTCACGCTCGCCGGGGACTTCCTGGCCTGGCGGGGCGACGACCGGGCGCGGCGGATCCAGTGCTGGCGGCCGGCCCTCCACTTGCCGCTGGTGCGAGTGCGCCAGGAGCCGCCCGCTGAGCTGATTGTGGTGGCGCAATGCGAGTCCTTCGTCGACTTTCGCCGGCTCGACGGCTGCCCGCTGGCGCTGCCCCACCTCGATCGCGCCCGCCGGCGCGCGGCGGCGTGGGGAATGCTGGAGACGCCGATCGGCGGCGGCTACACGATGCGCAGCGAATTCGCGGTTCTGACCGGTCGCAAGCCGCAAGAGATCGGCTTCGACCGCTACTATCCCTATCTCAACAGCGCGCCCTATGGGGAGCACGCGCTTCCGGCGGCCCTGCGCTACAATGGCTACCAGACGGCGTTCATCCATCCCTACTACCCCGATTTTTTCTGGCGCCATCGCGGTCTGCCGGCGCTCGGCTTTGATCGCCTGGTGATGCTTGAGGAGTTCGCTGGCGCGGCCAAGGTCGGCGACTATGTGGCCGATAGCGCCGTCGGTGAGCGCGTGGTGTCCATCGCCAAGGCCTCGCAGGGTCGGCAATTTCTGTTTGCCGCAACCATGGAGAATCACGGGCCGTGGGAGGTTGGCCGCTTCGAGGGCCTGAGCGAGCCGATCCCGATCTTCAAGCAACACCTGGCCAACGGCGATCGTATGTTGGGATACCTGCTCGACGCTTTCGAGAACTGGCCGGCGCGCGTGGTGCTCATGTTTTACGGTGACCACGTTCCGTTACTGAAAGCGTATGCGGATCCATTCCCAGATCCACGCACCGACTACGTACTGCTCGAACTGGGCCGCGGCGCCCTGGCCGGGGATCCTCGGCCGGCGCAGCAGCTGGCGGTGCACGAACTCACTTGGCGCCTGTTGGCGTTGGCGGGCCTGCAGTCGGCGCCGGTTTGAACGGCGGCCCGCCGTGCGCCGCCAGGTCCGGTAGCCCCGCGATCGCGGCACGCCATTGTTCGCCTGGCACGACGTGCCAGCTCGAGCGTACGCCCCGCGCCGCGGCCCGCCGATCCATGTGCCGGTAATAGGCCGCCACCAGGCCATGCTCGACGCGAGCAAGAAAACGCGAACCGGGCATCGGCAGGGGAAGGAAGGGGTTGCTGCGACTCGAGGCGTAGATTTCGAGGCGGCACGACCCAGCGGGGGCATCACCGCGCCGGTGAAACCCGTGGGTGTTGGCGACCACCAAGGTGTTGGCCTTGGCGTTGATGGCGATGGGTGGCGGCAAGCCCATACCTGCCAATTCAGCCTCGGCGATCCTGAGCGAGCCCCTGGCGGAATAGCGGTTGCCTGTGCCGGCGCACAGGCTCTGTTCGCGCTCCCAGGCCAGGCGCGCCGCGCTTGGTCGCTGCGACCCGGGCACGAAAGTGAACGGGCCGTTGCGCGCGTCGGCATCGCTCAAGAACAGCCAGGCCTTCATGGTCGGATGAAAGGTGTCGGCATGCAAATCCTTCTGCGGATCGTGATTGGCCCCGTGCCTGATGCATTGCAAGGAAAACTGCGGCCATCGCAGCGTCGCCGCGCAGTAGCGCAACAGGTTGACGAATTCCTTGCGTCGAAGGAGGGCACGACATTCCGGCAGTTGCGCGAGGGCGGCATCGTCGAGCAAGACGCGCAAGGTGAGCGTATCTCCCTGGACCATCTCGCGGACTTCGGCCCCTGCAAGCTCAACCGCCACCCGCAAGCGCGCGAAAGCCTCGGGCGGCAGGTAATTCTCGAGCACCAAATAGCCCTGGGCGTGAAAGCGCTGGCGCAGCTCGGCCGCGGCCAGGGGCGCCAGCAACCACCAGCGCAGGGCGCTGGCCCAATGCGCCAGGCGAATGCGGCCGGTGTGCAGCCCCCAGCGGTTCAGGGTGACGCTGCCCAACAGCGGATTGCTCTCGAATGATTTGGCCCCACCGAAGAGTTGCAAGATCCAGATTGGCCAAAGCAGGAACCGACCCATAGCATCATCCCGTCGTGCGGAGGTCCAAACGCGCAGCCAACGCAAGCGGGCGGCCTGCTCCTTATCATAGCCGAGCGATCGGCTCGCCGGCGGCCGGAATGAGGCGCGGTGGAAAATCGACATAGGCATCCGGCTGATTGAGCCGGCGAGCCTCGATGCGGTCGGCGGCGGCGGTGACCGCGGCCGCCAGGGCGGCTTCGGAGAAAAAACCGCCCTTGATCTGAATGGTGGCGGCGATCGCACGCACGAAGCTGTCGCGCAGCTCCGGATCGGGCGGCGTTGCTTCGCACCAGAAGCGGTCGAGCGGACCCTGGAAGCAGAGCCCGGGCATGTTGTAAATCGCCGCACCCAGCACCTTGACCGGGCGCGACTCGACCAGCGCCGTCGTGCCAACGGTACTATTGATGGTGACGACGCCGGCGCTGCGCTTAATGAGGGGGCCGAGCGCTCCCCCCTCGGCGTAGAACACGCGCTGGGCCACGCCAAAGGTCTCGGCAAGGTGACGAATGATGCCTCGCCAGCCGATCAAGCCGTTGTCGAGCGGATGACACTTGATCAGCAGCAGGCTGCCGACCGGGGCTTCGCGTGCGAACGAAGCGACCACGAAGCGGATGGCGCTGTGTTGATTGGGAAACGGCGAATGGTGCCGCAATTGGTAGTCGGTCGCCAGCTGCAGTGGAAAGAAGTAGAGACGCGATCGATCCGCCTCCAGTCGGCGCATCAGGGCGGCCGTGCGCCGGCGCGCCGCCGGGGCGCGCAACGCTCGCCAAATCCAACCCACGTACTCGGCGAGCGGATGATGGATCGCATGCCAGCGGTAGTGGGGATAAAGCGGCCATAGCAAGACGTTGCTGAGATTGTAGAGGACATCCCAGAAGGCGATGTTCATGAACTTGGCGCCGAAGCGCACCTTGAGGTCGGGCGGCGGCACGCGCGCGGCGATGGCACGGATCACGTTGGGATCGGTGGGAAAACGCGAGAACACGCTCATGCCGTCGCGTTCCAGCGTCAACCAATCGGGGCGCAGGTAGCCAAGTTCGACGACGGCAACGTAGATGCCGCGCGCCTTGGCTCGCTCCGTGGCAATGATGTGATGCGGGCGGCGGTCCCCCAGCAGGACGATATCGCTGACCTGCTCGCGTTCCAGGTAGGCGTCGATGAAGTCCGGCCAATCCTCTAGCGAACGGCGGTAGTTGGTCGCCGGCCGTCGCCAGAACAGGTGATCACCCGGACAGATATTGATGCGACGCACCTCGTGTCCACGCCCGACGAAGGCGTCCGCGAGCCGGGCAAAGAAAGGGGAAGAGGGGCCTTGCAGGAAAAGGATGACGCGTTTGGCGTGTCCATGCATGCAAACGACAATGCTACTCCCCGCCGCCAGGCGGCTCTGGCAATCGCGCAATGCCAAGCTCAAGGGTGGCCGGCAAAGGTGCGCCGGATCAGGTATAGGGCTTGAGGCTGGATCCGCCAACCAGCATTTTGCGCAGCTGCAGGGCAACGGCGTGTCCCCAGCTCAGTGGACCGGCAACGCCAATCGAATAGCGGCGCGTCGCCGAGGAGCCATCGTGCGTCACCTTGCCGAGGAAGCGCACCACGTCTTCCGGTTCGCACGGCCGCAGTGTGAGGGGGTGAATGTAGCGGGGATAGAGGATCAGAGTGATGGCAACGAGTTCGTCGAGGCTGCGGACGCGCACGCGCCGCGCCACCGTGACCAGGTCGGTGGTCATTCCCCAACCCGAATAGAAGGGCAGCCCATGCGTGGTCACGGCCTTGCCGCGCAGAAGGGCTTCGAAACCGACCAGCGAGGTGAGCGTCTCGACGCGATCGCATTGCTCGATCAGCGGGATGATGGAGACGTCGGTGACAACGCGATCGGCATAGCGCAAGGCGGACCGCGTCGTGATGCTGCCCTTGCGCAGGCCGGCCGACACATCGGGATGCGGCTTGTAGACGACGTAGGCATCCGGGTTGCGATCACGCACGGCGCGCAACAAAGTCAAATTGAAGTTCTCGGTACCGTCCAAGGGCACGGTGCTCGAGAGCGTGGACAGCACGCTGGCGTCGTCCAACACCTGCCCCGGCACGAGAATGCCCGTCCGGCCCACTGGGAAAAAGCGTTGGCTCGCACCGGGCTCGAGGCCGAGCCGGGCCGGATGATCGAGGTTGTATTTGGTCAAACCGCCCTCGACGATTTCGGCGCGCAGGCGGCGTGCGCGCGCCGTCAGCTCTGGGGTGATCTGTGCCGTTTGCAACAGTCGTTCCAGCTCGCTCGGCGTGCGACCGTCGTAGTAGATCCCCAGCTTGTCGACGCACACCGACAGGGGTGGTGTGTAGGCAGCGCCCAGGCCGACCGAGCGCAGGAAGCCGTCCTCGACGCGGACCAAGGGCACGTCGGCCAGCGCGCACAGATGCTCCAGCTGCGCCGTCGAGCGCATGCCCCACGTCACCACGCGGCCGCCCAGCTTGCTCGCCTTTTTGACGGCGCCACGCGCGGTCAGCGCATATTGGGCAGGGCCGCCGATACCATTGAGCAAGGGAGCCACGGCGTTGCGTTTCCAGCGCGAAATATTGATGCAAACGCTCGGCGTATCGTTGTCGACAAACCGATCGCGGAAAAAGGCCAGTCGGTCGACTGCCTGTTCGAAGGTGATCTTCTTGCCCTCATAGGGGCAAGCGTAGCCGGCGTAGTCGAAATAGACCGCGGCGAAAAGCTGCTCCAGGCTTGGCCGGGCCGTGCGGCGCGGAATGGGGACGCGATCCTCGGTCAGGCCCCAACCGGCATAGAAGGGAGCACCAAAGCAGCTCACGGGACGCCCCGCCAGCATGGCTTCAAAGCCCATCTGGCTCGTGACCACGTAAACGCGATCGACCGCTCGCATCAGCTCCCACGGGTTGACCGCGGCGGTGATGTGGCGGATGCGGTCGCCGCGCGCCTGCGTTAGGTAGCCGCGCTTGGCGCCGCCGACCACCTCCGGATGCCACTTGATCCAGATTTCGGCTTCGGGATTTTCGCGTTGCGCGGCGGCCAGCATGGCCCCGAAGGTGGCGCGTTCGGCAAGGCCGTAGCGGATCGAGGCGTCGTTTTGCGTCTGATCGACGACCAACACGCGGGGCCGGGCTCCGCGCTTCCGGTCGATGCCGGCCAAGGACCATTTGGGCGCCGCGTTATATTTCGACAACGCCAACCGCTTAAGCAGCTCAATTCCTTCCCGGGCACGCCGCGCCCGCTCGCGAGCGCGGCAGTCCGCGGCCCTGGTGATCAGGGTCTCGAGGTCGGAGGGACCCGTGGCGTCGTAGTGTACTCCCGTCCAGTCGACCAATAGCGATACGGGCAGTTGGCCGCCGCCGGGCAACACCGAGCGCAGGAAGCCGTCTTCGAAGGAAACGTAGGGTTTGGCCAGCTTGGCGGCGCGCCGCCACGAGCGCAGCCCGGTCTGTTTGCGCCCCCAACCCGCGAGCGCATCGACCTCGGGCAGGCGCATGGGCGGCCGCCATCGCACCAGCTCGCAATCGCTCAAAACTTCAATCGTCTGCCGGAGCTGCCAAATGCCCCCCGACGCTACGGCAACCCGCATGCTCATTGAGATCCCCCCGGACCTCGCCCCTGGAGCGCACCTTACTCCAACCCGCAACCCACTCTCGCTTCGGCCGCCCGCAATCGGGGGGCGCCTCGCGCGAATTGAGGGAAAAGGTACGTCCGCACGAAATGCACGTTAATGATTGGCAGGCCCCTGCCTAGTGGAAAACTCCGCCCTCGGAGCGAATGGGGGTTAGCTGTAGCGAGCGCGCCTCACCTGCCCGGTCGCTGCCAGCCCGTCGCAACCCTAGCAGTTGATAAGAATGGAATTCATTGGCCCTGCCAGCTGCTAGCCCCGGCCAGTCCAGGCCGGTCCCTGGCCCGGTCCCTGGCCAGGTCCTGGCGTCGCAACGGGGTCGCGGGGTGAACGGGCAGGTCTTCTGTGCGCCAGGACGGCGTCCCTTGCCGCGGCGGCCTCCCCCCGGCGCGCGCCCGGGACAGCCGGCTATTCGCGCAAATTTGCGCCCAAAATGCCGGCCAGGCCGAAATTGGCGGCGGACAGGAGGGCGAGCTCTTCTTGAGTGGCGGCGACGGCGGCCTCGAGCTGGGCTTGGCCGTGCTCGGAGGACAGGAAAAAGCGCAAGCGTGCCGACTGCATCGGCACGGCCGGATAGACGATCGGCATCACATTGAACCCACGCTCCAACAGGCGGCCGGCGAGCTTGGCTGCGCGCAACGAGTCGCCGATCATCACGGGGATGATGGCAAAACCCTGTGCCAGGCCCGTGTCGAGCCCAGCGGCCTTGGCGAGCCCTAAGAACTGCCGGCTGTTGACGCCGAGGCGGCCAACCCGCTCCGGCTCGCGCTCGAGGAGATCGAGGGAGGCGAGCGCGGCGGCCGCCATGGGCGCCGGCATGCCGACGCTGTAGACGAAGCCGGAGGCACGACATTTCAAGGTTTCCACCAGGGCGGTCGACCCGGCGATGAACCCGCCGCAGCCGGCGAGCGTCTTGCTGAGTGTGCCCATGCAAATATCGATGCTGCGCGGATCGACACCGAAATGCTCCGCCGTCCCCCGTCCGCGCGCGCCCAGCACTCCCAGCGCGTGGGCCTCGTCCAGCATCAACCAGGCGCCGAATTGCCGCTTGATCTCGAGGAGCGCCGGCAGGTCCGGGAGATCGCCGTCCATTGAATAGAGGCCCTCGACCACGATCAGGACATTTTCGAACTGGGCGCGGCTCGCGGCCAGCATCTGGCGCAAGGCGGCAAGGTCATTGTGCGGAAAACTGCGCCGGGCCGCACCGGAAAGCTCGGCTCCGACCAGCACGCTGTTGTGGATCAGGGCATCGGCAAGGACAAGGTCCTTCGGCCCCATCAGTTCGCCGAGCGTGGCGACGTTGGTGGCATGCCCGCTGACGAAAACGACGGCGTCGTCGGCGTCATAGAGCGCCGCGAGCCTACGCTCGAGCTGGCGATGCAGCGCGCGCTCGCCGGCCACCACCCGGCTGGCGGAAACGGAAGTGCCGAAGGCGTCGATCGCGGCCTTGGCAGCTTGCGCGACGCTACGATCTTGATTGAAGCCCAAATAGTCGTAGGAGCCAAAATTGACGAGCGATCGGCCGGCGATCTGGGTGACGGCGCCGGCACGGCCCTCGTGCGCCCTGAAAAACGGATTCTCAATGCCTAGCATTTCGGCCGCGGCGCTCTGCTTTTTGAGGTCCTGATAGGCCGGCAGCTCGGAAAATTGCCGAGCTGGGGGAAATGGCGGGCTTGTCGCGGCCGCCGGCGCGGCGTCGCTGAGGGCACGGCTAGCCCGCGGCGCGGCGCCCTTCAACATCGACAGCACGGCCTCTTTGCTCTCCTTCGAGAGCCGGCCCTTCGGGTCGGGTGCACTCATGAGAGCACCCGGTCGCTGAGGGCGGCGCGGCGGCCGACCTGGCGGCTGATTTGCTCGAAGCGCTCGGCGTTGACCGCCAGATCGAGGTGCTTGTCGGCAAGTTCTTGGTCGGCCGTCAATTCGGCGGGGCTCGGCGCCTTTGCTGTTCGCGCGCGCGCTAGCACGGCTTCTGCAATCGAGCTCAAAGATGCGCCATCGGCGATCGCCGACACGGGGAGCTCGATGCCGAGCCGACGCGTAGCGGCAAATTTGAGCTCGACCGCCATCAAAGAGTCGAGGCCAAGCTCGGCCAGCGGCCGGTGCCAGTTGAGGTCGTCGGCCGGCATGCGCAGGATGCTTGCCAGTTCGCCGGCAAGATGGCGCGCAATGAGCTCGCGCGCGCTGGCATCAGCGAGGCCCTTGATGGCGGCTAACAGATCGACGCCGACCGGCGCGGCTACCTCTTCGAGGCCGCGCAGGTCCTGAAAAAGGGGCGTGCGCAAGAGCGCAAGTTGCGAACGCGCCTCGCCCCAGTTCACGGCGGCAAGGGTGGCAACCGCGCCGGCTTGCGATCCATCGTCAGCAGCGATCAGGCTTTCGAGCAGGTTGAGTGCGGCACGGGCCCTAAGCCCGGAGGCCCCCGTACGGCGCGCCAATAGGGCGACCTTGTCGCGCTCGCGCGCCAGGATGCCGACGTCCTCGATCGCGCCGAAACGTACGGCGAGTGCCGGCAAGCCCGCCGCGCGTCGGACCCGCGCCAGCGCCTCGAGCGCGGCATTGCCGGCGACGTAGGCCGCCTGACCAGGGTTGCCGACCAGGCTGGTAACGGAGGAGTAGAGCCAGAAATAGTCGAGGCGATCGTCGCGCGTCAGCCGGTCTAGATTGCGTCCGATCTCGAGCTTAGCCCGCAGCACACGCTCAATTCGCTCCTTCTTGAGCGTACGCAACAGGCCATCGTCGAGCACCATCGCCGCGTGCACGACGCCCTTGATTGGCATTTGCTTGCGCAGGTCGTCGAGCAGGCGCCCGAGCGCGGCGGCATCGGCCGCATCGCAAGCCACCGCACGCACCTCAATCCCGCGACGCTTGAGGGCTGCCAGGGGATCGCCCGCGGCATCGGCGATGGGGCCGCTGCGGCCGACCAGCACCAGCGCCTTGGCGCCACGGTCGGCCAACCATTCGGCGGTCGCAAGGCCAAAGCCGCCGAGGCCGCCGACGATGACGTGGGCGCCCTCGGCGCAAGCAACCATGCGCGTTCGCGGATGCGGCGCCGGCACCTCCGTGGGCGATGGCGGCCGAACCAGAATTTTGCCGATGTGACCCGATTGCTGCATCAGCCGGAAGGCATCGACGATCTCCGGGCCATCAAAGGCGCGATGCGCCAAGGGTGTGAAGGTGCCGTCGGCAAAATGCTGCATCAGTTCGCCCAGGAGCTCGGTCGCCAGGCCGGGCTGCCGGCTCAAGAGTTGGTCTGCATCGATGGCGAAATAGGCGACGTTGTGGCGGAAGCACCGCAGCCCGACCTTGCTGTTGGCGTAGAAATCGCGCTTGCCCAGCTCGAGAAAGCGGCCGAACGGCTGCAACAGCTCAAGGCTGCGTTCCATGGCCTCGCCCGCCAGCGAGTTGAGGACCACGTCGACACCGGCGCCGGTGATGTTGCGCACCTGATCAACGAAAGCGAGCGACCGCGAGGAGAGGGCGTGCTCGGCCCCCAATAGCCGCACAAGATCGCGCTTCTCCTGGGTCCCTGCGGTTGCGATCACGCGGGCGCCGCGCCAGCGGGCGATCTGCAATGCCGCCAATCCGACACCGCCGGCACCGCCGTGGATCAAGAGCCATTCGCCGGCGCGCAGACGTGCCAAATGCTCGAGCGCATAAAAGGCGGTCAGAAACGCCACCGGAACCGAGGCGGCGGCAGCGAGCTCGAAGCCAGCAGGCAACGGCGCCACCGCCCGCGCGGCGACCGTCACATGCGAGGCGAAAGCCTGCGGCGCGAACGCAATGACGGGACGCCCAGGCGCAAGCTGGCTGACCGAGGCGCCGACCGCACGCACAATGCCGGAGCATTCAAAGCCGAGCGTTGGTCCGGCAAAGCCGCTCTCCAGAGCCTCATCGGGCAGGAGACCGAGGCTCCACATGACGTCGCGGAAGTTGAGTCCCGTGGCCGCGACCTCGATCTCGACCTCGTGCGGCCCGGGCGGGCGCCGCGGCTGACGCTGCCATGCCAGCGCGTCCAGCGAACCCGGCCATGCCTGGGCCAGGACCGCACGCGCGCCACCCTTGCTGGCCTCGTCCGGGGTGTCGCCAGGAGTGGGCGGCGACGGCGGACGTGCGCCACGACGCAGGCGCAGCGCAACGGGACCGTCGCGCGTCACGATCAGCTCTCGGTCCGGCGGCGGCTCGGCAACAAGGGCCGCCACGGCCTGGGCCGCTTCCGGCGGCGGCAGGTCGTGGGCGATGTCGACAAGCCGGATATCGGCATCGGCATACTCGTTGGCCGCGGTCCGTGCGGCTGCCCACAGCCCGGCCTGGACAGGCACGGCCGGTCCCAAATGCGCGCCGGCGCGGACGCCCCCCGGCGCCACGATCCAAAGGCGAAGGCGGGCACCGGCCTGGGGCGCCAACAACTTGCCCAAAACCACGATGCGCCCCGCCAGGGTCGCGCTTTCGCGCCCACCGTCCACCTCGGCGTCGGCCACCCAGACCAGGTCGCGGGTCAGGCTGTTGAGGGTCGGCGCCAGGGCCACCTCCTCGAGGTGGCCGTTGCCCGCAGCGGCGGTGTGGGCATGCCCGTTGCCAGGCGCGGCACCATTACTACCGTTCGGCCGCGGCAGCCGCACGAGGCCGCGACCCGAGGCTGCGAGCGCGTCAGCCAACCGGGCGGCGAACTCCGCTTCGGTCGGCGTCGCGGTCGGGACCAGCCCGACCGCTGGCGGCACCGTGCGCTGGCCATCGCCTTCGGCCGGCCCGGCCGCCTGCCGCCCGCGACCGACGGCGGCCGTCGCCACGAGCAAACTGGCGCCGGCGCCCAGCGCCAGCGCGCTCGGCGCGCTGAACCCAGCGCGCGCCAGCGCCTGCATCCATTCCGGCCCGCGGCGCAGCGGACCCCGCAAAGCATCCTCGCTGGGCCGATCGGGGGAGTGGAGGCCAATCACCAGCTCGTGAAATGCGTCCGGCGCGGCCTCGGTCGCCAGCAGGGCGCCGCCCGGCGCCAGGCTGCCGGCAAGGTCGGCGAGGCATTCTTGCCCGGCCCGGGTGCGGCCCAAGGCGAAGGCGGAGACGATGAGGTCGTAGGGAGGCTGGGCGCTATCCTTGCCGATTGCGGCCGCCGCGTCGAGCACCTCGACGGCGCCGTGGCCCGCATACTGCAGGCGGGCGCGCTCGAGCTGGCGCTTGTCCCAATCGGTCAGGATCAACCGACAGAGGCTCGGGTCGATGGTGTCGACGAGCTGGCGCGCCAAGCCGTCCTGCAGGCCCACGACGCACAGTCGCAGCGGCGCCTTGGCGGCGCGCATTTGCGCCAGCAGCCTCAGGAGGATCTCGGCCAGGCTGCGTCTGGCGGCGAAGCGTGGGGAGCCGGCGCGAAAATGATCAAGCGTGGTTGGCGCATGGGTCTCCTCCACCATCCCACCCGCGCGCAGGCCGGCCGCGAGCAGGGCGGCCGCCCGATTGAGGAGCACACAATCGGCGGACCAGGCCGGATGCTCGGCCAGCACGGTGCGCAACAGATCGGCGGCCGGCGGCAGGGCACAGGCCTGGCGTCGCCAGCCCGCGGGCGTCTCCACGGCGAGGTCGTGGGCTTCCAGGATCAGCAGCAAGCGGCGCAAAAACGACGCCCGCTCCCCGCCGTCCGGGCTGGCGCCGTCCTGGAGCCTGACGTCGCCCTCGGTGCCCACATAGGGGTTCAGGGCATCGTGGGCGATACGGCAGGCGGCGGCCTGCAACAACAACCGGGGTTCGTCCGCGGGGGCAGCTTCTGTCTGCGCGCGCCAGATGGGGCGGGCGCAATCGTCGATGAGATCGCGGATATTTCTGGGCTTGGGGCCCGCCGGCGGGCGCACGGGGACATAAGCCTCGTGATAGGCGAGCTCGGCCGCTCTCGGCTCGGGCACCAAGCGCATAGCGGCAAAACGCACGTCGTCCAATTGCGCGATCAATCGATCGACGGCGTCGAACAATTGCACGTCGGCCTGCGCGGAACGCTGCCTCAGCTGGTGGATGACGAGCTCGGCGCGGACGGCGCGCCGCCCCGAAGCAAAAAGGCGCAGCCGGCCAAAGCGGACGGGCACGAGCGGCACCTCTTCGAGGAGACCGTCACCCAGGCTCGCCAGGGGCGCGAACAAGCCATGGAAAGCGGCGTCGAGGTCGGTTGGATGCAAGCCAAAGGCGGGGGCCGCCGCCTCGTCAGGCGCCGGGGCGCTGAGCGTCATGTGCACGTGAGAGGGGCCAAGGCACTGGGCTGTGGCGAGACGCCGAAAGGCGCCGCCGTAGTCAAGGCCTAGGGTCTTGGCGGCGCGGTAAATGGCGTCCCCGGTGAGCCTTTCGCCGGGCTCCGCGGGACCCCGCTGCGGCACCGGCGGGGCGGCGGAGGTCAGCTTGGCGTAACGGCCGACGGCGTGCGTCCTGAAGGGTCCCTCGCTGAGGCGCGGGCGGCTGCCGATTTCGAGGGTTGCCGAATCGGGCGACAGGAGGATGCGCACCTCGCTCGTCTCGCCGGGCCGCAGGATCAACGGCTCGATCAGCGACATGTCACGGATTTCGACAGCCTCTTCGCCCAGCCATTGGCGCGCGGCAGCCAATGCCATCTCGGCGAACCCGGCGCCCGGAAAGACCGGCTGGCCGTTGACACAGTGATCCTTGAGCCAGGGCAGGTTCTCGGCATCGATATGGGCGTGCCAGCAGGGATCCTGGGCAACGCCGCGCCACCCGAGCAGGGGATGATGGATGCCAGCGGGCAGCAGTTCGCCGAGCGCTTCAACGGTCGCCTGCGGGCGAAAGGGGACGTTCTGCCAGGGGTAAGCGGGCAGCACCGGGGGATGCCGCGGAGGTGGTCCGAACGCTCGCTCGGCCTTGACGCGCCCGCCGCGCGCGATCGCCAGCGCCAGCGTCCTGCGAATCGGATCAAGTTCAGCGTCGTCGCCGACCTCGAGGCTCCCAATCGCGGCCGCCGCATTGCCGGGTTCGGCAAAGCACTCGTTGAGATAGCCCTGCAGGATCGGGCGTGGACCGATTTCGATGAAGAGCTGCGCACCCTGTCCGCGCGCGGCGGCAACGGCAGGGAAGAAGGCAACGGGATCGCGCACGTTGCGCCACCAGTAGCCGGCATCGAGTTCCGGCCCCGCCAGCGGCGCACCCGTGACCGTCGAAATAAAGGGTATCTGGCAGGGCTTGGCCCGCAAGCCCTTGAGCGCGGCGGCCAACGGCGCAGCGGCGGCGGCCAGCAGGCGGCTGTGAAAGGGATAGTCGAGGTCGAGCACCTTGCAGCCCACGCCCTCGCGCGCCGCGACCGCGGCGTAGGCGGCAATGGCCGCCTTCGTCCCCGCCACGGTAACCGAGCGCGGGCTGTTGATGGCGGCAATTTCGAGGTCGGGGATCAAGCTGCGAGCGATGCTTTCGCGCGCGGCCTCCTGGCCGAGCCGCAAGGCGGCCATGGCGCCACGCCCCTTGGCGGGTTCCTGGTGCGTCGACCTGGCGAGGATGACGGCGACCGCGGCCTTGAGCGAGAGCGCGCCGGCCACTTGCGCGGCGGCCACTTCGCCCACGCTATGTCCGAGCACAGCGTCCGGTTCGAGGCCCCAGGCGGCGAGCGCGGCGGCCGTCGCAACCTGGATGGAAAACAAAAGTGGCTGCGCCACCGAGGTGCTGGCCAGCCGCAGGGCAAGATCGTCACTGTTGAGCGCGGCCAGCAAAGACCAGCCGGCGCCTTTTGCAAAGTGAGCGTCGATCTCTTCCAACTTGGCTCGGAAGACGGGGTTCGCGGCCAAAGCCGCTCTACCCATGCCCGCCCACTGCGAACCGTTGCCGGAAAAAACGAAGGCAAGCTTGGCGTCCCTGGCGATGCTGCGGCCGCGCACGACGCAGCGATCGTGGACCCCCTCGGCAAGGTGATGCAATTGCGCGCTGAGCTCCTCGCCGTTCCGCGCCAGCAGCACCGCCCGCTCCGGCAGCGGATCGCGGAAGTGGGCAAGCGCGCCGGCGAGCCGGTCGAGATCGAGAGCGGCTGGACCTGCCCGCAACTGTTGCAGGTGGGCCTGGGCGAGGGCGCGCTGGGCCTTTTCGCTGGCGGCCGACAGGACGAGCAGCGCGGCCGAGGAGGCGCCAAGTTTGGTGGCGCTCGCGTGCATCTGGGCGGCCTGGCTGCGGGTCGAGCGCGCCTTTTTCAGGCTCGCCGTGCCGGCCGTGGGCGGGGGATCGGCAATGACGACGTGGGCGTTGGTGCCGCCGAAGCCAAAGCTGCTGATGGCCGCGGCCCGGACGGCAGCGGCGCGCTCCAGGCGCACGGGTTCGCGCGCGATCATCAGGTTCAGCGCGGCAAAGGCAATCTCCGGATTGGGTTCCTCGACGTGCAAGGTGGCGGGCAACAGATCCTGCTCCAGCGCCAGCATCGCCTTCAGCAGGCCGGCCAGACCCGAGGCCGGCTCAAGGTGGCCGATGTTGGATTTGACGGAGCCGATCGGCAACGGTCGCGAACGCCGTTGACCGAGCGCCCGACCCAGCGCCTCAGCCTCGATCGGATCGCCCACCCGCGTGCCGGTGCCGTGCGCTTCCACGAACGCAAGCGCCTCGACCGCGATGCCGGCACGCGCGTGCACGTCCTGCATGAGCTTGGCTTGCCCCTCGGGCGAGGGCAGCGAGACCCCGATGGTGCGGCCGTCGGAATTGGTGCCGGTGGCGAGGATGTGGCCGTAGTTGCGCGGGCTATCAACAAGGGCGTGGCGCGCGCGGCGCAGGATCAGGGCGACGCCGCCTTCCGCCCGCACGTAACCGCTCGCCTTGGCGTCGAAGGCGCGACACAAGCCCTCCGGCGACAGCATCGATGCCTGGGCAAAACCGATGAAAGGAAAGGGGGAGAGAAGCAGGTTGACGCCTAAGACGATTGCCATCTCGACCTTGCCGCTGGCGAGGGCCTCAACGGCGTGGTGCAAGGCCACCAGCGAGGAGGAGCAGGCGGTATCGATGGTGAGGCTGGGGCCGCGCAGATCGAAGGCGTGGGAAACCCGGTTGGAAATCAGCGATAGGGTGTTGCCGATCATAAAATAGGCGTCGGCGCTGGCGGCATCGAACATCCGCGTCGTGCTGTAGTCGAGCCCGGAGGCACCGGCGTAGACGCCGACGTTGCGCCCGGCCAGCCGTGCGGCGGGAATGAGCGCGTCTTCGAGTGCTTCCCAGGTCAGTTGCAGGGCGAGGCGCTGCTGGGGGTCGAGTTGCAGGGCCTCGCGCGGCGAGATGCCGAAGGCGGTGGGATCGAAGTCCCACACAGCCTCGATGGTGCCGGCGGCGAAGGTGTAGCTCTTGCCGGCTTGTCCTGGGCGCACATCGTGGAAACGGCCGATCGGCCAGCGCTCCGGGCCGATCGATCCGACGCTGCAGCGCCGCGCCACCAGATTATTCCAGAACTGCCCGACACTTGTCGCACCGGGTAGCCGGCAAGATCGGCCGACAATCTGGATTGAGTTTGCAGCCCCCCGCATGGCCAGCAAGTTACTCGTTTGCTTCGACAGTGACGCTGGGATTGGCAGCGCCCGTCGCAGACCCCAAGTCGGAGCCGTACTTAACCGATTGGTCGGCACAGAGAAACCGCAAAAGCCCCCCGCCGAGCTTCTTGTCCCCAAGGCTCTCCATCCCCGAGCCGGGACGGACATTAGCATGGGCGCGGCCGCCAACCATGGTCGCTTGGCGTTACACGACCTCAACAGGCGGCCGTCGAGGCCGAATGGCCACAGCTATTCCGCACACTGTGCCAAAATGGGTTTGGCGGCGTTGTTTCGGCAGCATCACTCTGATACCGCTAAAATGCGAATTGTTGCGGGGGGGACTAGGTCGGGCATGTCTCGCAGCACGTGTGGGTGGTGGCGCGGCGAGCGGCGGCTCGGCCGGTGTATGGCTCTGGTTGTTTTGGCGACCGGCGCCTTGATGGGCTGCGCCGCAATCCCTGCCTCTGGCCCGACGTCCGAGCAGATCGAGAAGGCCACGGCGGTCGGTAAGGAAAGCACCAGCGCCCACGACAAGAACTATCTGGTTGTCGACCTGAACCATGACGTGGTGCGCATTCTTTCGGCCCACCATTCCTTGGGTCTTAAATCGTTTTCCAGCAGCAAGGTTTTGACCCCGAGATATCGTATCGGCGCCGGCGACGTGCTGTCGGTCACGATCTGGGAGGCCGGCGAAGGCGGCCTATTCTCCTCGGCCGCGGGCAAGAGCGTCAACCTGCCGTCGGTCGTGGTCGACGGCCGCGGGCGCATTTCCTTGCCCTATGCCGGAGAGATTGCGGTTTTGGACCAGACGCCGCTCGAGGTTCAGCAGCGCATCGTGGCCAATCTGGCGACCCGTGCGATCCAACCGCAAGCCTTGGTCACCATTGTCAAAAATGAAAGCAACATGGTCGTCGTCAACGGCGAGATCAGCAAGCCTGGCCGTTATCCCTTATCGCTCAAGGGCGACCGCCTGCTCGATGTTCTTGCCGACGCGGGCGGGGCCAAGATGCCGGCCAACGAAACCTACGTCACCTTCATCCGCGGCTCCCAGCGCGGCAGCCAGCTGCTGAAGGACGTGATCGAGAACGAAGTGGAAAACGTCTGGGTGCGTGCCGGTGATCAGATTTATCTGACGCATGAACCCAAACGCTTCTCGGTATTCGGCGCCGTCGCCAAACCCGGCGTCTATCCGTTCGGCTACAACCAGATCAATTTGCTCGAGGGTGTGGCGGCCGCGGGCGGGCTGCTCGACGAACGGGCCGACGGGACTGGCCTTTTCGTGTTCCGCTACGAATTGCCCCAGCTGGTGGCTGCCATCGTCCCGAAACTGAACCCGCCGCCGGGTGGGGCCATTCCGGTGGTCTACCGCGTCAACCTGCGTGAGCCCGCCGCCTACTTTTATGCCAGGGCGATGATGCTGCAGGACAAGGACGTGCTCTACGTGTCGAACGCGCGCGCCGTCGAAATCGGCAAGGTGATCGCGCTGCTCAACCTCAGCACCAGAACGGTGGGGAACGTGCTGCCCTACCGGAACTGGTTGGACTAGGCAGGCTTACACCTGAAGGCCCTGGGCCTTGAAGGCGAGGCCTTCGGCGCGCCGACCGGCGACCTGCGGTGTCAAGGTCGATTGCTGACGTGAAAGCGCAAAGGGCGCTGCAGCCAGGCGCGCAGCTGCCACGGCAACAACCACCCCAGCCGAATGAGCCACGCCAGCCGTCTCGGGAAGGCAATAAGTCCACGACGCCGGGCGAGGCCGGCGGTTACGATCCTGGCCGCCTCGTCGGGCAGCATCAGGAGGGGCAAGGGTCCGACCTGGACCTCGGTCTGATCGGTGTCGATATGGCCGGGGCAGACGATCGACACGGCGATGCCCTCGGGGGCCAGCATCTCGCGCAGGGCCTCGCCGTAGGCGGCGAGCCCTGCCTTGGAGGCACTGTAGGCAGGGGCGTCGGCGAGGGGACTGAGGGCCGCCAGGGAGGCTATGAGGGCGATTTGTCCCCGCTTGCGGTCGCGCATACGAGGCAGCACGGCGTTGACGGTGACGATGGCGCCATCGAGATTGACCTTGATGAGGCCGAGCGCGCGAGGGAGCGGCTCGAGCGCGCCGTTGGGCCCATTACCCCAGAAGTCCCCCGCATTGGCAATGGCAAGATCGACCGCGCCGCCGGCTTCCACCGCCGCCAGAAAGGCACCCATCGCCGCTTGATCGGTGACGTCGCAGGTCTTTTGCAGCACTTGCGCGCCGCGCATTTCACAGAGCCTTGCCGTGTAGCTCAGCAACTCCGGGTTGCGAGCCAGCAGCGCCAGCCGCCGTCCCGGCGCGGCGTAGGCCAGCGCCAGCGCCCGGCCCAGGCCCCGGCTTGCCCCGGTGATAACAATGGTTCTGGGCGCCGCGGCCTGCGCGAACATCGCTTACAGCGCGTGGTCGCGGATGGCGTAGACGATCAGTACTCCAAGCGCCCACAGCACCAAAGAAATGGCAAATACGGTGATGCTTGCCACGATGCGCCGCGGATAGAGGGCCTCTTCGGGAAGCGTCGGTCGCACAAAGGCGGCCACGTAGCGTTGCTGTCGATCGGCCTCGACGCGTGCGCGCTCGAGCGAGGAGAGCGCGGAAACGTAAGCCTTCTCGGCAAACTCTCGATCGACCACCAGTTCCTCGTAATTGGCGACGAGCCCGCCCAGGGTTTCGCGCCCGCGCGCCGGGTTGCCCTCGTCCTTGCCGAGCTTGGCGCGTTCCTCTGCAACCTGCCGTTCGAGCGAGGCGATTTCGCTGTTGAGCACCAGCACGCTTGGAGCGTCCTTGCCCATGAACGAGCGTAGGTTTCCGAGTTTGGTTTTCGCTTGCGATAGGGCCTCGTCGAGCTTGCCCAGCAGCGAATAGCGAGCTTCGGCCTGCTTGGTGGGATCGAACTCCTGCTGGGTGTCGCGGAAGGAGCGCAGGGCGCCCCGATGCGAGCGCAGCAGGTCCTCCATGCGCTTGACTTCCTGCTGCGAACTACGCACGGAGTCGGCGCGGGCGCGCGCGGAAATTTCGTTGATCAGCTCCTCGCTCAGCTCGAGCAAAGCGGTCGCCACCTTTTTTGCATCTTCGGCCGTGAAGGCCCTGACCTCGACGGCCACTACCTGCGAAGCAACATCGAAGCCCGCCTTCAGCATCTTGCGCCAATACTTGACGAACTCCTCGACCGAGAGCGTGTGATCGAAGCGCGATAGGTAGTCCGCTTCCGGTCGCGCATAGATCTTGCGCAAGCCAATGCGCTCATTGAGCTTGTCAACCAGTTCGCGGCTTTGCAGGTAGTCAATGACGATATAGGAATCTGTGACGGTCGAACTGGCATTGGGAATGGCGCCGAACAGGCTCAAGGCGTCGCCGGACTGCACACCGCTGGAACTGCGCACGGCAAATCGGACCTCGACGACGAACTGGTCGGAGGCGATCAGGCCGAAGTAGATGCTGGCGAGGGCCGTCGGCAGCAGCACCATCAGCCCCAGCGACCAGAGCAATATGCGACGCCGTTGCCGCTGCGGCCGGCGCCGATCTTGCGGGCTTGCCGGCGCGATCACCGGCGCCTCGGCCGGAGCTGGGGCCAAGGGCGGCTCGGGGAGGAACGGCAGCCTGCGTGCGCTCCTCGACTGCGGTAGCTTGTCCAGCATGAGATCCGACCCCGTTCACCGCCTTGCGCCCCGGTGGCAGAGCGCGGCCGGCGCTATCCCTCGATGGCTTCTAAGTCAGCATCCGCATCATCAGCAGGGTCCCCCGAATGGACGCGTATGGCGTCCGTCAAAGTGGGGTAGAGAGTAAGCTCCCCGTCGCGCAAAACGCCGCCAATATCACAGTATTTGCGCAATGTGGCAAACTGGTGCGACACCATGATAATGCGCGAGGTGGAAAGCTTTTCCCGGAACGTCTGTTGGCACTTCTTTTGGAACTGCGCATCGCCCACCGCCGTAATCTCGTCGACCAGGTAATAGTCGAAGGCGATCGCCATGCTTACCCCGAAGGCGAGGCGCGCGCGCATGCCCGATGAGTAGGAGTTCACCGGCATCTTAAAGAACGAACCGAGCTCGGAGAACTCGCGAACATAGTCGAGGACGTACTCCGTGTCCTGACCGTAAATGCGCGCAACGAAGAGGCAGTTCTCCGCACCCGAGAGCGAGCCGTTGAAGCTTCCAGCAAAGCCCAACGGCCAGGAAATGCGCCCCTTGCGGGTGATGAGACCGGCATCGGGCGCCTCGGTACCGGCGATCAGCCGCAACAAGGTCGATTTGCCGGAGCCGTTACTGCCCAAGATGCCGACGTTGGCGTGGGGCAGGCTGAGGGTCAGGTTCTTGAGAATGACCTTTGGCTCGTCCTTCGTCCGGTAGGACTTACGCACGTTTTCGAATTGGATCATTCATCTTCCCTGCGCCGCGTCCCCGGACGCCATGTCCCGCCATGTCCCCGGCGCCACGTCCCCGGGCGCCGTCGGCCGGAGCGCTGCGTCCCATCGGGCTCCCCGTGCCGACTTCGCCCACCGCAACCCCCTGAGACTGTGCGGGTTTGTCTGGCCATTAGTAGCATCACTGGGGCGGATCCATCTAGGTGGGGGGCGACGAAGTCCCACAGCGGAGCCTCAAATTGACTTGTCAGGACCCCTGTCTCCAAAGGCAGGACAAGGCATGCCCCCTCGCCCCGGTGCGCCACCAGCGCCCAGCCGCCACGCACCGGGGGGGCCGGCGGCACCCGGAGAGTTGCCGGCGCTAGGGCTCGCGGTAGTCGACGCGCAAGCGGAATTCGCGATCGGGGCGCGAGGTGAGGCTGCCGAGCGGCCTTGGGGCCTCCTCGGCGAGGCGCAAAAACCGGCACCGCGACAAAAGCCGGTGCAGGATCGCGTGCATCTCCAGATAGGCGAAGCGCTGCCCGGGGCAGCTGCGCGCGCCAAATCCGAAGGGCAGGAAGGCGGCGGCGGACGGTCGCTCCGCGCTTGCAAGCCACCGCTGCGGGTCAAAACGATCCGCATCGCGCCAGCGGCCGCGGTGCCGCTGCAGGGTCCAGGGCGCGGCGATGATGAAGTCGCCCGCCGAAAGCGGCTTGTCGCGCAGGGTGAGATCGCTGATGGTCTCCCGCAGGAAAAAGGCAATGGGGGGATAAAGGCGCAGCGTTTCGTCGATCAGGGCTGCCCGCAGAGCCGCCGGGGCGATACCGTGCCAGGCCTCGGCTCCCGCGCCAGACGGCGGTTTGCCAGCGAGAAGCTCGGCCGCCCCGTCCTGCTGCGCCTGACAGCCAGCCAGTTCCCAAAGGAGCCAACTCAGCGTCGATGCGGTCGTCTCGTGTCCGGCAAGGAGCATGACGGCGATCTCATCGAGCATGGCCGGCCGCGGGCTAGCAGCGGCTTCGAGCAACACCTTGGCGAAGGGCGCACCCCTGGCAGCCGGCTCGCCCGCTTCGATGGGTACTAGGAAGCGTGCGTCGATCAGGGCGCGCATGTTGGCGCCGATCTCCTCCAACCCCAGCTGGCGCACGATCTTGCGCATCAGGCCCGGATTGCGCCCTGCCAGCAGCAGCAGCACCGGCGCGGCCCGTTGGTGATAGGCAAAGAACAGATCGACGAAGCGAACCGATTCCTCGGGGCTGAAACGATGCCCCAGCATGGCTTGGGCGACAATATCGACAGTGAGGCGCGATAACTCGCGCGGCACGATGACGTCGCCGCCCGCCGTTCGCCAGCGCGCCATATAGGCCTCCGTGAGCGTGTCGGCGATGTGGGACACCTCAGCGTCGGCCACGCGCGCCAGCGCCTGCATAAAGAGGCGGCGCTTCAGGCGCACCTCTTCGCCCCCCGGCTGCCCGAACACGCCCGCACCGACCATGGGCCGCAACAGCGCCGTGACCACGGCGCTCTTGGGGAAGGTACCGTGCCGGTCGATCAGCACGGTCTCGGCAATCTCCGGGTCGTTGACCAACGCCAGGCGGCGGAACGGTAGTTTGTACACCAGCAGCTTGCGCTCGAACGCCTTAGCGGCGAGATAGCGCAGCGGCTCACCAACAAGCCTCGCCGCCAGACGCGTGGTCAGCCGCGTGGCGCCGGCTAGGCGTGAGACGAGCAAAGCTAAGAGGGCCATGGCAGTCGCTTCTCGACCGTGATGCGGTGCGGTCCGTCGATGCGATAGACGACGTGACCCCAGCGCATGCGGCGATCGTAGAGCGCCCCGAGCAGCATACTGAGATGAAACAGATCGACGGCGGGCTTGGCGGCGGCAAGCCCCAGCTGGCCCAACGCTTGCGGCCAGGCATCCTCCATGCCGAGGCGGCGGGCCACGATCTGCTGGCCGGCGTAGGAGGCAAGCGCGAGGGCGACCAAGAGGGCGGCCGCGGCGCCCGCCCAGCCGTAACGGTCGCCCATGAGGCTGCAGATGATGACACCCCAGGCAACGAGCCGCCCCAATATGGCGGCGAGCGCCAGCCCATAAAGCCGGGGCAGATAGAGGTGCCCGATCTGGTATTGCCGGCGGCCGAAGCGCCAGGCCTGCGCCAGGCCGATCTCGATAGGGCTCGGCACCAATAGGGCGCGGCGCGTCAAAATGCGCAAGCCGCGCGCCGCCGCCGCCTCCCCAAGGCTGCAGTCGTCCGCCAAGGTCGACGCCAGGATTGCCGGCAGATCCAAGGTGTCGATCGCGCGGCGCGAGAGGGCAAGGGTCCCTCCCCACAGTGTGTACGTGAAAGGCGATCGCGGCAACAGTGCGATGGCGCGATCGATGTGCGCCAGCAGATGCGCACTGAGGCTCGGCCTTTCGAGCACGATCCAACGATAGCCGGTAACGACGTCGCAGACGTCGTCGACCAGGGGAGAGACCAGGGCCGACAACCACCAGGCCTGCGGTAGGATATCGGCGTCGAGCAACACGACCACCTCGTCGTGCTCGTCGATGTGGCGCAGGGCCAGCATTTGATTCCAACACTTTTGGGCGGTGGACTGCGCCGCCCCGGTGAGCACGATCTCGCCGGCGAGCGGGCTCGAGCGCAGCGCCGCTCGCGCGCGATCGAAGGCTGGGTCCTGTTCGCTTTCGATGGCGACGAGCAGGCGGCGGGGCGGCAAGGTTTGACGGCTGAGCGCGGCGAACAGCCGCTCCAGATGGGGGGCCCGGCCAGTCACCGGCAAGATCACCGTGGCGACTGCGGTTTTGTGCGATCTCGGCTGTTCCAGCTTGAGGACGAAGACCACGGTCGCCGCCAGGGCGAGCGCAGAGGTCAACAGCCCCCCGCCCACGAGCGCGGCTGCGACCAGAAAACTCATCTTCTCCCTCCCCCGGGATCCGCGCCACGGTGCTCCCGCACTTGAGAACCACGCTTCAGGCCCACGCTTCAGGCCCACGCTTCAGGCTTACGCGTAAGGGATGGAGCACAACCACCCCGATGCCAAGGGGGCTTGCGGCCAGTACCCAAGGGTCGCGGCTGGATGGCAGCGATTGCGGCCCTTGCGCTCTGGCGAGCCACGCGAGTGATTGACACGCCACAGCCGGCCCCGCCGGGCCAAGGGAAGCCTCGACGCGCGGGCCGCCTCGGCCCATACTGGCGCCGGCCGCAGCCGTTTGCCGACAAGCGACCGGCGCCCTGAGGTGGCCAAGGGCGCAACCGAAATGGGGGAGCCGTGGCCGACAATAGTGGCCTGCTGGTGGTCCGGGAAGACACGATCATCAAGGGTGAAGTACGCAATTGCCGTCAAATCGAGGTCTTCGGTTACGTCGAAGGCAAGGTGGCGGCCGATACCGCCGTCATCCATCAGGGTGGCCGCTGCTACGGGACGCTCAGGTCGCAGACCGCCGAGGTCAGCGGCACGCTGCAGGGAAACGTGTTCGTCAAGAACTTGATCAATATCCGCAGTTCCGCGGAGGTGAGCGGCAACGTGCAGTACGGCGCCCTGGCGATGGAGGTCGGGGGCAATCTCAGCGCCGAGGTGCGCAACGTCCCCCCGACCCTGGCCGGCGACTTTACCATCACCGTTCAACGCGGCCGCTCGGTGCGGATTGAACTGGACGACCTCAATGCCATCGATCCCGACGATGCGGCAACCGACCTCATTTTCAAGGTCGGCAATGCAACGAACGGTTTTGTCGCGTTGGCAAGCGCCGCACGCCAACCCGTGAGCCAATTCACCCAGGCCGACCTCGCCGCGGGCCATGTCGTCTTCACGCACAGCGGTGCGCCCGGCAAGACCGCCGGGTTCAATGTGGTGGTGAGCGACCATACGGGCGCCAGTTCCGGCGCGCCCCAGCAAGTGGCCGTGATCGTGCGCGGCTGACTGGTCCGGCCGGATGCGACATGCAAAAGCGCGTGCGGCCAAAGAATAGGGCGTCTGGATGGGGGTTATCCAGACGCCCGGGCTTGGGATCAGGAGGCCACAGGGAGGACGCGGCCGTCCGATCCAGTAACGTTAACGTACCGGCGAACGCGTTCCGTCGGCTCAGCGTTGCATGGCCCAGCGGTGGCCATGACCTCTATGGCCGGCGCGCGCCTGCCTCAGTACGATGCCCGCGACCGCCTTTTGCTCCTCATCGAGCGATTCGTAGAATGGCTTGAAGACTTCGGCGAAGGCCTTCATTTGCGCGGCACGCTTGGCCATGCGCTCGCTGGCGCGGTCGAGGCGCTCAGGTAGGGAAGGTCGCGCGCTATTCTGCTTGCGCGCCTCCTGACGCTCCTCGCGCAGCTTTTGACGCTCGGTCATGGCGGTCCGCAGCTGCGCCTCGACCGGGTCCCAGAGTTTGCGCTGGGAGTCATTCAGCTTCAGCGTTTCCTTGATCATGGCGAAGCGGCCTTCCTGTAGTCGGGCTCGCGCCTGCGGGGACAGCTGCGGCCGCTGGGCCTGCCGCTCCGATCGGGTTTGGGTGTCTTGCGGCGACTGGCTCTGGGCAAGAACGATTGAGGGGATGGCCGCTGCCGCCAAGAGCGCGGGGGCCACATATCGGGCTCGCATCTTCATTTCGCTTTATCTCCGTTGAGGGCTTTATGCCCGGCTCGTGATCTGTTCTTGCGGAAACGGCTGAAGGCTCCGGGCCCCGTCGCCCGCCGAACATTAAGAAGCGTTCATTAAATGAAGAAGCGTTCATTAAATGCCAAAGGCGCTGGCGGCAGGGTCCAACAATGGTTTTTAGAATTGGTAACGGCGCAGGCCGCCGTCGACCGGGATCACGGTGCCGGTAATGTAGGCCGCCAGCGGGGAGGCCAGGAAGCAGACGAGGCCGGCCACATCCTCGGGCTCGCCATAGCGGCCAACGGGGATCTCGTGGTCCGCCTGCCATTGCCGATATTCGGGCGTGTAGTTGCGGCGAATTTGTTCCGACATGATACGGCCGGGCGGGATGCAGTTGACCGTGATGCCGTGCTTGCCCACCTCCCGCGAGAGGCCTTTGGCCCACGCATGCACGGCGGCCTTGGCCGAGAAGGCACCATTGATGCCTTCGGGCTCCGACTTGCCGGTCATGGTGATGATGCGACCCCAGTTGGCGCCGATCATCTGTTCGAGCAGGCAGTGCGTCAGCTGGCGCTGACGCGTGAAGTTGAGGGTCATCGCCTCGTGCCACTGCTCCTCGGTCGCCTCGAGCTTGAAGGGCCGGCTGCCCCCGGCATTGTTGATCAGAATGCTGACGGACCCCAATCCGGCCAGGGCCTCCTTGGCGATCCGCGCCGGCGCGCCCTCTTGCACCAGGTCGGCCGTGATCAGCACGGGCTCGGCCGCACCCATTGCCACCACCTCGGCGGCAACCGCAGCAAGCAGCTCGGCACGGCGCGCAACGAGCGCCAACCTTACGCCCTCGCGCGCCAGCGCGAGCGCGACGCCGCGACCGATACCGATGCTGGCGCCGGTCACGAGCGCGGTCTTATCCCGGATCTTGAGGTCCATGGGAACCTAATCCCTGAGCAGCGCCGCAAGCCGACGCACCGCCTCGCGGATGTTCTCCACCGAATTGGCGTAGGAAAAGCGGATGTAGCCTTCGCCATGAATGCCAAAACTGGTGCCGGCCACGGTGGCGACCCCGGCCTTTTCCAGCATAGTGTTTTGCAGATCCTTGGCACTCATGCCGGTACCCGTGACGTTCGGGAATACGTAGAAGGCACCGCCGGGATCGAGGCAGCGGATGCCCGGCAATTGGTTGAGCAGGGGGACGATGGTGCGGCGACGCTCATCGAAAGCGGCCACCATCTTGTGCACCTCGTCCTGCGGTCCCTCGAGCGCGGCGATGCCGGCGTATTGGGTCGGAGCATTGACACACGAGTGGCTGTTCACGCACAGGCGCACGACATGCTCGATCATCGCTCGCGGCCAAACGGAAAAGCCGAGGCGCCAGCCGGTCATGGCATAGGTCTTCGACCAGCCATCGAGCAGGATCAGCCGGTCGCGCATCTCCGGATAGCGCAGGAAGCTCTCATGCTTGCGCCCGCCGTAGAGCATTTGGCTATAGATCTCGTCCGACAGAACGGTGACGTGGGGGTGCTTCTCGAGGCCCTTGACAAGGCGCTTCACCTCCTCGGCGGGAACGGCGCCGCCGCAGGGATTGTTCGGGCTGTTGAGAATAATGAGGCTGGTCTTGGGCGTGACCTCGGCCAAGACCTGGTCGGCGGTGAAGGCAAACTCGTTTTTCTCCAGCAGCGCGATCGGTACCGGCTTGGCGCCCGTGTACTGGATCATCGAACGATAGATGGGAAAGCCCGGGTCCGGATACATGATTTCGGCGCCGGGCTGACCGAACATAAGGATGGCGAAAAACATGGTGGGCTTGCCACCCGGCATGATGACGACTGCGTCCGGGGCGACCTCGACGTCATGCCGGCGCTTAAGATCGGCGGCGACGGCCTCACGCAGTCCCAGGATGCCCTGCGCCGGCGTATAGCCATGGTGACCATCGCGTAGCGCCTTGATGGCGGCCTCGACGATGTGCTGGGGCGTCTGGAAATCCGGCTGGCCGATGCCGAGATTGATGACATCCTTGCCCTGGCGCTGCAGTTCGGCCGCGCGCGCCAGAACCTCGAATGCCGTTTCCGTTCCCAGCCTTTGCAGATTCGGCACGAGCTGCAGCATGGCGCTTCCCCTCACTAACCCCCGCCCTCCGCCGCAGGCGCGAACGGCCAGGGCTCGGCGCCGGAGGTCTTGTTGGCCCTCACCAATAGCCGATCTAGGCAACGTCGCAAGGCCCGCCGGTGACGGGGCCGCGGCTCGGCGTTACAGTGCCGGCTGTGATGGGGCCAAGGTCTTTTTAACCGGGGGGCTTGGCCCGCGACACTCGCGAGGAGGGCGCCATGCCGGAAGTCTACGTTCATGCGATCGAAGGCCGCAGCATCGAGCAAAAGCGCGCACTGGTGAAGGATATTACCGATGCGGTGGTGCGCCACTTCGACGTCAAGCCCGACGCGGTCATAGTGCAGATCATGGAAAGCCCAAAGGACCTGAAGGCCAAGGGGGGCGTTCTTTTTAGCGACCGGCCGCCGGGCTAACAGCACCAGCAGCACTCTTTTCAGACCGCGGAACGCGGCTCAGAGAGGGAAGCTCAGACAGCGGGCCGCGGCGGGAAAGCGATACGCGGCGGCAAAAAGCCAACCTGGTGCGCGCGGGCCCAACTATGTGGGCCCCGCGCGTCGGCACTGCCTGCCCTCCCCGCGTGCTTGCCCCAGCTAACGCGGCGTCGGGCGCGCGGCCTTTTTCAGAAAAGCTGGCACATGGTCGCCGAGGCCCACGGGGGACGGCGTGCGATCTTCCCGGTAACGCTGCGGCCGGGAAGGACGCGGTTCCCAGGGCTGCCTCACTTTGCTCTCGGGTCGATTAGCTTGGGTGCCCTCGGGTCGATTGGCTTGGGTCTGTCCATTCGGCCGCCGCTCGCCGCGCATCTGCTGCGTACGCTCGCCGCGCGGCGCCTTGTCGGAGACGATGGGCTCAGCCTCGGCACGGCGCGGCGGCCGGTTGGCGGCAACACGCGGCGGAGCCTTTGGCGCTACCTGCGCCGCAGGCTCGTGATCGCGCGGTGAGCCTTTGCGCGCGCGGGGCGTCGTGCCGTTGCGGCGCGCGCCGGCATGGGCGGCGCCGTGTGCCTCGGCCGCGCCTGACCGCTTGCCTTGGCGCCAACCGCGGCGGCGCTTGCTGCCGCTGGCCAAGTCCTCAGCGCTGGGCGCGGGCCCGATCCAGGTGACGGCGACGCCGAGCATTTTCTCGATGTCCTTGAGCTGGCGAATATCGTCGGGCGTGACGATGGTGAGGGAGCGGCCCTCCTTGCCGGCCCGGCCGGTACGACCGATACG
>Ga0134122_10000339_pt1 | contig 30380 bp, 29 predicted proteins | sample KB302_FD_96461 | JGI IMG/M metagenome (GOLD analysis project Ga0134122, IMG submission 96461) | Terrestrial soil microbial communities without Nitrogen fertilizer from Kellogg Biological Station, Michigan, USA - KB3-0-2 | ecosystem: Environmental > Terrestrial > Soil > Unclassified ...
CAAGCTGCGCGAGCGAAACCCGAGAGTCAGATGACCTTGACGCGTGGTTTGGCGGCTGCAAGGTTGTTTTGGGCCGCGTTGGGGTCGAGATCCTCCAGTCGGATCCCAAGCCCCTTCTGCAGATCCAAACGCGACGCGGCGATCTTCCGCAAAAACTCTGGATGATTCTCGACGCGGTAATCGAACCAATCGTCCTCCGATTGGAACCCGATAAGGACGCCTGCAGGTCGACCGTGCCGAGTAATAACGATTTCTTCGCCAGCGGCCAGGCGAAGATACTTTGATAAGTCGTCTTTAACTTTCGCTAACGCGACTTCCCGAATCCGCGGTTCCTTAATTGTCGAGCCACTTTTGTGCGTCCGCTTTTTGGATGATGGCAAGGATTTCGACTGTTGCTTCTTTGACGTCATAAAACACCCTTATTTCATCAAGTCGCAGGCGATACTGCGGCCGACTCAGCCCTCGTAATTTCAACCCATCTGCGAACCGGCGGCCCAACGGTCTGCAGCGCCATGCCATGCGCTTCAGGGGTCATACCGATAGTGGCCCGTGATGGCATTGGAAAACAGGACATCCTCCACTTGAGCACCAGCGCCGATATTGTGGATAACAAGAAGCCTTCCGCTCTGAGAACGATCGGACACCAGCCCGATATGCGGGACGCCTGAGGCGAGCCGCCAGGTGACGATGTCGCCGGCGATATAGTCACTGGCCCGGGCAGAAACCGGCAACGTCGTGCCGTTTCTCCTGAAGAATGCAGCCAGGTTGGGCACACGGCGATGGTCGATGTTGGGATCCGGTTTCGACAGTCCCCACAATTGCGGATAGGAGAGAAAACTGCGAGACATATCCTGGTTCACGAGAAGTTGGAGGTCGAGCCCCGCGTGCCGATAGGCCCGAACGAGAACATCTGAGCACACGCCGCGCTCCAGAGGAATGTCACCTCCGGGAAAGGGGAGCCGACGGTAACTGCCATCGTAGATCGTGGTCGTGCCGACCTGTTGATAGGCACCTTCGAGAACGCGGCCGATTCGAGACAGGTTCTGCTCTGCACCGGCTGGTCCAGCCAGCACAATCAGGAGAAATAGCAGGGAAGTAAGCATCGGCTTTGAAATGTGCATAACGGCTCAACGTTCTGCCGCGCTAGTCGCGCACATTCTACGCCTTCTGCAGGGCCTGAAGTACTCCCCTTGGCGATGCTTGAACGAGCTCTTCGCAGTCCTTCGCAGAAACGTTCTTCTGAGCTGCAATACTTACACCTTGCTTCAGCAAACGCTTATCGGCTTCACTGGTAATCCAGCGTGCTCCTGCAACTCCGACGATGAAAGCTCCGGCCAGCGCAGAGAAGGTAAGACTGATCTCTGCCCGCGGGCTTCCCGCACTTGCGTTCTTTGCGAGTTCAACGCCAGCCCCTGAACCGTATGCGGCCCAGGATGCAAACGCGGCGAAGGCTCCGATAAGGACATTCGAAAGGAAGCCTGGACAGACGATCCCACTTTCTCTGCGCGGCAGGATGAAGCCGTTATCTGTAAGCAGCGCATTCAAGACTCCACCGGCCGCTCCAAGCGCAAAAACGACCAGAGCACACACCCAAGGATTCATGGCGAACCTCCCTACAATGTTTAAGTGAACAAGCGCTGGGCTACAGTTGAACTTTACTCCCGCGGCCGAACATCTACGGACCTGCGGCACTAACGTCGAAAGGCTGCAATTTTCCTGCATTCTTTTAACGTACGAGAAGTGAAGCTTCTAAAATCTGATCTTTTCCGGGAACATCTTAGATCAAAGTTCGCAAAGAGGGCGGATTTCTGAGGTTGCAGCTCTTAGCAGCCTAACGCTGTTAAGAGCAACTCCAACGCAGTTCGACATCGCCGTTTTCAATGACGCCTGTCTCAACCCACCCACGCTTCAGATAGAAGCGATGTGCGCGCGTGTCCCGGCCAACGGCCAGCCACAGTTGCTTGAAATTGCGCGAAAGCAACCATCGAACTGCGGCAGCCAGCAAGGCTCCGCCGTAACCACGCCTTTCGAACTCTGGCCGGACAAACAACGCGAAAATGGAACCGTCCCGGAGATCCGCCATTGAGAAGCCGACTGCCTGACCGTTTTCCTCCGCAATCCAACCTCGACCCTCATTCGTGATGGAATTGGCGACGGCTTCATCATTGATGCCAAGCGCGTAGAGCCGTTCGCGTGTCGTCGAATTCTCACGGACAGACACTCTTATCTCGAACATGAGAGGGACGTCTTCCTTCGTTGCCTGACGAATAAATGGAGCTATGGTGTTCATCGTCTGCGTGTAGCGCGGGCCTTCGCGGCAATCTGCGTTTTTACCAGCTTCCGCACCAGCGCCGACGGTAAGGGATTGTCCGCTTGAAAGCGGATGGTTCCCTTGCTGGTAAGGAATTCCCTCTCTTTTGCCAATTTGCCCTAATACGAAATTCTATCGATATCCTGCGGAATAAACTGGATGTGACCCTTTCTGACTTCTTCGAGAACCTCCAACATTGGAACTATCGAAGAAAAGTATCCCTCCAACCGGCCGGGCGGCACGCGTTGCTTGCCGAGAGCCGGCGGGCCGGCAGCCCGTATGAATGTGCTCGACTGGTCAAGCGGCATCGTGCGAACGCTGTCGAAGAATACACCTCTCTGACTGGCATCCAGGTATCCGGTCACGTTCGACATATAAAAGACATTAACGATGCTCCCGTGTTCTCTGACAAAGGTTCCAACCGCTCGAATGGCAGTCGGTCCACTGAAGTCGCCAACCAACGGCACAACGAGGTTTTTTTGTTGCATGCTTCGAACGAAACGATAGTCATCTTCGGTCGCGAGGAAGCTGTGCCTGCTGCCGGGATCCGCGTGTCCCTGCGTGTCGCCTGCCGTCATCAGATGCTGGAACGTTATTCCAGTAGCTCGTCCACTGGGGCCGTTTATGCTAATTGCAATACCACCATCTCGAAATTCTGTGTAAATTTTCCGGATACCCGCGATGTCCTCGGTGCTGAGGGATAACTTGTGTTCGTTTAAGAGTCGATCTTCAATGGATGCAAGATTGGCCGTGTACAGGCCGTCGTCCGGAGCCGTATTCTCGAAGCGGGCAAGCAAATCGTCCACTGCCGTTGCGTCCCCGAGTGCGGCCGGGCGTTTCCTGGAAAACAATATCGAAACAAAATCCGCGCGGTTGTCCGCCATTTCGAACAGGGCTTTGTACATCAGCAACTCCAGCATGTTCTGGCGCCGGATATCGATGACGAAAGCCATATGAGGCCGGAAAGCTGCGATGTAGGTGAAGTTCTGTTCTGGGCCGACACCAACATACACACCGCCGGGCTTCGTCCTCGCCCGGACAAGAGGGATCACCGTTTGAAAATAGAGTTCGTTGGACACGAAGTTGTTGGCAATGTATCGAGAGGCAGCCTCCGGTTCCGATAAGTCCGAGATGATCTTCCGGAATGATTCGTTGCCGAGCTCGGCTGGGAGGCTGTCCGCGGCATTGAATTGCGCCATAGGGAACAGCAGCGCACACAGGGCAATGGTTGCCAGAATTAGTCTCGGCCATGCACCGCTCCAGACAGCTCGCATTTCGTGACTCCCATGTCGAACGTAGCGAGCGCATCTTACCGCGAACGCCGCAGGCTTCCAACACGCGAGGGATGTAGGAGGGGCCGATTTGTTCAATGGCCAGTCGTCTTTGCCGCGACAAACGCGACTTTCTCTCCTCGACATTCCCAAACCCTTGCGGATTCCGCAGGGGTTCGGTTTGGTTGTCCGTGTGCTTGAATTCAGCGATGAAAAATCCATTAGTCATTCCAGTCGATGCAATTCAGGAAAAAATTTACCTGATTCGGGGCAAAAAGGTCATGTTGAGCCACGACCTGGCAAGTCTTTATGATGTGCCTCATAAAGCTCTCATGCAGGCAGTCAAGCGCAACGTCGAACGATTCCCGGATGACTTCATGTTTCAGATCAATGATTCCGAGTTTCGATCTCTAAGGTCACAAATTGTGACCTTAGAGAAAGGGCGAGGCAGGTACACCAAATATCGCCCTTTTGCCTTCACCGAACAGGGAGTTTTAATGCTATCCGCGGTGCTAAGGAGTGCTCGAGCGATTCAGGTTTCAATCGAAATAGTTCGAATATTCGTGAAACTTCGAGAGGTCCTCGCCAAGAATCGAAGTCTCGCTCGGCGCATCGATGAAATTGAGAAGAAGTTCGATGGCCAGTTTCAAATTGTATTTCAGGCAATTCGCGAACTGGTTGGGTCTGTCGGTGTGCCTCCAAAACGCCGCATCGGATTTCACGGCGAAAAAGCTTAAGCGAGGAACTCCAGGATGGCATCGACGGCTTCAGGTTTTTCCAGATGCACGAGATGCCCGGCACCCTTGAACACACGGATATCGGCGTTAGGGATGTGCTGTTGCCATAGAGCCGTTTGTTCAACCGGAGTGATTTTGTCTTCATCACCCCACACAATCATGGTGGGCATTTTCACGCGCTTGAGATGCCTTACGAATTTCGGATCGAACGGATGCTCCCACCACAGCCGCGCTACGGTCGTCGCCTCACGATAACGATCGGCAATGAAGTCGATGCCCGGCTTTTCCGGCAATTTACTCTTCAGCACCTCGAAATTGGAAACGAGCATCCCGACAACCTGCTCACCCGGCGTTGAGAGAATATCCAGCGGAGGATGCACCGGGTCGATCATGCCAGCCGGCGCAATCAGCACCAGCTTCGTCACGCGATCGTTATGTTCGCTCGCAAACTGCGCGGCGAGCCAGCCGCCCAGTGAAATCCCCACAAGCCGGACTCTATCGATGCCAAGCGTTTCGAACAATCCGAGATAATGCATCACGTAGTCGTGCATGTCCGTGAAAGTCGGATCGTCGCCCGACTGGCCGAAGCCCGGATGAAACGGCACAATCACGCGAAATCTTTCTGCCCAGGACTCCGCATAATCAAACCCGTCCACGGTTCCGGCGCCATGAAACACGACAACCGGATCGCCCGATCCCGCCGCGTGCAGAACCGTCTTCACGCCGTCGACGGTGTATTCTTCGCGAACAAATTTCATCATTGGGTCACCGCCGACCGCAGGCGCGGCATCACTTCATTCGCAAACAGACTCAAGTTCTGCACGGTCTTCGAATGCGGCATGTCCGCAACGTGCATCACGTTGTTAAAGTGGTTCGTCCCGGCCTTGATCGCCCATTCGCCCAGTTGATTGGCCACCTTCTCCGGCGTCCCCACCGCAACGAAGAACGACTTGCTGACGGCATTGAAATCAAATCCGCCGTGCAGCTTGTCCGCGCCGGCGGCGCGAATCTTCAACTGTTCGATCGAAATGTACCCCGGAGGGGCCAGCCACTGCGGCGTACTGCGCGCGTAATCCTCGAAGAAGCGTTGAAGGTGCACAATGTATTCCTGCTCCGCCTTCTCCTGGGTTTCCGCGACATAAACATAGGTCAGCAGCGGCAACTGATCCGGCCGCATGGTGTGTCCAAAATGGGCGGCGCGATCGCGCAATTGCTGGTTGAGTTCGTACGTGCGTTCCTGTGGCACGAACACCGATGAGTAACCGAACCCGAGTTCCGCAGCGACCTCGATCGTCTCCGGGCTTCCGGTACCGACGATGTAGCACGGCGGATGCGGCTTCTGATATGGCCGCGGCCACGGATTGAGAAATCGATATGTGTAGTACTTGCCGTAGTACGTCGTCGGGCCATCTTCCTTCCAGGCCTGCAGGATGATCTGAAGCGACTCTTTGAACCGTTCGCGCGCCGTTGCCGGGTTGACTGGATTGGACCAGTACTCCATGCCGGTGCCGAGCGGAAACGCCACTTCGAGGCGGCCCTTCGACATCACGTCTAGAATGGCATATTCCTCCGCGAGGCGATTCGGCAGCATGAAATTCGGCGGCACGCCCCACACGCAGATTTTTGCTTTCTTGATTTGTGGAAGCACCGCAGCGGCAATGATATTCGGCGTCGCCATCATGCTGTAGACGGTGTTGTGATGTTCGTTCACGACGATCGCGTCGAATCCAAGGCGATCGGCGAGCACCAGTTCCTTCAGGTAGCGCTTATAGAGTTTGTATCCCTTTTCGGGGTCGTAAAACTTGTTGGGAAAGTCCACCCATGTGGATTTGAATTGTTTGTGGTTTCGCGGCAGATGTATGTACGGCAGGAAATACATCGCGTTGAATCGATAATCGGCGCTCATGCCATCCTCCGGGGTTCGATCTCTATTTCGGCGGAACGATCGGCACGTAGTCCGGCAATACGTAAGCAAACATCATCGAGAGAAGCCCCATGACGATCATCAGCAGGATGCTATGTTTGATCGTGAAGCGGAACAGACGGCTTTCATCTGCGGTAGACATTCCCGTTGCGGCGACGGCAACGGCTATACTCTGAATGGAAATCATCTTTCCCATCACACCGGCTGCGGAGTTTACCGATGCGGTCAGCACCGGATTGAGGTGCAGTGCGTTGGCCGTGACGACCTGAAGGTTCCCAAAGAGTGCGTTGGCGGAGGTATCGCTACCGGTGAGGAAAACGCCAAGCCAGCCGACAAAAGCGCTGAAGAAGGGAAACAGTTTTCCTGTTGCGGCCAGCGAAAGTCCCAGGGTCGAAGTCATTCCCGAGTAATTCATCAGATAAGCGAGCCCGAGCATCGATGCGATGGTCAACATCGCCTTGGAAAGCTGCTTGAAGGTTGCCATATAAATGCCGCCGAATTTGCGCGGCCCAACACCAAGGCAAAGTGCGGCGGCGATCGCGGCAAGGAAGCAGGCTGTGCCGGACGCGGTCAGCCAGTTCAATTCAAAGAGTGCCGCATATTGCGTCTTCTTCGGTACGACGGGAGCAACCTGCGTGATCATATTGTGGAGTCCAGGCACGGCAATTCGATTGAGTCTGCCGGCGGGTATCGGCTGGGTTACCGGTTGAGCCCGCACGGAATCCGGCATAAAACCGTCGGTCCAGGTATTGATCTTGCTCTTGATGCTGGGAGCTCCAAAGGTAAGAACCGCAACCACGAGCAGCATGTATGGCAGCCACGCCATGAATACCTGAGCTGGAGAGTGCTTTTTCAATTCGATCGTGAGAGGTTTGTCTCCCTCGAGTCGCAGGATTTCTCTTGGCTTCCATAATTTCAAGACCAGAACCATCACGCCGATACACGTGAGTGAACTCATGATGTCGGTGAGTTCAGGCCCCAGATGATTTGAAACGTAGAACTGCACCCCGGCAAACGAAACACCGCATGCGATGATTGCCGGTAAAACCCCTGCAGCTTTCTTTCGGCCCACCATCACAATCATCAGGTAGCCGGGAATAATGACGGAAAGCATGGCACAGAGCCGGCCGATCATCGAACTGAGCGCAAGAAGCGGCAAACCGGTCACGTTGGCGAGCGTAATCACAGGGGTGCCTATGGACCCAAAAGCCACGGGCGCCGTGTTGGCAAGCAGACAAATGCCAGCGGCGTAAAAGGGGTTAAAACCGAGGCCCGCCAGCATCGCACCGGATACGGCCACCGGAGCGCCGAATCCAGCAGCGCCTTCGATGAACGCGCCGAACGAAAAGGCAATGAACAGCGCCTGCAAGCGGCGATCGTCGGTGAGGCCTCCGATCGAGGTCTTGATGATTTCGAATTTCCCGGTATCGACTGCAAGGCGGTACAACAGGATCGAACTGAAAACGATCCAGGCAATCGGAAACAATCCGAATGCGGCGCCGAACAGCGCCGACACCACCGCCAGCTGCACCGGCATTCCATAGGCAGCCAACGCGATGATGAAGGCCGACACGAGTGCCGCCATCGCCGACATCCACGCCGGTTTACGAAGGGCTCCCAGCATCACAAACAGCACGACGATCGGGATGACCGCCACGAGCGCGGATATACCCAAACTGTCCGCAATAGGTTGATAGTTCTGCTCCCACATAGTTCGCCCTCGCGATGCATTTCAAAAATAAAGGGGGGACTCTACCACAATTCCCAGCGGAAAAATGGGGACAGACACGTCGTTCCCCTAAAATATGCGCCGGGTGAGGGGTAAGAATATTCCCCTTGAGCCCGATGAAAGGGGAACATTTTATTACCCCTCACCTGGTCCTTCGGACCATCCTCTCCCTTCGGGAGAGGGAGGCTTTGGCATCCGTGTTTGAATATCGTAGAATGCAGTGTTTGGTGCGGTGCGCCGAAGTAGCTCAGTTGGCAGAGCGCTGGATTGTGGATCCAGAGGTCAAGGGTTCGACCCCCTTCTTCGGTATTTATATGGACCTTGTTCAACCACGTCTTTCACGTGGGCTCCGAGATCTTCTCCCGGAAGACACTCTGGCCCGTCAGCACATGATTGACGTGGTTCGAAGCGTCTACGAACTCTATGGGTTCGCTCCTCTCACGACACCTGCGGTCGAATATCTGGATGTACTCTCCGGTTCCGGCGGTCAGGAGATCCAGCAATCGATCTTCACCGTTCAGAATCCGGAAAAGGAACAGCTGGGACTGAGGTTTGACCACACCGTTCCGTTGGCTCGCGTCATCGCCCAATACAAAGAATTGCCGAAACCGTTTCGGCGGTACACGATTGGCACCGTCTGGCGCGCAGACAAGCCGGGACCTGGACGATTCCGGGAATTCATGCAGTTCGATATCGATTCCGTCGGCGTTGTATCCGAGATGGCAGACACTGAAATCATCAGCGTCATCTGCGACAGCATGGAGGCGTTGGGCGTCTCAAACTATCAGGTTCGATTTTCCAGCCGCCGCGTGCTGAATCTGCTTCTCGCGTACGCTTCCATCACCCCGGAGCGGGCGGCGGATGTTTTCCGTGTCATCGACAAGCTCGAAAAGATTGGCCGGGCAAAGGTTCGCCTGGAATTGACCACAGGCTATATGGACGAATCGGGCGACAAGATTCCGGGGCTCGGCCTGTCCGTGGACCAGGTGGATCAGATCGAAAGGTTTCTCGCCATCCAATCGACCCGCCGGTCGGATGTTATCCGTCAGCTGAACGAAACGTTCGGTTCCATTCCCGGCGCCAACGACGAGATCACTGTGCTTGAAAGAATTTCCCATAATCTCGAGGTTGCCGGGTATCACGATGACCGCGTCGTCATCGATTTGAGTATTGCCCGAGGCCTGGTGTACTACAACGGTCCGGTCTTTGAAACGATACTGCTGGACGCGCCGCAGTTTGGTTCGGTGTTCAGTGGCGGGCGGTACGATGATCTGGTGATGCGCTTCCTCGGCGAACGCGTCCCCGCAACGGGCGCATCGATGGGGGTGGACCGGCTGCTTGCCGCACTGCGTGCGCTTGAAAAGATCAAGGTCCGGAAGTCGACGGCAGACGTTTTCGTGACGACGTTTGATCCGCAGATGAAAGACGACTACATCGCAATGACTTACGAGCTTCGCCGGGCGGGAATCCGAACCGAGTTATATCTCGGGGCAGACAAGGCCGGAAAGCAGATCAAGTACGCCGACAAACTCGAGATTCCCGTCGTGTTGTTGTATGGACCGGACGAGAAGGCGAAGGGCGTCGTGACGATCAAGGACATGTCCGTGGGGCGGGCACGCACCCGGCAGCTTACGGAGAACCGGGATCAATGGCTTCAGGAAAGGCCCGGACAGTTTGAAGTGCCGCGGGAGAATCTTGTTGCTGCGGTTCGCGAATTACTCGCAAGGATCAATCTCTGAAAATTTGGAGGGGGATCCCTCTCCCGAAGGGAGAGGATGGTCCGAAGGACCAGGTGAGGGGTCAAAAGACTGCGCCGTTTCTGTACCCCTCACCCGGCCCGCCAGCCTGCTGGCTGTCGTGCCACCCTCTCCCTTCGGGAGAGGGAATTCCCCCCTACACCAGCTGTTTCTGGTGCGTGAGGTAATCCGCGTAGGTTCCCTTGAAGTCTTCAATCCTTCCTTTTTCGAAATGCCAGATGCGCGTCGCAACTTCGTCGATCACATCGTGATCGTGAGTCACCAGCAGAAGCGTTCCGGGATACTTCTGCAGCGCGATGTTCAGGGCATTGATGGATTCCAGATCCAGGTTGTTCGTGGGTTCATCGAGAACGAGAAAGTTGGGCTTCTGAAGCATCAGCCGGCAGAAAACGATGCGTGCAATTTCGCCTCCGGACAGTGCGTCGGTTTTCTTGAGCGCATCGTCACCGGTAAACAGCATCTGACCGAGCAATCCACGTAACTCCGCCTGGGATGCGGACGGGTCGAAGTCATGCAGCCAGTCCATGACGGTGACGCCGCGCGGAATCGAGTCCTTCGAATCCTGCGCGAAGTATCCCACGGCGACTTCATGTCCCCACGTGACCTTGCCGGCATCGATCGAAAACTTATGGTCTGGAGGGTCAATGAAGCCCGTGGCATTGCGGATCAGCGATTTCAGGAGCGTGGTTTTTCCAGCGCCGTTGCGGCCGATCAGGGCGATCTTTTCCCCCCGGCTAACCGATGCGGTGAAATCGTGAAAGACCTTGATCTTGTCTTTCGAACCGGCAGGGCCGGCATACGACTTCGCGAGGCCCTCCACCTCCAGCGGATGCCGTCCTGACGGCCGCACCACTTCGAATCGAATATAAGGCCGCGCGATGTTGGATTTCGCCAGGTCCGAAGTCTGCAGCCGCTCGACTTCCTTCTTTCTTGAAGCCACCTGCGACGACCGCGTTCCGGCAGCAAACCGCGCAATGAATTCATTCAACTGCTCGATTTTCTTTTCGCGCTGAGCGTTGCCGGCTTCGATCCGCTGCCGGATTTGCGTCTTCGCAAGAACCATGTCGTCGTATCCACCGGTGTAGGTAATTACCGACTGATAGTCGATGTCTGCAATATGGGTGCAGATGTCATTCAAAAAATGGCGATCGTGCGAAATGACGATGAGACATCCCTCATACGCTCGAAGGTAGTCCTGAAGCCAGTGCACGGAATCCAGGTCGAGGTTGTTTGTCGGTTCGTCGAGCAGAAGCACGTCGGGGTTTCCAAACAACGCCTGCGCAAGCAGCACGCGCACTTTCTGACCGCCCTGCAGCTCTCCCATCTTTCGCTCGTGCATGGATTCCGGTATATCCAAACCGTCGAGCAGGATGGCGGCATCGGTTTCCGCGCTGTATCCGCCTTCGTCGCCGACAACTCCTTCGAGTTCACCAAGACGCATGCCGTCCTTGTCTGTCAGCTTGTTGGGATCCTTTGCGTACAGGACTTCCCGCTCCTGGAGCGCTTCCCACAACGCGGCGTTACCCATGATCACGGTATCGATCACCCGGAAGGCATCAAAGGCAAACTGATCCTGGCGCAGTACACCCATCTTCTTCGGCCGGCCGATGGTTCCTTTTTCCGACTCGATCTCACCGGTGAGGATCTTCATCAGCGTGGACTTGCCCGCGCCGTTGGGACCGGTAATGGCGTAACGGCGGCCTGAGATGAACGTCGTATTCACGTCTTCGAACAAGATGCGCGCACCGAAGCGCATGGAAACATTATTGATGGATAGCTGCATAGTTAGTCGACTCCAAGATGAACTGGCGAACCCCTTATTATAACTGTAGGCGCGGTCTATGACCGCGCAAATTCCAGAATATGCACTCCTGCAAACTGAGAAATTGTGCGCGGTCATAGACCGCGCCTACAGCTGTGAGGTAATCTATGGCGCATTCCGGCTGGGTCAGCAGGCCTAACCGGCATTGAGGTGACCAAATGAGTGAAATCAGTCGTCGCGAGCTTCTTCTTTCGATACCGGCACTGGCAATGGTCCCGCGCGTATTTGCGCAGGCCGCCAAGCCGACAGTCCAGGTCAAGACCATCAACCATTTCGCGCTTGCTGTTTCCGACGTGAAGAAATCGGTCGATTTCTACCAGAGCGTTTTCGGAATGCCGATTCAGCAACGGGAGGGGTCCACCGTCATACTCCGCATTGGAAGCGGCCCACAATACATGGCTCTCTCGCCGGCCGCACCCACGCCAGGCATCGTCAGCAATCTTGGGATGGGGATCGACAATTTCAACGCGGATCAGATCGTCAACATCCTCACCCAGTACGGAGTCACAAGAGCCGCACCGTCCGATCCGGGGTTGAGCGGGGGCGCGATGAAAGTACGCGTATCGAAACGTGGAGATACCGACGAACTCTTCCTGGGCGACCCGGATGGATTGATCGTCCAGTTGCAGGATACAAAATACTGCGGTGGAAACGGACCGCTGGGGAACATGTGCCTGGCGACGCCGGAGCCCGCGCCGAAAAAGGGACTCATCGCCTTGAAGGGACTCAGTCACTTCACGATCTTCGGGGTTGGGAATGCCGACCGCACGCAAGCGTTCTATCAGGAAGCATTTGGAATGCCGATTCGAGCTCGGCAGGGACCGATTGGATCCGGCACTGGCGCACCTGGACTTGGCGTGGGACCAGGAGTCAGCTTCATCATGTTTGCCGGCGGTGGCGGCGCTCCGCGAGGTGCAGCCGCGGCGGCAGTCCCGGCCGTACCGCGTCCGTCGACCGTCAACCATGTCTGCATGAACATGGAGAACTTCGATAAAGATGAAGTAACCAAGGCGCTCGTCAGTTTTGGCCTCACTTCAACCGGCAATCAAACATCTACGGGGCCGCTAAAAACGTACATCAGCTTGCGCATGGAGAACCGCGGCGGTGCGAAAGAAGGTACTCCGGAGTTGTACTTCACCGATCCGGACGGCCTGCTGCTTCAACTTCAGGACGTGAAATATTGCGGTGGCGCGGGGCTGCTCGGCGAAGTCTGCCTCGGCTAGATTGCCAGACGCGCGAAGCGCATCCGAATAGCTGTAGGTGCGGGCGGACCGCACACAATTTTTCATTCCGCGGTCCTGCATATTCCGGATCGCGCGCGGTCATAGACCGCGCCTACAGGGTCGGGTATTTCATCCTTCGATGGTATCGATGAGATTCACTTCTTCGCGGGTGAGTTCAATCGCATTAACGCGAAGATCGTCTTTCATATGCTGTTCCGCTGTGGTTCCCGTCAGCGGAATCATCCCCGCCTGCATGGCAAATCGAAAAACCACTTGTTCCGAATGAACGCCAAGGCGTTTGGCAATGGACACAACATTCGGATGCCGCAGGACGTACGGATTCGCCGTCAGGAGTGAAAAGCCCTGGTACATGATCCCGTTTTCCCGGCAAGTCTCTCGAACCATCCGATCCCATCCGCGGTTCGCATAACAGCGGTTTTGAACCACCATCGGCTTCACTCGGGCTTTCGCCACAAGTGAGGTAACTTGTCCGGCATTGACGTTGCTGATTCCGATCATGCGAGCTCGCCCGGATTTGTAAATCTCTTCCAACGCGCTCCACACTTCCCAATCCTCGGCTCCAAGTCCTGGATAGGAATATGGACCATGAAGAAGAAGCGAATCCACATAGCCGGTTTTCAAATGCTGCAATGAAGACTCGAAGGATTGACGCACCTGGCTCTTGAGATCGAGTTCGGGATTGTAGGGCACCCGGTGATCCTGGCCGCCGACGGATGTGAACTTCGTTTGAACAAACAGAGAACTTCGCCCAATCCCCTCGGAAGCTAGGGACTCCAGCGCCTCACCCAGCAGCGGCTCCTGATAGTGCTTCGGCTGGTTGGCCGTATCGATCGCACGAAAACCCGCGTGCACGGCCAGCTTCACGAGATCGGCGGTGGCGTCCTTTTTCCAGGCGGTTCCGTAAATGAAGGTGGGGGAGGCGCTAGTGGCCTCCATTGCGTTCCAAATAGGCGGAGACGGCTTCGGTCGCACCTTCGTGCATGCGTTCCGGCCGAACATAGCGCCAATGTTTTTCAAACTCGTCTGGCGTCATGCCCTCCTTCCCAATCCGTTCTTTGTCCTTCAGCCATTGCTCCGCCCAGTCTCGAAGATCCGGATCGCGGTTCAGGGCCGAGCGGGCGGAATGCGTAGTGATGGGGGTGGTCATGTTATTTTACCGGAGCCGGCGCGGCCATCGCCGCGATGTCGGCGCGCAGGCTGACCTTGTCCGCTGTAGGAAAGTCCGCCGGCACCTTCTGTGTCACATTCCCGGTTGCGGCCCATTCCGTTCCACGTTGAAACGTCGCGATGAATCCAACGCAGCTCAGCGCTGGAATATCGTGACCCAGCGTCGTGTGAAAGATTCGGCCTTTGCCGTAATTGAGAACCATCAACATCGGTTCATCGCGGCCGGTTCCGCTGTTCGAGGGATCGGAGTACGCGGTCGCGAGTACCGTCATGTTCGTCCCCGGTCCGCGCATCTTGTTGTAAAGTTCATCGCCCGCATGCATGAACAGCTTCGGAAGGCCTTTCATGATCGGATGATCGGCGTCCCGAACCTGCAATTGAAATGGAAGACGGTTCCCGTGTGCGCCCGCGTTGCCGGGAGTCGTATCGGAAACGAGCTTTCCGTCCTTGAAAAACCAGAGCGGGCCGGCGTTCTGATTGCGTCCGCGCCAGCCACCGATTCCTATCATTTCGTTGTAGGCCTGCCATCCGGGAAATGCGTTGTCGGCGGCATGGACGGCAACGAATCCGCCTCCGTTCATCATGTATTTCTCAAACGATGACTTCAGGTCTGCAGGCCAGTCGGGCGCGTCGTAGTTTGAGACGACAACCTGGTATTTCGTGAAGTCGGGTTTGAATCTGCTGAAATCGCCGGTCGATACCGGTGAAGTCACGACATCCACATGGAACAATCCCGTGTCTTCAAGCTGCTTTTTAAGTACCGGCGTGACTTGCTGCCATGCATGGTAGGTGCCGCCACTCTGGCCATCGAGAATCATGGCAAGAATTGGCGGCGCGGCAGGCGCGGCAGACGCAAGCACGAACAAGACCGCAAGCACGACAATCAAGGCGAAGAGTTTTCTCATGGTGTAATCCTATTCTCTGCCGCAATAAAATTCACGCAGAAATAAGTCAGGCTCCGCGAGGATCGGAGATCTTGCCGCGAAGCGCAGAAACTGCGACGGTGGCAGCGGACGCCAGAAAATGCCGCGCTTTGGGATGTCCGTTGCGGCCCGGAAAATTCCGGGCCTGATTCGAGATCATCACTTCCTGTTCGGCCATGGCGCCCATATTAACGGCCTGATTGGATCCGGCACTCGGCGGGAAAATCGTCGCGCCCGCATCGAGCAGGGTTTCGATGAGTCCTTCCTGCAAAGCCGCTCTGTACACACCGCGTGACACAGGCACCACTTGAAGCCGGATACCCGGGTGGATCCGCTTGCCGCCAATGATCGTCGCAAGCGTCCGAATATCGTCGAGACGTCCTCCGGTACTCCCGCCAACCTCGGCGATATCGATCAGCACTCCGGCAACTTCGCCAACGGGTTTGACGTTACCCACCGATGGGGGGCATGCCACCTGCGGCTCCAGCGAACTGACGTCGATGTCGACGACGCGTTCGTACTTCACGTCTGCATCGTTCGTCATCAGCTCGAAATCTTTGAACGACGAATGCGACTTTGCATACGCGGCCGTCTTCTCATCCGGATTGATGAAGGCCGCTTTTGCACCAAGATCGATCGACATCAGAGGAAACAACATGCGATCTTCAACGGAAAGCCCCTGAATATAGGGTCCGCCGTATTCGAGCGCCTTGTACACGGCGCTGTCCTCACCCATGGATCCGACCGCATATTGAGCGACGTCGCGAGCCGAGACACCAGCGTGCGTGTTTCCGTGCAGAAACACCTGAATGGTTTCCGGAATGCGAAACCAGGCAAGTCCGCGTTGAAAGCCCAGCGCGGCCATCGAATTATTGCCCACGCCTGTTGCGAAAACTCCAAGCGCCCCGTAAATCGGCGTGTGCGAATCACAGCCGATGATCACCTGGCCCGGCGCCCACAATCCGTTTTCGATGATCACGTGATGCAGACTGCCATTGCCGCCCTGGAAGACATTCCGGATTCCGTATTCGGCCGCAAACCGGCGGACTTCGTACAGCTTTTCCGCGGCCTCGCGCGTCGCCGCGGAAAAGTTATGATCGAATACGAATGCGATGCGGGAGGGATCGGCGATGGCCCCTCCCCCCAGCTCCTCGCGAAACACGCGCGTCACAAAATTCGCGCTCAGATCGTGCATTACCATGCGGTCGACAATTGCGATGACCACTTCGCCCGGCGCGACTTGCGGATGGCCGCTGGCTTTCGCCAGAATCTTCTCGATCATGTTCATAAGATTTCAGGCCCCGATGAACCGTACCAGCAGGTATCGCCGTAGAACACCTGTTTCGCCCCGGAGTTCTGTGAAGCCGGGCGTGAAACGTGAACTGCAAAGATTGAGCCCGTCTGAAGTGCACTTCGGGAAATGTATTCGTATGGATACGATCCGGCAAGATTTTCGACGCAGGCCGAAGCATCGTCAGCTAAGAGCCACTCCGGCGAACATTCGACACCATGCGGCCTGGTGATCCGAACCCAGTGGCCGCGGTACTCTAGAGCCAGGCTGGCGGAATAGTTCTCTTCGAGACGTTGGCCGTTCGCAGTCGCCGGAGCGCCTGCGCCGTTCGTCAACAAAGTAATGAGGTCTTCGGCGCCGCCTCCGCGAAACCGGCGTTCGAGCCTGCCCACGAATTCATAATCGGTGCGGCCCACTCCCAGAGCAATTTCTGCGTCGAGGATCTCCCGCGCCATATGTGCCGCTTTGCGTCTTATGGAGAGTTCGTTGTCGTCTATAAATAGTGCGCGGTCATAGACCGCGCCTACAGTGATGATTTCGAGCGGACCGGACTGGAGCGATCGGTTCAGATCCCACGGAAACTTCGGAAAATCGAGAATGCCGATTCTGGTCCATCCCCGCTCCGCGGCAAGTTCAAACAACGGGCGCGAAAAATTCCCGGCGGGACGGACATCTTCAATGGTCGTCACCGACCGTATCCAACCGTACACGCGCGGAGAAAGGCCGCAAAGCAGCGTCACCGGCCTGTCCGAAGGAACGATCAGGAAGGCGCGATTGAAATACGGCATAAAATTACTGAGGAAGCGGGCGGCGTTGGAACGCCACAGATCCGAATAAACCACAAGGGCCGGAACGTTACGCTCCGCCATCATGCGGCGAACGCCTTCGAGCCGCTGCTCAAAGACGGAAGGCGGAATTTCCGTCATGTCCCAGGTGATCAATCCTCTTTTCAATTACGCCTCTTTGAAGAACAATTTCTTCTCGGTTTGACCCAAACGAGCGCATCCGCCGTCGGTGACGACAAGCGTATCGCCAAAAACCATGTATCCGGAAAGCGGCAGGTACGTATTTGGATGCGCAATCAGGACCATTCCCTTGTCGACCACACAGTCGACATCTTCCAGCACATACGGGTTTTCATCCGGATGCAAGCCCAGGTTGTGTCCCCGCACGCGTGTGTATTTCGATCCGGTGTATTCGCCGTAACCCTCGCGCCGGAACACGTCATTCTGAACACGGGCAACATCGCGAATGTTCACGCCCGGTTTGAGAAAATCTTCGGCTGCCTGCTGAGCCTCGCGAAAAATCGAAAACGACCGGGTCTGATTTTCGCTGGGCTCGCCCAATACCAGAGTCCTGCAGATCTGCGCGTAGTACCCATTCACCTGTGGACTGAGTTCCGTCGTGACGTTATCGCCGGCCTGAAATCTCCGGGCGGTTGGCGGCCGCATGCCGAACACTTCAGTTCCTCCGGAACCGATCAACATGAAGTTGTCTTCGGCGCCCCGCTCTTTGAGAAAGCCTTCGACTTCGGCAACGAGTTCGTATTCGGCCATGCCCACTCGGATGGTGTCGACAAAGTATTGATAGCCGATGTCTGCCAGCAGCGACGCCTGACGAAGGATTTCGATTTCTTCCGTGGTCTTGATTCGACGGAGCGTTTCAACGCTGCGGGTTGCCGAAACGGCTTGCGGATCGACAAAACGAGCTTCCATCAGTTCCATGCCAGCAATGGCGACCCTGGCATTGCTGAATTGGGAGTTCCACTCGCGGAGACCAGATTCAAATTCCGGGGCGCACCGGACGTTGACGTCCAAAGCCTTGCGGAGAACGGCTTCGTCCCAGGGATGTGCGACGAGAATTGAGAGTTCACCGGTTCGTCTGAGCGCGACCGCGGCATGCGAACCGAAGAAGTTGAAATTCACCAGTGAGCGGAAGTAGTCCTTGCGCCAGCTGTGACCATAAAGCAGCAGAACGTCCCAACCGGACATTGCCATCACTTCCAGAAACTGATCCCGCCGCCGAGTGTTGATCATCGGTCCGTTTGTCTGTAGGCGCGGTCTATGACCGCGCGCGATCCGGAGCGTAAGTCAATGTGGAATGAGAAATCGTGCGCGCTCATAGACCGCGCCTACAGTCCCCAAGGGTCAGAACGATTCTCACGGCGACACATCCTCCAGAAACCATTCGGTCGGAAGCTCCCTGCCAAGCCCCATCGCCCGGGCTTGCTTCAATATTACCGAACCCAGCGCGGCAAACTGCGTTCCGGCGCCGGTGTTGTTGTTGAAGACCGTAATTTCATCCGCGCGTGTACGCCCGGCCACGCGGCCCGACAGGAGCTCCTGAATTTCATAAATGGAATCCCACGCCTTGACTCCCTTTTGCGCGGCTTCCCAGATATCCGGCGACTGATCGAGGCGGGCGACTTCCTTGGAGTGGACAACATAGAGATCCGCGCGGCGGATCGTTTCATCATCGATTTCGCGACGCTTGTTACTCGCGTCGGAACCGCCGATGGACGCGATGTACATGCCTTTTTCCACCCATTGACCATCGAAGACCGGATCCCATGCGGCGGTTGCGGCCTGAATCACATCACTGCCTTCCACGGTTTCGCGTGGAGTCGCGGAGGCGTCGATGCGGCGCGACAGCTTCGCACTCATGCTCGTGGCAAATTCGCGGCAGTGTTCGGCATTCGGACTGTAGACCTTAATTCGCTCAAAATCGAAAAGGCTGCAGAGGAATTCCAAATGGGCGCTTGACTGCCAGCCGCTTCCGAACAGTCCGAGCACTTTCGGCTTGGCCGGCGACAGATACTTCGCACCGACCGCACTCAATGCCGCAACGCGCAATTTCTGAATCACGCCATCCGGCATGATCGCGACCGGCTCGATGGTTTCAATATCGAACAAAACAACCAGTCCGCAATAGCGATTCCCCGTCGCGACGGGAAGAATGCGGCGGCGCTTCACACCGTTGGTGAACGAATGCCCCGCCATGTCCGACGTCACACGCAAGGCCCACACGCCGGTACCCGGACTGCCGCCTTCCTGCGACTTGAAGCGGTAGTGAAAGCCGGGATTATTCTTCGACTCGGCCGGCAGATAAACCTGGCTGCGCGCACGATTGAGTGCGGCGCCTTCGGCTAGTTCCCGATAGATCTGTTCGGTTGCTGCAATCGTCCCCTGCGGAGTGATTGCCCGCTCGACGTCCGCGTTGCTGAGAAGCAACGTCATTGCTGGAGAATTCCTCCGCCTTTGAGATAAGCAATCAGACCCCCGGCGCGGAGCATGTCGAGAAGGAACGCCGGCGCGGGCGCGGTGTCGAGAGACTTGCCCGATGTGAGATTCAGAATCTTGCCCGCCTCGATATCGACGCGCAGCCGATCACCGGTTTCGGCCAGTTCGTGAATTCCGGGCGCTTCGAGTATCGGCAATCCCACTTCATGTCCGTTTCTGTAGAACGTGCGCGAGAACTGATCCGCAACAACAACGCCGACGCCGGCAGCCTTGATGGCTTTGGCGGCAATGGCACGCCCCGACGAGCATCCGAAGTTGCGCCCCGCAATCAGGATGTCGCCCTTTTGAACTTTTTGCGGGAACTCGGGATTGAGCGATTCGAGGACGTGCTTCGCCATCTCGGCAAATCCCTTCCACACCACGTGCGTCGGCGTGATTTCGTCGGTCGGGATGTTGTGTCCAAACTTCCAGCACTTGCCTTCAAAGACAAGAGGTTCATTCATAGAGCGCCGAATTGTATCGCAGTTTGAAACGATCCGTCAGGAGGTGCTGGCATCCCTCTCCCGAAGGGAGAGGGTGGCGCAGCAGCGCCGGGTGAGGGGTACAGAAACGGCACCGTCTATTAACCCCTCACCCGCCGCGACCGCCTCTCCATTCGAGAGAGGGACTATAATGCCCCCTGTGAAAAACCTGGTTTGCCTCTTCGCGATTTTCGCGCTTCTTACTTCCGCCTGTGTGAACAAGGCTCCGGCTGCAGACAATGGCACTCGCACATTCAAACTGGGCTTGATCCCCGGCGCTCAGGAATTCATCGACTTCGTCATGGAAGGACACGGACTACTGGACCAGGTTGGACTAAAAGCCGACAAGGTGAAGTCGCTTAGTCCCGCGAATCTGCATCTGATGGTGGCCGAGAGGCAAGTCGATATCGGGTTCGGCGGATTCACGACAATGGCCACCGCCAGAGCGGAAGGCAAAGACATCATCGTGATCTACGGTGTGTTCTCCCCGGTCAACATGGTTTTTGTACGGAAGAATTCTTCAATTCATTCCCTCAAAGACCTGAAGGACAAGAAACTCGGCGTGTTTGGCGGACCCGGCTCGACGACATTCACGTTTCTCTCCGTGGTCGCGAAAAAATGGAATGACATCGATCTCTCCAAAGAAGCAATGCTCGTGTCGGCGCCTGCGCCGGCGCTGATTGAACTGCTGGCGAAAGGCGATGTCGATGCGGCGCTGCTGGGAACCACCGAGACCATACAAATGGCCGCGCAGGATCGATTTCGCGTTCTTGTCGATTTGAGCGACGAATACAAGACGCACACCGGCGGTCACGCTCCGGCACATGTCACCATCGTCACGAACGAAGCTTTCGCAAAGGATCATGCCGATATTGTTCGCGACTATTTGAAGGCCTACAAGGCGACGACCGAATACGTCCAGGCGCATCCCGAGGTGTGGGACGAATACGCGGCCAGCATCATGATGAACGATCCAAAAGAGCGAGCTCTGCTTGCGGCGAAAATGGGCCCCAACATAGTCGATAAGTGGGACGCGGCTCAGATTGCCGCGCAAAATGATTACCTGAAGCTGGTTCACGACATACTTGGAGACAACGTCCTTAAGACAATTCCCACAGATCTGATTCGAGACTCATTCAACCCGCAATGAGTCGTTATCGCGTCCTCTCGATTGTGGCGTTGCTTGTTTTCTGGTTGATCCTCTCGACATTCTTTCCGCCAACCATTGTCCCCGGCCCCCGCGCGGTGGGCGCAGCCATGTGGGCAAACCTTTTGTCGGGCCAGGCGTTCTTTCATCTCTACAAAACACTTTTGCGCGTCGGACTCGGACTGATCCTGACCATGACTCTGGGAATTGCGTTCGGTGCGGTCATGGGACTTTCCCGCAAAGGCGAAGTGTTCCTCGATGCATGGGTGATGGTCGGGTTGACGATACCCGCCATCGTTTACAGCATCATCTGCCTCCTGTGGTTCGGCTTGAATGATTTTGCCGCGATTGTCGCGATCGGAATCTCGGCATTTCCAACAGTGGCGATCGCCATCTGGCAGGGGATCAAAGGCATCGACACGCAACTGGTGGGAATGGGCGCGGCATTTCATATCAGCCGGCCGGCAATCTTTCGAAAAATTGTTCTGCCTCAACTTGTGCCTCAGATTCTGGCATCGATGCGGTCCGCACTGGGAATCTGCTGGAAGATCTGCACCACGGTGGAATTGATCGGCATGTCCAGCGGCGTGGGGTACATGCTGAATTACTGGTTCGGCTTGTTTTCCATGGCACAGGTCTTTGCATGGACCATGTCCTTTCTTGTCGTCATGTTCGCTATCGAGTTTCTGCTGTTCAAGCCCATCGAAAACCGGCTGACGCGATGGCGAACGTAGAGGGAGAATAAGGAGCGCGCAGCGCATCGAAACAGCTGTAGGCGCGGTCTATGACCGCGCACGGTGTATGCCCGAGAGAATGTGCGCGGTCATAGACCGCGCCTACAGTCGAATGGTGGCCTTCGGCTACGTTTCTTGAAGTACAATCCCGGCCATGTTGAAACCAACTCTGGCGTTCCTGCTATTGCTTGCCGGCCTGGCCCCGCAGCTTCCGGCAAAGCTCATCGATAACGAACGTGTCACCGTTTGGGAAGCCACATGGCCAAAGGGGAAACCTCCAACGGCTCATCAGAACAAGTACGACCAGGTCGCCATTGAACTCGCCAATGCATCGGTTCGCATCACGACGCCGGATGGAAAATCAAAAACATCCTCGGTGAAGTTCGGCCAGGCGTCTTTCACTCCAAAAGGTGTTGCGCAAATCGAAGAAGGAACCAGCGATCCACCGCGGCGCGCCATTGTGATCGACTTGAAAGATGCAGTGGTGGCGCCACTTGAAAACAAGAGTGGGTACCCCGATGCGTTTCCAAGAGACGGCGCCAAAAAGCTCCTGGATAACGCACGCGTCACCATTTGGGACTACTCGTGGACCACCGGCAAACCGACGCCCATGCATTTCCATGCTAAGGATGTCGTGACAATCTACATGGCGACTGGAGAAATTCGATCGACCGCGCTCGATGGAACTGTCGTCGTCAATATGATTTCGCCCGGCCTGGCAAAATTCAACCCGCGCAATCGGACACACACCGAAGAACTCATCAAGGGCGCAGGGCGCGCCATCATTGTCGAGTTGAAATAGCGCATCGCGTCGTGGGCGCCATCACATTTCAGGAAGTCACGAAAGATTATCTGCTACCCGATGGAGCGCGTCTTCGTGTGCTCGACAAGATCAGCTTTGAAGTGGCGGATGGAACATTCAATTCCATTCTTGGGCCATCAGGCTGCGGGAAATCCACGATACTCAATCTCATCGCCGGTCTGGATCAGCACACATCGGGGAATATTCTGGTGCAGGGAAAACCCAGAATCGGATTTGTATTCCAGCAGCCGCGGCTGCTGAACTGGCGTACGGTTGCGGATAATGTGGCGCTTCCCCTGGAGGCGGAAATAACGGATGCCGGCGCTCGACGCCGCATTGCAAACAAGTATCTCGCACTGGTTGGTCTTGGCGGATTCGAACATTATTATCCGTTGAAGTTGTCCGGGGGAATGCAGCAGCGTGCATCCATTGCGCGAGCCCTCGCAATCGAGCCTGATATTCTCTTGATGGATGAACCGTTCAGTGGACTGGACGAATGGACTGCACGCCGGATGCGTGAGGAATTGATGCGCATCTGGCAGGAGACGGGAAAGACGATCGTGTTTGTGACGCACAGCATTAGTGAAGCCGTGCTTCTGTCACAGCAGATTCTGATCGTGAGCCCAAAACCAGCAACCGTCTTCAAGACCGTCAGGCTGGACGCGCCATATCCGCGCGAATATGGCAATCTTCAGCTCTTCGAGATCGAAACGAACCTCACGCGCGATTTTCTAACGATGAATTTCGAGTAGCAGTTGTAGGCGCGGTCTATGACCGCGCACATTCCAGAATCAGCAGAACCTTAGATTGAGAAATCCCGCTCGGTCCGCCCGCGCCTACAGTTCCCCACTACGGCAGCGCGTACACATTCAACGACTGCGTCGCGGCATTACCGCCGGCGGCAACGATGGCCACGTACTGTTTTCCGTTCTTTCCTAGATAGGTCATCGGCGTTGCGGTCATGCTGTTTTCGCTCAACATGGCCCACAGTTCTTTGCCGGTCTTCGAATCGAAGGCGCGAAACCGGCTGTCGCCGGTTGCGGCAATAAACACCAATCCTCCGGCTGTAGCAATAGGCCCACCCGATCCTGCGCTTCCCGCGTTCCTTTTACCTTCGGGCATAGCGTTGTTGATACCCAGCGGAACCCTCCAGGCAATCTCTCCGGTATTCGTATTCACCGCGACCAGACTTGCCCATGGTGGCTTGTAGCAAGGCAGTCCCATCACTGTCAGGCTGGGGCTGCCACCGGCTTTGGTATATGAATTCCCATTCTTCTGTATCCACCCCGTAGCTGGCTGATCCTTCGTTGCCACGAACACGTAGTTCGTTGTCTTATCGAGCGCCGTCGCGCCCCAGTTTGGGCCACCCGTTGCTCCGGGGAATACGATCGACGGCGGATTGTTGCCTTCCTTGTATTGCCACGGAGAGTAGGGACCTTCGTTGTAGAACTTGCTGGTCTCCCAGACCTGCTTGCACGCGGCCGCATGTTCCGGCGTGGTGTCTTCGGCCGTCACCAGGTCCGCAGCCGAGATGCTGACCCGGGCGATTGGCGGCGGTTTCACGGGTATCGGTTGCGTTGGCGAATACCATTCGCCGGGAACGTTCCCCTTTGGAACGGGCGTTTCGACGATGGGAAACACAGCTTCGCCGGTCACACGATTAAGGATGAACATGTAACCCAACTTCCCCGTTTGGGCCAGCGCCGGAATAGTTCTGCCATTCTGGACGACGTCCACCAACACAGGAGCAGGTGGCAGGTCAAAATCCCACAGTTCGTGGTGAACCGTCTGGAAGTGCCACAAACGCTTACCTGTGGCGGCGTCGACGGCAACCAGGGTGTTGGCAAACAAGTTGTTTCCCGGACGATCCCCACCGTAGTAGTTGTAGTTGGCGCCGCCGATGGGCAGATAAAGGATGCCGCGCTGTTCATCCAGAGTCAGAGTAAACGCCCAGACATTGGTTCCGGTACGGTCTTTCCAGCTGCCGTTCTCCCAGGTTTCGTTTCCAAATTCGCCCGGCAGCGGTATCGCATGGAACTCCCAAACCTTGGCGCCGGTGCGCACATCGTAGGCGCGCGGGTTCAGAGCGGGGTGCTGTGTCGTGACAGTTCCGGAATCGACATGAGGTTCACCGGGACCATAGATGGTGGCTCCGATCAGAATCAGGTTTTTGTAGATGAGCGGAATCCCAGCGAAACCGATCTCGATATTCTGTTCACCATTGGTTCCAAACCCGGTCGCAAGCGTTCCGTCATTTGCGTTGAGTGCGACCAGTTTTCTTCCGCTGGTGAAAATGATGCGAGCAGCGGTGGCTCCCTCGCCGGGCCAGAATGCAACGCCTCGGAAGGAGGCGCGCCCTTCCTTCAACACATAGCGCCAGATCTCCTTACCTGTCTCGGGCTCGAGTGCGACGACACGGTTTCCGGCGGGCAAATACATAACATCATTGACGACGATTGGAGTGACCTCCTGAAACACTTCCGACCCTGTGATATTTCCAGTCTCGGGCTGCAGCTTGAAGGACCACGACTTCACTAGCGTTGAAACATTGCTGGCGTTGATCTGCGTCAACGGCGAATAGCGCGTCCCGGCCAGGTCGCGATTGTGCATCGGCCAGTCGGCATCCACGCTTCGAGCGGTGGCGGGCGCGGGAGGAGCTCCACGCTGGGCCTTACTCAAGCGATCTGCAACGACGAGGAGCAAACCGAATGTCACGACGATGGCGGCGAACCGGCGTGTCGAATGCTTCATACTGTCCTCCAGGATTCTGCTGGATACTTATGTCAGGCGCTCGAACCGATGTCAACGCAAGGAATTGGGGTCAGACCCCTCGTTCCCCTATTTCCCAATGGGAAATAGGGGAACGAGGGGTCTGACCCCAATTCCGCAATTCCGCGATATAGTTTCGCGGCAGCATCACGCGAAGGAGAAGTGAAGTGCGACATCTTTGGATTATCTTGCTGGCGGTTGCACAGATCCGCGCGCCTCAGGCCACCGGACCCGCACTGCCTGCGCCGCGCCTGGCGGATGGAACGCCAAACCTGGGGCCCATCGAACCCAACAAAGGTTATTGGGTGCCGAAACAGTTTCAGGATTATGTCGCGGTACTCAAGGATTCCAGGGAAATCCCGTATCAGCCGTGGGCGAAGGCCCTATCCGATTACCGGAAATCCACGGCTTCAAAATACGATCCGCAGGGTTATTGCCTGCCTCCGGTTGGTTCGCGCCTGATGACGACCCCGTATCCGATGGAGATTCTCCAGATGCCGGAACAAAAACGGATCGTCATGATCTATGAAGGCGGCGCCCATCTCTGGCGAATTATCTACATGGACGGGCGAGAACATCCCGTAGGCGATGCGCTCGCGCCAACGTGGATGGGGCATTCCGTCGGACATTGGGAGAAGGATACGCTTGTTGTCGATGTGGTCGGATTCAATGAAGGAAGCTGGATCGACATGGTTGGGGATCCGCACACCAGCCAGTTTCATCTGACGGAGCGATTCACACGCACGGATATGCGCACACTGCACTATGAAGCGACGATCGACGATCCCGGAGCGTATACGAAACCCTGGAGCATTCAGTTTGATATTGCGTGGGATCCGAACGGCGAGATTCGGGAATATGTCTGCCAGGAGAATAACCGGTGGCAGGACTCATTGATGGAAAGTCTGAAGAAGGAAATTTACGGGAAGTAGCACTGGATTGCTGCAGGCGCGGTCATAGACCGCGCCTGCAATTAAGCCAGCGGGTTGCTGCTGAACGGAAGCCTTCGAATCCGCTTGCCGGTCGCCGCGAAGATCGCATTGGCGACGGCCGGCGCAATCGCAGGGGTTCCAACTTCTCCCATACCGCCGGGGTTTTGCGTGCTTGGCACGATATGCACTTCCACCACCGGCATTTCGTTGATGCGCAGCGGTTCGTATTGATGGAAGTTGGTCTGTTCGACGCGGCCCTTATCGATGGTGATGGCGCCGCGAAGGGCGGCGCTTAAACCATACACAATGGCACTCTGCTGTTGTTGCACGATTCCGGCTGGATTAACCACCATGCCGCAATCGACGGCAGACACCACGCGATGCACTTGTAGTTTCCCAGCCGTGACGGAAACTTCCGCAACTTGCGCATTGAAACTGCCGAAGCAGTTCACCACCGCGACGCCGTGAAATCTTCCCGCTGGCAGCGGCTTGCCCCAGTTGGCTTTTTCCGCAGCCAGATTCAAAACGCCCAGAAGGCGGGACGCGGCGGGAGCCGACAACAATTTGCGTCGCAACTCCACCGGATCTTTTCCACCGGCGGCCGCCATCTCGTCAATGAATCCTTCCATAAAGAATGTGTTCTGCGAATGACCCACCGAGCGCCAGTAGTTGGTCGGGATGTCGATGCCGGGTTCGTGGTATTGCACCAGCACGTTCGGAATGGAATACAGCGTATCGGCGACTCCCGAAACGCCTTCGCGGTCGAGGCCGTTTTGCAGACCTTGAGCAGAAAACGACGAACAGGCGATGTTGCCTGTGAATGCGACAGGCCAACCTTCGGCATCGAGCCCCGCAGCCATGCGAGCATAGGATGTCGGCCTGTAGCGGTCGTGCTGCAAATCGTCCTCGCGTGTGTAGAGCAGTTTCACAGGGGCTCCAACGGCTTTGGAGATTCCAACAGCTTCGGTGATGTATGCCCCTCCACCACGGCTCCCAAAACCGCCGCCCATATATAAGGTATGGAGCTTGACCTTGTTTGCGGGGAGACCAGCAATTCGCATGGCGTCCGTGTTCGCGACACCGGGAATCTGCGTTCCTACCCAAAGTTCGGCGCTGTCGGCACGAACGTCGGCCACACAGGTGTGCGGCTCCATGGGGGCATGAGCGAGATATGGCGCTTCATACGCCACTTCGATTTTTTTTGCAGCAGAAGCAAGCGCAGCTTCGCCCGTACCTGCGGTCTTTCCAACTGCGCCGGATTTCGCCGTCAGATCCATGAGCTTCTGTCGAATGATGGCGCTGGTCAGAGTGGCGTTGGCACCCTCATCCCACTTCACGTCGAGAACCTTGCGGCCCTCGATTGCCGCATACGTGCTGTCCGCAACAACGGCGATTCCTTCCGGAATCTGCACCACGTCTTTGACTCCGGGAATAGCCTTGGCTTTTGTCGCATCGAAACCGGCGACCTTGCCTCCGATGACCGGGCTGCGCAACACAACGGCATAAACCATTCCGGGAAGCTTCACATCGATCGCGTACGTCGCCTGGCCACTAACCTTCACCGCGGTGTCCCGGCGCTTCATCGGTTTGCCCAGGAGACGGAACTGAGCAGGATCTTTCACTGCTGCGTTGTTCGGCACGGGCAATTTCGATGCAGCATCCGCCAGACTGCCGTAGGTGAGACGCGCATTCGTCGAGGTATTGATCACCGAGCCGCTTTCGGTACGGCACATGGATTTATCGACACCCCATTTCGTTGCCGCGGCCTGAACCAGCATGTCGCGCGCCGCTGCACCGGTGCGGCGCATGGGAGTCCACGACGTCGAGATTGCCTGGCTGCCAAATGTTCCCTGCGTGGCGCCGCCATACAAATCCGGATTGACGGGAGCGAATTCCGTACGGACTTTTTTCCAATCGCAATCCAGTTCTTCGGCCAACAACATGGCGATCGATGTTTCTGTTCCCTGACCGTTTTCAGGTTTGTGAACGGTAAGCGTCACGATATCGTCGGCGCTGATGTGGATAAACGCGTTGGGAGTTAGCGCTACTGGTCCACGACCGAACGGGCCCTGAGCCAGAAGCTTGCCGCGTTCCGGAAGGTAAAAACCGATCAGCAGTCCACCGGCCGCCGCCACGCCCGTTTGAAGAAAAGACCGTCGACCGAGTTTTCCAGTAGTGCCGCTCATTTCGCACCTCCCGCTTTGTGAATGGCTTCACGGATGGCTTGATAGGTTCCACATCGACAGATATTGCCGCGCATGGCCGTATCGATTTCGTCGTCCGTCGGCGCCTTGTTCTTCGCCAGCAATGCGGCGGCCGACATGATCTGACCGGATTGACAGTAGCCGCACTGGGGCACATCGGATTCAATCCATGCCCGTTGCACCGGATGGCTCTGATCGGGTGAAAGTCCTTCGATGGTGGTGATGCTCTTCCCTGCGACAGTCGAGATCGCCGCGCCGCAGGAGCGCGTCGCCACGCCGTCCACGTGTACGGTGCACGCGCCACAAAGCTGCATGCCACATCCGAATTTCGTGCCGGTGAGACCCAGAGTGTCGCGCAACACCCAGAGCAAGGGCATCTGCGGTGCGACATCCACGGTCTGCTGTTTTCCGTTCACGGCAAATTTTACAGCTGCCATACGGGGGACCTCCTAATCATGGAAAATCGTCGTTAGTATACAGAAATATTACCGAATAGCTGTAGGCGCGGTCATTACTTGATGGCTGCGCCCTGCCGGGCTTGCATTCGCTCCGCTCATCGACCGCGCCTGCGGCGCCGTTAGTTCACGGCAGTGCGAAAACGTATATCGATTCGCTATTGGCAGGGTTCGGATCCGTGATGGCGCCGCCACCCGCGGCACTCACTGCGACGTATTGTTTCCCGTTCTTGCCCTGATACGTCATCGGCACCGATATCGCACTGTAGTCGAGTTTCGTCGCCCAGAGCTCCTTGCCGTTGCTGGAATCAAAAGCGCGGAAGCGCCGGTCATTGGTTGCTCCGATGAACACGAGTCCGCCGGCAGTTGCAATAGATCCGCCGAGATTGACGCGGCCGGTGTTCTTCTTTCCTTCCGGCAATTCGTCGGTGATACCCAAAGTGACCTGCCATGCGATTTCGCCGGTATTCACCTTGATCGCCGTCAGCTGTCCCCACGGTGGTTTCTGGCACGGCCAGCTTTGTTCTCCGAGCAGGCGGCCCTGCGCATCGGTCTTTCTGTCCCAGAACTTCGACGCGACGGGATTCCCATAAACGCTGAGCTGATCGTAGGGCACGCGGGAGTTCGCCGCTTTCTTCTCGACCCATCCCATGCTTCCATAATTCGACGTATTGAGAAAGATCAGTCCCGACCTGGGATCCGAGGACATTCCGCCCCAGTCCGTGCCACCGATCGCGCCCGGAAAAATCACGCTCGACGCCGGCGGCGCGCCAGCCTCGCGATAGACCCACGGTGTGAATGGCCCTTCGTTAACCAGATCACCGCTTTTGTCGACCAGGTCGCGGCATGCTTTCGCATGAGCTTCGTTGGTGTCTGCTGCGGTAACCATGTCTTCCATCTTGAAGCTATGGCGGCCCAGGGCGGGCGGCCTCACGGGAATCGGCTGAGTCGCGGAAGTCCATTCGCCCGGGACCTTGCTCTGGGGAACAGGTGTCTCATTGACACCGAAAACCGGCTCACCTGTCACGCGATTAAGGATATACACGTACCCTACTTTCCCGGTCTGGGCGAGCACAGGAATCGACTTTCCTTTCACCGTCACATCGAGCAGCACGGGCGCGGGCGGCAGGTCCATATCCCAGATGTCGTGGTGGACCACCTGGAAATACCATTTGAGTTTTCCGGTCAGGGCGTCGAGCGCGACAACGGAATTGCCGAACAGGTCGTTGCCTTTTCGATCGCCGCCGTAGAAGTCGCTGGCGGGGCTGCCAAACACGGTGTAGAGGATTCCGCGCTGCGCATCGACCGTCATGAAGAATCCCCAGTTGTTCACGCCGGTGCGATCCTTCCAGCTGTCGCCTTCCCAGGATTCATGGCCCGTCTCGCCAGGCCTCGGAACGG
>Ga0134122_10000340_pt1 | contig 30331 bp, 49 predicted proteins | sample KB302_FD_96461 | JGI IMG/M metagenome (GOLD analysis project Ga0134122, IMG submission 96461) | Terrestrial soil microbial communities without Nitrogen fertilizer from Kellogg Biological Station, Michigan, USA - KB3-0-2 | ecosystem: Environmental > Terrestrial > Soil > Unclassified ...
TGAGCGCATCCTCCACTTCCTGCGCCGTGGCATCGAAATCGAGCGCCGTCGTCGTGTCGCCCCCGTAAGTGAGTATGAACGTTCCATTGCTCAACCAGGAGAGCTTGTAAGGCTGCGTGATGATGGCGGCGACGCTGATGGCCTGGGCGGCGTAGGCGTTAGCGTAGGGCGTGATCCTGATGACGCGGATCTCCGGCGTGCCGCCGGTGCCGTTCTGCGTCACAGACTCGGCGAAGGCGCTGCCCGTCGGGAAGCCCGTCAATGCGCCGGTGAATGCGCCGACGCGATCCCCGTTCGTGACCCAGGTCACCGTGTAACCACCTTTATAACTGCCAGAGACCGTCACGCCGCCGTCCGCGGTGATTGACGCAAGGGCATTTAACGCGGTCTGCACCTGAGCTGCAGTGGCGTTGAAAGCCAGCGCCATGGTTGTGTCCGCGCCGTAGGTGATCGTGTAATTGATCGTCGCCGAATCGCGCAGATTGTAGCGCTGGAAGTAGGAATTCGCATCCGTCTTCGCGACGTTGTTCTTCCGCATCAATTTGAACCCGACCGTTCCCAACAGGACCGCGCGCGGTGAGAAGGTGATGTTTGGCGGACTGAACACCGCGGCCGAATGAAATCGCGTCACGACGTCGTCCGTGAGCCGCAGGACATCGAGCGGACTATCGGCGCCGAAAAGGAAACTGCCGACCGGCAGCGAAAGAAATGGATTCAGCTTGTCGAGATTTTCCCATTCGCCGACGAGGTCGAGCGGCAGATCGAACGGCTTTGGATCGCGGCGTTCATCGAGCTTGCCCACGGCATCGCTGTCGATGGCGAAAGTATTCAAGCTCCGCGGCAGCACGATGGGCGCTTTGGAATAGAAGTAAGCGGAATCCCAGATGACGACGGCTGGGCCGCCGGTGATGAGAGTTCGGTCTTGGGTGGGGAGGCTCATAATTTTTAAGCGACAGGGGTTGGATCGAGACGGACGAGCACCTGGAAATTCGCCTGGCCATCAATCGGGCTATTGCGTTCCTCAAAACCGGTAAAGACGATCGTGGTGGAGGAGGTCGGATTCTCGAAGTGGAGCGAGCGAATGATCAGCTCCAGGACTTTTGTGGCGGTCAGCAGCTCGGCCCAATTCGCCGCAGTGCTCTCCGGCTTGGCCATCAGCCAATAGGTTTTGGCAGTATCCGTCTGCGTGACCTTCTCGGCCGGATTGATCGTCGTCAGCGCCAGGCGCGCGGCTTCATTGGCGACTGAACCGCGGTCAACGCGCGAATCGCGATTGATCGCCGGCTGCTCGATCACGCGCACGCCAAACACCAGGGCCAGCTCCACCAGCGCGGCATCAGGCGCTGGATTATCGCCGGAGACCGAGCCAATCAAGGCCACAATGCCGAGCCGACCAAGCGCTTCATCCACCTTGTTTTTGAGCGATTGATCGTTCTCCTCGATGAAGGTGATGCCCCGCAACGCAGCCTTGGCGGCGAGCTGCGCCTTCACGAAATCCTGGAGGGCAACGATGTCGCTCATGCGTGGCTGGCCCCTTTCCCTGGGTCTTCCCAGGACTTGATGATGGCCTCGGAGATCGAAGTTGTGTAATTCGCGACGCGATCCTGAATACCGCGGCGGATCGGCGCCCGCAACGGGATGTTGCTGCCAGGATGATGAACGACCGCGGCGAAGACGATGCCTCCGTAAGCCCGGAATCGCAGCGCTCCGCCCGCCTCCTTCGGTCGAATGTCATGCGGAGGAGTCTTGCCGCCAAACTCATGGATTGCGGCATACTTCACGTTCGTGCCGATCGAGGAAATGATTGAGTTGCCGACGATGCGCGCTTTCGACGGCCGCAGAGATCGGCGCAGGCGGCCGGTGCGAACGCCGAGCTTGCCTTGCTCCGGAGGAAACGGGCCTTCGCCGGTCAGCCGATGCTCGACGATGTGTCCGATGGTCAGTTCGTTCTCGAGGTCCATCGCGACGGCGATGGCGCTCTTCATCCGCGGTGTGATATCACGCAGCCGCTCGGCGGCATCGCCGGTCACTTTGATTTGGATTCGCGGCATCATGAAATCTGATAACGGACGTGAGCGTTCAGGATTTGCTTAACTTCGGGCACGAGTTCCAGAGCCGAGAGCGTTTGAGCGACAAACTGAACCTGTTTATCCGGCGAGATGTTCGTGCCGAGTTTGTCAATCAGCTCCCAGACCCGGCCGCATTGGAGGAGCCAGGCGAGCTTGATGTCATCGGGCAAGGCCGTTGATCCGCCAGGTTGCGCGGTGGGATAGCCGACGTCCGCCGGTTCGAGTTGCTCCCAAAAAAAGCCGCCCGTGTAAGTGATTCGCATCCAGCTCCACCATTCGCCGAGCTGCGCCGCGAACCAGATCTGGCCCGTCTTCAAATTGCTGTTCTGCACGGCGTCCGGCAGCGCGACGTAGCCCGCGCTCTCTTCATCCTTCTGTTCGACAGTCGTAATGACTTCGACCGGATACCGCGGAAGCCAAAAAGCCGCCCGGTCAGCGGTGAATTCGGCCTTATCGCCGACGACGCGCGCGAGCTGCCGGTTGCAGTGTTTTTCGATGAGGCCGGCCACGCCTTTCCCGACGTTGGCGATCTTCGCGTCGAAGTTCGTCTGCGCGACCATGCTCTCCGGGAGCAGATGCCGCTTCAACGTATCGAGATTGCCGAGGCCGGCATTCATGGTTATTCGATGGGCTCGACGAGCTTGCCCAGCGCGGCGGCGCGTTCGGGCGTCATCTCGAAGACAGCGCCTTTGACATAATGGCTGCCTTCTTCGCCGATCGGCTGACCGGTAACGCGGACTTTCACCATGCCGCTCTGCACCATGCGGTTCGCTGGCTCGGGCGCTTCGCTCGATGGATTTGATTTTCGTTTCATAACGGATGGCGGGGCCGCGAACAGCGCGGCCCCGCTCAATGGGTTTAACCGTTGCGTTTCGGCTTAACGGTGACCAGGAACTGCAAGTTGGTCACCGCCTGCGCCGATCCATTGTTAATGGATTTCAAACGCAGGTAACCGACCGCCCCGACGTTCATGTTGGTCGTGACGCTTACAAGCGTCGTTCCATTGGCAGCATTGGTCCAAAGGAAGGGCGCTTTGGTTTCCCAATTCGTGCCGTCCACGGACTGGTCCACCGTCGTGATCACGTTTTCGGTGCCGGACCCGGTCAACTTGAAGTTGATCGTGAGCGCGGCATCCCCATATTTCGTCAGCCCGATCGTCGCGTTATAGTTCGACGTGGTCGTAGCCGGGATGTTGTTCGTGCCGGCGGCGAGGCCAGCGACCGGGCTGCTGAGATATTGCTGCGCCGCTGCGCGAGGCGCGGATAGCGCGAGCAATGCGACGGCCGCGACGGCCGCCAGGAGGTTTTTGATCGTTCGCATGATTTTATCTTTCGATGAAGTCCGCGTCAGTTAAACGGCGGCGGTGGTGAGAATCGCCGAGCCCAGTGCGCGACGGCCTTTCGTTCCCGCCCGGCCGTAGGCGCGGAAGGAGCGTTCCAGCGTATTCCACTTGTGATGATCGCTGGCCTCGAAACCGAAATCCTGGCGGATACCGACCACCAGGGAATTCGGATCACCAAAGGCGGCAACCTTGGCGCCGGCGGCATTTGTGCTCGGGGCGGCGTTCACGAGTTCCACCGGATAACCGAGGATGGTCCCGATGCCACCAAGCGTCGGCGCTTCCGTGGCGGTCAGGAAGATCGAGCGGCCGTTGGCATCGCGCACCAGGATGAAGCGCGCCAATATCTGCGGGTGGATCCACCAGCGGGCCATGCGCGAAAGCACGGCGACATCAACTGTCGTGAGACAGCGGACGAAGTCCTGCAGGTCCAGATTCTCGGCGAGCGTATTACCGGCGCCGGCGGCGGCGGCGGTCCCGAAGTTGAACAGGCCGGTCATGCCGCCATTCGTCGCATCAGCGGTGCCGTCCGCGATAAAGGCCGCCACATCGAGCCGGAAGTTGTAGGCCTCGACGAAGTCGCCCAGCACATCCGGGGTCACATCGAACTCCGCATCCTGGAGGAGCTGGAGCGAGACGTTGATCAGCACGGCGATGACCTCGACTTCGAGATTCACCGAAGTGCCCGCTTTGTTGGCGTCATCGGAGATGGTGCCGCCTTCGGTGAGGATGAAGTTGGCGATCGGCCGGACGGTTTTGACCGGCATGGCGGTGAGCTTGGTGCCCATGCGGCGCACGCCGAGGGTGTTCCATTTGCCGAAACTCGCGAGCGTGTCATAAATCTCGCGGAGGAGATCGGTGGTGATGAGCGTCGAGCCGGGCGAGGTGTCTTCGCCCAGGGCTTTGATCCGCGGAGCCATCAGCCGGTGCATATCGCCGTTCATGTCCGCCGCCAGGCGAAACGCGCAGTTCAGGCGTTCGCGGGTTTCCTCGTTGCTGAGCATGCGCTGGATGGGATCGCCGAAGGCCATGCGCTGTTCGCGACGGAGCTGCCCCTGCACTTTCTGAATGGCGATAACCATGCCTGCCACATCGTTCGCGGCATTCTTGAGTCTGGTGAGTTCCTCGAAGGCTTTCTTGGTTTCCTTGTCGAGGTTGTCGTAGTTCTCCAGCAGTTTTTGCTGCTGCGTCTTTACGACTTTTACCTCGTTCTCAGCGGCGCTCAGGCCATCGAGCACCTTCTGCTGGAATTGTTCCTCCGGCATGACGATGCCGAGCATGGGAAGAATTCCAAGACAGATCATTGCGGCTTGCGGAGCGATGAAGAAGAGCATGGCGATCAGCGCCAGGCCCGTCGCGGCCAGAAACCCGCGCGCCAGACGGCGGCTGCGGAGAATCGGCAGCATGAATTTTCTTTTCGTTCGATTCATAGTTCAGATGTTTTTTGTTCGTTGTTGGATCTCCAACAGGAAGATTGTGCGCGCCCGCTGCCGGGCCGCTTCGGCGACAGCGGGATCATCAGCCGAAGTGGCGGTTTCACGTTTCGTCTTCTCTGCGGAAAATGTTTCGAGATCGGCATCGCTCAGCGCGCCGGCTTTGTAAGCCTTGGCCAGTGCATTGGGATTCGCGCCCAGGACGACAGCGGAGAGTTCGACCTGTTCCTGCTCGATGTAGATCGTTCGAACGCCGTCCTCCTCGTGCAGCCCAAGTTCAGAGAGTTGCGAGGCCCAGCCGGATTTGTCCGAATCCCATTTACTGACCCAACGTTTCGGCCAGAAGCCGACGCTTACCGCTTTAAGATAACCGGCTTCGGTCATCTTCCAGCCGAGCTGCGCGAGTTCATTGCCGGGCACATCGATTGCCCATTGCACCCGTTCAACCAGGCGGCGCTTGTCCACGTTGAAATCGATGACCTTGCCGACCTGATTCTTGATCGTGGAATAATCGTGCGAATCCACGAAGGGCGCGTTCTTTTGGAAATTGGTGAAGCGCCAGCCTTCCGCGCGGATGATCTCCTTATAGCTGTCGAGCGTCTCGTCGCTGGCGACATAATCGACAATGCCTTTAGCGGAATCCACGACTTTCACTTCTGGAAAGATGGTGCGGCGGAGAGTTTTCGCGCTCATGATTATTCGTTCGGTGGCGCCACGGCGATGCTGACGCAGTGACAGTTGATGACGTTGCTCGGGGAACCATTCGGGTCACCAGGCATCATCAGCTCCTCGATGATCCCTTCGCCGTTGCGGACCTGGAACGGTTCGTCGATCTCGACGGTCTGCTGATTCGCGGCGGCATGACCGGGGCGCACGTTCGGATTGCCGCTGGTCAGCCACTTCTTAAAACGCACGCCCGCCTGTTTCATGGCGGCATCCCGGCCCTGGCCATAAGCGGCGGCCGTCTCGGTCATAGCAATGGTGCGCGCTCGTTCATCCGAGATGTCATTGAACTCGGCGCGGATGCGGTCGCTCAGCTCGTCTATGCTTTCACCAAGGTTCAATCCCTCTTCGAGCGAGGCTTTGATCTGATCGAAGATCTCGTCGGGGACGTCCTTGAGTTTATTTTCGCGGCGGCGATGGAAGTTGAGGACTTCCTCGGGCGGCATGGAGAAGGGATCATCCGTCTTGCCGATCTCTTCGAGAAGCTGCATGCCGGCGCTTTGCAACGCGCCTGCAGCGGTCCTGCGGAAGGCGGCCAGCAGCCCGTTCGAAAACGTTTCCAGATCGAACAGGAAGTCCGTAGCCACGGCGCGTTGAACAATTTTGGTCATTCGCAAAGTTCGAGAATCGCCGCGAGCATTTCGGGCGTGGGCTGATGAGTGATGCGCATCGCGGCGCCGCGAGACCGGGTCTGATTGAACGCAGGCTTGCGGATACGATCGGCGGTCAGCGGCACATTGACCGAGAGCATGGCCCAGCAATCGCCGATTCCGTCCGAAAAGCCGCGCAGGTAAATGAGCGGGGTTGGGGCCGGCGCGGCGCTGCTGCGACGCCGACGTGATTTGCCTCCCGTTGGCGCAATCTCGCCGCCTTCAACAGTCAGAAAGCCGCTGGCAGAGCTGCTCCCGTTTGAAGAGCCGGACAATGCAATGTCCGTATCGACCGTTAGATTTCCTTCGGCGGCGGATTGTCCGTCGCCGCCACCCTGCAAAAAGATTTCCACACCCAGACCGGCGCTGCTGGATTCCGTGCCGGCGGTCTGCGCCGCGAGCTGCTGTTCGACGTTCAGCGCGCCGAGATCTGCGCCGGCGCCCGCTGTCTGCGCCGCGAATTGCTCTTCAATTGTGAGCGCGCCGAGATCTGCGGCAACACCATCGGCCGCGCCGGCGATCGGCTGCGAGACGGTCAAGATACCGCTCGCCGATGAAAGCCCGGCCGAAGCGCCCTGCAGCAGGACTTCGCTGGTGCCAAGCAATGCGAGCAGTAAACTCATACGAGGCTGACGGGATTCAACATCTTCACGTGGTCCACCAGGGGATTGAATTCCTCGGACCACTGATCCTGGATGTATCCTTCCACGAAGCCGTGCAGCGACGCGTTCACGGAAGTGGCCAGAGTATTGGCATCGAAATCCGTGTCGTTCAGAACATTGACGGCGTTGTTCTGGCTGGTCCAGATGTCGAGCCGGCAGCGGTAAACGTCGCCGCTCGGTTCATAACCGCTGATCGCGAAGAGTGCTTTGGTTGCCATAATTTTTGCTTTCTAGGCCCAGCCATCGACCAGGGAGGGATCGATCTCGGCCCATTCGACGTTGACTGAAAATTGCCAGGTGCCCGTGGCCGGCACTGTGGCGCGAATCACGAAACCTTCATTCTGCTCGAACAGCAGCGGATATTCGTCCGGCGTATTCCGCTGCCACAAATACGTGCCGGGCGGCACGATGAACTGTTCGCTCGCGGTCGTGGCCACGCTGGAGATGAATGACGTGATTGAGGAAAACCGATTCGTGTCCAGCGTCTTGGTGCCCGCCGTGAGATTCGTCGTGGTGGACACGCGCACGCCCGTGTCGGAGAAGAGTGAGAGCGGAAAATCCGTCCGCTTCTTGTTCGTGTTCGCGGTGCTGAACACGACCGCCGCGCCGGCGCCGCCATCGGCCGTCCAGCCGCGCGCCATGGTGCCGTTGAACTCGATCGAGCCGGCGGTGAAGGCCGTGCCGCCGCGCGCCGCGCTCAGGATAATCGAGCGCAGCAACATCACGCGCGTGGCATCCACCCAGCGCATCTGGAAAATTTCCGAGTTGGCGCCCAGGCCCGCGGCCATCACACCGCTGACCACGCCGAGCGAATATGCTCCGCGGGCGCCCAGTTCCATCGGCCGCCCGGCCACTCGCGCGGCGAAATGTTTCGGGTCGACCCCGAGTTGCGTCGCGCCGTCTTTTCCCAGGACTTTATGTAACCAGCTCATATCAGTTCCAAACCCAATTTACGTTGAATTGGCCAAGGCCGAACGCAGCCAGCGGATGCGCATAAATGGTGAAGCCCGTGCCGGCCACGATGCTGCCGCAGATCAGCGGACAAAGAGCCGCCGCTTCCGCATGTTCATCCGCGCCGTTATCGGCCGTCGTTTCCTGCATGAAAAACGCCTCGGCGTGCGAACCGCTCACGATGCCGGCCTGGCCGGTCACCGCGATCGACGCCTCGTCGGCCGGCGTCGCTCCGAAATTCAAGACCGCTGTTCCAGATGCGCCCATATCAATCCTCGCTGAAATCCAGATCGCCGATGGCGAACTTCGCCACCGCGCCGTTCGGCACGCTGCGGCTCGGCGAGACCGCGCCCCAGTAAAGAAGGTTGCCCGCGGTCGGATCGTCCCAGATCCCGAAGGCCACCACCGTGCCCCAGTCCGCGCTCGCCTGGACGAAGGCGATCTCCACGCCATTGCTTTTCGCTCCGCCGCTGGACGCCGGGAAATTCGTGGCGTTATTCGTCACGGATTTTCGGGCGTAACTGCCGCCGGTCACTTCCGTGCCGCCGCCGGCGTCCGAAGGCGTGGCGGTGTAGAGCGCGATGTAAACGGTGGCGGGCCGCGTGAAATCGCCGCCGCCCAGGACGTGGTCCAGAATCTTATTTTCGAGGTAATCGCTTTTGCTTCCCATAGATCAGCTCACTTCCTCCACTTCGGAGGCGACCACTACGCCGCCCTCGTCGCGGACGTGGACGATTTTCTTTTTGCCGCTGCGCATTTCGATGGTGAGATTGATTGGCTGCGGCGCTGGCGGGGGCGGAGGCGGTTCCGCGCCGCGTTTGAATTGATCGAGTTTGCGGAGGACTTCGGTGCGGGCCTTCATGAGCATGCGATTGAAGGCATTCTCATAAGCTTTGATGACGGGCTTCCGTTTCGCCATTAGCGTCTGCCATTGCGAGATCTCGCGCTTCGGCCGGTTCTCCTGGAAGTTTTCATCCGCCGCCGCATGATGACTGCAGGTCATGCCGAGTTGCTTCGCGCGAATCGCGCGGCGCGCTTCGGCCATTGCATTGCCGTCATTATTGTCGGCCGGCTCCTGAAATTGTTGATCGGCTACCGGCGGCGTCAGATCCGCGCTGCCGACCGGCGCCAGCCCGAACGGGATGTAACCAATGTCCCAGCCCTCGAATTCCTGCATGCCAAGATCAAGATATTCGCTCACGGCTTCCCAGGGCATGCCGCGATCCCAGAGTTTGGTGCCGGCCTCGAAGCGTTCGCGCCGCACCGCCTGCATTACCGGATGTTCATCCCAATTCAGCCAGGCGAAGGTCGGACTGCCACGCATGCGCGTCGTGACTTTCTCAATCGCATCGGTAATCAGATTGCCGGAAGGAATGCAGGTATCGACGATCAGCATATACCAGTCGGACGCGGACCCGATCGAGTAACTCTCCATCTTGTCGGCCATTGAAGGCGGCACGCCGAACGCGATGTAAACCTCGTGCCGGTTCTGCAGCCGGCTGGCGACCAGCGCGGCATCCATCGTCTGCACCTTGGGATCTTCCACAGTGATGTCGCCGGTGAGAAACACGGGCCGGAACTGGCCGCGCAGCGCGAGTTCTTTTTTCTCGCGGAGCTGCTGAACGATCTGGAGGCGTTGCGTGTCATCCGGGATGCCGCCCTTGGCGACGATGTAAGGACCGCGATCGCCGTTATTGCGCATCAAATTCAGATTGAACTTGCCCGCCAGATAATCCGCTTCGGCCGCGATCGCGGCGGCTTCATACTCAGCCAGGCCGCGCCAATCGTTGTAAGGATTCCAGGCTTTGACATGGATGACCTGGTCGGGAACGAGCAAATGCGTTCGCCCGTCGCCATCGGTGAATCGCCAGCCTTCCAGGTGGCCGGCGCGGACGATTTCCTTCATTCGATCCGGCCGGGCGACGATGAATTGCGGCCAGGCCGTACGCGCCTCCGGGAACGGCACCAGTGCATTATCATCAAGCAGCCAGAAGAATTCGCCCCTGAGCTTCCACCAGCCGATCGAGGCATCGATCAGTTCGGTGTAAGTGAGGTTGCGGACCGGCCTTTGCCAGAAGACGTCAATCGCCGGATCATTGAGGATCTGATCGGAGCCGCGTTTGACCGAGCTGAAGAGCAGACCGACGGCCGTAATCGGGCCGGCGATCTTCTTAATGGCACGCATGACCCAGGGAGATTGGGCGTAAGGCAGCCGGAGCCGATCTCCTCCGCCACCGTCCATGGGCGGGATTTTATTGAAGGGAAAGAGCGAGCCTTTTTTGACCAGGCTGGACACGACGCGATCGAGCAAACCGGGCGCAATCGGGTCCTTGAGCGCCCACGGAGCGAACGAAGTCTGGGTGCGGACCTGTTCGGGCGGGTTCACGAACCTCCTTTCGCGATCAGAAGCGCCGATTCCTTTGGGGTGCATATTCGCGCCAATGGGGTGCAAAACTCGCGGAGCGCTGTTCGCGGGACTTGATCGCCCCCCGGAACGTCCTGGGGCGTTTTAGCGCGGAACTCGGAATTCGGAGTTTGGAACATTCCGCCTTCTGCGTTCAGCATTTCGCCTTCGAAAAGAGAGCGCCGCGCGGCGCCAGCGATTGGGTCAGGGAGGAGGTGGCCCTGGTGGACCCCAAGGAGCGGGTGAACCGCGCGGCAAAGTGTGGAGGGGACGATCATATTACAGCGGCGGAGTAACCGATTGATCCACCGGCTGCGGCGCGATTCGCCAAAGCCAGGGCCGTGCAGCGGTCGCTATGACCCTCTCGGGTTCGGCGCGACCAGTAACTGTATTCGCCGTTGGTGATCACCTGCTGCATTTCGTGCAGGTCTTCCCGAATGATCGTGGAAATCGGTATGCGCAGCCGGCAAGTGCCACGGGCGTCCTTGAATGCGGAACGGAGCGATGGAAACAGTAGCCGTTTGAATCCCGTGGTGAAAACACACAGCTCGATCTTTCCGAATTCGTGTTCCGCGGGCTTCCATCGGCCGAGCCCGCCGCGTTTTACGTCCACCAGATAATCCCCGAGCCCGATGCCTGGGCCGGTATAATCGAAGCAAACTCGCTGCGCGGCGCGACAACGATCTTTGAGGATCTGCTCCTGATCTGGTGATGATACATTTTTCAGGACCAAAACCTCCCGTGTCCACAGAACGTCGCCGACGCGCTGCAACGTCCAGCAAACCGTCGGGTCATTTGAGCGGCCGAAGTCGATCCCCAGAAAGGTCGGATTCGTGGTCCCGGCTGCAGCCATGTCCCACATCTCCGTGGCGTCCGCACTTTCCGCCATCGCGATAATATCATAAGGCAGGAGGACATTCGCGGTATCGAGGAATTGACAAAGAAATTCCTGGGCGAAGCCATCCGGGTCATCGAACGCGGCCTTCAGCTCCTCGATGTCCACCGGCAGCCCCATGAGAACCGCGTGATAGATCGTCACCAGGTGCCGGCTCCATTTCATCTTCGGACCGTCTTCCTTGGTCCAGATTTTCTGCATCGCGCCGCCGGCGCCGTTGGGCGTGGTAATCAGCCGGACTTTCTTTTGCCCGCCGCGAAGCGGATTCGTGATGCTCGGCAGAACAGCGCGCCAGGTTCCCGCGGGGTTCTCGAAGAAATCGAATTCCGTGAGCAATAGATTCGCACTTCGGCCGCGAACGGTATTTGGCTTTCCCGGAACAGCGCGCATGCGGCTGCCATTTCGGAAAGTCACTTCAGCGCTCTTCAACAGAGTCTCGCTTCCGCCTTCCCGCCGCTCCTCGTAGTCAGCGATCGCGAGATCAAACGCCTGCGCCCAGGTCTTGCCTTGATCAAGTGAATCAAGCGCCTGCCGTTCGGACGGAGCGGCGATCATCCATTCGGTCCTAGGCCGTTTCTGGCAATCCTCCGCGGCTTCGGCTTCACTCGAGAAATCCTTGCCGCTCTGGCGGCTCATCAGGCCGGCTTTGAATCGGCTCTCGTCTTCCTTCCAGGCAAACTGGTATTCGAGCAGGAGACTGCGCGGATCCTTGGCCGAATAGGGATTTTTCCAGCCATTGATATTTTGCCCGAGCATGTGACCGGCGCAGCGCTTCTCCAATTCCTCCAGCGGAAGATCACGCAAAGGAATGCCGGCCGTGCGGCGCGCTGCTTCGATGCGCTCGCGCAATTTTTCAACCGCATCTTTTTGTGCGCTGGCCATTAGACGAGGCCGAACAGCTCGCGCATGCGCGAAGCTTTCTCGGCTTCGGAAAGTTCCTTGTTCTCCAAAAGGCCCTTGGCTTGGTCCGCCTGCGCGGCTTTGCGCTTCATCTCCTCGAATTTCTCGCGTTCGAGTTCCAGCTGTTTCTCGTCCAGATCCTGGTCCCTGGCTTTCAACACGAGCGAGAAGAGCGCTTTGACATCCTTCGGGTTCGCTCCTGGAGAAATTGAGAGATTGAAAGCCTGCTGCTTCAATGCGTCGATCGTGGCCTGATCGAACCGTCCCGGCCGGGCCGACGCGGCCTCCGCTACTGCTTCGGCCGTCTCGACCGAGCGCCGCCGCTTCAATAACAAGTGTGGTACACAAACCTCCTGCCAGAAATTGACCCAGGATTCGTTGGAGGCTTGAATGCCCCACTCTTTTTTGACCTGCTCCTTGGCGGCCGGGTAGATCATCCCGCTGAGAAGCCAATCCGCAAGAATCGCCTGTCGATCCTCGGACATGTTCAAAAGCGGATTGCGGGATTTTCTCATTCACAATTTTTGCGCCTGATGTTTTCCCTTCGTAGTCAGCGTCCAGGTAGCGATCTTTTCAAAATCGTCAACGGCTCCGGCGAGATAACCTTCAGCCTCCAGCTCGCGCCGGGCGCTTTCATATTCGGCCTGTGGCGGCCGATCCCGGAAGAGAGGTGAAATCGAGACGGCTGCCCAAAGTGTTCTATCGGTGAATGGCTCCCCGTCCGCTCCGAGCAGAGCGATCAGAATCGCGCGGCGCATGGTGTGGTGAACGCTCATGCGACCTCCCGGCATAGAAATTTGGTTTCGCCACGAATGCGATCCAGGCTGTTGAGAATGCCCCGCTGCGTCACGGCCTGGCTGACCGCCTTGACGATCTCGCCGCCCCGCAAGTCGTCGCGGCCTTTCACCATGAATCCATCCGCGCCGGCATGAATGGCGGTGGCGATTGTCTCGGGCCGGCCATCGCAACTGATCGCGATCAACGGCGCTGCGGGCTCGTGCATCCGCACCATGTGAACGGTGTGCACGGGCGATGAATCCGGAAGACTGAGATCAACCAGCAGGCAATGGGCCTGCACCAGCGGCAGAAGCGAGAGCCCAACCGCCAGCGAAGCCGCTTCGGCGATGTCATAGACATTGCCGATCAGGTGCCGGACGATCAGGCAGTAATCGCGATCGTCGTCGATCAGCAGGATTTTATTTCGCGGCATTAACATGGCCACGGAGTTCGGACACGGCTTCGAGTACCGTGTTGATTCGATTGTGGATCTTCTCGGCGCGCGCCTCCCCGGCAACGGCCAGCGCTTCGCGATCCGCTTTCATTTCGCGCCGGATTTCGGCCAGACCGGTCAGCAGCACGGCGATTTCGCGCTCGTGATCGCGACGGAATTGCAGGAGATCCGACTTGAGCGCGTATTCCTCGCTGAAGCTCACCTCGCGTTTCTGCGTGCTGCGCCGGTTCATCAACATGATGACGAAGCTTCCCACGGTGCAGACCACCGCAATGACTGCCACCATGCTGTTCCAGAAATTCTGGAACGCGACGGGGTCCTGTGTGACAATGGCGCTCAGCAAAAGTTTGCAATTTGCAATTGTTGTCCGGCATCCGGCGCCGGCCCGCCGAGATCGAGCCGGTCGCCGTCTATGATTTCGCAGCGCGGACCCAACAACCTCGGACAAGTCCCGCCGCCCATGAAACCGCTGATGATCACTCGCGGTTTCGATTGACTTTGCATTTTTAATTCCTTCGCTTCCTTCGCCCCTTCGCGGGAAACCTTAGAAGCTATATCCCAGGAACGCGCGGAGCTGCAGCGCGTCCGCGTGCGGGTCCCAGATGTAACGCGCTTCGGCACCGGCATAAGCGTGATCGGTGATGCGCGCCTGCGCGCCCAGGCCGATGTGCGTGTTCCAGTTGTCCAGTTCCCAATTGCGGCCGACGCCGACGATTCCGTAAGGATCAATTCGGATGCTCGTCGGGAACCGCAGCGCGAAGCTGAGGCTGGAATAATCCACCGCCGCGCCTTTGAATTCGTCCACCGCGCTGATGACTGAATCCAATTTCAGCCCGACGTGCTCACCGAACCAGGCGTTGAGCCCGAGACCGGCGCCGAACTTTCCCTGCCGGATGTTCGTGTGCAGGACCTCGTCGATCCCGTTGGGCTCGGGCGCGGTGTAAGCCGCGAAGGTCTCGGCCTGAAACGTTGTCGTGTCGAGCAGTGAGGCGCAGTTTCCCCGCGAAGGGGCGAAGAGCGCGAGGGCAAGGATGGCTAAGGAGCAAAGGATGCGATGTTTATTCATGATCGGTTTTGGGGTTTGGGGTTTCGGCATTTTTCGGAACTTGCAGAACGAAATTTTGGCGGATCACTTCGCGCAGGAACTTCTGCCTGCCGGTAAGGACCGGCTCGCGCAGCGCGACGGTCACGGCGTCGGACATTTCCTTGCCGAGACGCAGCTTCACTCCGTCACCTCCACGGGCGGGCGCGGAATGTTCACGTTGATTTCCTCGCCCGGTTTCGGAGTCGTGGAACACGACGCGAGCAGCAGGCAGGCGATCGCGATGATGGCGACCTGGAGGGCCGCGCTTTGTCGCGGCCTTGATGTCAGGGACTCGACGAAGCGAGTCCCTCCCATTAAAAAAAGTAAGCTTCGCACAGTCGGAGATTTTCTTCGGTGAGCCGCACGATTCCCTCGTAACCCTGGTAAAAGACCGGCTTCGCCGCGCCGTGCTCGTCGCGCACAATGACCACATTCAATTTGTGGCCGGGCAACGGCTCCGGGCGGTCGAACGCGAACATCCCGAATGCGAGCGCGCGCGATTCGTTCGGGGACGTCTGCCCGTAGAGCCACACTGCATAGAACCGGACCGAGAGCGCCAGCTTGGTGCAGGCATTTGCAATCGGCGCGTTCATCGACGCCACCGGCGGAATGCCCATGCGGCTGAGAAACGCGGTGCAGGCCGGATGAAATGTTTCCGCGAGCCACCCGAGCGCCGGACAGATATATTCTTTGTCGTCGAAGAATCGCTGCTCGGCCATGACTCCGTGATCGCGTAAACATTTGGCGATGTCGAAATAGTCGATCACTTCCAGAGGATGGGATACTTCGCGCCGTAACCGTTCTTCGCGGCGATGATGTTCCAGTCCGGATCGAACCGGCGCACGGTCATGTTGCCGTCCATGATTGGAAGATAGCTTTTGTGCATGTAGGCGAACTCGCGCACCGCGCCGTTGACCTTGCCGTCGGGCGTCCGCAGATCTGCGCGCCACGGTTCGGGTGTGCTCACGCAACCGGTGCAGCACATCAGGAGGCCGAGAAGCAGAACGAGACAGAGAATGGCGGACAGGAGTTGTTTGAGGGAATAGTTCATGATGAGTTTCAGGGTTGAAATTCGGGACGGCGAAACCGGTGGGAAAACGCCGCCCTTCTCCTCGCAAGGAAGAGCTGTGAGGTTTACATACGATGATCCTTTCTTAAGGGGATCGGTCATGCAGGCCGCATCGGAACACAGCCGCGCGAAGCCAGCACCCCCACGACGGGAATTATGTGTTGCCGGAAGAAAAAAAGAAGGACCCCTAAAGGCGGGTCACGCGCTCCGGGGTCCGGGACGGAAGCTAGGAAAGTTTTTCCGCGCTGTCAATCAGGGAGGGTTTCCCGCGAAGGGGCGAAGGGGGAAAAGTAATCAGTGACCAGTGATTCAGTGTCTTCGTTTCTTCGCCTGGGAAAATCGGCCGCGCGGGCGGAACTGGCCGAGAATGAAATAAATCAGCGCCGAGCCGAGCACGACGCCAACAATCACCAGCGGCAGCCAGAGCCAGAACGCAATAGCGGAATCCACCGATCAGTAAGCGGTAAATTGTTTGATGGTTCGCCGCGAGCCAGCGACGGAAGTATATTCGTATGTTCCGCTGTCGCTTGCCTGAATGTTCACCTGATCGCCGTCCACGAAACCTGCTTCATCGGGATGATTTTTGAGCAGGCACAAGCCCTCATAAATGGACATGCCTCCCTCCCTGATGGTCCGCGTCTCTTTAGGATTTATGATTGAAACGTTCAATGTGCGGAGTGTTCCACTGTGCCCGCCGACGCTTTGAATGAGCAAGCCATCGCGCGCGCGCTGGATGATACGGCCCTTGATCAGCCAGGGCGTTCCCACGGTTGCATTCGCCGCGCGAGCGTCCCGTTCGGCCCGCAGACGGGCTTCAACGCGATTCTTTTCTTCGAGATCGGCGAGCTGCGCCTCGGTAATCTTCAATCTGAACCGGGCGGAAGCGAGCGCATCCTGATTTTCCTTGAGCCTGGCCGCGCGGCCAGCATCTCCATACTTCTCAAGACACCAGGGCGGCAAATCATTCCATTTCGCTTTGACCAGGCCGGCCTTGTTTCCCAGTAACAGACCCTCCGGCGTGACGCGGCTCAGTTTGAGATTCTTGAAGACATCGCCGATGCTGTTGGTGATAACCAGATCTTCGATCCGATTCGTGATCGTTTCCGGATCGCGCCTTATTGGCGCCGGCTGATCCGCCAATGCCGAAGAACCGGCCAGCAAGGCCACGAAGAGAACTTTTCGACCGATCATATTAACCTCCCTTTGTGAATAACTTCCTGTTTGCCTGGACAGTTTTTGTCCCATCTGATTTGCGATGCTAGTCCCGAACCAAAGAAAAGGAATCGGATGAAGACTATATTTTCCAACCGCGTCCGGCTGGAGCCGGAATTAGAGGAGATTGCTGCCCTGCTTACTGCCCCCCAGCGTCGGATCATGGCCGCCAAACTTTCGCGGTGGGCTAGAGAGCTGATGGTGAGTGCCGCAATCATAGACGCTGACGCTACTGGCTACCGCCGACCTTCTTTAAGGCCTTTGACGCGGCGGCGTCTGGCTTTGAACTAGAGTTCCCGTATCGAGGTGGAGACTCCTTCAGTTCAGCCGGGATGCTGATACCGAGGCGTCCGAGCTTTTCGTAAATGGCATCCCTGATAAATTGCGACTTGTTGGACACTCTCTTTTTCCGCAGTCCATTCTCCAATGCCTCCTCGAAATTCGATTTAACCGGAAAGGCTATCAGTTTTTGATCTTTGCCACGCTGGTTCGGCATGGGTGTATAACACCCAGTCCCATCTGAAAAAAGAAGCACATTTTTTGTTGACTGTAGTATAGACTGAGTCTATACACCCATCAATCACAAACTTATGCCCCGAGGCGCGATCACAAAAAAAGAATCCCGGCTGCTGACCGTCTGGGTGCCAGAAGCTGCTCTGCCACTCCTCGATCGCGGAGTCCGCAAGGAGGACGTGGACCGGTCGAAGTTCATTCGCCGAGCGATCAGGGAGAAACTGATCCGCATCGGTATAGCCTGTCCAACGGAATGAACGACAATCTTCAAGACAGTCTGCTGTTCAAGCAGGTGACGCAATCCGAGCCAGCTAATCTGACGGAGGCATTGGATCGCGCCCTGGCAGAGCAAGTGAACGGAATTGGAAGTGTGGTGCGCGATTGTATCGAGCGGCGGTGCAAGAAACTTCTGATGGAACTCGATCTGCAAGCATGTCCTCCCGGCCGGCTGCTCTTTCTCAATCCCGATCTTTTCCGGCCTTCGCCGACTTCGTCTCTTCGCGGGAAAAAATCATGAGCACTCAACTCATTCTCGATCCGATTGCGCGGCAGTGCCGGCAGGAAGATCCGCTCTGCGCCATCGTCGAGGTCAAACGGCGCCTGGGCGCGAATGAGGACGAGGTCATTGCGTTGATCGAGCAGGGTTCTCTGTTCTGGGCGTTTGATATCTCCACACCGGGCGCGATCAAGCGCGAAATCCGCGTGTGGCATCAGAGTGTGAATGATTACCAGGAGCAGACGTCCGCCTTGCGCAGTGTCGATGAAGTGATCCGCGATATTCTGCCGAAGCATCGGCGGCCGGTGCTGCGGGCCACTGAGCTGATGCGCGCGCTGAATTGCAGCCAGCTTCACGTTTACAATTTGATCGAGGCGAAACAATTTGACCTGGTGGACCCCAACTGGCGGCCCGGTCCGGGCGGATCAGCGCAGCTTACCCGGACCAGCGCCGCCGGTTTTTTGAAAAGGAGAAAACTATGATTTCCCGCGAAGGCTCGAAGGCGGCGAAGGAAGGCGCAATTCAGCCCGTCGCGAACTTCGCTTCTTCGCGGGGAACAGTAGCCCGGAAATGGAACGGCTTCTGGCCCGAGCCGGCGCACATCGAGCCAGTCGAGGAAAATGTGCTGCGGCCGGAAGTCGCCCGGCGGCTGGTGCAGTTCGGATTGAGGGAACGGCTTCTGAGTTTCCCGCGAAGATTCGAAGTCAGCGAAGTTCCCCAGATCCTCTGCCCGCCGCGGCGCGCAACGGAGTGCGCGCCCTACCATGAACGAATCGTGTTGTTCGGCGAAAGGAATTCATTGCGATGACCGCGCCGCAGGTGATCGAGCTGCCGTTGTTTCAGGCGTCGCGCGAGGACCCGAACGTGCAACGGTTCCTGCGGCTGCTGGAGGCGCACGGGCATCTGACGCGGGCGAAGCTCTCGGCGATCACGGGCTGGAGCGAGCGGCAGATCCGGATGCTGGCCGAGGCCGCCGGCGATGACGTCGTGCGCGGCCAGAACGGATTCTGCCTGACAGATCGGGCGCTGCGCGAAAATTTGAACGAGGTCCAGGAGACGGCGGAAATGAGCATCAGCCAGGGAAAGAAAATGATCCGCTACGGCTTCAGGCTGAAGCGGCGCATCCATGCGAGGGTGGCATGATGAGGGGCGGGCTTCCGGCGGCAGTTCTGGCGCGCGCGTATGAGCGCGGGCGGAAACACATTTCCCGCGAAGTGGCGAAGGGGGCGAAGTCCAGACTGGAGGCGCGGGAAACGGATCTATCCATGACGCTGCTGGAAAGTATCCGCGCCGAGCATTTTAAGTGCGCCTGGCGATTCCTGGAGATCGGTGAGCGCACCTGCGCCGCCCGGCATATCCGGGCCGCGATCATCGCCCGGCAACAGATTGAGAAGCTGGAGGGCTGCGCTTCATCGCGGCCCAAACAGGGATATGACGTAGCGTGCCCATCCATCATCGACATATGAGCACTGAGCTGATTACCGCGGCTTCGGCTGAACGCATTGAGCGGATCAAAACTTACCATGCCAGTTGCCAGCGGGCAGGCGGAGACATTCTCGCGTATTGGGCGCTGACGGGACTGGAGCTTCTGGCTTTGAAGGAGGAGACCCCCCACGGTGAATTCGAAGATCTGAAGAAGCGGGAGTTCGGCGACATCCCGCGGGCCTGCCTGGGGCGTTATATGCAGTTCGCCGGCGATCTCAAAGTCAAATATCCCACTGTGGGATATTTGGTGGCTGACCGCTGTTTGCTGACGAATGGCGAGCTTTCCGGGGAGCAGCGCGAGACCGTTTTGCAGGCGGTTCACGAGGTAGCTGATGGCAAGACCGTGACGGCGTTTTTCCGTGAGTTGCGAATGATGCGGCAGCCGAAGAAGCAGCAGTATCACCGGCCAGGCCAAGTGGATGCGCAGAAGCAGGCCGCGCACGAAGCGAAACTGGCGCGCGACCACATTTTGACGCTGGCGCATGACCTCGGGCTGGCGCGCGAGGAACTGCACCTGGTGGATGATGCGACGCGGGACGCGCTCTTCGATGCGTGCCTGGAGATCACGACTTTTGTTCGGGTAGCCAAACAATCAGGAGGCAGAAAAACCAAATGCAAATGAATCCTGATCCAATAGAACCTCTCGCCGCCGGCATGCTGCCGGAGGAGAACTCCGGAGCGCGCTCGGACCTTTCCTCGGGTCCGGGGGTTTCGACGGACCCCGTTTGTGTCGCGCATGAAACACCGGCGGCGTTTTCCATCCCGGCCAGCGCGCAGGCTGAGTTCATCGCGCTGCCGGAGCCGGCCCGCGCCCAAGTGCTCAGCCGGCTGAAGGTGATGCAGTCCATCGCCGCGTCCGGCAACAAGCGTGCCACCTGCAGGTTCTATGCAGCGCGGTTGCGGGGAGTGCGCGGAGGCTCTGCACAGCGGTTTTATACCCTTTATTTCGCTTATCGAAAATCCGGCGACTGGCGGGTGCTGCTGGATCACGCGAAGGCGGGCATCAAACTGACTGGTTCGGCGTGCCACGCCGCGCTGCCTCGGGCGTTCCGGGAATTCTGGAAATCACTTTGCGAGGAGAACAAGCGGCGCGGCGGCGACAAGGCGGCGCATCGCGTGTTGCTGGCGATCTGGCGGACGCATTTTCATCCGACCATGCGCAAACCAGTCCGCGAGATTCCGGGTTATCTGCGCTGGCCGGAAGCTGATCCGGGCACGGGTGCGCCGCAGGGCTGGACCTACTCAAATCTGTCGCGGCATTCGCCGAACGCTTTCGAGAAAATGGTGGCGCGCATCGGGCGCAGCGCGGCGGGGGCGCATCGGCCGCTGGTGTATGGCACGCGCGCGGATCTGTGGGTGGGGTCGCATTATCTCTTCGACGATTTGTGGCATGACCATTTCGTGAATTGCCTGGACACGAAGAAGACCGGGCGTCCGCTGGAGTTTGGCGCGTTCGATCTGTTCAGCGCCTGCAAGTTCGCCTGGGGCATGCGCGTGCGGACCGAAAACGACGCGACCGGGAAAATGGAAGGCCTGAAGGAGGAGATGATGCGCTTCCTGCTGGCGAGCGTGCTGGCGCAGCACGGTTATTCTCCACGTGGAACGGTGCTGGTGGTCGAGCACGGCACGGCGGCGATTCGCGACGACCTGGAGCGCGTGCTTTACGATTGCAGCGATGGGAAGATCACGGTGGCACGCAGCGGAATGGATGGCGGCGGCGACGCGCTGGGAATTTACGCCGGGCGCGGCAAGGGCAACTTCCGGTTCAAGGCGGCTTACGAATCGCTTCACAATCTGGTCCACAACGAAATGGGGTTGCTGCCGGGCCAGACCGGGCCGAACCGTGAGACGCGGCCGGAGGCGCTGCACGGTTTGTTGAAGCGCAATGACGCGTTGCTGTGCGCGATGGCCGCGCTGGAGCAGGAAGCGCCCGAGCGCGCGAAGATGCTGCGATTCGATCTGCTGGAGTTCATGCAGTTCCAGGAGCTGGCCATGGAGATTTATCAGCGGATTAACGGCCGTGTGGAGCACGATCTGGAAGGGTGGGGAAAACAGATCGTACAAGTGCAGCGCAATGGGCATCCATATTTCCGCCGCAAATCACCGACCGAAGTCTGGGACGGCGGCCGCAAGGAGTTGACGAAACTCGGCCCTCTGGCGATCGCGATGATTCTCGGACCGGACATCGGCATCGCGCGGACGATCTACAACGGCGTGACCGAAATTCAGGACAAGGAGTTGTCGGCCGATCCATTGATCTTCGACACGCACGGCGTTGACCGCGGCGAATACCAGGTGGTGCTGAATCCGTTCCTGCCGGACCGGCTGTTCGTGTTCAACACGAAAGGCGGGTTCGTGGCGGAGTGCCCGCGCATCTGGCGCGTGAGCCGGCTCGATCCGGAAGCGTTGCAGCGCGCTTACGGCCGGGCGCGAAAGATCGAGGGCGAAATGCTCGCGCCGCTGCGCGCGCGCGGAGCGAAGCTGCTGACCGAACAGACAGAGAACGCCCGGCACAACGCGGCAGTGCTCGGCGCCGGCAAAGCGCCGATCTCGACGCGCAAAATTGCGGCGGATGCTTTCGAGAGTCTGCCGGAGCCTGATCAACGCGGCGAGGAGGCGACGCCAGCGGAGGATCAGGAAACGTTGTTGGACAACATTTGAGAGTAATCAAAATGGAGGACGATCAAAAACTTGCGGTCATCGAAAAGGGCGGCGCCGGCGTCATCAATGTGAGCGGGGACACCTGCACGGTGAAGACCGCCGATTATCCGGAGGAGCATCGCAACCTGGTGCGCTGGCTGTTCGCGTTCGCGAAGGAGATGGAATGGAGCTGGGAGGATCTGGCGCGCGAAACGAAGATCAGCACGACGACGATGTATCGCGTGTGGACCGGCAAATACCGGAACACGGATACGGGCGAGCTGGTGGACCTGACCTCCCTCTGCGAACGGATCGCGCGATTCAAGGAGCTGGCCGAGGAACGGGCGCTGGCACGCCGGCTGCCGTTCATCGAGACGAGCGTGTTCCGCCGGATCGAGAAGGTGTGTCGCGAGGCGCTGATCATGCAAACGATCGCGATGATTTACGGCGAGTCGCAGATCGGCAAGACCGAGAGTTTGAAGGAGGTCGCGCGCCGGAACAATCACGGGAACACGGTTTACGTGCTGATGCCCGCGAGCGCCGGCGTGCAGGCGATGATGAAAGCGATCGCTGAGGCGTGCCATATCAGCGTGCGCACCAGTTTCGAGCAGCTTCGCGAACGGGTCGGCAATTATCTGGATGGATCGAAGCTGCTGGCGATCGACGAGATTCATGAATGTTTCGTGAGTTATCAGAAGTCTTCGCTGGTGAAGTGCCTGAGCGTGTTGCGGCAGTTGCAGGAGATCAGCCAGTGCGGCCTGGTTTTGTGCGGCACGAATGTGTTCCGGCATGAGCTGGAGCGCGGGGAATTCTCGCAGTCGCTCAAGCAGCTTCGCAAGCGGGGCATCTGGGAGCTGCAGCTCGAGGATGCGCCGAAGGAGAAGGATCTGGCGGCGATCGCGGATTTTTACAAGCTGCCGGCGCCGGGAGGCGAGGCGGCCGAGCTGGTGAAATGGATCGGCAAGGAGATGGGTCTCGGGAAATACACGCGGTTCCTCGCGCGGGGCGCGCAGCTCGCCAACAAACGCAACGACCGGTTTGGCTGGAAACATTTCGTGGAGATCGTGGGCATCGCCACGAAGCTGAAACAAAAACAGGAGGGTCAATGAGCACAAAGAAGATTTCCCGCGAAGGGGCGAAGGGGGCGAAGCCGGACAATTACGGAATTCCGCAGCAGGTGCTCGGGCTGGTTCATACAAGCGTGGATGATGCGCACTCACGTTTGTGGCACTGGACGGCGGCGGACCTGAATGATCTGCGCAAGGCGCACGAACTTTGCGTTTATCAAGGCCAGAAGACCAAGGCCACGATCATCGCACGCCGGATCAGGCAACTGGAGAAAGGAGGCGGGCGATGAGCATGAAGATTTCCCGCGAAGGGGCGAAGGTGGCGAAGCGGAAATGCCGAAGATGTGGATGCACGGAAAACCGCGCTTGCCTGGAAGGATGCAGTTGGGCATTGGACACGGATATTTGCACCGCGTGTCTGACCGACACCGAAAACGTCATGTTGATGCTGGCCGCGTTTCTGCGCGTCGATGCCGAGTCTTTCTATAGACGGACGCTGAGTCGGGCCGAATCTGTAGAGAATTTTGTCCGGAGTTTATTGCTGAAGGAGAAGAAAGGAGGCGGACGATGAAGATCATTCTCTGGTTTTACTGCGCCTTGTTTGGCTGGATTATTTGGGAGGCGCTCGCGTTGCATCGCGCAGTCTCTGCGCCTCCGCGTCTCCGCGGTGAAACTTCCCTTCGCCGCCTTCGCCTCTTCGCGGGAAATGTTTTGGCCAGGATCGTCTTTGCCTGGCTGCACCTTCGCGAATGGTTTGGCTTCGCGAGATCGCGCGTGCGCGCGTTCTGGTTCCGGCACACGAAGATCATCGTGTGTTCCTGGTGCGGGCACACGCGGCACACTGCGCGGTTCAGTTTCCTGCCCTGGTCGCCGGTCACGAATTGCATTTGCCCGACGTGCGCGGCGGACCTGAAGGGATGGGGTCTCCCGCGAAGGTCCGAAGTAAGCGAAGGAATTATTTTTAGCAGCGTCGGAAGCTCTCCGGATTCTTCAAGTCCGGTTCCCCATCGGCCCCAAGGTGCTGCCGGAGCGCGTTACCCCGCCGGCGCTGCTGAAATTTTCGCATGCGGAGACAGCCTCGATGTAAATCCTAAACCAGAAGGCCCTGCTTGCCGCGGGGCAGCCGTCGAGGACCCCGCGTGCGATGCTTTATCCCGCGAAGGGGCGAAGTGAAAAACGAATCCATATTACTGGCCGAAGCCGCCAGATTCAGGACGCTGGCCGCGGAGGCGGCTCTCAGTGCCTTGAATTACGTCCCAGGCGATGACAAGAAGCATGCGGAAAATGTGCGGCTGGCGCGCGAACATGCGTTGCGAGCCGAGACATGTAAGGATGCCGCGCGATTGATCGGAAAGGGTGCAAAATGAAATCATCATTAGCAGAGATCGAACGGTTCACCAAAGACTTCGCCGACGCTCGCGAGCGCCTGACGCAATTGGTGGGCGATATTGAATCGGAATTGGCAGCGGTCAAGCGCCGGCACATGGCGGCGTTGAAACGCTTCGTTGCGGGCACGGCTGAACGGCACGCGCGTCTCAAGGCAGCGATCGAGGAAACGCCCGAGTTGTTCGTCAAGCCGCGCACATTGATTCTGCACGGGGTGAAGATCGGCTTTCAGAAGGGCAAAGGCGGAATCGAGTTCGATAATGCCGACCGCGTGGTGGAGTTGATCCGCAAACATTTCGACGATCCCGATGCGCTGATTCGCAGGGAAGAAAAGCCGGACAAGGAAGCATTGGCAAAATTGTCCGCCGCAGAGCTGAAGAAGATCGGCTGCGCGATCGTGGATGCCGGCGATCAGGTGGTAATCAAGCCGACTGATGGCGACGTGGAGAAGATCGTGAACGCGCTGCTCAAGGATTCCGTGGACGAGCCGGGCGTAAAGGAGGCGGCTTGAACGCAAAACGCTATCACAAAATCGCGGGTGAACTGACCCGGCTGAAAGATGAAATCTTCCGTCTCACGCCTGCGCCACCCAACCGCCGCCGTCGCTGTCTCTTGTGCTGGCGAATGCACCTGGAGTCGGAGATGACCTATGTGCAAAAATACCGCCGCTTCCAATGCACGAAACCCAGCGAGTGGTGTCAAGGCACGCCGAACGCGACGAGGTAAGCGAACCACGAACTTATGAGCACACAAAAACCTGACAGCCTGATGCCGGACGACGCTGGACACGCACAGGCCAAACCAAGTAGCCAGCCTCTAGGGTGTGTGCTCATAAGTGAAGTGGCAAGCGAAGCGCAGCCGCCGCAGGCGGGATCGCTTCAGCGAGTTTGTTCCGCAGCGAGCGCGAGCGAAGCAAGGGACAACGAAGCTGATACCTCGTCGCGTTCCGCGCGAGAAAGCGGCCGGGCGGCATGGCATCCGATTGAGACTGCGCCCCAAGATGGGACAAGACTGTTATTGTGGAGCGATGGGCAAATGGAAATCGGTTACTGGTCCACATGTATATGGGTGGGACGGGGCGCATGGATAATTTACGAGAACCGTAGCGACACAATCGAATTAAACCCAACGCACTGGGCGACACTTCCTATGCCGCCAGACGCTCCCCCCGCAGCGGGGGAGCGAGCGCTCGCGCGGAACGCTCCGGGTGAGCGACTGCCCGGAAAACCAACAACGTAACTCTATGCCAAAAACTCAATTGCAACGCGGGTCGGCAGTTCGCTCCAACCGGATTGTTCTGCCGCAAGCGTTCAAATTCAAAAAGCTTCCGTCATCGGTGGACGGCTATGGAAATCGGCGCGCACTGATCTGCAATGGGTGCAAGAAAGTCCTGACGCGATGCGACCCCGGAAACGGCGCGGGATTCCGATACGCTCATGTAATGGAGCAAAACGCACAGAAAGAACACCTGCTCAAATGCTCGAAAGCTCGCCGAATGGTTAAAGCTCTCGAAAAGCAAATGCGGCAGAACGCGGGAGATGAGGCGCGCTGATGAAAACTGACTCCAATCCAAAGGTTCCCGAATCGACTGCGGCGGAACAAGCGTCGCCTCCAGCGACCTTGTTCCGCGAATCAACCTTCAGACGGCTTGTTATAGCGAGATACTTCCTGTTCATCATTTTCCTCTTCGGTGCCTCGCTGGGATATGGCCAAATCGTCGTAGGTCTAATGTGGGCCTGCTGGACATTGAACGTCTGGATCCTTGAAGACATGTATTCGCGGAACGCTCCGCATGAGCTACCCGGCGCGAAGAACCAAGACGCATGAATAACACTCTGGCCATCGAACTGCAGAAGCCCGCCGGGTTAGCTCCATGCGGTTGTTCAGCCTCATTGTCGAGGGTGTGGGACATGCCGAACTCTGACACTTTCGACGTGCCATCCATCGCGGGCTTCGTGAAAAAGTATCTGATGAAATCCAAAATCTCGGTGGACTGCTTCTCGCGGAACAAGCGATGGACGACCTACACCAATGACCTGAATCCGAACACGGCGGCGGAATATCACATGGACGCCGAGGACTTCCTGACGATGCTCGCGGACAAAGACATCGTGGCTGACCTGGTAATCTGTGACCCGCCATACTCGCCGCGCCAGGTGAAGGAATGCTATGACTCCATCGGTCTGCCCATGAAGCAAACGGATGCGCTGCTCGGCATGACGCGCAAACGACTCAAGAGGCAAATCAATCGCCTCGTGCCGGTCGGTGGTGTGGTGCTGCACTTCGGCTGGAACACGGTCGGCATGGGCAAAGGCTGGAACATCGAAGAAGTGCTGCTCGTGTGCCACGGCAGCGACCACAACGACACAATCTGCATGGCCGAAAGGAAAACGCCCGAATTACAGGAGACGTTCCTATGAGGCTGAACGGCGAGATCAGGCGCGGCGAGCCTGACGCAACGAACAAACCTGTGGGCGAATCGCCGTCGCCTGCATCGAATGGTTAAGCACGAATATGAAACTAGACCGAAACATCACGAACCCGAGACGTGGCAAATACGCGCTCATCAAACTGCGTGTCGCAACACCACGAATCATCCGCGACGAAAGTGGAGACGTGCGCGTAAAGGCGGAATCCGTTGACTTTGGGGACACCGAGGATTCGGATTTCTTCGTTATCCGGCTCAAAGACAAGTATGCCGGACCTGCTCTCACGGCCTACGCAGTCGAAGCTGAACAAGATGATCCTGAGTATGCGAAGGAAATTTTCGCGCTCGCGGACAAGGCAAAGAACCACCCAAATCGAAAGATGCCAGACTAAGTGCTTAACGACAAGCTCACCCCATGACTGCCGCGCCTATACGCTCCGAACTCGCCAATGATGCCCAACGCGGCAGTCATTGCGGGTGTAGCGGCTTGTTGTGCCACGTCAGAATGTTCAAACCTCAATTTGCTCCGCTCGTGGAAGCGGGGACGAAATGCCAGACCGTGCGCCCGACTCCCAAACGGATGCCGAAAGCTGGCGACAAAATCAGCCTGCGGATGTGGACGGGAAAACCGTATCGAAGCCAACAGCGCGTGCTGCGTGAATCGGTCATCACTGCCGTCGAGCCATTCGACCTCGACGCAATGCGGCTCTGGAAAGAAAGTGACCGCGATGCGTTCGCACGAGCCGACGGCTTCGGGGACTGGCCGGAGATGCTTCAATGGTTCATCAAAACTCACGGCTACCCGTTCGTAGGCGTGACGATCAAGTGGCACAACAAGGATTAGGCGACACCTGTTCGCATATCATGAAACGAGAGCATGCCATTGAACGTTTGCGGCAGGTGATCCGCCGCAAGCACTTCTCGCTGTCCACTGAGGAATCGTACTGCGGCTGGCTTCGACGCTATATGCTTTTCGTCCGCAAGCTGCGCTCCGGCCTGGCCAGCGAGCAAAAGGTCGAGGTGTTTCTGACCACGCTCGCCCGTGATGATGTGTCCGCTTCAACACAAAATCAGGCATTCAATGCTTTGATCTTTTTCTATCGCGAGGCGCTCGGCCGGCCGTTGCAACGCGTGGATTCGCTTCGCGCCAAACGCGCCGCCGTTGTTCGTAATGCTCCCTCAGTCCAGGAAACGCGCGCGCTCCTGGGCGGCGTCAGGGACGCCAGCGGTTATCCGGTACGGCTGGTGGTGAAGTTGATTTACGGCTGCGGGCTGCGCGTTTCAGAGCCGCTGAATCTGCGTATTCGCGATGTGCGGCTGGATGACAGCCGGTTGGTCATCCGCCAGGGCAAAGGCCGCAAGGACCGCGTGGTGGCGATCCCGTGTTCGCTGGCTGGCGAGATCAAAGCGCAGATGGAATCAGCGCGGGCTGTGTGGCGACGTGATGTGGCGGCGGGTGTGCCGATCAAATTGCCGAATCAGATCGCGCGAAAGTATCCGCATTCGCAATTCGCCTGGCCCTGGGCCTGGTTGTTTCCCCTGGCGGCGCCGTGCGCCGATCCGCGCACAGGCGGGATCGTTCGATGGCGCATGTTGGAATGTAATGTGCAGCGCGCCGTCAAGCGCGCCGGCCGCAAGCTCGGGCTCGCGATCCTGCCGCATGAGTTGCGGCACGCTTACGCCACGCATTGCTTGAACAGCGGGCAGAATCCGCGGGCGATCCAGGAGGCAATGGGACACAGGTCGCTGGAGACAACGATGGGTTATTTGCATGCGGAAGCGCTCAGTGTGCGCAGTCCATTGGAGGTTTTAGTATGAAAATTGCCCGCGAAGCAGCGATGGCAGCGAAGCCCGATTACAAAATCTTTTGGGGTAACACCAAGCCCGAGGTAATTGCCGCCCTGAAGCGAGAGGCTGAGGCTCAAACACGTTTCTTCAAACCGTTCAGCGGGGAAACGCCTGAAGAGTTTGCCATCCGCGTCTGGGCCTGCGGATTTCTTTACAGCCGCGAATTTTACGCCGAGGCAGTTGCTTTGAGGCAGGCTGGTTGGCCGCCTGATCCTTCGCCTCCTTCGCCCCGTCGCGGGAAACATTCCGGATGACTGCGCTACCATTCAACCAGGCATTAAAACTCGCCGAGAAGATCAAGGCCGAACTGGCGCCGTTTTGTGAACGAATCGAGATCGCCGGGAGCATCCGGCGCCGGCGGCCTTTCGTGAATGATATTGACCTGGTCTGCCTGCCGCTGGCGGATCAGGTGAACGCCTTGCGCGCGCGCGTACTGGCGAAAACGCAGCCGATCAGTGATGGTCCGCAAACCATTCTCACTCGGCTGGCGAATGGCGTGCAGCTCGACGTCTGGATCGCGCAGCGGCCGTTCAAGGATATGTTTTTCAATACGCCGACGAATTTTGGCAGTTTGCTGGTCTGCCGTACCGGGAGCAAGGAGCACAACATCTATCTCTGCCAACAGGCGGAGAAGCTCGGGCGCCGATGGAATCCGCATTTTGGGGTGTTCGACAACGGTAAATGCCTGGGCAGCGCGACGGAGGAGGAGATTTTCAAGGCGCTCGATCTGGAGTTCGTGCGACCGGAGGATCGGGAACGATGAGTGGCAAATCACCAATGTTCCCGGAATCGGAGACGCGTCCAGTGCTGCAGGTCGGATGCGTCGAGTTGGATCGCCGGAGCTTGATTGATGAAGTGCGCTCTTTGCGCGCTGCGGTGGAGCGTCTTTATTTGCGGGTCAAGCATCAGTCTCACCAGGCCGAAGATCTGCTTGAAGTTGTCATGGAGTTGGCCGCGGTTGAATTCGCGCGTGAATGTGAACGGTGGCGCACGTGGATGCTCAGCCAAAACCGTTCAGAGCCCAAGGTCACCGCGAGGATGGTCGCGATGAAATTGTGCGTTGAAGTCCTGGGATGGGGGAAAAATTACACTGGCCGGCGCTTCAAACACGATCGGGGCACTGTCATGAACGCCTGCCGCTCAATCGGTCGGCGATGTGATGTGGATGATCGTTTTTTTAAGCGTTATCAAGCGGTTGCGGCCAAAGCGCGGGCTTTGTTGCCGGAGTTGAAATGAACTCCAAGCAAATCGCTTATTTCCAGGGTTCGCTTTGGCCGGCGGCATGCGCTGCGCAGGGTTGGGATCGCAACGATCGGGAGTTCCGTTTGGAGTTCATTTCGTCGGTAATTGGCCGGCGGATTGAAAGCGCCAAGGAGGTAGAGGAGCGCGACGAATTTACCCTGTTGAAGAATCGTTGTCTCAGGCTTGCGGATGATCTGGATGGAGCGATTGAAGATGGCAGCCTGGTGTTGAATCAACGGCGCAATCTTTTGTGGATTATCGAGCAATTGCACGTTCCCGCGGCAGTGATGAATCATTTTCTGAGGGAACGGTTCCATGGGCGGATTCTGGATGACCTGAATTTAGTCGAGGTGCAGCAGTTGTTGTTTACTCTGAATGGCTGGTCAAATCGCCATAAGCGCTCCGCCAAGACTCAGAATGAGCCGGTGCAATCGCCTTTCTGAGAGGGTGCAATTTCCATGACAATGTGTGTCATACCGTTGCAAACATCCGGCTTTTTACTGGAAATCTATTCCAGATGCTCCTTGAGCCTCATAAGGCATTGATATTCCGCTTCTTTCCTCCTTCTTCCATCTGATTCGTTCCGCCCACCAAAAGCCGCGAA
>Ga0134122_10000341_pt1 | contig 30314 bp, 15 predicted proteins | sample KB302_FD_96461 | JGI IMG/M metagenome (GOLD analysis project Ga0134122, IMG submission 96461) | Terrestrial soil microbial communities without Nitrogen fertilizer from Kellogg Biological Station, Michigan, USA - KB3-0-2 | ecosystem: Environmental > Terrestrial > Soil > Unclassified ...
CCGGCGAAGAAGGAGATGACGGTGGACGCGGCGGCGCGCGCGGACGCCCGCGCCTTCACCGAGTCGCTGGGGCACCTGAAGACCAAGGCGCGCAGCACGCGCGACCCGGACCAGCTGGCCCGGTTGGTGATGGCCTCCAACAACCCGGCGGTGGTGCGCAACGCGCTGATCAACCCGCGGCTCACTGAAGAGATGGTGGTGCGCATCGCCGCCCGGCAGCCGGCCCGCCCGGAGGCGCTGCTGGAGATCTGGAGGTCCCCGCGCTGGTCGGCGCGGCCGGCGGTGCGGCGCGCGCTGGTGTTCAACCCCTACCTGCCGCCGGAGCTGGGCGCCAAGATCGTCCCGTTGCTGACCACGCCGGAGCTGCAGGAGCTGGCGACCTTCGAGAGCGCCCACCACGCCCTGCGCGACCAGGCGAAGCTCCTGCTCAAGGATCGCCGGGCCTGAGCGGAGCGGCCGTCACTTCGCCCCGGACTCGCGGGCGCGCTCATCCAGCCACCGGATGGCCTCCGCCTCGGTGGTGAACATCTTCCGCCGGGTGCTCTTGCTCACGCGCAGGATGAAGTTGCCGGTGACGCGGAGCAACGGGCTGGTCACCACGACGGCGAACCACTCGGTGGTGGAGGTCTCCTTCCAGCCGCCGAAGATGGAGCGCGCCTCCGGGGTCGTCTCCTTCACCTCCTGCGTCAGCACCAGCCCGGGCACGCCGTGCAGCGGCCCGCCGGTCTCCCAGTTCCCCATGGCGGAGCGCGCCTCGTGCCCTTCGAAGACGCCGCTGATCTTCACCCGGGCGGCGCGCGCCCCGCAGGGGAGCGTGAACGTGGAGATCTCGTAGGGCATGGCCTAGCGCTTCTGGCCGGGCAGCTCGCGCGAGGACTTGGGCGTCACGTCCACCAGGTCCTCGCCCTTGGAGGCGCGCTTGAAGGAGTAGACGAACTTGCCCACCGCATTGCCCAGCTTCCCCATCCGCGAGGCGGAGAAGATGACCACCACCACGAAGGCCAGGATGATGATCTCGCCAGTGCCGAGCCCCATGAGCGACAGCCTAGCAGGAGGCCTTGGTCCGTGCTGATCCTCGCCCACCGCGGCGCCTCCGCGGACGCGCCGGAGAACACCATCCCCGCCTTCCAGGAGGCGGTCGCCCAGGGCGCAGACGGAATAGAGCTGGATGTCATGCGCTGCGGCACCGGCGAGGTGGTGGTGGTCCACGACGAGCGGCTCGGCCGCCTGACCGGCCAGGACCTCAACGTCTGGCGGACGCCGCTTTCCCAGCTCCGGCAGCTGGATGTAGGCCGGTACCTCGGGTTCAAGGTCTCCGCCTTCATCCCCACGCTGGAGGAGGTGTTCGCCGCGCTGCCGGCGGGCTTCCTGGTGAACGTGGAGCTCAAGTGCGCGTCGATCGACGACGCGGGGCTCGCCTACGCGGCCGGCGAATACCTCGTCCGCAACGCGCTGATGGACCGGGTGGTCGTCTCCAGCTTCAACTCGGTCTGCCTGTGGAAGCTGGCGTGGTCGTTCCCCCAGCTCCGGCGCTGCTGGCTGATCGACCCGGAGCGGCCCTTCTGGTTCGAGAACCTGTTCACCTCCCTGTGCGCCAACTTCTCCGCGAACCCGCGGTACGACGCCGTCACCGGGCCCCGGATGCGGCGCTGGAAGAAGGCCGGGCTGCAGGTCCAGGCGTGGACGGTGGATGACCCGGCCGAGGCGCGGCGGCTGCGCGACCTGGGCGTCGACTACTGCATCACCAACCGCCCGCGCCAGCTCCGCGACGCGCTCAAAGACTAGCGGGCGCGCCAGACCTCGATGCCGCCGGCGCCGTTGCCCACCGCGAAGTCCAGCAGCTGCTGGCCGGTGACGGCGATGGGCGCGTTCTTCAAGAGCGGGTCGGCGAGGATGTACTTGCCGTCGGCCTGCTTGCCGATCACCGCGACGAAGTGGCCGCCGTTGCCGTTGGCCAGGTAGTTCCCCTTGGCCCGCTCCTTGGCGCCCCACGCGCCCCACGGGTTCTGCCCGCCCAGGATGCACGGGTTGCCGCGCGCCAGCGCCTGGTCGATGCCCTGCGTGCCCCACACCAGGTCGCTGTTCGCGCCCGCCGCCTTCAGCCCGCGCCGGAGCGTGTTCCAGTCCATCAGGTGCGACTGGTTGCCGTCGCGCCCGTCGCACAGGTCGCGCATGTAGTCGATCGCCTTGGGCGCCTCCTTGGGCGACGGCTGGTTGATGATGCCCAGCGAGGTGAGGGCGATCACCCCCGAGGTCGGGCCGCAGTCGGCGTAGCCCATCTCGTGCCCGCCGGCGTTGTACGGGGACGGGCCCCACTGGGTCATGTGGAGCTTCTTCGCCTCGTCGATGGTCTTGGCCGGGCCCAGCGCTCCCCTGGGCGGGAAGTCGACCGGGCCCTGGAAGGTGTCCCGCCCGCGCGCGGCCGCCGGGCCGAAGCCGTTGCCGTTGGTCGGGGCAGGGCGATTCGCAGGCCCCGAGACGGGGAGGGCGGGGCGAAGCTGGACGGGACGGGAAACGGGCAGCGCCGAGGTGGCCGGCATGACTTTCTCCAGGATGTGGTGACGCGCCCGAAGGTGTTGTCGTCCGCCGCTGTTTTTCGGTGGCTGCCAAGAAGATGGACAGCGCGCCGCGAATTCTTTTTCGAAACGTAAAGAGTCGCGCGAGTGGAGAAGATCAGCTTCTCGACCGATAAAAGAAGTGCGGCCCCGTCTGGAGCGGGCCCGCGACCAAGGAGCACACCGCACCGCAACACCACCAGCGCCTTGAAAGCGCGCGCGCGTCCCGGGTCCTGGGTTCCAGGTCCCGGTGAGCCGCCGGCCCGTTTCGCACGGGGGACACCGGTGGCCGACCATCAGGTCATGGAAGGGCCATGCTCAGGGGAGAGCATTCGCGGGAGACCAAGGGCCCGACGACGGGGCCTGGAACCCAGGGCCCGGGACCGCGCGCCAACTAGAAGTCGAGGCCGAGGGCGACGTTGAACGCGAGCACCGCGGGCAGCTGCGTGTCCAGGCTCTCGTTCACGGTGCTCGTCTGCCCGACGCCGGTGATGGAGACCTCGGCGACGATCTGGATGACGCCCCCGATGAAGCGCGTGCCGCCGTAGAAGCGGTTGTGCGCGTTCTCGAAGAGGGCGACCTCCTTGTACACGCCGGCGTTGGTGAACTGCGCGTACTGGCTGGCCTCCGCCTGCGCCTCGGTGCGGTCGGGCTGGAAGTCCACCAGCCGCGGGGTGCTGGCGCCCACGAACGTCAGGTCCCAGCCGCCGTAGGGCGTGAGCGTGATCATCCCGCCGATGGCGAACTTCTTCCCCACGCAGAAGTCCAGGCCGCCCGCGCCCAGCTCGAAGTCGCGGGTGTTGAACAGCCGGGTGGCGTGCAGGCGCACCGACACGTCCGGCAGCAGCGCGAAGCCCTCGTTGCCCGCCCACTTCGCCTCGATGGTGGCCACGGACATGTCGCTCTTGTCGATCCACCCCACCTTGGTGCCGATCTCGAACGACCACGGCAGGCCCTTGCGGATGTGGACGGCGGGGAACAGGAGCGTGCCCTGGAAGGTGTTCTCCGTGGGCATGATGAACCACGGCCCGGCGGGCGGGGTCTCGCCGCGGGAGACGCCCTTGAGCGAGACCACCGACAGCTCCATCGCGGCCGAGAAGCCGGAGTGCCCCAGCGTGCCCGGCGGGGTCAGGTCGCTGGACACCAGCGCCGCGCCCATCTCCTTGGCGAACGCCTGGAAGTTGGCGTTGGCGATGGTGGCCCGGAGCGTGTCCGGGTCGGTCGGGTTGCCCAGGTTGGTGACGCGGAAGTCGTTCGGCGCGGCGGCCAGCGCCAGCCCGCCGCCGAGCAGCGCGGCGGTGGCGGAGATCCGCCGGAACGTGCGCATGCGCATGGTTGAAGCTCCCTCGGGGAAGCGGCCCACTGGGGCGAGACGCTAGCCCCGGGGGAGGGCCACTGCAATTTCGCTCTGCGGCCTACGGCGTCACGGCCTGCTTGCCCGGATCCTGCTTCTGGGCCAGGGCCGCCGGGCGGCGCCGGATGACCATCACCTTGCGGCTGGCGAAGTCCGCGCTCTCGCGCGCCACCACCATCACGTTGTTGTTGCCTTCCTTGAGCGGGAAGTCGGTGGCGAACTTGAACTTCGCCGGCTCCTTCTCCGTGCCGGTGACGGTCTTGAAGTAGACCTTCTGGTCGTTCACCAGCACGTAGAGGTCCACGTCGTGGGTGGCGGCGGCCACGCTGCCGGAGAGGTTGAAGCGCTCGCCGTCCGCCACCACGCCGCCCTGCGCCGGGTCCACGTTGAGCGCGATGGCGGGGGGCACGCGGCGGGACACGTACGACAGCTCGTGCGTGGCCGGCACCTTGCCCTTGGCGTCCTTGGCATCCTGCGCGCGGACGAAGGCGAAGCGGTCAATGCGGGGCGTTTCGACCTGGCGGCAGCCCTTCTGCTGCAGATGGCGCTCCTCCTTGTCCGAGCGTTGCAACTCCACGCGGACGAAATCGCCCACGCGCGCCGTCTCGTTGAACAGCGCCGCGCGCGACAGCCTGCCGATGAGCGGCGCATCCGCGGCCGGCCATGCGCGGAGCTCCTGCCTCTCCGGGAGCCGCACCTGCGCGTGCTGCGCCACGACGGGGGTCGACGCACTCTCTTGTACCGGGACGTCGATCTTCTCGGTGACGAACTCCTCCAGCTGTTCGTCCAGGATGACGAGCTTGAGCGGGAAGCTGTCGCCCTTGTAGCCGCGCTTGAGCTCCACCATGAAGCGCGCCGTCTTGGTCTCGCCGGGGGCGAGCTCGTCGAGCGAGAACGTGCCCTTGTCGATGAAGATGTTGGGGTCGGAGACATTCTTGATGCTGGCCGTGGTGGTCAGCGCCTTGCCCGCGCCGATGTTGGTGACGTCGACCACGACCTCGACTTCCTCGCCGAGCTGCACCACGCCGTCTCCGTTGCACTCCTCGCACGTGTCCTGCACCTGCCAGTTGAAGGCGAAGGACGGGCGCGGCAGCTCGGTGAAGCTGACCTCGGAGACCACCGGTTCGCTCACCGCCCCGCCGTCATCGAAGAGCTTCACGGTGACGCTGTCGCGCCGCGAGGAGAGGTCCTTGGGCACCTTGACCGGCACCTTCCAGGACCGCTTCTCGCCCGGCTTGAGCGCGCCGAAGAGGAACTCCTTGTGGTCGAGGAGCGGGTTGTCCGAGTCGGTCCAGGCGCGCAGCCGCTTCACCGGCTCCGTCCCGCGGTTCTCCACCGCGAGCTCCAGCTCCATCTGGGTGCCGGCGGCGATCTTCAGGTCCGCGCCCGGCTTGAGCGCGGCCACCAGGGCGGGGCTCTTGGGCGACTCGCCCGGGGACCAGTCCACCCCCAGCGCGGCGATGGCGGCGTTGATCCGCTCCTCCTCCTCGCGCCGCTTGTCCTCCACGAAGCCGCGGCCGGCGGTGATCATCTTGTCCCGCTCCACGAAGGGCGCCTTGAGGACGTAGTCGCGGGCGAAGAGGACCTCGAAGTCCTCCTTGATCTCGTCCTGGGACTCGGCGTCCAGCTGGTCGTCCAGCTCCTCGTCCGAGTCGCGGTCCTCGGTGTCCAGCAGCGGGTTGCCGTTGCCGTGCAGCGGCGCCTTCTTCTCCGTCGCCTTGTCCCGCGAGCCCACCTTGGGGGCCTTGCCCTCGTCCTGGAGCTGCTGCTTGGCCGAGGGGTCCTTCCCCTTCTGGTCCTGCTTCAGGTACTTCAGCTCGTAGGTGGGCTTCTCGCGGCCCAGCACCTCCTCCCGCTTGGTGGCCACCTTGTCCGAGTTGGGGTTGCCGAAGTGGGAGTCGAGGTCGGCCTCGCCCATCGACCGGCGCGGGGCGAACACCTCCACCTTCTTCTGGGTCACGCCGGTGGGGGTGAGCTGGATGTCGGGGACGATGCCCACCTCCTGGATGGAGACGTCGCCCGGGGTGAGGTACTTGGCGATGGTGAGCTTGAGCGCGCTGTCGTCCGGGAAGTCGTAGAGCACCTGCACCGACCCCTTGCCGAACGTCTGCCGCCCGATGATCACCGCGCGGTTCAGGTTCTTGAGCGCGCCGGCCACGATCTCCGAGGCGGACGCGGAGCCGGGGTTCACCAGCACCGCCACGGGGTAGGCGAGGTCTCCGTCGTCCGGGTGCGCCTTCTTCTCCTCGCGCATCTGGTCCGAGTGGCCCACGGTGGCCACGATGGTGCCCTGGGAGACGAAGAGGTCGGAGACCTGGATCGCCTGCTCCAGCAGGCCGCCCGGGTTGCCGCGCAGGTCCAGCACCAGGCCCTTCATCCCGCCCTGGGCCTCCGCCTCGCGCTGCATGGTCTGCAGGGCGATCTGGAGGTCGCGGGTGGTGTTGCCCTGGAAGTTCTTGAGCCGGACGTAGCCCACGCCCTTGTCCAGCAGCTTGGACTGGACGGACTCGATGCTGATGTTCGCTCGCGTGAGCGTTTCCACCTGCGGGCATTCCCAGCCCTTGCGATCCACGGTGATGGTGACCCGCGAGTCCACCGCGCCGCGCAGCTTGGACACGGCCTCGTTGAGGTCCATGTTGACGGTGGATTCCTCGCCGATCTTCCGGATGACGTCGTCCTTCTTGATCCCCGCCTTGTGGGCCGGGGTCTTGGGGAGGACCTTCACCACCGTGAGGTTCCCCTTCTTCATCTGGATGACGAACCCCAGCCCGCCGAACTCACCCTTGGTGGTGAGCTTCATCTCCCGGTAGAACTCCGGGCGCAGAAGGACGGAGTGCGGGTCCAGCTTGGAGAGCATCCCGTTGACCGCCGCGTACTCGACGTCGCGGGTGTCCTCCATCGGCTTCATGTTCTCGTTGATGAAGCGGAAGACGTCCTTGAGCGTGAAGGACATCTTCCACAGCGAGTCCACGTGGCTGATGTCGAAGGTCTGCACCTTGTTGCCGACGGTGACCTTGACCTTCCCCTGGTCCGCGTTGCCCTCCACGATGACGTCGGGGACCGTCTTCTCCACGTACTCCAGCGCGGAGATCATCATCTCCTTCGGCTTGATCCGCTTGGGGTCCACGTAGTGGTCCTTCACGTAGAGGATCACCTTGGTGAACACGCGCGGGTTGGAGAGGTCGTGCTGGGGCTTCTCCACCCCGCCGCGGAAGTCGCCGTTGCCGCCGGGGCCGGCCACCGCCTGGCTCATCATCACCGGGAGCGGCGCTCGGTCCTGGCCGACGAAGGCCCAGGCTCCCAGCAGCAGAGCAATGGTCAGCACCTGGCGAAGGAGACGTGGCATGGAGAGGACCCGATTCACAGATCGTTCAGAACGGCTGGAGTGGGAAAAAGTTCTGGAGCCTTGAGGACTTCGCTCGACGGACACTAATCATGGCACACCTGTGCTTCAAGGCGACCGCAGGGAACCAACACCTGGATGCAGCCAAGGGATTTCCGGTGGACTAGGTCGGTGTGGGCAGATCACCGCTCTGGCGCAGCGCGCGGAAGAGCAGGGTGCCGGACACCACCGCCACCGGGATGAAGAACAGGTTGAGGATCGGCACCCACAGCAACACGTAGACCGCGGCGCCGAATCCCAGCGACAGCGGCAGGCGGCGGAAGACCACCCCGCGCACCTGCCCGAACGGGTACAGGTGCCGCGCCATCGGCGCGTCCAGGTACTCGGTCGCCAGCCAGGCCATCGTCCACGCCGGGCCGAGCACCGTCCACAGGAGCGTCCCCGCCACCGGGATGAAGTGGAGGAGGAAGAGGATGGCGTGGCCGGCGAAGAGGATGGCGATGCGGGCGGCGGTGTGGCGGAGGGAGGTGAAGGTCTCGGTGAGCATCCGGCCGAGGGAGAAGGGGCGCGGTTCGACGCCGCCGCAGAGCGCCTCGGTCGCCTCGGAGAGCGGGTCCTGCAAGGGGGCGAGGAGGAGGAGGGGGACGGTGTTGAGGGAGATGACGGTCAGCAGCGCGAAGGCGATCACCCAGAGGAGGCCCCAGAGGAATTCGCCGGGGCCGGAGGCGGGGCGGTGGACGAAGCGCTCCAGCAAGGGGGAGGTGAAGCGCCACCAGACGGCCACCGAGCCGACCAGGCTGGCCAGGGTGACGAGGGAGGCCAGGAGCGAGAGGCCGAAGAGGCGCGGGGTGCGGAAGATCAGCCGGAGGGCGGTGAAGGGGAGGCGCAAGCCGCGGGCGAAGTCCAGGGGAGAGCCGCGGGCGGGGAGCACTGGAATGGGTGAAGCCAGGTCCATCCGGGTTATATACGCGCAACCCGCGCCCCCCTTGCGCATCCAAGACCTGACCCCGGTCCATGTCCCTCGACACCGCGCGCGCCACTGAGACTCCCCTCACCGGGATGGCGGACCTGCTGGCGTACTTCCGCTCCGCGGAGCGCCCGCGCGCGGAGCACCGGCTGGGGCTGGAGCACGAGAAGCTCCTGTTCGTGGGCGGGACCCGTCCGCCGGCGCCGGTGCCGTACGACGGCGCGCGCGGGGTGGGCGCGCTGCTGGAGGCGCTGGGGCCCACGTACGCGCCGTTCCGCGAGCGCCCGGACGGCCCGGCCATCGCGCTCCAGCGCGGGGCGCTGACGGTGTCCCTGGAGCCGGGCGGGCAGTTCGAGCTGTCCGGGACGCCGGCGAGGACCGCCCGGGAGCTGCACCAGGAGAACGTGCAGCACCTGGAAGAGCTGGGGAAGGCGACGGCGGGGCTGGGGCTCAAGGTCGCCGCGCTGGGGTACCGGCCGTTCGGCGTGACGGGCGAGATGCCCTGGATGCCGAAGACGCGCTACGCGCTGATGCGCCAGAGCCTGGGGGAGCGCGGGAAGCTGGCGCTGGACATGATGCTGATGACCGCCACCGGCCAGGTGTCGCTGGACTGGGCGGACGAGGCGGACTGCGCGCGGAAGGTGTGCGCGGTGGCGAGGGTCGCCCCGCTGATGGTCGCGCTGTACGCGAACAGCCCGCTGGTGCGGGGGGCGCCGTCGGGGCTCATGTCGTTCCGGTCGCGGGTGTGGTCGGACGTGGATCCGGCGCGGTGCGGATATCTGCCGTCGATGATCGACGGGAGCTTCTCCTACCAGGGGTACGCGGAGTGGGCGCTGGACGCGCCGATGCTGTTCCTGCGGCGCGGCGGGGAGTACCGGGTGGTGAAGATGACGTTCCGGCAGTTCATGCAGCGCGGGTTCGAGGAGAAGCCGGCGACCGCGGCGGACTGGGTGGACCACCTGTCGACGCTGTTCCCCGAGGTGCGGATCAAGAAGGTGATGGAGGTGCGGGGGGCGGACTGCGTCGGGGCCACGCAGACCGCGGCGCTGGCGGCGCTGTGGCGGGGGGCGCTGTACGACGCGCAGGCGCTGGGAGAGGTGGAGCGGCTGCTGCCGAGGCTGAGCTTCGCGGAGCACCAGGAGCTCCACCGGTCGGCGGGGGAGGCGGGGTTGCGGGCGACGCTGCGGGGCGCGCCGCTGGCCGCGCTGGCGAGGGAGCTGGTGCAGATCGCGCGGGGCGGGTTGATGCGGGTGGATCCGGAGGACGCGCCGCTCCTGGACGTGCTGCTGGAAATCGCGGAGAGCGGGCGGTCGCCGGCCGAGCGGGTGCTGGAGGCGTGGGAGCGGGACCGCGATCCGGCCGCCCTCATCGAGCGCTTCGCGCCGTAGCGACTTCGCGGCCCAAGTCCTCGAAGAGACGAGGATTTCCAGAAATCCATTTGAGCACGTGAATCGCTGAGTGTATGATTTCACGCGCTCTCTGGTGATTCATGGTGTCTCGGCGCAGGGCGCCGCGAGCGGTCCGTGGGGACGGGGGCTCATCAGTCGCATCATCAGGCCCAGCTCGGGCCACGGGAGGGCGCTCATGGCGCCACGGGGGATCTCGTGCTGTCTGGTCGTGTTGCTGGCGTGGCTGTCGCCGCGCCCGGCAAACGCCGAGCCCATCGCCGAGGGTCTCGGCTACTTGCGCACCGCGCAATCGGCCTCGGGCGCGTTCGGCGACTCGCAAGGAGAGAACGCGGTCGTCGCTACCGATGAAGCGCTGGCGGCGTTCCGCGCCGCCGGGTTGCCCACCACCACGGAGACGCTCGGCGCGGAGCTCTACCTGGCGACGCTCGCCGAGCCGGCAGACACGGAGCTGTCGATCCGCCGCGTCCGCGCACTGGCGCCGACCCCGTGGAGCTTCGCGGTTCCCGCGGGGACGTCGCACGCCGAGGGCTTCGAAGCCACGGATGCGTTCCACCTGGCGCTCTCCCTGGTCGCGTTCCGGTCGCAGCTCGCCCCACCGACTACCGCGGACGTCGGGCGGGCCGACGCGCTCAGCGCGCTGGCGCTGCCCGGCGGTTGCTTCGCGTTCGCAGACGAGACGCCCTCGGTGGAGCTCACCGCCCTGGTCATCCAGGCGCTCCGCCCTCTCGACTTCCTCACCCGGGTTCGAGCCGCGGCGGACGCCGCCGAAGCGTGCGTGATCGGCGCCGGCCAGCCGGGGGGCGGCTTCGGCTCGGCCGCCGACACCGCGGAGGCGGTCCTCGCCCTGTCCCTCTCCAGAGTGGACCGTTCGGCGCTCGTGGCGTCGGCACGCCAGGCGCTGGTCGCCACCCAGATGGCGGATGGCTCGTGGGAGCGGAGCGCCCGCGCCACCGCGCTGGCAGTGCGCGCGCTCGCCAGCTCCGGGCCGGACTGGCGGATCGCCACCGACACGTTCGGCCGCCCCATCCTCTACGTGCCGGACCCCGAACCGCTCCAGGGGCAGCCGGTGACGGTACAGCTGGACGTCGACAACCGGTCGCCGAACGGCGCCCCGGCCACCACCATCCGCTTCCGGGCCATGGGCCTGGTCCTGGTGGACGTGCCCCTGGCGGCAATGGCTCCCTACGAACACCGCACCGTGCAGGCGGCGGCGCCCACGGCCGGGCTCCGCGGCACCATGCTGCTGGCGGCGGCGATCGATCCGGACGGGCTCGTCCCGGAGCAGGACGAGCTGAACAACTCGGCCTCGGCGCCGATCAACGTCCGCGCCATGAACGACCTGGCGGTCTCCACCGGGAGCATCCGCTTCACTCCCGGGGCGGCCGGTCACGTCGACGTCGCGGTCACGGTGCAGAACCTCGGCTTGCCGCTGCCCATCCCCGTGGGGGTGGCGGTCTACAAAGGTACTCCCGGGCTGGCGCCCGGACTCCTGGGGAGCGGAACGGTCCCCGCCGGGCTGGCGCAGAACGGGGCGTTCACCTTTCACCTGGATTGGAACGCGTCCGGCGCGAACGGACCCACCGCGATCCACGTGGCGGTGGACGAGGCGAACGCGCTCGCGGAGTCGAACGAGGACAACAACCGCGCCTTCCGCTACTACTTCCCCGGCACGGCGCTCGCGGTCGACCTGTCCGTCGTCTCCAGCGAGCTGCACGCCACGCCCACCAACCCGGCGCCGGACGCGACGTTCACCGTCACCGCGCCGGTGCACAACCTCTCCTCCGCGGACGCGAACCGGGTGCAGGTGGTGGTCCGCAACACCGGCGGACAATTGTTGTCCAGCGTGGAGCTGCCCAGCGTCCCGGCGGGAGCCACGGTCACGGCCGCGCTGCCGCTGTCCCTCACGGCGACCACGTCTCTCCAGGTGGTGGTGGACCCGTTCTCGGCGCTCAACGACACCAACCGCAACAACAACACCGCCAGTCTCGTCGTCTCTCTGGGGAGCCCGCCATACGACTTCTACATTCAGCAGCTGAGCGTCTCTCCCACCGACGCCCTCCACGACGGGGACACCTTCACGGTGGACGTCCAGGTCGGCAACCGCGGTGGACAGACGGCGCAGGTCCAGGTGTCGCTCGTCGACCCGGCCGCGGGGAGCGGCGCGCTGGCGTCGGGCAGCACCGTCGTGGAGGCCAACAACGTCCGCGACATCATCCTGGGGCCGCTGACCATGCGCGGCTCGGCGATGGCGCTGCGCGCCTGCGCGGACCCCTCCAACGCCTACGCCGAGCCCGACGAGAACGACGACTGCCAGGAGATCTCGCTGTCCGCCGCTTCCAGCAACCTCTTCTTGAACACCAGCGACCTCTCGTTCGATCCGGTGGGCGCGGACGTCGGCGAGAGGGTGTCCATGGCGGCGACCGTGCACAACGCGTCGTCCACCCAGGCCAGCACCGTGGTCGAGTGGTGGCAGGGCCCCCCCAGCGCCGCTGACGCGCGCTTCATCGGGGCGGTGCCGGTGACGGTGCCGGCGGGAGCGACCGCCACGGCCCGACAAGACTGGGTGCGGGCGGACGGGATGCCCCAGGTCTACGCGCGCCTGACTCGCATCCTCCCCAGGGACACGCAGCCGGAAGGCAACATCGCCAGCCGGCACCTGTTCCTGGAACGGTTCGTGGACCTCGGCGCACCAGGGGTCGTCGTGAGCGGCGACCTGGTCCGGGTGGGCCGCGTCACCGGCCGCGCGGATCCAGACCTGGTCGTCTCCTATGCGGACTTCACGGCCACCCTCCAGGAGAAGGAGGGCGTGGCGCTGATGCAGCGGGAAGCGGACGGCCACTACAGCCGGCTGTGGCTGCACGAGGCCCGCTCGGCGAACGGTTCGACGGACGGCTGGATCCGCGACGTCGCGCTCGCCGACCTCGACGGGGACGGGACGGCGGAGGTCGTGATCGCCTCGCACTCCGGCGCCGCAAGCGCCACGCAGATCGCGGTCGAAGCGCTGGAGCCGGACGGGTCCACGAAGTGGAGGAACGACTTCCCCAGGTCGGGCACGCCGAACACCTCCTGTGGGGGCGGCCAATCCACGCACAGCCGGATCGGCATCGGCGACGTGAACGGAGACGGCGTCGCGGACGTGCTGTTCCTCGACCTCCGGCTCAAGGTGTTCTCGGGAGATGACGGGCGGACCTTGCTGGACGTGCTGGTCTCACCGACCGAGCCGGGCTGCGGAGACGCGGTGGACGTGCAGGTCCTGGACGTGGACGGTGACGGGACGAACGAGATCCTGACGCTCGACGAGGCCGTCTACCGGTTGTTCGACCACACCGGCGCACTGCTCTGGGTCAACACCACCAGCAACGACGACGCCATCGGCGCGATCATCGACTTGGACCTGAACGGTGTGCCGGACCTGATCCGCAGCCAGTTCCGGGGCTCCGTCGTCGCTCGGCGCCTGGACACCGGCGCGGCCATCCAGACCGGCGTGCCGTACGAGTCGTGGGAGAAGGTCGCCGGACCGGTGGGCTCCACGCGGCAGGACGGCCTTCCGTCCTTCGGCATGGGCAACAACGGTGCGCTGGAGAACGGCGCCGGGATGTTCCGCTCCGACCTCACGCTCTCCTGGTTCACGCCGCTGGGGAACGCGTTCGTGGACTTTCCGCTCAACCTGGTGATGGCCGATCTGCTGAGCCTGGGCCGCCCGCAGGTCGTCGCCGTCAATCTGGACCGCGCACCCATCCTCTACGACGGGCGGGACGGCCGCGTCCTCCTTCCGCCCGGGCCGGTTCAACCCGGCACCAGCGGAGTCGGCCCGCAGTACGGCCTCGTCCGGTCGGCGGTAGTGGCCGGGCTCAGCGGCGACCGAGGCAGCATGGTCGTTGGGATCCGGTCCACCGCCCCCGCGGTCCTGCTCAGCACGGAGACCAACATCCACTACGGTCCGGGCGAGGTGGCCATCTTCTCCAGTCCGCACTGGAGACACGTGCCCGCGGTGTGGCCCACCCACGCGCTCCAGCACAGCCGCATCGGCGAGGACCTGCGGGTCAGCAACGACTACCGCTGGTGGACGCACGACAACACCTGGCAGCACCAGTACCAGGACCAGGAGGCCCGGCTGCTGGCGGACCTGACGATCGCCTCGGTGACCCTGACCCCCTCCTCGCCAGCCGCGGGCACCGCGGTCGCGCTCACGGCGACGGTGAAGAACGTGGGCGGGTTGGATTCGCCGGCCGTCACCGTCGCCTTCTACGACGGAGCCCCGACGGCCGGCGGCCGGCTGCTCGGCACCGCGACCACCCCCGGCACCGTCCCGCGCCGGGGAGGGACAACCCTCGCCACCTTCACCTGGGCTGCGTACCCGGAGGGGGAGCACTTCCTCTACGCGGTGGCGGACCCGAGCAGCGCGGTGGAGGAGTCCGGCCGGGAGAACAACAGCGCCAGCATCCGCGCGTTCGTCCAGGCGGCCGCCACCGCCTGTGACCTGGCCGTCGACTCCACCTCGCTCGCTGCCGTCCCGGCGGCTCCGGGCGCGGGGGACCCGTTCGAGCTCACGCTCACGGTGCGCAACCTGGGTGCGGTCGCGTGCCCGGCCACCGACGTCTCCGCGCGCGACGCCGAAGACGGCGCCCTGCTGGCCTCCGCCGCCGTCGCCGCGCTCGGGCCTGGAGGGGCCGTCTCCGTCTCCGTCCCCCTCCAGGCGCTACCGGGGACGTCGCTCTACCTCCTCACCTTGGACGAGGACCGGGCTGCTCTCGACGGCGACCGCAGCAACAACGCCGCCACCTTCCAGCTCTTCGTGCCGGCGTCCGACCAGCCCGACCTGGCGGTGGTCTCGCTCGACATCTCTCCGGACCCGAGCTACCGGGACGAGTCGGTCACCGCGTCCATCGGACTGCGCAACCTGGGCGCCGGGTCGCCCGAGTCGGTCCTGCGCCTGGCCTTCGGAGGCACCGCGCTGCAGGACCTGGTGGTCCCCCCGCTCCGGCCGGGCGAGTCGACGGTCCTCACCGCCATCCTGACTGCACCTGCGGCTTCCACCGTGCTGAGCGCGACCGTCGACCCGGACGGCGCAGTGGCTGAATTCGACGAGGCCAACAACTCGCGGTCGGGCGCGCTGAACGTGCAGGCGCCAGCGGTCACGCTCGCAGCGTCCGCCACACCCTCCAGCGCCGGCCCGGAGGCCACCGTCCAGCTCGCCTTCGGCGCCACCGACGTGGGGCCGGCGGCGCTCACGGTGGAAGTGGACGCGACCGTGCTCGGGCCAGGCGGGGAGGTCATCACCGCGCTGGCGCCCGCCACCTTCGTGCTCGGGCCCGGGCAATCGACCACCATTACGCGCCCGTGGAGCACCGGACGCAACGCGCCGGGCGCGTACCGCGTGGACGCGGTGGCCCTGTCCGGCGGCCGGACGCTGGCGCGCGCCTCCGCGACGGTGACCGTGCTCGCGCAGCAAGCAGTGTCGCTGGCGATGGGGACCGACCGCGCCACCTACCACCCCGGCGAGGACCTCCTCGCCTCGTATCGGGTGAGCAACGACAGCCTCAACGCCACGCTGGCGGGCGCGAGCCTGATCGGCCGCGTCGCGGATGCGGGCGGCGCGGTCCTGTTCTCCTCGACGCGCCTGCTGCCGGACGTCCTCCCCTCCAGCTTCTTCGATGCGGCAGACCTCTTCCACGTATCGCCCACGCTGGCCCCCGGCGACTACCAGGTGGCCGCCGAGGTCCGCGACGTGTCAGGCAGCCTGCTCGCGTCGGGGGTGCGTCCGTTCACCGTGGCGTACGCCGCGGTGGAGGAGGTCCGGGGGACCCTCTCGGTGGCGGCCACCTTCGCGGTCGGACCGCCGTTGCCGGCGACGGTGGCCCTGACAAACCCGACGGCTGTGGCGGTGAACGGCGCGGAGCTGCGCGTGCTCCTCAAGAGCGCCACCACGCTGGCGGTGGAGTCCTTCGCCACCACCAGCGTCTCGCTGGCGGCCGGCGCTTCCGGGAGCTTCCCGCTGTCCATCCCGGCCTCCGGCCTCGCCAAAGGGACCAAGCTGCTGGAGGCCCAGCTGGATGGCCGGACGGTGGACCGGCGTATCTCCGAGGCCGTGGCCGTGGTGGACACGGAGCCACCGCTCATCACCGTGACGGGGGTCAGCGACGGCGAGGTGACTTCGTCTGACGTGACGCCGGTGATCACCGTCGAGGACCAGAGCGCCTTCACGGTGGACGTCGCGCTGGACGGCCAGCCATTCCAGAGCGGCACCCTGGTGACGGCCGAGGCCGACCACGTGCTGCTCGTCGTCGCGACGGACGCCTTCGGGAACGAGTCCAGCCTCGCCGTTCGCTTCGCCATCGACCGCACCGCGCCGTCGCTGCTGCTGGCGGGGCCGGCCGAGGGCGACGTCCTGGGCGCGCCGACCACGCTGTCCTGGACGTCCACCGACGCGCACCCGGGCACCACGGCGGGGACGCTGGCCGTGGCCGGTCAGGGGGAGATCTCCATCGGCTCCCCCACGCAGGTGACGGACGAGGGGGACTACACGTGGCGCGTCTCCTCCGTGGACCAGGCCGCCAACGCCTCCGCCGAGACGCGGCACTTCGCGCTCGACTTCACTCCGCCGGCCGTCCTCGTCACCGGGGTGACGAACGGAGAAGTCCGCGGCACCGCCGCGACGCCGATCATCCACGTCACCGACGCGCACCCCAGCTCGTTCGAAGCGACGCTGGACGGCGCGCCGTTCACGTCCGGCGACACCGTCAGTGGCGAGGGCGACCACGTCCTCCACGTCGCCGCCGTCGACGCGGCCGGAAACCACGCCACGCTCGACGTCCAGTGGGCTCAGGACTTCAGCGCCCCGGTCATCTCGGTCACCGGCGTTCACCAGGGCGACGTGGCGAGCGCGCCGGTGACGATCTCCTTCTCCGCGCCGGACGCCCACCCCGGCACCACCTCCGCTACCCTGAACGGGGCGGTGTTCGCGTCCGGGACCGCGGTCTCGGCGGACGGCGCGTACGCACTGGTGGTCAGCTCGACGGACGCGGCCGGCAATCTGTCCACCGTCACCATCAGCTTCGCGATCGACTCCACTGCGCCCGGCATCGTCGTCACCGGCGTGGTGGACGGCGAGTGCCGGAGCGGCCCGGTGACGCCGGTGGTAACCGAGTCGGATCCGTACCCGGGTCCGCTCACGCTGACGCTGGACGGGCAGCCGTTCGCCAGCGGGACCACCGTCACCACCGAGGGCCATCACCTGCTGCACGCGCACGCAGTGAACCAGGCCGGCGTGGTTGCGGACGGGGACGTCTCCTTCACCATCGACCTCACCGCTCCGACCATCGCGGTGAGCGGAGTGGCGGACGGCGACTACCGGAGCTCCGCGGTCACCGTGAGCGCCTCCGCCAGCGACGCCAACCCGGGGACGAGCATCCAACTCACCATGGACGGCGCGGCGTTCACCTCGGGGGGGACGGTGTCCACCGAAGGCGCTCACGTGCTCCACGCCGCCGCCGCCGACTGCGCGGGCAACGTGTCGACCCGCGACGTCCACTTCACGCTGGACTTCACGCCGCCCGTCATCATCGTCTCCGGTGTCTCCGAGGGACAGACAGCGGAGGCGTTCACCGTCACCTACGGCGCCACCGACGCCAACCTCCTGTCGGTGAGCGCCACCCTGGACGGGGCGGCGTTCGCCTCGGGCGGGACGGTTTCCGCGGAGGGCGCTCACACCCTGGCGGTGACCGCGGCGGACCTGGCCGGCAACCCGGCGACGCGGACGGTGCACTTCACGGTGCTGCACATGGCCCCCCCCTTCCATTACGCCGCCTGCGCGTTCGGCTCGCTCACGGTGCGCGATCGCGCGGTGATCGGCTCGTCCACCTCCACCGCGTCGGTGGCCTGTAATGGTGCCATCAACATCCTCAACAACGCGGTGATCTGGGGGGACGCGGTGTCGGGCGGCAACGCGACCACGCGCAACTTCGCGGTGCTCCACGGGACGCTGTACCACGGCGGGACCTTCAGTCAGCTCGACTCGTCGTCGGTGGGAGCGCACCAGACGGTCAGCCCCGCGCCCCTGCCGTGCGAGTGCGGGTACGACGTGGCGGCCAAGCTCGCCATCGCGGCGAGCAGCAACGACAACGCGCTGCTCACCTCCGATCCAGTCATTGCGCCGCACCTCGTGAGCGGAGGGCTCTCGGTCGGAGATGGGACGACGCTGGCGCTGCCAGGAGGGCGCTTCTCCCTGGCGTACGTGCGCCTGACCAACGGCTCGCGGGTGACGGTGACCTCGGGCGCCTCGGCGCAACTGTTCGTCAGCGGCAAGGTGGAGGTGCTCAACAACTCGACGCTGGGTGCCCCGCCCTCGGCCGCTCCCGCGCTCCTGCTGGTGTCCGGCGCGGACGCGGCGCTCAACCAACCCGTCTCGGTGCTCAACTTCGCCGAAGCGGCGCTGCGCATCTATGCGCCCAGGGCAGACGTGACGCTGGCCAATACGACGCACCTCTCGGGCGCCGTGGTGGGCCGCAACCTCACCATCCGCGACGACGACGTGCTGTCGCTCCTGCCGGGGCCGCAAGAAGCTCCGCCTCCCCTCACCTGCCCCTGATCTCGCGCTCGAGGAAACAGGACATGCTCGATCCCCAGAACGCGTGGTTCCGCACCCTCTCCGCGGCGCTGTCCGCCCTGACCTTCGCCTTCCTCTGTGGCGGCCCCTGGTCGCAGGCACAGGCGGCGGCGCGCACCGCCCATGAACAGCGCGCAGCCGCAGCCAAGCTGGCCCGCATCGACGTGAAACAGTTGGAGGATCCGGATGGCTGGCTGACGGACCAGCGCGCGGCGGCGAAAGAGCGGCGGAGGAAGGCGCTGGAGGACATGCGCCGGTACACCCACGCCGCCGAGCAGGAGGCGAAGGCGGCGAAGGCGCGGGCGGAGGCGGAGAAGATCAAGCGCGCCGAGCCGGATTCCGACCTGCGGCACCTGCTCGCCGAGGCACGCAGCGAGCGGAAGTCCCCAGAGCAGGTGAAGGCGCTCGCGGTTGGGAAGGTCCCTGCGCTGAGGGGGGCGATCTCCCGCGACGTGGAGCGCGCCAAGGCGGCGGCGAGCAAGCCTGGGCCGTCGGGGCTCAAGGGGCCGGCTCGGGTGGACCTCAAGCCACGCGCGCCTCGTCTCGGCGGGTCGCGCGGAGCGCTGGACCCATCGCTGGACGAGCTCTACGCGCAGGTCGGAGAGGGGCCCGCGTGGGTGTTGCAGGCGGACGGATCGGCGCTGCCGGTGGCGGCGGTGCGAGCGGGAGCCATGCGGGCGACCCCCCGGCCGGTGCGCCTGGCGTCGTTGCTGGGAGACGTGGGGTTCGGGACGTGGGGGATGGAGCCGCTGCTGGGCACGCTGCCGCCTCCGGTGCCGGAGGACTTGGCGGAGGTGGCAGAGACGCGGAGATCGCCGGAGCTGATGGCGCTGGTGTCGTCGCTGGGCGGGAAGCCTCTCGCGCTCTACAACTACGTGCACGCGCAGGTGATGCCGGAGCTGTATTACGGCTCCAAGAAGGGTGCCGCGGAGACGCTGGCGGAGAAGGCCGGGAACGACTTCGACCAAGCCAACCTCCTGGTGGCGATGCTGCGGGCGGCCAACGTCCCCGCCCGCTACGAGTACGGGACGGTGAGGCTCTCGCTGGCACAGGCGGCGGCCCTCACCGGCGGCGCGGACGCGCGCATCGCGGCGTTCCTCCTGGCGAAGGCCGGTGTTCCCGCCGGGGTGGGCGCGGATGGAAAGACGGTGCTGGTGGAGCGCGCCTGGGTCCGCGCCTACGTCCCCTATGGCGACTGGCGGGGGACCGGGCCCGGCGGTGCCCCGGTCTGGGTGAGGCTCGATCCAGGGCTGAAGTTGGTGAAGCGGACGCAGGCGCTCAACCTGCGGGGACTGGTGGCCTTCGACTTCGACGCCTACCTGGCGGCCCCCACCCAGCAGACCCCGCGGGAGGTGTTCGAGGCACAGCTCCTGGCAAAGGCGCGGGCGAGCAACCTATGCCGGAACCTGGACGACGTGCTCGCCAAGACGACGTTGGCGGAGCGGACGTACGACCTGCTCCCCGCCGAACACCCGGCGATCGTCGAGTCCAGCCTGCTGATCTCCGCGCGGCCGGCGGAGGGTGTCCGCTGGACGGTGGATGTGCAGGTGGACGGCGAGTCGAAGCGCCTCGACCTACCCGATCTCCAGGGACGCCGGGCGGCGCTGGAGTATCCAGGAGAGACGCCGGCGGACCAGGCGGCGATCGACGCGGCGGGGAGCATCGTCGGGGTGGTGCCCTACCTGGTGCGAGTAACGCCCTCGCTGCGGATCGACGGGGCCGAGGTGAAGCGGTTCGCCGGGCTGAACCCGGGGCTGTCCGAGAACGTCACCGTGCAGGTGAATGTGCCCGGCGCGTCCGCCCAGTCGGCCACGCACCGGGTGATCGCCGGCGCGCCGCACGCGCTCCTGGTCAGCGCGGGGACCACGCCGACCTCGCGGGCGGACGACGAGCGGAAGGCGGTCCAGCAGGCGCAGGGCGACGCGCGCCACGAGGCGCAGGGGGCGCTGGCCCTGGCGCTCTATGCGGCGCAGCAGGAGGCGGACTCGGTGCGGTTGTTCGCGCTCCAGGGTCACGCGTCGATCAAGGACGTGCTGGAAGGGCTCGCCGGCCGGGACCTGAACGTGACGGAGGTGGGTGGGACGCCAGTCCAGCTCACCTGGGGGCCGTACGTGATCGACATCGCGCGCGACTCGCTGACACCCGTGCCCATGGACACCGACACCTCGCAGGTGGCATCGCTGCTCAAGCTTTCCGGGTACCAGGGCAGCGTGCTCGAGCACAGGGTCTGGGAGCAGACGCTGGGAAGCCGATCCGTCTCGGCGGTGAAGATCCTCCAGACCGCGTCCGCGCAGCTGGTCCCTGTCTACCGGCTCACCCAGGGGAACCCGGACCGAGCGCACCTCACCGGGTTCACCAGCGCCACCCTGAGCGACGTCGACAACGCGCTCGGGGCGGGGCTGCGCGTCACCATCCCCCAGCGGCCAGTCAACGTGGACGGCGGGTACGTCAACCAGGAGGGATATATCCTGGAGAGCCTGGTGACGGGCGCGGCGGCGTACCGGATCAACGCCATGCTCAATGGGGGGGCGAACAACGGCGGGCCGGGGGACTCTCCGGCGGATACCAATCCCGCCCCCTGCGACAGCTGCCAGCCCGCCAACTCCACCGTGAACATGGCGACCGGGACGATGCGGGAGAGCTGGACGGATCTGGCGCTGCCGGCCATTGGCCTACCCGTCGTGTGGACGCGGACGTACTCGTCCCGCGCCAGGGGCCTCACCGAGCTGGGCTACGGCTGGATGTCGAGCTACGGGATGTACCTCCGCGCCGAGGTCGACAACAGCGTGACCTACGTGACGGAGGACTGGCGAGAGGCGCACTTCACCAGGAGCGGGGCCACCTGGGTGAGCGCCCCCGGCTGGCACCTCGCGCTCACCGACCTGGCCGACGGGAAGCGGCTCCGGACCAAGGAAGGGATCTCCTACGAGTTCAACGCGGCTGGCCGCTTGCGCAGCGTCACCGAGCCGAGCGGGAACCAGACGACCATTGTGTATCAAAATGGCCTGATCTCCCAGGTCAAGGACTCGAACGGTTCGGTGGCGCTGTCCTTCGTTTACGACGGAGGGCACATCAGCGGGGTGACGGACCGCGCCGGGAGAGCCGTCAGTTACCAGCACGTCGGCGACGACCTGACCGGCTTCACCGACGTCCTGCATCACTCGATGTCGTATGTCTACGACTCCGCCCACAACCTGATCCGCAGGGTCGACCTGCGCGGGCAGACGTGGCTGTCGTTCTACGACGCGAGCGACCGCTGGGTAGGATCCCGCGACCCGCTGGGCCACGAGGCCTCGGCGTATTACGACGCGGTGAACCTTCGCGCGACCTATGTCGACCGGACGGGGGCGGCGTGGACGCGCGAGCACAACGCCGCGGGGAACCCGACGGCGCTGATCGATCCGCTCGGCAATCGAGAGGAGCGGACCTGGGACTCCGACCTCAACCTACGGCAGTTGAAGGACAGCCGCGCGTTGACGACGGTGATGACCTACGACTCTCTGGGAAACATGCTCACCCGGGCGGACCCGGACCATCGGTCCGCGATCTTCACCTACGATGCGACGTTCAGCCGCGTGCTCACGTCCAGCGAGACGGGGTTGCCGCCGATCATCAACACATACGACTCCTTCGGAAGGCTGAGCACGCACCGGGACGGGCTGGGCACGACGAGCTACACGTACGACGCGCGCGGACAGATCGAGACGAGCACCCAACCCGGAAACGCCACCACGACCTTCGGGCATGATGCTCACGGGGCCACCGTCACCGTCACTGCCCCCGCCTCGGCGACCACGACCTGGGGGTACGACGCAGCCGGTCACGTCACCTCCGTCGCGATCGGAGGCCAGACCATCAAGACCCTCGAGGTCGATGACGCCGGGCGAGCGACCGCCGAGATCGACGCGCTCCAGAATCGGGTCGAAAGCACGTACGACGCCGCGGGCAACTGGCTGACGACCAAGGACCCGGCGGGCAAGGTGACGAGCTACTCCCATGACTCGAACGGGCGCCTCACCTCGGTCACCGACGCGCTCGGCCGCACGACCTCCACCATGATGGACGCGGAAGGCCGGGTCACGGCGTCGGTCGATGCGCGGGGCTTCCGCACGACCCATCGCTACGACGCCGCGGGGCGACTGGCCGAGACGACCAGCGCGGACGGCGCGGTCACGACCCTGGGCTATTGCGCCTTGGTCGGCGGCCCGAGCGGAACCCCCTGCCAGCGGGTCGATCCAGCCGGGGGAACGACGACCATCGCCTTCGACGCAGCCGGAAGGATCACGAGCGAAGTGGATCCGCTCGGCCGCGCCACCGAGCAGCTGTACGACACGGGCGGGCGACTCAGCGTCGAGAACGCGCCGGACCGGCCCCGGACGGCCTACACGTACGGCGCCAATGGCCTGGTGAGCAACATCAGGACGGGTTCGGGCTCGACGTTCGTCGACGTCAGTTATGAGTACGACGGCCGCGGCAACCGGACGCGGATGAAATTCAACGGCAGCGAGATCACCGATTACACGTATGATCTCGCCAACCGGCTCCTGACCATGAAGAACCCGCTGGGCACGACGACGTCCTATACGTATGACGACGCGGGCAACCGCCACACCAGGCTGGACGGGAACGGCAACCTCACGACGTACAACTACGACCCGAATCGGCGTTTGCAGACGGTCGTCTTTGCGGACGCCACGCAGTATTCATACGATTACGACAGCAGGGGCAATCGCACGCTGGAGCGCAGCCCGAACCACGAGCGCCAGCTCGAATTCGACGACCTGAATCGCGTGAGCAGGGTGACGGACGTCACCCTGGGCAGGCACATCGACTACGCATACGACCCGAACGGGAACCGGACGTCGATCGGCTCGGAGGATTTCCAGGCGAGCTATGCCTATGACGGCATGAACCGTCTGAAACGAGCGAGCGCGAACCCGGCGGCCGGTATCACCTTCGAGTACGATCTGCTCGGACGCCGAGATCGGGTGGCCCGCCCGAACGGAGTCGTGAGCACGTATGCCTACGATCCCGGGGGGGAGGTGCTGAGCATCATCCATGCGAAGGCGGGGCAGGTGGTGAGCAGCTTCTCCTACCAGTACGACGGCCACGGCCGTCGGACGTCGAAGACCAGCCAGGATGGGTCGACGGAGGCCTATGTCTACGATGCCCTGGATCGCCTGGTCGGCGTCGACTACGGCACGGCCCGAAGCATCACCTATGGCCTGGATGGAAGCGGGAACCGGATTTCCATGCGTGAGACGCTGCGCTCGGGTACCGCGCCGGCGCAGACGACGACCACCACGGCGACCTTCAACGGCTACAATCAACTCCTCACGTCGACCACCGGCAGCGCCGTGACGAGCTACCAGTACGATCTGAACGGGAACCTGCGCAGCCAGACCACGGGATCGCAGGTAAAGCAATTCGGGTGGGATCTGGACAACAGGCTGCGCACCGTCGGTCCGCCCGCCGCGGCCTCCGGCAGCCATGAGTACGACGCGCGTGGGATGCGTACGAGAGCGATCATGGGCGGCGCGCCCACGGGGTTCTTGCTCAGCGGGCCGAGTGTCGTCGAGGAATTGAGCGGCGCAGGGAGCATGGCGGTCAGTTACCTGGTGCACCCACAGGCGTTCGACGAGATCGAAAGCGTCAACGTGGCCGGCGCGGTCTTTTATCCTTTGACGGACGCTCTCCACTCCATCACCGCCGTGACGGATCAAGATGGGGCGGTGGTCGGAACGAGCACCTACGACGTATACGGAAAGCGGACCGTGACCGGTAACGGCCCTGCGCTCGGCTTCGGGTTCACTGGCCGGGAGCACGCCGACGTGGGGTTGACGTATCACCGAGACCGGTTCATGGATACCTCCACCGGGCGGTGGCTCCAGCCAGACCGCGCCGGCCCCGTGGATGGACCGAACCTCTACGTCTATTCGGCAAACGCGCCCGTGGAGCGGCGCGACCCGCTGGGCCGGTCGATCGAATTCGAGGACCAGGAGTTGAAGATGCAACTGAGCGACCTGACCTCGAGGTCCGTGGAAGCCTACCGCGTGTGGTTTTCGGTGCTTGGGTCTCGCTTCATCTTCGTGGTCAAGGACAAGGACCTCAGCCAGGCAGCCGACATCAAGTTTGGTGCGCTGGGGGATGTGACGGTCGTAGGGGGCCAGGGGTGCCCGGACACGTTCCGCGTGGAGGTGCAGGTCGACAAGACGCGCGCCAGGACGTGGACCCTCAAGGACGAGGACCACGACAGCATGGTGTATTACTCCGCGAGGGAATGGGAGGAGAGCTCGATTTACAAAGACACGCGGATGACCCTGTTCCACGAGTTGCTACACGCGGTTCAGTACATCCAGGCGGTCGAGGGCCGCCCCTGGTATTCTTGGCCGGTGTGGACGCCTCTGGAGGACACGCCGCCGTACGAAGGATCCGAGTATCCTCCGCAGCCCAAGACCGCCGTTCCGAACAATCAGCACGATCAGATCTGGGAGGAGGTCAAGAAGGTGTACGAGGAGATCAGCGAATGAGGCTCCCCCCCATGTGGTTGATCGCGATGGCGCCGTGGATCTGTGGGGCGGACGGCGGACTGGTCGGCGCGCGCACCGGTTCCGGGGCGATGCCCTTCGTGATGCCTGCGTGGGGAGCATCGCCGGAAGAGGTGCTCCGAGCGTACCCACGCGCCGTGCATCCGTTGATGGCCGAGGGGCGCGAGACCGACGCACTGGAACAGGCTGTCGACGTGCAGGCGTTCGGTGTGACCTTCGACGTGGCGACCTTCTGGTTTCGCGAAGGGAAGCTTCGCTCCGCCCGATTCGGTCATCGGCGAGCCAAGGGGTCGTCCACCAGCCAGATGTACCAGTTGGTCGAGGCGGAGCTCCAGGCGAAGTATGGCGATGCCGGGCGGGCTCAGCCGTGCCGGACGGAAAGGCGCCTCGCGGACGGGTTTCTCGTTCACGTACCGTTCGTCCTGGAGCTCCATCCGCTCGATCAGCCGCCGAAGGAGCCGCGCTGGTCGGCGACCGACTGCCTCCCGCCGGGGAGCACCGTGAAGTGAGGCTTCGGGACGGGCTGGCCTACGCCCATCGTGCTCGACGCCGCACGCCGACCGACGCAGGCGGGCGGTGAAGCCCCGGAGAAATGGGGCGCCCCTTCGGATATGCTGGCCGCTCCCGGAGGTCTGACGCGATGAAATTCCTGTACCTGGCCACGCGCGGGGCGGAGAACCCGACCCACGCGTGCATGCCGCTGTTCTTCGCCAAGGGCGCCAAGGACGCGGGCCACGAGGTGGAGGTGGTGATGGCGGGGGACGCGGTGGTGCTCTTCCACGAGCTCACCGCGGAGAACACCAAGGGTGTCGGGATGCCGAACGCCAAGGAGCTGATGGCCTACCTGAAGGAGCAGAAGATCCCCGTCTACGGTTGAGGGGCCTGCTGCCGCGGTCGCGGCATCGACGAGGAAGTGGTCCGGTCGTGGTCGGGGACCGGGTTCTTGAACCCGAAGATCATGGCGGAGAAGATCGCCGCGGCGGACCGATTCATCCCCCTGTGAGGAGGGCGTTCAGGCCGGGGTCTTGCCTCCGGGCGGCTTGTGTCCGGGCCTGGCGGTCTTGACCGGGCCGGGCTGGATGGCGACGCGGGGAGGCGCGGGCTTCGGGGTCTCGGCGCCGGCGTCGGCGGGCGGCTCCGGCTCCGGCGAGGTGGCCTTCAGGCTGGCCGCCGCCCGGAGCAGGTCGACGCCGGTGGCCGCCCGGATCTGCTCGTTCGTCCGGAGCACCAGGGGCGCCAGCCCGCTACCGGAGCCCGCCTGGGCGCCGGCGCCGAGGATCGTGAGCTGCCCGACGTCGATGGGCACCAGCGTCGAGGTGAGCAGCTCGAAGATGGGCACCAGCTTCTGCAGCAGGAGCGCGTCGGTCGCGCGCGCCCCCGAGGCGCCGTACTCCGCCGCCAGGCTGCTGAGCGCCTGCGCCGCGGCGCGGCCCTGCGCGAGCGTCTGGGCCGCCTTGCCCTTGGCGGCCTCCTCCGCCTGCTGCTTGTAGGCCTGCGCCGGGGCCACCACGTCCGCCTCCAGCCTGAGCCGCGCCTGCTCGATGCGCGCCTCCCAGGCGGGGAGCTGCGCGCGGGCCTCCGCGACCAGGGCCGACACCTCGCCGCGGGCCTCGGCGACCAGCGCCTCGCGGTTGGTCTGCGACTCGATGATGCGCCGCTCGGCCTCCTTCTGAGCGATCAGCATCTCGCTCTCGACGCGGGCGATCTCCGAGGCCATGCCCGTCTCGGCCTTCTTCACCAGCGCGTCGGCCTGGGCCTTGATCTCGCCGATCTTCGCGCTGCGCCGGACCTGGGCGCCGCGCGCGCGGCCCACCGACGTGAGGTAGCCCACCCCGTCGCTGATGTTCTGGATCTGCAGGTTGTCCAGGAGCAGCCCCATGCGGTGCATGTCGCGCTCGGCTTCGTCGATCAGCTTCTGCTGGAACATGACCTTCTGCTGGTTGATCTCCTCGGGCGAGAGCTCGGCGATGACGCCGCGCAGGTTCCCCTCCAGCGTGTCCTTGGCGACGAGCGCGATGTCGTTGCGCGACCGCCCCATGAAGCGCTCGAGCGCGTTGTGCAGGAGCGGCTCCTCGCTGGGGAACTTCACGTTGGCGATGGCCTGCACGTTGAGCGGCACGCCGCCGCGGGAGAAGGCGTTCTGCACCGCCAGCTCGATCGCCATGTTGGTGAGCGACATCCGGTCGACCACCTCGATCACCGGCATGCGCATCGTCCGGCCGCCGCGCACCAGCCGGAACCCGACCTCGCGCTTCCCCTCCAGGCCGGGCACCGGCCACCTGCGGCCGGAGAAGACGAGCACCTCGTTGGGAGGGCAGACGTAGATGTTCCGGATGACGGTGATGCCGGCGGTGAGCCCGGCCAGGACCAGGACGGCGATGACCACCGCGGCGATCATTGGGCACCTCCCGGGAGGGCGGGCAGGCCCTCTCCCGCGGGTGGCTCCGGCGGCTCGCCGGCGGCCGGCGCGGAGAGCATCTGCTGGATGTCGATCCCCATCACCTGGCGCAGCGTGCCCAGCAGCGACGCCACCATGGCCGGGTACGCGGCCGAGAGCGCCGCCAGCGAATCGCCGCCGCCTCCGTCCACGACGTGGACCTCGCCGACCTTGACGTTCTTCACCTTCGCCGCCGCGAGCGCCACCAGCGTGTCGAGCTGCGAGAGCACGAAGAGCTCGCGCGCCTGCGGCCCCGCGGCGGCGATCGCCCCGGACATGAGCCGCACCACCTCCGCCTGCGCTTCGCCCTGCTGGCGCCGGAGGGCCGCGTCGCCGTCGGCGATCAGCTCGGCGGCCCGGCGCTGGGCCTCGGCGGGCAGCACCACCTCGGCCGTCAGCCGCTTCGTCTCCAGCTCCTTGCGCAGCGCCTGCAGCTCCTGCTCCGCCTGCGAGCGGGCCTGCTGGGCGACCACCGCGGTCTCGCGTTCGACCGAGAGCGCCTTGCCCTCCAGCTGCCCGACCAGGGTGCGCAGCTGGTTCCGCTTCTGCGCGATCCCGATCTCCGCCTGCTTCGAGGCCAGCTCCGCGCGCTGGCGCGCCCCCGCCTCCTCCTGCGCCACCTCCTGCTCGGCCTGGCGCTCGGCGTTCTCCGCGTCGCGGACGGCGTTGGCGATCTGCGCGCGCCCGAGGTTGACCAGGTACTTCGCCTCGTCCTCGACCCGCTGGATCTTCAGCGTGTCGAGGTGGAGCCCGAGCTTGTTGAAGACGTCGCTGGTGCTCTCGAGCAGCTTGTTGGCGAACTCGATCCGATCCTCGTTCACCTGCTCCGGGGTCAGCTGGGAGACGACCTCGCGCAGCGCGCCCTCCAGCGTCTGCTTGGCGGTGCGGTGGATGATGCTGTCGTCGACGCCGAGGAAGCGCTCCACCGCGTTGTAGACGTACCGCGGGTCGGTGGTGACCTTGACGTTGGCGATGGCGTGGACGTCGAGGGGGATGCCGCCGGTGGAGAGCACCCGGGTGACCTGCAGCTCGATGGGCATCAGGCGCGTGTCCATCCGGTAGACCGTCTGGAAGAACGGGATGCGCCAGTGGGTCCCCGCCTGGATGACGGTGAAGTTGGACCTCCCCCCGCCCGCCTGCTGGTGGCGCTTGCCGGAGACGACGAGCACCTCGTTGGGGCGGCAGATGAAGAGGAAGCGGCGGAACAGGCCGAACGCGACGGCGAGCCCGATCACCACGCCGCCGGCGAGCTCGAAGACGGACGTCAGATCCCAACCTTCCATGTCGTTCACTCCTTGAGGGCGAGGGCGGCGCGCGCGACCAGGGCGCGGCCCTCGCGGAATTCGAGGATGACCACCTCTTGCTTCTGCCCCAGCTCGCCGTCCTCTTCCGTGGTGGCGAGCACGTCCACGACGCCGTCGCCCGTCTGCAGGCGGATTTTGCCCGTCTGCGACCGGGTGAAGGGGACGATCACCTGCGCCGGCTTGCCGACCAGGTCCTGGTGGGAGGTCATCCCGCTCCCGCCCCGCGCGGCGCGGGCGATCAACGCCTGGACGAAGAGGCCGGCGGACGCGCCCACCCCCGCGGAGAGGAGGCCGGTCAAGGGTTCGGGGGCGTGCGCGAGGAGGTGCAGCAGGACGCCGGTCGCGCCGCCGAAGGCGAGGGCGTAGGTCCAGAAGCGGACCGAGAGGACCGACCAGGCCAGGTCCTTGGCGCCGTGGTGGGTGTCGTGGGTGTCGGTGTCGTGCCCCGCGTCGTGCCCGGCGCCCCCGTCGTGGCCGGCGTCGTGGTGGCCGCCGACGAGCGAGGCGACCAGCAGTGCGCCGCCGACGACGAGCGCGAAGAGGTAGGCCGCCAGCACGGGAAGAGCTTCGCTCGTTTCCGGGGGGCCGTCGACCGGCACCTCGCGCCGAGAGGCCAACCTGCGCGCGCCGCCGGCGCGGTGGACGCGAAAGAACTGACGCGAAGGCGCGTCCGTGGAAGCATCGCGCCGTGCTCGTGGCGTTCGTGCTCGCGGCGACGGCCGCGGCTCCGGTGGAGTCGGGGCGCGTCCTGAAGTGGGGATGCGACGCGCAGGGCGGCGCGCCGTACGTGTTCCAGGACCCGATGGACCCCAACCACCTGGTGGGGTTCGAGGTGGACCTGGCGAACGCGGTCGCCGGGCGGCTGGGCGCTCGCGCCGTCCCGGTGCAAGGGCAGTGGGACCGGCTGCTGGAGCTGCTGGCGCGCGGCGACTTCGACGTGGCGCTGAACGGGGTGGAGCAGGCGGAGGAGAAGAAGCGGGTGGCGCTGTTGACGGCGCCGTACTTCGCGGCGCCGGAGGTGCTGACCGTCCGTCGAGGTGATGCCGCCGCCCCGAGGACGATGGAGGCGCTGCGGGGTCGAAGGGTGGGGACGCTGCCCGGGTCGCTGGCGTCGCGGATCCTGGAGCGGGCGGGCGCGGAGGTGCGGACGTACGACGGCGGGCAGAACGAGATCTACGAGGACCTCCGGCTCGGGCGCACGGACGCGGTCCTCCTGGATGACCCCATCGCCCACTTCTACGGCGACCTGGAGGAGTCGCTGGAGCGGGTTCCGGGCGACTTCGGCGAGGTCCGGTACGTGATGGCGGTCCACCAGGGGAACGAGGCCCTGCTGGGGGAGCTGAATGAGGCGTTGGCCGCGCTGGCGAAGGACGGCACCCTGCGCGACCTCTACCAGCGGTGGGGGTTGTGGAACGGCGCGACGGCCCGGCTCATCGGCGCCGATCCGGCCGCGACCGCCATCCCGACCGAGTACGAGCGCTGGCGCGCCTCGGTGGGGAAGCTCCCGCCGCTCTGGGAGCGCATCCGGCAGCGGTATCCGCAGACGCTGCCGCTGTTCGCGCGCGCCGCGGGGATGACGCTGGCGCTGTCGCTGGTGTCCATGCTCCTGGCGATCGCGGTGGGCGTGATGACCGCCACGGGCCGGCGCTACGGCCCGGCGCCGGTGCGGGTGCTGGCGGCCGGGTACGTGGAGTTCTTCCGCGGGACGCCGCTGCTGATCCAGCTCACGATGGTGTACTTCGGCCTGCCGGAGCTGGGCATCCGGTTGGACCCGTTCGTCGCCGGGTGCATC
>Ga0134122_10000342_pt1 | contig 30305 bp, 28 predicted proteins | sample KB302_FD_96461 | JGI IMG/M metagenome (GOLD analysis project Ga0134122, IMG submission 96461) | Terrestrial soil microbial communities without Nitrogen fertilizer from Kellogg Biological Station, Michigan, USA - KB3-0-2 | ecosystem: Environmental > Terrestrial > Soil > Unclassified ...
CTGAGTGGTGCGACCGCCGGCTGCTCCAGCGCATCCACCGGCTGACGGTGGGGCGGCTGCGGAAGGAGGTGGAGCCGCTCTCGGCGCAGGACTACATGCGGTTCCTCTTCCGCTGGCACCACTTCGACGAGCCGCTGCGCGGGACCGGCGGGCTGCTGAAGGCCATCACCCTCCTCCAGGGCTACGAGGCGCCGGCGGCGGCGTGGGAGGTGTTCCTGCTGCCGCAGCGGATGAAGCAGTACTTCCCGGAGCTGCTGGAGAAGTCGTGCTTCAACGGCGAGGTGGCGTGGGGGCGGCTGACGCTGCGCGCCCGGGCGGCGGCGCCGGGGCCGAAGCGAGGCATCCCCGCGGAGGTGGTCGAGCCCTCGGCGCCGTCGCGCGGGGCCTCGCCCAACCGGAACGCGAACATCACCTTCGTCCGGCGCGAGGAGTTGGACTGGATGCTGGCGGCGGCGCGGCCGGGGGTGGTGCTCTCGGACGGCGGGCTGGCGCTGCCGGAGGACCTCTCGCACGCGGCGCGGGACGTGGCGCAAGTGCTGGAGCGGCGGGGCGCCTCGTTCTTCGCGGACCTGGTGTCGGGGAGCCGGCGGCTGCAGTCGGAGGTGGAGGACGCGCTGTGGGAGTTGCTGGCCCACGGGCTGGTGACGGCGGACGCGCTGGAGAACCTGCGGGTGCTCCAGTCGCCCAAGCGGCGGAAGCGGCAGAAGGCCCTCCGGCGCGGCGGTCCGGGGCGGTGGAGCCTGATGGTCCCCGCCGAGCAGCGCGCGGCCGAGGAGCTCCACGAGCGCACCGCCAAGCTGTTCCTCCAGCGCTACGGCATCGTCTGGCGGGACCTGGTGCTGCGCGAGCCGCTGTCGCCCTCCTGGCGCGAGCTGCTGTTCATCTACCGGCGGATGGAGGCGCGGGGGGAGATCCGCGGCGGGCGGTTCCTCTCGGGCTTCGCGGGCGAGCAGTTCGCGCTCCCGGAGGCGGTGGACATGGCGCGGGCGGTGCGGCGCGCGCCGCTCACCGGCCACACGGTGCACCTGTCGGCGGTGGATCCGCTGAACCTCACCGGCATCGCCACGCCCGGGCCGCGGGTGGCGGCGATGATGGGGAACTTCATCACCTACGTGGACGGGGCGCCGGCGCAGGCCCCGGCCGCCGCGGTCCGACCGGGAGCGTGATGCGGCGCTGGTTGGTCCTCTCGATGGCCCTGGCCTCCGCGGCGTGGGCGGATGACGTCCAGCCGAAGGGCGCGAGCGGAGCCCAGGCGCGCCAGCTCCAGTTCAAGGTGAAGAAGATCGTCTCGCTGGAGGCGCATACGGAGAAGCCGTCGTTCTACGGCGACCCGCGGCCGCACCTGCTGGACCGGGGGCGGGCGCTCTACTACGGGCGCGGCGCCTTCTACGGGCCGGGCCTGGTCTACGTGGTGGAGTTGCCGAAGCTGGAGGAGCACCTCCTGGAGGCGCCCACCGCGGAGTTCTCGCAGCAGCACCCGGAGCTGCTGGTCAAGCCGGTGGTGGAGGACATGCCCTGCCTCGACCGGACGGACGGGCGAGCGGCGCTGGTGCTCAAGGACCTGAAGGAGCAGAAGACCTACGTCGCGTGGTGGGACCTGGCGCAGAACGCGCTCACCAGCGCCTTCGTCGTCGGAGAGAAGGGAAAGGCCAACTGGGTCGGGGTGAGCGCCATCGGCTACCTGCCGGAGCGCGGCGAGTGCTTCGTGCACGTGGAGAAGTCCGTGGGCGCCGGCTTCGACGATGCGGTGGTGGCGGTGGGGAAGGACGGCGCGCGGACGGTGGCGACCTTCCACCCGAAGTTCATCACCTCCCACGGGCCATGGTTCGACCCCGTCCACCAGCGCGCGGCGATCGTGGAGATCGTCGAGGTGCCGGGCGCGCAGCCCACCGGCTACCTGGTGGACCTGGCCAACGGCGGCGTGCGGCCCTTTCCCATCCCGCAGCTCGTCTACGGCTTCACCTTCGACCCGGACGGCCGGACGCTCTACGCCTATGGGGTGAAGGCGGGCGAGCTGTGGGCGATCGACGCGGCCACCGGCGCGGCGGCGCGGCGGATCCGGATGGGGGACGTCGGGCACGCGCTGGGGTGGATCGACGACGCGCTGACGGTGGTCGGCAACGTCCGCATCCACCTGCTGGACAAGCGGACGCTGGGGCACCGCGGCGCGGTGGGAACGCGGCGGATCGCGCCGGAGGCGGTGAACGTGGAGAATTCGATCGTGCTGCCCGACGGGACCGTCGCCCTCGACACGTTCTACAAGCTGTACATGACGCGCGTGGAGCAATGACATGCACCGCACCCGACTCAGCCTCTTCTACCTGGCCGGCTACCTCGTCCCCACCGGCCTGGCCCTCACCTTCGCGCCTGACCTGGTGTTCAAGCTGCTGTTCGCGACCGGCCAGTACGGCGACGCCATCCCCAGGCTCGCGGGTGCGCTGATCCTCGCGCTGGGCATCCTGGTGGTGCAGATCATCCGGCACCGGCTGGAGGTGCTCTACTCCTCGACGGTGGCGGTCCGGTTCGTGCTGCTGGGGGTCCTCGGTTGGCTCTACGCGCGCACCGGCGACCCGTTCTTCATCGCCGTCTTCGGCGTGGTGGGCCTGGGCGTGCTGCTGACGGGCGGGTCGCTGCTGCTCGCTATGCGCCAGCCGCGCGAAGCATCGCAAACACCAGCACCCCGGTGACGCTGACGTAGAGCCAGATGGGGAAGGTCCAGCGCGCCAGCTTCTTGTGGCGGGCGAAGGTGCCGCGCCAGGAGAAGTACAGCGTGGTGAAGGACATGGGCACCATGGGCACGGACAGCGCCACGTGCGAGATGAGGATGAAGAAGTAGAGCGCCCGGAGCGGGCCCGTCCCCGGATACTTCGTGTCCCCGTGCACCGAATGGTAGACGAGGTACCCCACCAGGAACAGCCCCGAGCACGCGAACGCCGACACCATCGCGTACTTGTGCAGGGTGCGCAGCTTGCGGCGGATGGCGGTGTAGCCGGTGAGCAGCAGCACCGCCGCGGTGGCGTTGAGCGACGCGTTCACCGCCGGCATGAAGTGCAGGTCCGACGCCGCGCCCAGCGTCCGCGGCACCAGCAACAGGTAGGCGATGACCGCCAGCGCGCTCGCGGAGAGGACGGCGTTGAAGACGTAGAAGGTGCGGTCGGCGCGGGCGTCGGCGGCGGGGTTCTGTGCGGGGCTCATCAGGAGCGCGCTCTAGCAGCCAGCCGCCGATGCCGTCCAGGGATGGGCGCCTTACCTTCGACGCCCGGAGGGAGACATCCATGGCCATGAAGCTGCACGAGCTGCACCCGTCGATGATCCACGCGCCACTCGTCCTGTTGCCCGCCGCCGCCGCGGTGGACCTGGTGGCCGCGCAGACGTTCCGCCCGCGCACGGCGCGGCTCGGCGCCAGGTTGTGGTGGCTGGGGACGGGCGCCGGCCTGCTCGCCGGGTTGGCGGGGATGGCGGCGTCGCAGGAGGTGAAGGGCGGGGACGCGGAGGTCGACGACGCGATGTACCTGCACGGCATCGGCAACCTCGGGCTGGTGATCGCCGCGGCGGGCATGGCCGTCTTCCGTTCCTTCCGCCGCCCCAGCGTCGCCTCCGCGACGGTTGGCCTCGCCGCCTGCGGCGCCGCCATCTACACCGCGTACCTCGGCGGCGAGTTGGTCTACGGCTCCGGCGTGGGCGTGAAGGCGATGAGCGACAAGGCGAAGGCGGGCGTCCAGCCGGGCGTGCCGGACCTGTTCTCCGCCGAGGCGCCGCTCCGATTGCTCCGCGACGCGGTGAAGGGCCTGGCCTGGCTGCTGGGCCGCACGGTGGAGTTGGTGCGTGGAGAGAAGCCGTTGGAGAAGGCGGCGCTCACCGGCGGCCAGCAGGTCGTCCCCGGGCCGATGACGGCGATGTCGCCGAGCAAGGGCCAGGGCGACCTGCTCAGCCCACTCATCCCGCGCTGAACCGGGGATCATTGGGCGGAGGCCCGCAACACCTTCGGGTACGGGCCGCTCAGCGAGGCCGCTCCGCGCTGGACCAGGCCACCCGGTCGTCCCCGGCGGCGGCACCGCAGAGCGGCTCGCGCGCGGCACGGGCCGCTCACTTGAAGCGCGGCCGGCGCGCAGCATGAGCGCCTGTCACTTGAAGCGCGGAAGGCGCTGCTTCCCGTCCAGCGCCGGCGCGAAGAGGTCGCCCACCTTCTCCAGCCGCGCGGGCAGGGTCTTGATGGTGAACGCCGACGGGTCGAGCGCCGGCGTCACCTCGTCCCACCGCAGTGGCGTGGAGACGGAGGCCTCCTCGGTGGGGCGGATGGAGTACGGCGCCACCAGCGTTTTCCCCTCGGCGTTCTGGAACGCGTCCAGGTAGAGCCGGCCGCCGCGCTCCTTGACCGTCCGCTCGGTGGTGGCGATCTGCGGCAGCCCCTTCTCCAGCGCGGAGACGACGGCCACCGCGAAGTCGAGCGCGTCCTGGTGGGTGTGCTCGCGCGCCAGCGGCACCAGCACGTGCAGCCCCCGCTTGCCGGACGTCTTCGGCACCGAGCTGAGGTGCAGCTCCTCCAGCAGCCGCCGCAGCGCCGTCGCCACCGTCACCAGGTCCTCCCACGCCTTCCGGGGGTCGCTGTCCTTGGACGGGTCCAGGTCGAACACCGCCCAGTCCGGCTCGCCGAGAGAGCCCACCCGGCTCGACCACACGTGCAGCGTGAGCGCGGACTGGTTCGCCAGCCACAGCAGCGTCTCCGGCCGGTCCACCACCAGGTGCTGCACCGTCCGCGTCTGGTGCCGGAAGGGGACCAGGGTCGCCCACTCCGGCGTCCCCTTCGCCATCTGCCGGAAGAAGCCCGTGCCGTGGATGCCCTTGGGGAATTGCTGGAAGGTGATCGGGCGGCCGGCCATCGCCGGGACCATCACCGGCGCGACCGCCCGGTAGTACTCGAAGACGTCCGCCTTGGTGTAACCGGCCTTCGGGAACACCACGCGGTCCGCGCTGGTGAGCTCGACCTCGACCGCGACCGCGGGGGCCGGTTTCACCGCCTCCGCCTCCGGCCTCTCCCGCGTGCAGTCGGTGGGCTTCTTGTCCTCGCGCAAGCCCTGGAAGGTGGGGTGCCGAAGCCGCCCATCCGGCGTCCACTCGGCGAAGCCGATCTGTGCGACGTGCTTCGGCTTCACCCACGTCGCGTCGCGGATGTTGGTCGCCCCCTTGGGCCGCTCCTCCGGCCCCACCTGGTCCTTGTCCAGCATCGCGCGCAGCTTCCGGCGCATCTGGGTGGAGTAGCCGGTGCCCACCTTCCCGGCGTCCACGAACGCCTGGGCCTCCGGGTCCCACACGGCGATCAGCAGCGCGCCGATCTCGTCCGCGTTCCCCGCCTGCCGCTTCTGCGTCTTCGCCTTCAGCGGCACGTACCCGGCGATGGCGAACTCCTGCGCGTCGTTCACCTTCAGCTTCAGCCAATCGCTCGACTTGCCGGAGGCGTACTTCGACCCGACGCGCTTGGCGATCACGCCCTCCCAGCCGTGCTCCTCCGCCGCGCGCACCGCGTCGTCCACCGTCTTCGCCGGCACCTGCTCCGACAAGGCCAGCTCCGGCGGCGCGTTGGACAGCAGACTCCCCAGCAGCTCCCGCCGCTCCTGGAGCGGTCTGCCGCGGACGTCCTCCCCCTCCAGCCACAGCAGGTCGAACGCCATGAAGCGCTCCTGCCCGCCGGGGTCCATCAACAGCCCGAAATGGGAGACGCCCTTGGCATCCACCCCCACCAGCTCGCCGTCGATGACCGCCTCGCCCACCGTGAGCCGGGTCAGCGCCTTCGCCGCCTTGGGGAAGCGCGAGGTGAGGTCCAGGTTGTTGCGCGTCACCATCGCCACCCGCCCGCCCGAGACGGCGGCGATGCCGCGGAAGCCGTCGTACTTCACCTCGTAGACGTACTCCCCCGAAGCGGCGCGATCCTTGGTGGCGAGCGTGGCGCGCATCGGCGGCCACACCTTCTCCAGCAGCTGCTCCGGCGGCGGGTGCGGCGCCCGCAGCGTCTTCTTCGTCACCGGTCCGCGCGTCACCGTGCGCCCGGAGATCACCGACTCCGGCCGCTCCTCCACCACGTCGTATTCGGGCTTCTCCAGGCCGTCCTTGGCCTTGAAGAAGATCCACTGCGACTTCCCGCCCGCGGGCCGCGTCCGCACCAGGTGCCACTGCCCCTGCAGCTTCTCCCCCTGGAGCACCAGGTTCAGGTGCCCCTTCTCGCGCTGGAAGGCGGCCTGCCCGGGCGGGAACGTCTCGAAGACGCCGCGGTCCCAGATGATGGAGTCGCCCCCGCCGTACTCCTCGTCCGGGATGCGGCCCTCGAAGTTGCCGTACTCCATCGGGTGGTCCTCGGTCTGGACCGCCAGCCGCTTCACCCCCGGGTCGTAGGACGGCCCCTTGGGGATGGCCCAGCTGGCCAGGGCCCCGTCGATCTCCAGCCGCAGGTCGTAGTGCAGCCGGGTGGCGTCGTGCTTGTGGACCATGAACAGCGCGCCGGTCACCGGCTTGTGGGCCTCCGCTTCCGGCGGGGGCTCCGGGGTGACCTTGAAGTCGCGCTTCCGGCTGTACGTCTCCAGGCGGTCCTTGACGCTCGCCACCACCCGCCTCCTTCCGGCGAATTACCCCAGCCGAGACCCCTATTTTGTCCCGATTCCGCCGTGGCGGCAGGCATGTAGGTGCGACACCGCAACATCGCCGGTGTCGCGCCGACAATCTCTTCAAGCGGTACCACTCCCGCCAAGCGCGGGTACTTGGAGGATTAAACAATGCAGAGAACGCCCTCGACGGAGGGCTCGCGAGGGTAAGGGCGCGGCTCGGAGCCGCCACTCCCTCTGGGAGCTCAGGACATTCCGCCACGCGCACCGGTGACGCTCCTTGAGAGCGAGGGACCAGTCGGCGCGCATGCGCGGGCAGCATGCAGGCAAAAACGGGAGGCCGTCGCCTGGGAGGACGACGGCCTTCCGGACTGGCGCTGATGGCGCGCCTGGCCGAGCAAGGGTCACACGCTCGGAAGCGGTCGAGGCGCGCCGAAGTTCTGACGTTCCGGCTTGTACGGGGCCGAAGAGTCGCCGTGGCGCAGCCGCTGCTCCTCGTCGTACGGAGCGCTGAAGGTCTTGGCGATCTTGTTGTAGGTGCCCATCACCAGGATGGTGGGCACCCACTGGCCGATGAAGTTCGCCGCCTGCTTCTTGCCGAGCAGCATCAGGAGCAGGCTGGTGCCCATCGCCGCAAACGCGACTCCGAGGAACGTGATGGATGGGATCTTCCGGGTCTCGTTCTCCACCATCGAGGTGGTCATTCCTTCGTTCTTCATGTCGTGGTCCCCTTTTGAGAGATGAACTTGGGCATCCAGGCCGGCAGTTGCTACAAGCCGCCGCGTGCCCGAGCGCCGGTGGATCCAGCCTGAGTGGCTCTTCTGGGACGGGCGCGTGCGCGCCGGGCTGGCCCTCGAGGTGGACGAGCGAGGGCAGGTGGCCGGGGCGGGGAAGCCGCCGGAGGGCGCGCCGGTGGAGCCGCTGCGTGGCCGGCTGCTCCTCCCCGGCCTGGTGAACGCGCACTCCCACGCCTTCCAGCGGCTCATCCGAGGCCGCACCGAGTACGTCGCCTCCGGGCAGGAGCGGGACGACTTCTGGAGCTGGCGGGAGCTGATGTACCGGGCGGCGAACGCGCTGGACCCGGAGGGCGTGTACGTCGCCTCGCGCCAGGCGTTCGTGGAGATGGCGCTGGCGGGCACCACGTCGGTGGGGGAGTTCCACTACCTCCACCACGCGCCGGACGGGACGCCGTACGCGGACCGGCTGGAGCTGTCCCGGCAGGTCATCCGCGCGGCGCGCGACGCCGGAGTGCGGATCGCGCTGCTGCGGGTGGGCTACGCGCGGGCGGGGTTCGGCAAGCCGGAGAACCCGCGGCAGCGGCGCTTCATCGACCCATCTCTGGAGAGGGTGGTGGAGGACGCGGTGGCGCTGCGAGAGGCGATGCGGGGCGACCCGGCGGTGGCGGTGGGGCTGGCGCCGCACAGCGTCCGCGCCGTTCCGAAGCCGTGGCTGGAGCTGCTGGCGCGCGAGGGGCCGAAGGGGATGCCGGTGCATCTGCACGCCGCCGAGCAGCCCGCGGAGATCGCCGCCTGCCGCGAGGAGCACGGGCGGACGCCGGTGGAGCTGCTGGACGAGGTGGGGCTGCTGCGCGAGGGCGTGACCCTGGTCCACGCCGTCCACCTCACGGAGGACGAGGTGAAGCGGGTGGGAGCGTCCGGAGCCACGGTGTGCGCCTGCCCGTCCACCGAGCGGAACCTGGGCGACGGCGTGGTCCGCGCCGACGAGCTGCTGCGCGCCGGATCCCCCATCTGCCTGGGGACGGACAGCCACGCGGCGGTGGACCTGCTGGACGAGGCGCGGCAACTGGAAGGGCATCTGCGGCTGGTGCGGCTGCGGCGGGCGGTGATGGATCCGGGGGGCGGGGAGATGGACGGCCTGGCGGTGCGGCTCTTGAAGAGCGCCACCGCGCGCGGGGCGTGGAGCCTGGGGCTGGAGGGCGTGGGGTACCTGGAGCCGAGGCAGGCGGCGGACTTCTTCACGGTGGACCTGGAGCACCCGGCGCTGGTGGGGTGCTCGGAGGAGTCGGTGCTGCCGGCGCTGCTGCTGGGTGGCGCGCCGGGGGCGGTGCGCGACGTGGCGGTGGGCGGCCGGTGGATCGTCCGCGACGGCGAGCACCCGTTGCGGCGCGAGTCCGCGCGCGCGTTCGCGGCGCTGTCCCGGAGGGTGTTCGCGTGACGGAGCGCGAGGGCGGTCTGAGGCGGAGGCTGGCGGAGCTGGTGGCGATCGACTCCACGTCGACCAGGTGCAACGCGCCGGTGGTGGAGGTGCTGGAGCGGGAGCTGCGGGGGATGGGGTTCGACTGCCGGCGGCACGCGTACCGGGATCCGGCCGGGGTGGAGAAGGTGAACCTGGTCTCGGTGCGGCCGGGCCGCCGCGAGTCGGGCGGAGTGCCCGCGCTGGCGCTGGTGGGCCACACCGACTGCGTCCCCTTCGACCCGGCATGGGAAGGCGCGCTTCGGCTGGAGGAGAAGGGCGGGAATCTCTACGGCCGCGGGGCGTGCGACACCAAGGCGTTCATCGCCTGCGCGCTGGAGGCGTGCGCGCGGGTGCCGGCGCAGGGGGCGCCGCTGCTGACGGCGTTCACCGCGGACGAGGAGCTGGGGTGCTTCGGCGCCAAGCAGCTGGCGGACGCGGGAGTGGGGAAAGCCCGGTACGCCATCGTCGGGGAGCCGACGCAGCTGCGGCCCATCCACGCCAACAAGGGGTACTGCCTGCTGGAGGTGGTGGTGCGGGGGAAGGAGGGGCACAGCGCGTACCCGGAGTCGGGCGCGTCGGCCATCTTCCGCGCGGCGAGGCTGCTGGAGCGGCTGGAGCAGTACGCGCGCACGGAGCTGCGGGCGGAGGCGGACCCGAAGTTCGAGCCGCCGTACACCACGGTCAACGTGGGCCTCATCAGCGGCGGGAAGGCGAAGAACGTCATCCCCGGGGAGTGCCGGTTCATCGTGGAGTGGCGGCCCATCCCCTCGCAGCGGACGGAGATCGTCCCGGAGAAGGTCCGGGCGCTCGTCCAGGAGCTGGGGTTCGCGGCGGAGGTGACGGTGCAGCGGATGGACCGCGGGGTGGAGACGAGCGTGGCGTCGGAGGTGGTGGCGTTCGTGTCGCAGGCGACGGGGAAACCTCCCGCGACGGTGGCGTTCGGCACCGAGGCGCCGCAGATGACGCAGCTGGGGGCGGAGGCGGTGGTGTTCGGGCCGGGGGACATCCAGGTCGCGCACCAGACGGGGGAGTTCGTGCCGGTGGACGAGCTGGTGCGGGCAGAGGAGATCCTGGAGCAGGCCATCGTCCGGTTCTGCGGAGGCGCGTGATGGACGAGCTGACCGCGTTGGACGGCGTGCCGCTGACGCACCGGAGGGTGAAGCTCTCGGAGGTGGAGCTGCACGTGGTGGAGGCGGGCGCGGGCGAGAAGCTGGTGGTGCTCCTCCACGGCTTCCCGGAGTTCTGGTTCACTTGGCGCGCGCAGATCCCGGCACTGGTAAGAGCGGGCTACCGCGTGGTGGCGCCGGACATGCGCGGTTACAACACGTCGGACAAGCCGAAGGGCGTGGCGTCGTACGACGTGGTGAATCTCTCCCGCGACGTGGCCGAGCTCATCCAGGCGATGGGGGCGGAGCGCGCGGACGTCGTGGGGCACGACTGGGGCGGCGCGGTGGCGTGGATGTTCGCCATGTTCCACGGGGACCGCCTCCGCCGGCTGGTCATCATGAACGCCCCGCACCCGGCGCAGTTCCAGAAGGCGCTCCGGCGCGACCTGGGGCAGCTGCGGCGGAGCTGGTACATGTTCTTCTTCCAGGTCCCGGCCATCCCGGAGCGGCTCATCCGCATGGGCGACTTCACCGCCCTGCGCAACGCGTACCGCGGGCTCCTCGAGCGGAAGCGGCTGAGCGAGGAGGACCTGGGACGGTACAAGGCGGCGCTCGCCCAGCCTGGCGCGCTCACCTCGATGCTCAACTACTACCGGGCGGCGATGCGGCGCTTGCTCAAGACCAACCCACCCTTCCAGCCCATCACCGCCCCGGTGCAGGTCATCTGGGGCCAGCGGGATCACTTCATCAAGCCGGAGCTGGCGGACGCGAAGTCGAAGTGGTGTGAGGACGTGAGGGTCCACCGGGTGGCGGACGCCAACCACTTCGTGCAGGAGGACGCGCCGGACGAGGTGAACGCGAAGCTACTGGAGTTCCTGGGCTGATCGCAGGCCGGTCCGGGAGCGCCCACAGTCGGGCCGCGCCCTCACGTGATAGCTTGAGATCGTGCCGGACATTCCGCTGGTGCGTACAGATGGAAAGGTGTTCTCCGCCGGCATCACGCTGTCCCCTGAGCGTTTCGTGCATGCGGAACTGCTCAGTCGAGCGAGCAAGAGCGATCACGCGCGAGAGACGGAGAAGGTCTACGGTCTCGGGGACAGCCTCTACTTCTTCGCGGGTTACGCCTGCCCAGGGTTCGGCGATGTGGTGTTCATCTTCGAAGCGTCGTGCCTAGACGGCGTCGACGGGGGGGCCACGCCCTTCGATACTGGAGGGCTGTACGGAAGGAAGATCTTCGCTCGGGCATGGGACGGGCTCGATCGGGCCGCCGAGGACGAGGCACGTCGCGAGCTGGTCGCCCAGAGCCAGAGGTCCCTGTCTGACTGGCGCTCGGCCCTGGACGAGTACCTGAGCGAGTTCTTCGACACCCCGCGCGAATACCTGCGCGGCGACCGCCCACGAAAAGACGACGCGTCCGGGCGGCTGGGCGACGCCAGGAACTCCAGGCGAGCTTGGACCTGGGAGGTGCGCGCCCACGCGGACCTCCCCATCGGGCAGGGGCTCCGGAGGATCTGGGCGTCGGCCGACTATGAGGAGGCGATCCGTCAGCAGGTGCTCACCATGAATGACGACAAGCGGAAATCCTGGAACGAGCGCGTCGGGAAGCGCCTGGTCCGAGTCGCCCCCGGAGAGAGCCCGCACGCGCGAGCGGAGGCGGAGCTGACGTCATGAGCGAGCCCCGGCAGATCATTGGCTTCTCCGGTCGGCCAGTTCATGCGGCAACCGGCTGGAAGCCTCCCATCATCTATGAGGCTCAGGCGGACAGGGCATACCTTGAGAGCCGCGCCTACGAGGTGTGGAGCCTGGATGAGGTCAAGCGCTTCGAGCAGGAGCGCGTAGTCTCGTTGCTCCCCCGTTTCCAGCCCTTCAGGCATGGCGTGACACTCGTGTACGCCCACGACCTTTTCATGCACCCGGAGGTCGAAGGCTCTCCCATTCCGGCGTTCGAGACGCTGAAGTACGCGTCCCAGCTCGAGTCCTATTTCACGCTCCTGAGCGAAGAGGAGGCGCTCGATCTGTACCGGACGTGGGCGGACCAGCTTCTTAAGTTCGGTCGGAACTTACTCTTCGTTGGCGAATCCGCCGAGCTCGCGCTTGCCACGGCGATGCGCGCTCGATACTGCACCAAACCCAAGAGGTTGCGCACCCTTCGCCTCGAGGCGGATGCCCTGGCCTTCGCGGCATTGGCGGTCTCGGGCGGGGCCCCGGAGCGGTTGCTGGAGGACGCCGGCAAGGACTTCTCCGAGGAGGAGGTGAGCCGGATCGAACAGCGCGGGACGAGCCTCGCGACCGAGCGAAGCGTGCGATTGAGCCAGCGTGCAGCAGTCGAGCCCGCTCTCCTTGCACGCGATCTTGCGCTCGCGGCCATCCTCGGGGGATCGCCCAGAGCCGAGGCGCCGGGTCCATGAACCTCACTGCGCAGTGGGTTCGGTCAGAGGCGCTTGATTGTTCGGGCGTCAACGTGCATCTCTACCGATCGCCGAACTTCCAGTCTCCACCATGGAGCCCGGATGACGAGGCCGCACTTGCCCGCCAGTTCGAGGACTCTTTCAAGCGTCCCGGTGCGCTCGTCGGCTCCCGGTTCCACGTCCCCCCCGGCGGCAACGATGTGCTCGCCTTTCTCGACGTGATCGCGAGTGAGAGCATCACCCGCGATCAACTGGAAGAACTGTTGGCGGCACGACCGGTCGAGCTCAAAGCCGGCGAAACGCTGATCTGGGCACGAGCCGGGGCGGCCGCGCGCTTCCAGGCGAGCGAGTCGATGGCGGACGTCACCAAGACCGTGTTCGGCGAGCTGAAGAAAGGGATGGTAGCGCTCTTCAAGGATGGGCACGGCGAGGGACCTCTTCGTATCCAGGTGGAGGCGACACCAGAGGGAAGCATCTACAGCCTCGACCCCGAGAGCGTCTCTCGCCTCGTGCGCATCCATGGTGCTGACTGGACGGGGCCTCGAGTCAACGTCGACGACGCGGTGGCACATGACTTCAAGTCCGCCCACGGGAAAGACGTTCGAGATCACCTTGTCGCCGTCCTGACCGGGCTCGACGAGGTGTACGTGCGGAACCTCGGGGGCGTTCAATTCGTGGACCACGCCGGACGGGTGCTTCGCCGCTGGCCTCAGGCGGATGGCGGTAACAACGGGGCTGGTGGCTGAGGCCGCGGTGAGTACCTCACCGGTGCGTCGACGACTGTTGGCGCTTCGGCCACAGTACAAACAGGAGCATGAGCGCGGCGAACATCACCGTGTTCGGCAGCCCCGCCTCCGGGCCGAACTCGCCGCCCGTCCAGAGGGTGTCGTTGGACGGCAATGGAACGAGGACGGAGGCCCGGCCCGCGGCTCCGCTCATCGGCACCCCCCAGAAGCCGAACTGCAGCAGGTCCCAGATGAAGTGGAACCCGACGGCCAGCCACATCGACCCGGTCCGGAAGACGGTGAGCGCCAGCCACACCCCCACCAGCGCCACGTTGAAGATGGCCATGCCGGTGGTGCCCAGGTTCCCGACGTGAAACGCCCCGAAGATGAACCCCGTCGCCGCCGCGGCCACCCACTTTCCCTTCGCCCGGTGGATCTGCTGGAGCACGAAGCCCCGCAGCCACAGTTCCTCCGAGATGGCGATCCACACGCACGCCAGCCCGCCCCAGAGGAAGGTCGCGGCGATCTCGAACAGGTCGGCCTTCGAGGCGCGGAACTGCTGGTGGCCGAGCGCCACCGGGACGAGCGAGACGAACGCGAGCATGGCGGCGCCCAGCGCCACGCCCTGGAGCACGCGCACCCACCACCGCGAGTCACGCAGGGACGCGTCCCCCATCGGCCAGCGCACCATCCGGCACGCCAGCCAGGTGGCGGCCACGGCCCACGCGGCGCGCCCGGACAGCATCACCGCCACCAACGGGTCGCCGAACCGGATCCGGAACCAGTAGTCCTGGCCCAGGGTCAGGGTCCCCAGCAAGCGTTCGACCCCCATCTCCACGCCCACGACCAGCCAGAACAGGAGGATCGCCCACCCGGGCCGCAGGGTGTCGTCTTCGCGGCGGAGGCTCAGGGTCACGGCGTGACGTTACTCCTGGCCACCCCGTGCCATCATGATCGAGTCGTGACGGCGCTCGTCGACCTCCTGGCGCGCATGGCCTTCCGCGGGGCCTACCGGTTGCTGAGCGTCTACTGGTTCCTCGCGCGCCCGGAGACGCACGGGGTCTGCGTGGGCGTCTGGCACGGGCGCGAGGTGCTGCTGATCAAGAACTCCTACAAGCCCTACTTCTCGCTGCCTGGTGGTGGTCCCCACCGCGGCGAGGCGGGGCCGGAGACCGGCGCGCGCGAGCTCCGCGAGGAGGTGGGCCTCCACGTGCCTCCGGATCAGCTCCGCGCCGCGTTCGAGATCGTCTCGACCGAGGAGCACAAGCGCGACCACGTCCGCTTCTTCGAGGTCGACCTCTCGTCCCGCCCGCCCATCACCATCGACCGCCGGGAGGTCGTCTGGGCGGAGTTCGTCGACTCCCGCGACGTGCTCTCACGCCCGCTGGGACCGGTCATGCGCGCTTACCTGGAGGATGCGCTGCGGCGGCGGGGCTCGTGATCCTCCGCCCTCAGTACCGGCATCGCTGGCACGCCAGCCCGGATCCGTCGCACTGCGTGCTGCACGCGCTGCACACGCCCACGCCCGGCCGCAGTTGGAGCGACTCGCAGCTCCGCCCGCAGCGGAGGAGGCCCGCGTTGGACGTGCACCGCCCGTTCGAGCACACCTGGCACGCCGGGCACGCGTTCCCGCATTGGCCGCAGTTGCGCGCGTCCGTCTGCAGGTCCGCGCAGCTGCCGTTGCAGGAGGTGTGGCCGGGCTCGCACGCGGGCAGGCAGCTCCCCTGGTAGCCGCGGTCCGGGTCGTAGTCGCACACCTTCGTGGGCGCGCAGGCGTTCCCGCAGCCGCCGCAGTTCTTCGGGTCGTTCCCGGTGTCGGTGCAGAACGTCGGGTCGCACGCGGACACGCCGGACGTCTGCGCGCAGTACCCGTCGATGCAGTAGTAGCAGAGGTACGCGTTGCACGGCTGGTCGCACTTCCCGCAGTGGTCGCGGTCGTCCTTGAGGTTGACGCACTTCCCGGCGCAGAGCGTGAACCCCGCCCTGCATGCGGGCGCCGTCACGCACGTCCCCGCCGAGCACGTCTGGGTGGACAGGCACGCCCGCCCGCAGGCGCCGCAGTTGTAGAAGTCGGAGCCCAGGTCGGCGCACGTCCCGCTGCAGAACGTCTGGTTCGGCGCGCAGGTCGCCTTGCACACGCCCGCCTGGCAGAACTGGTCGGCCCGGCACGAGGTCCCGCAGCCGCCGCAGCTCTTCACGTCCGACAGCGTGTCGCGGCACCCGTCCTGGCACCGGACCAGGCCGCCGTCACACGGCTCCGGCGCCGGTTCGGTGCGCCCGCACGCGAAGGCCACCAGCACCACCGCCAGCACCCGCACCGCCCGTCTCGATGAGGAGATCAATGCACGGCAGTGGAGCACGACCCGAGGTCGCGGAGCACCTTCTTTGCCTCGTTCACCAGCTCCACGCCCTTCAGCCCTTCCGGCACCCGCGCCATCAGCTTCATGTCCGGAGTCAGCCGGTACGCCCCGCGCGATCGCTGCACCAGCGCCGCCATCTTCGCCGGGTCCAGCTTTGCGTCCGCGCCCAGCGCGAACACCAGCCGCCCGGGCCCGCTCTCCAGCCCGCGCAGCTGCAGCTCGCGAAGCTCGATCTTCAGCCCGGTGAGCTCCCAGAGGTGGTCCACCTCCTCCGGCGGGTCTCCGTAGCGGTCCACCAGCTCCGCCCTCAGGTCCGACAGCTCGTCCTCCGTCGCCGCCACCGAGAAGCGCTTGTAGAAGACCAGCCGCTGGTGCACGTCCGGCACGTAGTCGTCCGGCAACAGCGCCGCGAACGGAAGGCTGATCTCCGGCTCGATCTGCGAGGGCGGCGGCTCCCCCTTCATCTCCGCCACCGCCTCCTCCAGCAGCTGCGTGTACAGGTCGAAGCCGATCTCCGCGATCATCCCGCTCTGGTCCTCGCCCAGCAGGTTCCCCGCCCCGCGGATCTCCAGGTCGTGCGAGGCGATGGAGAAGCCGGCGCCCAGCTCGGTGAACGCCTGCAGCACCTCCAGCCGCCGCTGCGCGTCCCGCGTCACGTTCCGCCGCGCCGGCACCACCAGGTACGCGTAGGCGCGCTCCTTCGACCGGCCCACCCGCCCGCGCAGCTGGTAGAGCTGGGCCAATCCGAACTGGTCCGCCCGGTTGACGATCATCGTGTTGGCGCTAGGGATGTCGATCCCGCTCTCGATGATGGCGGTGCAGAGCAGCACCTGGTGCTTCTTGTCCACGAACTCCGTCATCACCCGCTCCAGCTGCCCCTCCGCCATCTGCCCGTGGGCCACCGCCACCGTCACCTCGGGGACCAGCTCGCGGATCAGCTTCTCCATGGAGTGGATGGACTGGATGCGGTTGTGGACGAAGAACACCTGCCCGCCGCGCTGGATCTCCCGGACGACGGCTTCGCGGATCTGCGCCGGGTCGAACTTCACCACGAAGGTGCGGATGGCGCGGCGGTCCGCCGGCGGCGTGGCGATGATGCTCATGTCCCGCACCCCGGACATCGCCATGTTCAGCGTCCGCGGGATGGGCGTGGCGGTCAGCGTGAGCACGTCCACCTGCGTGCGCAGCCGCTTGATCTGCTCCTTCTGCTTCACCCCGAAGCGCTGCTCCTCGTCCACCACCAAAAGGCCCAGGTCCTTGAACCCCACCTCGCCGCCGAGGAGCTTGTGGGTGCCGATCAGCACGTCCACCTTCCCCTCCTTGGCGCGCCGGAGCACCTCGCGGACCTCGGCCGCCTTGTGCAGGCGCGACACCATCTCGACGGTCACCGGGTAGTCGGCGAAGCGCTTCTTGAACGTGAGGTGGTGCTGCTGCGCGAGCACGGTGGTGGGGACCAGCACCGCCACCTGCTTGTGGTCCAGGACGGCCTTGAAGGCGGCGCGCATCGCCACCTCCGTCTTCCCGTAGCCGACGTCGCCGCACACCAGCCGGTCCATCGGCTCCGGCTTCTGCATGTCGTCCAGCACGTCGTGGATGGCCTTCTCCTGGTCCGGCGTCTCCTCGAACTCGAAGTCCGCCTCGAACTGGCGGTAGTAGCGGTCCGGCTGGGTGAAGGCGAAGCCGGGGTGGGCCTGGCGCGCGGCGTAGATGCGCAACAGCTCCGCCGCCATCTGGAGCAGGTTCTCCTTGATGCGCTTCTTGGTCTTCTCCCAGGAGGTGCCGCCCAGCTTGTCGAGCGCCACGTGGTCCGGGTCGCCGCCGGTGAACTTCTGCACCAGCTTCATCCGGTGGACCGGGAGGTAGATCTTGTCGCGCCCCGCGTACTCCAGGACGAGGAAGTCCCCGGTCACGCCCCGCACGTCCATCTTGATCAGCCCGCGGTAGCGGCCGATGCCGAAGTCCGTGTGGACGATGAGGTCGCCTTCCTTCAGCTCGCGGAAGGCCTGGGTGAAGGCGGGGTCCACCTTGCGCTGCCGCACCCGCCGCCGCGACCGGACGCCGAAGATCTCCTCGTCCGACAGCACCGCGAACCCGCCCCGGCCGTCCACGAAGCCGTGGGAGATCTCCCCGGTGAACAGGTGCGCGTGCACCCCCAGCTCGAACAGCTTCCCCGGGTCCTCCACCGCCTCCTGGTGCACCCGCACGATCAGCCCGCGGTCGAGCAACAGCCGCTTCAGCCGGTCCACCTGCCCCGCCGTCCCGCACGCCACCGCCGCCGCCACCCCCATCTCCTGCCAGCGCTGCAGCCGCTCCACCAGCGGGGTGAGCGCGCCCTCCTCGCCGTGGTGGGTGAGGATGGCCGCGCGGAGGTCCTCGGTGGTGCCGAAGGAGAACGCCAGCGGCACCTGCTCGCCCGAGGTGAGCGACAGCCCGCCGCCCTCCACGAGCGCCCGCCCCTTCAGCGCCTCGCGCAGCTCCGGCTCCCCCAGGAAGTGCGCGTCCGGCGGGAGGGTGAAGTCGCCGCGGCGGACCGCGTCCTCGTGCGACCTCTCCATCTCCGCCCGCAGCTCGGACTCCACCCGGTCCTGTCCCATGGGGTCGTCCAGGTAGAAGACCGGCGCGCGCGGCAGCCCGGCGAGGGAGTCGAACACCGTCCCCAGCCCGCCCTCGAAGAAGCCGGGGAGCAGGCCCTCCAGGCCGAAGGCGGTGCGCTGCTCGCGGAGCTGGTCGATGCGCCCGCGGACCTTGGAGGTGGGCGTGTTGGTGCGCTCGGCGGCGGCGCGAAGGGCGGCCTCTGCGCGCGGGAGCGTCTCGTCGTTGACCAAAAGCTCGCGGGCCGGCGCCAGGTCCGCGTGCTTCACCGCGCCCACCGTCCGCTGCGTCTCCGGGTCGAACAACCGGATGGACTCCACCTTGTCGCCGAACAGCTCCAGGCGGAGCGGCTGTTCATACAAAGGGGAGAAGACGTCCACGAGGTCCCCGCGCACCGAGAAGGTCCCCGGGTCCTCCACCAGCGGCGAGGTCTGGTACCCCATCCGCACCAGCCGCCGCGCCAGGTCGTCGCGCGGGTGGTCCTCGCCGGCCGCGACCCGGAACGCCAGACCCGCCATCAGCTCCGGGCGCAGCACCCGCCGCATCAGCATCCGCCGCGAGAGCACCAGCGCGGCGAAGGGCGTCCCGCGCGAGAGGTGGAAGAGGGCGCCCAGGCGCTCCGAGACGGTGGTTGCGTCCGGGGAGGCCTCGTCGAAGGGGAGCACCTCGTCCGCGGGCATGACGAGGACGTTCGGGCGCTCCGGCGCGCCCCGGCCACCGAGGAAGAAGGCGAGGTCGGCGGCCAGGTGCTCGGCGGCCTCCTCGTCCACCGCCACGCAGACCAGCGGCACCCCGAGCGTGCGATGGAGGCGCGCCAGCACGTACCCGCGCGCGGCGCCCTTCAGCCCCTGGGCCCGGAGCGCTCCCGGGCCGGCGGAGACCAGTTCCGCCAGCCGCGGGAAGGCGTCCGGGTCGCCGGCGTCAGCGCGCGCGGGAAACGGCGGAGGGGGCGCCTCGGAGACCATCGGGCGGTTCTCTTACCCGAGGTCCGGGCGCGCTCACTTCCCCTTCAGCGTGCGGATGTACTTCACCAGGGAGTCGATCTCCTGCTCGCTCAGCTTCTCCTTGAACGGCTTCATCTTGGAGTTCGCGTCCGAACCGTCGGTGATGACCTTCTTGATGTCACCGTCGGCCATCTCCTTCTGCCACTTCTCGGTGGTGAAGTCGGGGATCTTCTCCTTCTCACCCACCTTGGTCTTCGCCTTGCCGTCGTCGCCGTGACAGCCCTTGCACTTGGCCTTCCAGAGGTCGCCCGCGTCATCGGCGAAGGCGGCGGTGGCGAGGGAGCCTGCGAACAGGGCGGCGGCGGCGAATCGCTTCAGGGACATCGGTGTGGTCCTCCTCGGGGACTGCGGAATCTAGACGAAAGGGCTCACGGGAACTTCACCGGCTGGGACGCCTGGCCGCGCAGGTACGCCACCACCGCGGCCACCTCGGCGTCGCCCAGCTTGTGGGCGTCGAACGTCTCCATCTTGTTCTTGTCGCCGTAGAAGCGGGAGCTGCCCGGCGCGCGGATGAACGCGGAGAGCCACCCTTCGCTCGCGTAGCCCGCCAGGTCCGGCGCGTCGCCGCTGCCCTTCCCGTCCAGGGTGTGGCAGGCGCCGCAGCCCTCGGACTCGAAGAGCTCCCCGCCCTGCTTGGCCAGCGCCGCGTCCGCATCCTTCCGCGCCCCCTGCCAGTAGAGGAACTCCGCCAGCGCGCGCAGCGACGCGTCGTCCCCGGTGTACGCGTCCATCTCGTCGATGTGGCTGTTGCCGAAGAAATACTTGCCGGCCGGCTGGCGGAGGAGCCTGGCGATCCACTCGCGCGAGGCGTACCCCTCCAGGCATGGGTCGCCCTTGTACGGGTCGTTGGAGCACGGGTGGTGGCAGGTCTGGCACTTCCGCGTGTAGACGCGCTCGCCCCACACCAGCGGGTCGTTCTTGTAGAGGTCCAGGGGGCCGGTGACCGGCACGCCCACCGCCGCCAGCCGCTCCGCCAGCGCCGCCTCCCGGTCCGCCTGGGCTCGGAGCTTGGCCACCGTGGGGTCGGCGGCGTCCTGGCGATCCGCCATCACGCCCAGTACCCCCGCGCCGGCCAGCCCGGCCGTCACCGCCCAGGCCAAAGAGCGCGCCATCGCCGGCCTGCGGGTACTCAAGTACCGGTGGAGGAACGGCAGCGCGGCGACGAACCCCAGCCCCACGGCGGGCAGCGCCGCGCCCACCAGCTCCCACGAGCCGTGGAAGTACTTGAGCAGTTGGAACAGCGGGAGGAAGTACCACTCCGGCCGCGCCAGGTACTGCGAGGACGGGTCCGCCGGCGCCTCCAGCGTGGTGCCGTGCGAGCGCACCGCGAAGCCCGCCAGCGCCGCCACCAGCAGCACCGCGAAGCCGGCGTCCATCGCCACCTGCTTGGGGAAGAAGGTCTCCTTCCGCGCCTCGCCCTCCGCCTCCGGCATCCACGGCGGGGTGGTGACGCCGTGTCGCCGGAAGAGCCACAGGTGCGCCGCGATCAGCGCGGAGGCGAGCGCCGGCAACAGCACCACGTGCACGCCGTAGAAGCGGGTGAGGGTGAGGTTGCCGTAGGAGGCGCCGCCCTGGGCGATGCGCTGGAGCGGGTCTCCCACCCCCGGCGCCAGGCCGATGAGCGACGTCGCCACCTGCGTGGCCCAGTACCCCTTCTGGTCCCAGGGCAGCAGGTACCCGGTGAGCGCGAAGGTGAGGATGAGGAGCAAGAGCGCCAGGCCGGTGAGCCAGTTCAGCTCGCGCGGGGAGCGGTAGGCGCCGAACCAGAGGGTCTGCAACAGGTGGAGCCCGGCCACCACCACCATCGCCGAGGCGCCGGAGTGGTGCAGCCCGCGGGTGAGCCAGCCCAGCCAGACGTGGTGCTGGATGAAGTCGACCGAGGCCCAGGCGTCGGTGGCGGACGGGCTGTAGAACAGCGCCATCGCCGCGCCGGTGAGCACCTGGAGGCCGAAGAGCACCACCAGCGCGGAGCCGAAGACGTACGCCCAGCGGGCGCCGCCGCGCACCGGCTCCTCGAGCGCATGGCGCACCAGCTCGCGGTGCCCGGTGCGCTGGTCAACCCAGTCGCCCAGCCGGCCCACGCCTCAGAGCTCCTCTCGCTTCGCCTGGCCCTGCCGGAAGCGGGCGTACCGCACCAGCACGGTGTCCTTCTCCACCTTGACCTCCAGCGGATCCATGGACCTGGGGGACGGGCCGCCGACCACCTGGCCGTCGGCGGAGAAGGCGGAGGTGTGGCAGGGGCAGCCGAACCCGGACGGCGCCGCGTTGATGGAGCAGCCCAGGTGCGGGCACACCGTGGAGAAGGCCTTCACCTCCTCGCGGGAGACCTTGATCAGCCACACCGCGCCCATTACGCGCTGCTCCTGACGCGCCCAGGCGTCCACGTCGTCCGCGGTGACCTCCACCCGCTTGGGCTGGCCCTTGGGCAGGTCCCCGATCTGGATGACCGGTACGAAGCCCCTGGAGTCACTGGTGTCCGGGCCCTGGCCGGCCGCGGGTGCCGCGTCGCGGCGTGCGGGGGACGCCAGCGCGGCCAGGAAGGGCACCGAGAGCGCGGCGCCCAGGAGCGACGACAGCCCGGCGGCGATCGTGCCGAGGAGACTGCGGCGAGTGGTTGCCTCCTCCATGTGGATTCATGTTACGTCATGCCGCTCCGGTGGCCACGGAAGAACCCACAAACATCCGCGTCGCCGCCATGCTGGTGCGCGGATACATCGACCTGTTCGAGCGGCGCGGCGTGATGGAGAAGATCCGCCCGAAGATGTCGCCCGCGCTGACGGCGTTCGTGGAGCGCCCACCCCTCCCCATCGCCTGGGTGGACGCGGACCTGTTCTACGAGCTGTTCGCGCTGGCGGGCGAGGCGACCTCCTACGCGGCGCTGCGGCAGTTCGCGGTGGAGCACACCAGCCAGCAGGTGGGGCCCATGCTGCTTCCCATGCTCAAGGCCCTGCTCCGGCTGTGGGGCGCCACGCCGGCCACCCTGTTCAAGAACGCGGCGAGCGTGGTGGGCGTGCAGAGCAAGGGGACGAAGTTCCACTACACGGCGGAGTCGGACACCTCCGGCGTCATCGAGATCGACACCGGCAAGGCGCTGCACCCGGTGGTGTGGGCGGGCTGGGAGGGGACGCTCCTGTTCGCCTTCGACGTGGCGGGGGTGAAGGGCGAGATGGGGAAGACGCAGGTCATTGACGGCGGGCGTCGCGGGCGGATCGCCGTGCGGTGGTGGCCGGACGAGAAAGAGCGGCGATGACCGCGGCGGGGGTGGAGCGGACGTTCGACCTGCCGGGGCTGGGGACGCGCACCTACCGGTTCCCCACCGTGTTCCACGAGGTGGAGCTGCTGGGCGCGCTGGGGACGGTGCCGGCGGGCGCGGCCCGCGCGTGGCTCCCGCAGGGGCTGGAGCCGGCCGCGCTGCCCGGCGGCGGCGTGCTGGTGATGATCACCGTGCAGCACTTCCCCCGGCCGGCGGAGTTCCCCGGCTACCGCGAGGCGGCGCTGGCGGTGTACGCGCGGGGCGGGCGGGGCGGCCGCGGCTTCCACGTGCTCACCATGCCCGTCACCAGCGAGGAGAACCTCGCCCGCGGCCCCACCATCTTCGGGCTCCCCAAGGAGTTGGCGGACGTGCGGATGGCCGAGGCGGGGAAGGAGCGGGTGGGGGAGGTGTTCCTGGGCGGGGAGCTGCTGTTCCGGCTGACCGTCCGGCCGTGGGTGACGCTGCCGCTGCGCGTCCCGGTGCGCTCCCGCTACCTGCAGATCTGCGGCGGCGAACCCTCGCACGTGGACACCCGCGGGAGCGCGCGCGCGGCGCTGGCGGGCGCGTCGTTCGAGCACGGGCCGCTCCTGCACCGGCGCTTCGCCGCGTTTCCCGAGCGATTCCGGCCCTTCGCCGGCGTTCACGTCACCGCGGCGGAGCTGGAGCTCCACCTGCCGGAGCGGGCGGCGGCGTAGGTCGCCGGGTGGCGCGGGCGCACGCACGCATCAGCGCACGCCGCCGGGAGCGCGCTACTCGCGCCAGGCGCGGGGGATGGACCTGGACGAGGCCCAGCGCTCCAGGTCGTCCAGGTAGCTCTTCCACTTGCGCAGCTCGGCCTCGGCTTCGGCCACGCGCTCCTTGGCCTGGTCCTGGGTGGCGCGCATCTGGCGGCGCCAGTTGAGGCACTCCTCGCGGGTGCCGGTGCAGTTGGTCGAGGCGGTGCCGCGGTCCTGGGCTTCCACCACCTTCTTGGCCTGGGCGAGCTGCTTCTCCGCGTCGGCGATCTTCTGGTGGGTGTCGCGGAAGGACTGGCGGACCGCCTGTTCATTGGGCTGGTCCGGGGGCTGGCCGGACCAGTCGCCGGACGCGCCGGTGCTGGGCGGCGGCTGCTGCGGGGGCTGCTGGGCCGGCTGGGTCTGCGGGAGGGGCGGGTTGGTGGGCGGCGAGCCCGCCTCGATGCGGCCGGTGCCTTCGACGGTGATGTCGTCGCCCGTGGTCACCTCCACCTTCGCGTCCTTGGGCGCGGAGTTGGGGCTGTCCGAGTAGTGGATGCTGCCGTCGGGGTCGACCCAGCGGTACACCTGTGCGCCGGCCGAGGGGGCCAGCGCCCAGAGCCCGAGGACGAGAGGGAGGGCGAAGGGCAGGCGCATGCGCCATGGACGAATGGCCATCGCGGATATTCTAGCGGCCCGTGGGCGTGGGCGCGCCGCTCAGAACCTCACCAGCAGGTGCACCCCTCCGGTCTCCCGTCCCCCCGCGGTAGGGATGATGGTGATCGGTGGCGGCTTGCCCCATTGGCTGGTCAGGACCGCGGCGAGGCCCGCGGCGCCGACCCCGCCCACGAGCGCTCCCACCATCGCCACCGAGGCGTACTGGATGCTGCCGCCGCCGGAGTGAACCCCGTACCAGTACCCGCCCACACCGCCCAGCGCGAGGCCGCCGACGGCGCTGAGCGCGATGACCCCAGGCCGCAACGCGGCCGGGTCGCTCTGGTAGCTGGCGGGAGGTGCTTGCCGCGTCTGGGAGGGCGTGACGTCGGGAGCGGCCAGGAGGAAGGACGAGACGACCAGGGCGGAGAGGGAGATCATGCCCTGGGGCCTCAGCAAGCCGGATGCCGGGCGCGGTTCGCCCTGAGGACGCCGGGTTCCATGCATCCACGTCCGTGCACCCGTGAGCTCCGCTTCACGGCCACAGGTGCACGGTCTGACCCGGCGGCATCAGCCACACCGACTTCAGGTGCCCGACCGCCCCCACGTCCCCGTCGGAGTGGTGCGGCAACGCCGCCAGGAACCCCACGTACCCCAGCGCCACCGCCAGGGCGATCGCCCGCGCCCGCGGCGCCTTCACCAGCGCGAGGACCACCAGCGCCGCCGCCGCCGCCACGGCCAGGAGCAGCAGCGCGCCGGAGACCGGGTTGGAGATCGCCACGCCCAGCACGCTCGGGGGGAGGAACCCGTCCGCGTACAGCGGCACGGCCAGCCCGAAGAGCGCGTTGTCCACCGCGTCCGGCACGTAGTCCAGCAGCGACAGCGCGCCCGTCACCAGCACCGCCGCCGCCGCCAGCCCCGCCGCCGGCGCGGTCCACCGCTCCGCCTCCGACCCGAAGAAGAGCGCGATGGGCAGGAGCAGGAACGGCACCAGCCCCGTCATGTGGCGCGGCCCGGTGGTCCACCCCCAGGAGTCGTAGCTGAACGACGAGGTGAAGTACGCGTACCCGCCCAGCAGCGCCACCGTCATCCAGAACAGCGCGCGGCGCTCGGGCGTGGGGTCGCGGCGCAGCCACCGCAGGCCGGGCAGCGCCACCAGCAGCACCGGCGAGAGCGCGAACAGCCCCCGCAGCGGCGAGAAGAACGACAGCCCGAACGCGCGCGGGTCCGGCGTGCGGATGCCCAGGAACCCGCCCAGGTGCCACCCCTGGTACCCCGGGTCGTTCAGGTTGACGTACCCCGTCTCCAGCGGGCTCCCGTAGCAAGCCGTGTGGTAGGCCATCAACGCCACCACCGGCGGCAGCGCCCCGACCACCGCCAGCCCGAGCGCCCGGCCGATCCGCGCCCACCGCTCGCGCGGCGGCAGCTCCGCCCGCAGCGCCCAGCCGAGCACCCCGTACAGCATCAGCGCCAGCACCCCCAGCGCGCCGGTGTACTCGGCGGCCACCGCGGCGCCGCTCGCCAGGCCCGCGACGAGGTAGCCGCGCTCCCGCCACTCGCCGCGCCCGCAGCGCCAGAGCGCGTAGAACGCCACCACCAGCAGCACCGCGGTGGGCTGGTGGCTCATGAACAGCAGCGAGTAGCTGAACGCCAGCGTCCCGAGCGCGTAGGTGGCGACCACCGCGTCCGCCAGCGGCTGGGCGACGTATGCCCCCAGGAACCTCCGCAGCAGCAGCAGCGACAGCAGCGTCGGCAGCACGGTGAGGGCCAGCCGGCTCCAGTACACCTGCGCCAGCTCCGGCACCGCGTAGAGCTGCCCGCCGCCCAGCACCTTCAGCACCGCGTACACCGGCACCGCGGCCATGGACATCAACGGCGCCTTGGAGGGGTAGAGCCGCCCGTCCTTCACCGACAGGTCGCCCACGTACCCGAAGGCGCGTATCGCGTCGTTCACCGCCAGGGCGTGGAACTCGACCACGGCGCGCGCCTGCCAGAGGCGGGACAACTCGTTGGGGGAGCGGAGCCTGGGGTGGTACGGGAAGGCGAGGACGTAGAGCCCCACCACCAGCGCGGTGAGGGCCCGGGGAAGCGGCGGGGGCGCCTCCGGCATCAGAGCATCAGAGCGCGTCGACGCCGCGCTCGCCGGTGCGGATGCGGACCGCCTCGTCCACCGGGATGACGAAGATCTTCCCGTCGCCGATCTTCCCCGACTTGGCGGCGCGCTCGATGGCCTCCACCACCTTGGCCACCTGGTCGTCGTCCACGACCACCTCGATCTTCACCTTGGGCAGGAAGTCCACCACGTACTCGGCGCCCTTGTAGAGCTCCGTGTGCCCCTTCTGCCGGCCGAATCCCTTGACCTCCACCGCGGTGATGCCGTGGATGCCGATCTCGCTGAGGGCGTCCTTCACGTCGTCCAGCTTGAAGGGCTTGATGATGGCTTCGACTTTCTTCATTCCGGTGTCTCCGCTCGGCGCGGCAGCATAAGCCCGTCACGCCCCTGCGCCCACGGAATTGGCCGCGGGCCGGGCCGGCTGGAACCGGGACCTGAGCGAGAGCAGGGGCCGCTCGAAGAAGCGGAACGACGCCTCCGCCAGCAGCACCAGCGCCGCCAGCGACAGGCCGAGCCCGGCGGCGTTGGCCAGCATGCGGCTGCCCAGGTGCTCGCGCAGCCACGGCCGCAAGAGCAGCTGGTCCAGGTGGAGGGTGCTGGAGTGGTACAGGTACAGGCCGTAGCTCCGGGTGCCCAGCCAGCGGAGCCAGCGCGGGGAGAACGCCGCCCGCGCCGGCGCCGGCGCGCCTTCGCCCAGCAGCAGCGCCACCACCCCCGCGAAGCCCAGCGCCAGCGGCGTGTAGATGCCGCCGGCCGCCACCAGCTCCGCCCCGTGAACGGGCGAGGTCCGGCCTATCAGCGAGTCGCCGCCCAGGAGCGGCGACCACAGGAGCGCGAGCACCGGCGGCACCAGCCACGCGCCCCACCGGAACCGGCGGAGGAGCGCTTCGGCTCCGGCCCCGCCGGACCGCGTCACCGCCAGCGCCAGCAGCCCGCCCACCGCCAGCCCGTCCAGGCGGCAGGCGGTGTGCGTGTAGATCGTCAGCGGCGTGGCGCCCGCCGCCAGCGCGGCCCAGCGCACCAGCGGCATCCCCGCCACCACCGTCCACAGGACGCGGCCCAGCGCGCGCTCGGGGACGAGCGCCACCAGCAGCGGCCACATCACGTAGAACTGCTCCTCGACGGCGAGGGACCAGGTGAGGTTCAGCGGCCACGGGCCCAAGGTGCCGGGGAAGACCAGGTTCTGCACGTAGAGCGCGTGCGCCCACGCGAGCCGCGGGGTCACCTCGAACTCGAGGTGGGGGATGCGCCACGCCACCAGCAGCGCGAAGAGGAGCACCACCGTGTAGACCGGCCAGATGCGCAGCGCGCGCCGCGCGTAGAAGTGGCGGAAGTACCCGGGCCGCCCGCGCTGCCTCAGCAGGATGCGGGTGATCAAGAACCCGGAGAGGACGAAGAACAGGTCCACGCCGATCCACCCGGCGCGCAGTGGCTCCCCCAGGGGACCCAGCCGCACGCCGGCCAGGTGGTGCAGCAGGAGCACGAGGAGGATGGCCAGGCCGCGAACGCCGTCCAGCTCCGGCAGGTGGTCGTCGCTCGCGCGCATCGGCGTGGAGGCGGAGCCTACCGCCGGTTCGAGGCCCGGTCCTCCGCGGTGTCTCCGGCGGCGGGCAGACCGGACGGCGGCTGGCCGAGCGCTCCAGGCGCGCCCGGAACCGCGGCGGCGGCGAGCACCCGGGCGAGCGTACGGTTGACAAGGGCGCCGCGCCGAAGGGAAGTCTGCCTGAGCGCCGCATGACTCCACCCGACCCCGCGCCGCAGGCCATGGACCCGTTCGACGTCGGCGTCATCGGCGGCTGCGGCCACGTCGGGCTGCCGCTGGCGCTGCTCATCGCCAAGCTCCAGCAGCGGGTGCTGGTCTACGACGTCAACGCCGCCGCCGTCGCGCAGGTCTCCGCCGGGAAGATGCCCTTCGCCGAAGAGGGCGCGCCGGATCTGCTGGCCGAGGCGCTGGCCGCCGGCCGGCTGCGCTGCACCACCGACCCGGCAGGCCTGGCCTCCTGCGCGATGCTGCTGCTGATCATCGGCACGCCGGTGGACGAGCACCTCAACCCGGAGCTGGACGGCATCCCCCGGGCCCTCGAGACCTGCCTGCCCCACCTGCGGGACGAGCAGGTGCTGGTGCTCCGCAGCACGGTGTACCCGGGCACCTCCGCCAAGGTGCAGCAGTGGCTGCGCGAGCGCGGCAAGAAGACCTCCGTGGCCTTCTGCCCGGAGCGGGTGGCGCAGGGGAAGAGCCTGCGCGAGATGGCGGAGCTTCCGCAGATCGTCTCCGCCTTCGACGAGCGCGGCCTGCGCGCCGCCCGCGAGCTGTTCGGCCGGATGACGGACACGCTGGTGACGATGGAGCCGATGGAGGCGGAGATCGCCAAGCTCTTCACCAACGCCTGGCGCTACATCCAGTTCGCCACCGTGAACCAGTTCTACATGATGGCCGAATCCCACGGCCTGGACTTCCAGCGCATCCTGGAGGGCATCCGCTTCAAGTACCCGCGGCTGTCCGGCATGCCCGGCCCGGGGCTCGCCGCCGGCCCCTGCCTGTTCAAGGACACCATGCAGCTGGCGGCGTTCAGCCAGAACCAGTTCTTCCTCGGGCACGCCGCCATGCTGGTGAACGAGGGGCTGCCGGCCTTCCTCATCGACCAGCTCCGGAAGAAGACGCCGCTGGCGGGGAAGACGGTGGGCGTGCTGGGGATGGCGTTCAAGGCGGGGAGCGACGACCCGCGCTCCAGCCTCAGCTACAAGCTCAAGAAACTGCTCCGGCTGGAGGCGAAGCGCGTGCTCTGCACCGACCCGCACGTGGCGGATGACTCGCTGGTGCCGCTGGAGGCGGTGCTCCGCGAGGCGGACGCGGTGGTCGTCGGCACGCCGCACCCGGAGTACCGGGGGCTGGCGGTCCGCGAAGACGTGGCGGTCGTCGACGTGTGGGGTGTGCTCGCATGAAGGTGCTGGTGACGGGTTCGGCCGGGTTCATCGCCGGGTACCTGGTGCAGGAGCTGCTGGACCACGGCCACGAGGTGGTCGGCGTCGACAACTTCTCCAAGTACGGGCGCGTGTCGAAGAGCTACGACGCGCATCCGAAGTATCGGCTGGTGGAGGGCGACTGCCGCGACCCCAAGCTGCTCACGGAGCTGGCGGCGGACTGCGACCACCTGGTGGCGGGCGCGGCGCGGATCGGCGGCATCTCCTACTTCCACCAGTACGCGTACGACCTCCTGGCGGACAACGAGCGCATCGCCGCCGCCACCTTCGACGCCGCCATCCGGGCGCACCGCGAGCGGAAGCTGAAGAAGATCACCGTCATCTCCTCCAGCATGGTGTTCGAGAACGCCACCGAGTTCCCCACGCCCGAGGGCCACCAGCGCCGCTGCCCGCCGCCCTCCTCCACCTACGGCTTCCAGAAGCTGGCGTGCGAGTACTTCGCCCAGGGCGCCTTCCAGCAGTACCAGCTGCCGTACACCATCGTCCGGCCGTTCAACTGCGTGGGCGTGGGGGAGAAGCGGGCGCTGGGCGGGGCGGAGGTCGCGTCGGGCAACGTGAAGCTGGCGATGAGCCACGTGGTGCCGGACCTGGCGCAGAAGGTGCTCAAGGGGCAGGACCCGCTGCACCTGCTGGGCGACGGGGGGCAGGTGCGGCACTACACGTACGGCGGCGACCTGGCGCGCGGCATCCGCCTCTGCATCGAGCACCCGCGCGCGCTGAACGAGGACTTCAACCTCTCCACCGCGGAGTCGACCACCGTGCTCGCGCTGGCGGAGGTCATCTGGCGCAAGGTGCACGGGCCGGAGCGCCCCTTCCGCCACGTGAGCGACCCGCCGTACGAGCACGACGTGCAGCGGCGCGTCCCGGACACGCGCAAGGCGAAGGAGTGGTTGGGGTTCGAGGCCACCACCTCGCTGTCGGCCATGCTGGACGAGGTCATCCCGTGGATCCGGCGCGAGGTGGAGCAGGGGACCATCTGATGGAGCCGCGGCTCTCCGTCATCGTCCCCACCTTCAACAACCTGGACGTGCTCCGCCGCTGCCTGGACAGCTGGGAGCGGTTCGCCTCCGACCAGCCGGTGGAGCTGCTGGTCATCGAGGACGGGTGCAAGGACGCCACGCCCCGGTTCCTGGAGGAGCGGTCGAGGACGGAGTGGGGGAAGCGCTTCCTCCGCTGGTTCCACGAGCAGGACGTGCACCAGCTCAAGTGCAACAACCGCGGCTTCCAGGAGGCGCGCGCGCCGCTGTCGCTGGTGTGGGACGACGACATGTTCCTCGACGTCCCCTGGCTGGTGCCGGAGCTGCTGGAGACCTTCGACGCGTACCCGGATCTCGGGCTGCTCAGCCTCATCCGCGGGCTAGTGCTCTCCCCGCTGGAGGAGCCCATCACCGAGTGGGAGCACCTCCACGACCCGCGCCGGATGGTGACCACGGTGGGGCCGGGGATGGGGCTGAACTGGCTGCGGCTCTCCGAGGTGGACATCGTCATCCGCCCGTGGGTGGTGCGGCGCGCGTGCCTGGAGAAGGTGGGCCCGCTGGACGAGGCGTTCTGTCCGGTGGAGTGGGACGAGGCGGACCTGGCGTACCGGATCCGCACCCAGGGCGGC